>Ga0184637_10000663_pt1 | contig 25130 bp, 22 predicted proteins | sample PLM3_127_b2_FD_133143 | JGI IMG/M metagenome (GOLD analysis project Ga0184637, IMG submission 133143) | Groundwater sediment microbial communities from an aquifer in East River, Colorado, USA - PLM3_127_b2 | ecosystem: Environmental > Terrestrial > Soil > Riparian zone | place: USA: East River... | reverse complement strand
TGATCGCGCAGCATCGCCGCCTGCAAACCGAAGGCAACGATCGGCACGCCGAACAGGAGCCCGCCATCGACCGCCGGCAAGCTCTTTGCCGCGCTGCCCGGCTCGTTCAGCAGCCCGCGTGTGTACTGCACGGCGATGTACAGGTACAGCAGGAAGTGCACGACGAGGAACGGCTCGGTGCTCGCGAAATGCACGCTCGTGTAGGAGCGCGCGCCCCACAGCCCTCCGATCGTGAACGTGAACAGGAAGCCGATCAGGTTGAGCAGCTTCCAGCTCTGGCGCTGCGCGATCCACGCGATCGCGAGATTGAGCACCAGGTAGTAGCTGAACAGCGCGACATGGCTGCCTTGGCCGGTGGACGCGAGCACCGGTGCAAGAAAGCCACCCCCGAAGCCGAGCACGGCCAGCGGCAGCGCGTTCTGCCGCACTGCAAGCAGCGCTGTGATCGCGGCCAGCGCGGCCAGCAGAGAAAACGTCAAGCCGACCGGCACCAGCGCGTACAGCCGGTACGCCGCGAACAGCGCCAGGTAGACGATGCCCACACCCGCACCTTGCAGCGACAAGCCGTAGCCGCGTCGCTTGGCGACGAGGCGCAGCCCGAGCGCCGCGAGGCCAAAGCCGGCGAGCGCGACGCCGGCCAGACGCCATTCGATCGGTACTGTGGTGTGCTCGGCCGCGTAGCGCAACAGGAACGCGACGCCGATGAACAGGATCAGCACCGCCACGCGCACGATGGTGTTGCCGCCCTTGAACCAGGCGAGGACCGATGCGCCCAGCGAGCTGGTCACGGCGACCGAGTGTTCGTCGATCTCGCGCGGGCGCACCTTGATCGGTTCGGGCTCGAGCCACGGCGAAACCGAAGCGCCGGGTTGTGTTGTGCCTGGTGCGGGGACTTCCGTCGCCGCAACGTCCATTGCGGTGATCGGTGCGGGTTCGGTCTCGATCGCTACTGCCTGCGCGCCTTCGCCCGAGGCTAGGGATTTCATCGCGGCGATCTCCGCGGCCAGCTTGTCGACGCGCGCCTGCAGGTGTAGTTCGGTGCGGGTCAGTCGCGCCGCGAGACGCGCCAGCAGCAGGCCGGCAATGCCACCGAGCACCACGAAGCCCGCGCCGTGCCAATCCGCGATTTCTCCGACGAGCCACACGATCGCAGCGCCCGCGACCACCGCCTTCCAGTGCATGGCCCACCCCTCGCTTGTTTGAGTGCGGGCCATTCTATGCAGGGCCATGTTGCTCGCGAGCGCGGTGCGCCACGGTATCGCGCCGCGCACCTCGCCGTCCGATGCAGTGCTACTTGCCGGCGGCGTGCTCGGGCTGCGCCGTCAGCGCGCGACCCAGCGATCTCGCCACTGTGCGACCGCGCCGGCGAGCATGTCATCCAGCGTGGCGGCCTCGACGCGAAGGCCGAGCGTCTCCAACGCGGCCTGCAGCGCGGCCGAGCCCGGCTCGACCGCCACGGCGCCATTTCCCTTCGAGAGTTTTTCGCCGTCGACACCCAGCACGAGGGGCGTGTGCAGGTATTGCGGTGTGGGCAACCCGAGCAGGCGCTGAAGGTGCACCTGACGCGGCGTGTTGTCGGCGAGATCCTCGCCGCGCACGACATGCGTGATGGCTTGCGCTGCGTCATCGACAACGACCGCGAGTTGGTACGCCCACAGCCCGTCGGCACGCTTAAGCACGAAGTCGCCGACCTCCTGCGTGAGGTTCTGCCGCTGATGGCCGAGGCGGTGATCGCTCCACCGGATGACGACGTCCTGGCCGTCCGATTGCGTGCTCACGCGCACCGCCCGTGGCGGCTTGCCGTGCAGCCCGTCGCGGCAGGTGCCGGGGTACACGCGTTCGTGATGGCGCTCGTGACCCGCACCGTGAGCGAGCAGTGTGTCTTCGATCTCGCGCCGAGTGCATCCGCAGTGATAGGCGAGGCCGCGGTGCAGCAATGCATCGAGCGCTGCAGCGTAGTGGTGGCTGCGGCTCGATTGCCATACGGGGGGCTCGTCGGGCCGCATCCCGCAAGCGGCCAGCTGCGCGAGGATCGAGCGGTCCATGCCCGCCAAGCAGCGCGGCGCGTCGATGTCTTCGATGCGCACGAGCCAGAGTCCTGCGTGCGCGCGGGCATCGAGCCAGCTCGCCAACGCGGCGACCAGCGATCCGGCATGCAAGGGCCCGGTGGGCGAGGGTGCGAATCGTCCGACGTAGCTCACGACACGACGTCATCCAGCGGGCCGGCATGCCGCTCGATCAATGCGCGTTGCGTCGTCGGGCTTTCGAGCCGCTGCAACCACCATTGCAAAGCGCGCCCCAATCCCGCAGCGCCCCGCTCGGCGCGCCAGGCATAGTGCAGGCGCACGATCTGTTCGCGTTGCGTCGTGCGCACCACGAGGTGCCCGGCTTCGAGGTGTGGCCGCGCCATCGGTTCGGGCACGTACCCGCAGCCCAGACCACGCAACAGCGCTTCGAGCTTGGCGCGCGTCGAAGGCACCGTCAGCACATCCTGCCCGGGCAGCAGGTTGACCGTCAGCGGCGTGATGCGCTGCGCGGTATCGGCAACGGCGACGGCGCGGTGTTGCACCACTTGCGCATCGACGATCGGTTGCGCGGCGTGTGCGAGCGCGTGGTGCGGAGCAACGACGAACACGAATTGCACTTCGCCCAGCGGCCGAACTTCGATGCCTCCGGGGTTGCTGAACGCGGCTGCCACGCCGATCGCGAGATCCGCGCGCCCCGAGATGAGCGCTTCCCAGGTGCCCGCCAGTACGTCGGCGCGTAAACGCAGGCGCGTTCCCGGCCCGCCCCGGCTGTCCGGCGCATCGTCGGGCCGAACGCTGCAGAACGCTTCGACCAGCTCGAACATCGTCGGCTGCGAAATGATGTCGTCGACGCTGATCTCGAGCTGGGTTTCCCAGCCGCTCGCGACACGGCGCACCCGGTTGGCCACGGCGTCCATCTCGCTCAGCAGGCGGCGGCCTTCGAACAACAGCTCTTCGCCTGCAGCGGTGAGCTGCGCCTGGCGCGAGCTGCGGTCGAACAGCAGCACGTCGAGCGCTTCCTCGAGCTGGCGGACGCTGTACGTCAGTGCGGAAGGCACCTTGCCCAACTCGCGAGCTGCCGCGGCAAAGCTGCCGCTGCGTGCGATGGTGTCCATCATCGCGAGCGCCTCCGGGGTGAGGACGTTGCGGCGATCGGTCATTGGTCGGGGACAAGTTCAGCGGATTTGAATGATGCCATCAAGACCGCACTGTCGCTGCCGTCGCCGACGCGCCCTACATTCGTATCGAGGCCACGAGAAAGGGCAACCGACATGATCACACTGCGCAAATCCACCGACCGGGGCCATGGCGACCACGGATGGCTGAAGAGCTACCACAGCTTTTCCTTCGCCGACTACTACGACCCGGCGCACATCGGCTACTCGAACCTTCGTGTCATCAACGAGGACCGCATCGCCCCAGGCACCGGATTCGGCGCGCACGGCCACCGCGACATGGAGATCATCAGCTACGTGCTCGACGGTGCGCTCGGCCACAAGGACAGTATCGGCAACGGCGCGACCATCGTGCCGGGCGAAGTGCAGCGCATGAGCGCGGGCACCGGCATCCGGCACAGCGAGAACAACGCGGCCAAGGATCGAACGACGCATTTCCTGCAGATCTGGATCGAGCCGAACGTGCAGGGCATCGCACCGGGCTACGAGCAGAAGGCCTTCGACGAGCGCGACAAGCGCGGTCGGCTGCGCCTCGTGGCGAGTCAGGATGGCCGTGAAGGCTCGGTCACGATCCACGCCGACGCGTCGGTGTACGCGGGGCTCTTCGATGGCGACGAGAGCGCGACGCTCGCACTCGACCCTTCTCGCCGCGCGTATGTGCACGTCGTGCGCGGCGCGATCGAAGTCAACGCTCAACCGCTGCGTGGCGGCGATGCGCTGAAGCTCGAGCGTGAGAGCTCGATCGAGTTGCGCCATGGCCGCGACGCGGAAGTGCTCGTCTTCGAGCTTCCTTGAATCACCCTTGAAACCACAAACAGGAGTCCACTCATGCCATCCTCTACACAAAACGCGCTCGCGCTGACCGGTCGCACGCTGCTCGCGCTGATGTTCGTGATTGCCGGCTACACCAAGATCGGCGGCTTTGCCGGCACGGTCGGCTATATCGCTTCCAAAGGGCTGCCGCTGTCGCAGCTTGTCGCAGCGCTAGCGATCGCGCTCGAGCTCGGCGGGGGCCTTGCGATCGTTGCGGGCTTCTACGCGCGCTGGGCGGCGCTCGCGTTGGCCCTCTTCACACTGGCCGCTTCCTTTCTCTTCCACAACTTCTGGGCCGTGCCGCCCGAGCAGTACATGACGCAGTACCTGATGTTCATGAAGAACATCGCGATCAGCGGCGGCTTGCTGGCGATCACCGCCTTCGGCCCTGGCGGCTGGAGCTGGGACGAGCGGCGCAACGCCGAGCCCTCGCTGCGCGCTGCAAGGGTGTAGCGGGCCGGCCGCTTCGCGGCGCCCGTGGCGCGGCGCGCTACAGTCGCGCCATGAACGCCGCGTTGAAGGTGATGAGCCTGCTGCCGTGGACGGACTGGGCTGCCCTGGTCTGGTTCTTCGTGGCGTGGTTCGGTTATGCGCAGTTCGCGTCGCGCCGCGCCGAGACGCAGCCGACCCTGCTCGCCGCCACGAATCGGGTGCGCCGGCAATGGATGTTGCAGACCACCTACCGCGACGTGCGCGTGATCGACGGTGTGATCGTGCAGAACCTGTCGACGTCGCCGTCCTTCTTTGCGTCGACCACCATCCTCATCGTCGGCGGCTTGCTCGCGGTGCTCGGCACCACCGAGAAGGCGACCGAGCTCGTGCGCGAGATCCCGTTCGTCGAACGCACATCGCTGCTCGTCTTCGATCTGAAGCTGCTGCTGCTTCTGGTGGTGTTCATCTATGCGTTCTTCCGCTTCACTTGGAGCTTGCGCCAATACGGCTTCGGAGCGCTGCTCGTTGCCGCTGCGCCCGAGCCGGAGCACTTCGCCGCGAACAACCTTGCCCGCGAGCGCTTCGCCGATCGCGCTGGGCGCGTGATGGGGCTCGCGGCCGAAGCCTTCAATGCGGGGCTGCGGGCGTACTACATGGCGTTCGCCGCGATCGGCTGGTTCTTTTCGCCGCTCGTGTTCGCGGCGTCGACGGCGGCCGTCGTGTTCGTGCTGTACCAGCGCGAATTCCGCTCCGACCTGCTCGAGGTGTTGCGCGAAGAAAGCCTCGACTGACCCGGCGCCGGCGGGCCGGCATCAGGCTCGAGGCCGTGGGTTCCGGTCGCGGGCGAGCCGCAGCCCGCTGAATTGCCACTGTGCGTCGGGCGGGAAGAAGTTGCGGTAAGTCGTTCTCACATGACCCGCCGGTGTGGCGCAAGAACCGCCGCGCAGCACGTACTGGTTGCACATGAACTTGCCGTTGTATTCGCCCACCGCGCCGGGCAACGGGTGGTAGCTGGGATAGGGGCCGTAGCTCGACTGCGTCCATTCCCAAACGTCGCCGAACATCTGCACCGGTTCATCGGCCGCCGCTTGCGCGGGCGGCACTGGGTGAAAGGCGCCACGATCGGCGAAATTGCCGCGAACCGGCGACGATGCCGGCGAGCGCAGGCTGCGCGCCGCGCGCTCCCACTCGGCTTCGGTCGGCAAGCGCGCGCCGGCCCAGCGAGCGTACGCGTCGGCCTCGAAGTAGCTCAGGTGGCACACGGGCGTGTGCGCATCGATTTCGACCAGACCTTGCAGCGTGTGGCTGTGCCAGACGCCGTCGCGCTGTTGCCAATAGAGCGGCGCGCGCCGGCGACCGCTCGTGACCCAATCCCAACCCATCGACAGCCACAGCTCCGGACGCAAATAGGCGCCGTCGTCGATGAAGGCGAGGTACTCGCCATAAGTGACCAGGCACGATGCGATCTCGAAGGCGTCGAGCCATACGCGGTGGCGCGGCGTCTCGTTGTCGAAGCAAAACGCGCCGTCCTCGTCGGGCGCATGCCCCATCTCGAAAATGCCCTCGTCGAAGCCGAACCAGCGAAACGGTTGCGGCTGCACCGCCGCGATCGGCCAGCGTCTCGCGTACGCCGGGTGCTCGGGGTGGAACGACAACATGTGCTTGATGTCGGTGAGCAGCAGTTCCTGGTGCTGCTGCTCGTGATGCAGCCCGAGCGCGACCAGCTCGTCGAGCTCGCGATCGTGGGGTCGCGACAGCAATGTCAGCATGCGCTCGTCGACGTTCGCACGGTAGCGCTTCACCGTCTCGAGCGTCGGCCGCGTGATCAGCCCGCGCTGCGGGCGCGGGTGCTGATCGCCGATGCTCTGGTAGTAGCTGTTGAACAGCACTCGAAAGCCCGCGTCGAACGGAACGAAACCTGACTCGTATCGCTCGAGCACGAAGGTCTCGAAGAACCACGTCACATGCGCGAGGTGCCACTTCGCGGGGCTCGCGTCGGGCATCGACTGCACCTGGCAGTCTTCCGGCGACAGCGGGGCGGTCAGCTGCAGGCTGGCCTGGCGAATCTGCCGGTAGCGATCGGCGAGCGCGCCCTGCGCGAGCGCTGCAACGGCCGGTGCGGGTGTGATCATGGTGGTCCTTTCGGTGCGACACGACCGGAGCCCAGGTATCCCATGCCCCACTGCGTGGGCTCCCACTCGAAGCCGTCGAGCCGTGCGGCGAGCATGTTCCACGGCTCGTGCAGCTCGTGCGCACGCACGTTGTACGGGCGATTCTTCAGCCAGGCCAGCAGGTTCAATGGCGCGAGATACCAGGGAAAGAATTTCATTCCCGCGACAGCAATGCGCGTGCCCGCAGGCCATTGCGCGAACAGGTTGTCGAGCGCCGGCGGCGTGCGGGTGATGTCGTGCACGTAGTGCATCAGCACTGCGTTCGGTGCGGCCGGAAAGCGCACCGCCTCGGCGCTCGCCTGCATCAAGTCGATGTGCCATCCGGCGCTGCGCAAAGCTTGCGCGCGCTGCGTGGCCTGGCTGTGCATCTCCGGACTTTGCTCGAAGGCCATGAGGCGCCCCTGCCTGCCGACCCGTTGCAGCAGCGGCTCGAAGCTGAGTCCGGTGCCGCACCCGACGTCGATGACCGTCTCGCCCTCGCGCAGTGTCAATCGTTCGATGCAGCGCGTCCGGATCGCGGAAGTGGGGCCGGTCGTGGCGTCGTAGCCGGCGGCTTTGCGCCGGTATTTCTCGATCGATCGCAGGTTTTCGGAAGTGGGCTGCATCGTCGTCGGTCGCTGCAAGGGGGAGCGATCTTACAGTTCAGCGCTTGATGTGGGGCGCAGATCGGGCGCCAGCGCCTCGCGCTCGTCGAATACGAAGCAGCGGCCTTGCCAATGCGACGGCCCGACCTCCTCGAAGTACTTGAGAATGCCGCCATCGAGCTGGTACACATGATCGAGGCCGACGGCGTGCATCAGCATCGCGGCCTTCTCGCAGCGGATGCCGCCGGTGCAGTAGCTCACCACCGTCTTGCCTTCGAGCTCGGCTCGCCGCGCCGCCAGCGCTAGAGGGAAATCGCTGAACTTCGATAGCTCGAAGTGGACGCTGTCACGAAAGTGCCCGTATCCGACTTCGAATGCGTTGCGCGCGTCGAGCGTGACGACCGGCCGGCCCTTCGCGTCGTGCCCCCGGTCGAGCCAGCGCGCGAGAGTCGCTGCATCGACGGTCGGTGCGCGGCCGGCTTGCGGCCGGATTGATGGGCAATCCATGCGAATGATCTCGCGCTTGACCTTCACCAGCAGCCGGCGAAACGGCATCTGCCCGCTGTGGCTTTCCTTTGGCGCGAGATCGGCGAAGCGCGCATCGAGTCGCAGCCAGGCCATGAATTCGCGCACCGCGCCGCAGGCGCCGGCGAGCACGAGGTTGATGCCCTCGGCGGCGAGCAGCACGGTTCCCTTCAGCTGCAGTTCATGCGCCCGTGCGCGAAGGCGCTCGCGCAAGGCCGTCGCGTCGTCCAGCGCGACGAACCTGTAGGCCGACACGTTCAGCACGTTGCTCATCGCGAGGATTCTACGGAGGGCAGGGCCGGCGGCGCTTTCTACAATGTAGCCATGCCGTTCGTACACCTGCGCACCCACACCGAGTTCTCCGTCGTCGACGGCACATTGCGCATCGACGATGCGGTGGCCGCGGCCCGCGCGGATCGGCAGATCGCGCTCGCCATCACCGATCTGAACAACCTGTTCGGTGCGATCAAGTTCTACAAGGCGGCACGCAGCGCCGGCATCAAGCCGCTGCTCGGGGTGGACGTGTGGATGGAGCCGCTCGACGGCGCGAGCGCCGGCGACCGGCAGCCAAGCCGCCTGTTGCTGCTGATCCAGAATCATCAAGGCTATCTCCACGTGTGCGAATTGCTCGCGCGAGCCTGGACTCAGAATACGCAGCGCGCGCAGGCGTGGATGCGTTGGACTTGGCTCGAGTCGCTGTCCGAGGGGCTGATCGCGCTGTCGGGCGCCGACGCCGGTGCGGTCGGTCAGGCGCTGCTGGCTGGCGACACGCAGCGCGCACAAGGCATTGCGCAGCGCCTGGCTGCGCTCTTCCCGGGGCGCTTCTACATCGAGTTGCAGCGCGCCGGCCTGCCGACGAACGAAGCGCAGGTGCGCGCTGTCGTGCCGCTCGCCGCGGCGCTGTCGCTGCCGGTGGTGGCGACGCATCCGATCCAGTTCGAGACGCTCGAGGACTACGAGGCGCATGAAGCACGCGTGTGCGTGGCCGAGGGCGAGACGCTTGCCAATCCGCGCAGGGTCAAGCGCTTCGGTCGCGAGCAGTATTTCAAGACGCAGTCGCAGATGGAGGCGCTGTTTGCCGATATTCCTTCCGCGATTGCCAACACGCTCGAGATCGCCAAGCGCTGCAACCTGAACCTCACGCTCGGCAAGCCGCAATTGCCGGACTTCCCGACGCCCGAGGTGAACGGCAAGCGGCTGCCGATCGCCGAATACTTTCGCAGCGCAGCGCAGCAGGGGCTGGACGAGCGGCTCGAGAGGCTTTATCCCGAGGCTGCGGAGCGCAACCGACAGCGCGCGCGCTACGAGGAGCGCCTCGCCTTCGAGATCGACACGATCCTGAAGATGGGCTTCCCGGGTTACTTCCTGATCGTCTCCGACTTCATCACCTGGGCCAAGCGCAACGGCTGCCCGGTCGGTCCGGGTCGCGGATCGGGCGCCGGCTCGCTCGTCGCCTATGCGTTGAAGATCACAGATCTCGACCCCTTGCGCTACAAGCTGCTGTTCGAGCGCTTTCTCAATCCCGAGCGCGTGTCGATGCCCGACTTCGACGTCGACTTCTGCCAGAGCAACCGCGACCGCGTCATCGAGTACGTGAAGGACAAATACGGCCGCGATGCAGTGAGCCAGATCGCGACCTTCGGCACGATGGCGGCGAAGGCCGCGCTGCGCGACGTCGGACGCGTGCTCGGCATGGGCTACGGGCACGTGGACAGCATCGCGAAGTTGATTCCCGCGCCGCCGGGCAAGCACGTCACGCTCGCGCGCGTGCCCGAGCAACCCGAAGCGGGCGTGATCTACGCGCGCAGGGAAGCGCCCGAGCTCGAGCAGCGCGAGAAAGCCGAAGAAGAGGTCGCCGAGCTGCTCACGCTCGCGATGCGGCTCGAGGGCGTAACGCGCAATGTCGGCATGCATGCCGGCGGCGTGTTGATCGCACCGGGGCGGATCACGGACTTCTGCCCGCTGTACCAGCAGCCCGGCAGCGACAGCGCGGTCAGCCAGTTCGACAAGGACGACGTCGAATCGATCGGACTCGTGAAGTTCGACTTCCTCGGCCTCGCGACGTTGACCATCCTCGAGCTCGCGAAGGACTTCATCGTTGCGCGCCATCCGAACAAGCGCGACTTCAACTACGACGATCTGCCGCTCGACGACCCGTCGGTCTACAAGTTGTTCTCCGAAGGGCTGACCGAAGCGGTGTTCCAGTTCGAAAGCCGCGGCATGCAGGCCATGCTTCGCGACGCGAGACCGAGTCGGCTCGAAGACCTGATCGCGTTGAACGCGCTCTTTCGCCCCGGCCCGATGGACCTGATCCCGAGTTTCGTCGCGCGCAAGCACGGGCGCGAGCCGGTCGAGTACCCACACCCGCTGGTCGAGTCGGTGCTCGCCGAGACCTACGGGATCATGGTCTACCAGGAGCAGGTGATGCTGGTCGGGCAACTGCTCGGCGGCTACTCGCTCGGCGGGGCGGACCTGCTGCGCCGCGCGATGGGCAAGAAGAAGGCCGAGGAGATGGCGCAGCACCGCGAGATCTTCCGCGCCGGCGCGGCGCACAACGGCATCGCCGCGCAAAAGGCCGACGAAATCTTCGACCTGATGGAAAAGTTCGCCGGCTACGGCTTCAACAAGTCGCACGCCGCCGCGTACTCGCTGCTTGCCTACCACACGGCATGGCTGAAGGTGCACCACACGGCCGAGTTCTATGCGGCCAACATGACGATCGAACTCGACAACACCGACAAGCTGCGCGTGCTGATCGACGATGCGAAGCGCTTTCGCATTGCGTTCGATGCGCCGGACGTGAACGCCGGCACTTACCGCTTCGAGCCCATCGACGACAAGCGCGTGCGCTATGGATTGGGCGCAATCAAGGGGACGGGACAAAGCGCGATCGAGGCGATCATCGCGGCACGCGAAGAAGGCGGTGCTTTCACGTCGCTGTTCGATTTCTGCGCCCGTGTCGATCGCACGCGCATCAACAAGCGTGCGGTCGAGGCGCTGATCAAGGCGGGCGCCTTCGATGCGCTGTGCCCGCATCGTGCATCGCTCGTCGCGAGCATCGGTCTGTCCTTCGACTACGCCGAGACGCAGGCCGCGCATGCCGATCAGGGCGGGTTGTTCGACTTCGCCGATTCGCACGCCGCATCGACGCAGGAACCCGCGATGGTCGACGTGCCGATGTGGGACGCGAAGGAGCGCCTGACTCAAGAGAAGTCCGCGATCGGGTTCTACCTGTCGGGGCACCTGTTCGATCAGGTCGAGACCGAGGTGCGCCAGTTCGTCAAGCGCCGCATCGCCGACCTGAGCGACTCGCGCGAGCCGCAGTTGCTCGCGGGCATCGTCAACGATCTGCGCGTCGTCAATGGCCAGCGCGGCCGCGTCGCGATCTTCAAGCTCGACGACAAGAGCGAACCGATCGAAGCGGTGGCCAACGAAGACCTGCTCAACGCGAACAAGGAGCTGCTGAAAGACGACGAAGTCCTGATCGTGCAAGGCAAGGTGCAGCCCGATCGCTTCAGCGGGGGCCTGCGGCTCAACGTGCAGCAGGTGTGGGACCTGGCGAGCGCGCGCTGCCGTTTCGGCCGCTACCTGCGCGTTGCGGTCAACGGCATCACGCCGCCGGTCGCCGAATTGCTGCGCGACTTTCCACCGCGTCGGCGGGCCACCGAGCATGGCGAGCTGACGCAGGGGCTCGCGGTGCGCCTGGTGTTGCGGCGCGACCAGGTGCAAGGCGAGCTCGACCTGGGTGACGACGCGCGATTCTTCCCGAGTGATGCCGCGCTCGCGCGGTGGCGTCACAGCACGCACGGCGACGCATCTGTGGTGTACGACACGCAACAGCCCTGATTGCGTTGGTCTGTCGTCGCCAAGCCCGTACGATGCGTTGAACATAGGCATGCAATCGCACGAGGAAACATCATGAAACGAATTTCATTGTTGGTGATCGCCGCAGCCGCGGCGATGCCGGTCTACGCAGCCACGAACGTCGGCGTATCGGTCGGCATCCATCAGCCCGGCGTCTACGGCCGCATCGAGATCGGCAACCTTCCGCCGCCGGTGGTGGTGTACCCGCAACCGGTCGTCATCGCGCCCACGCCGGTGGCGGTGTACCAGCGGCCGATCTACCTGTATGTGCCGCCGGGCCATCAGAAAAACTGGGCAAGGCATTGCGGCCGCTACGGCGCCTGTGGCCAGCCGGTGTACTTCGTGCAGGAAACCTGGGTGCGCGAGCACTACCGCCACGACGACGATGACGATCGCGGCCGCGGCAGAGGCAAGCACAAGCACCGCAAGCACAAGCACGACGATTGATCACGTGCCGGCTCCGGGCCTCCGAGGGCTGATCCCGATCCAGGCGCGGCAGGCGTGACGCCACACTCGCGCCCATGCCGACCAACGACCCGGGCGACACCACCACCGGCCTCATCTTGACGGGAGGTGGCGCCCGTGCCGCCTATCAGGTGGGTGTGTTGAAGGCCATCGCGCAAGTGCGACGCGAATGCTGCGTCGTCACCACGAATCCCTTTCCGGTCATCGCAGGCACGTCGGCCGGTGCGATCAACGCCGCGGCGCTTGCGTGCCGCGCCGACGATTTCGATCTCGCCGTTTCGAACCTGGTGCGGGTGTGGGAGAGCTTTCGCGCCGAGCAGGTTTATCGGGCCGATTCGCTCGGTGTCATCAGCACCGGTGCACGCTGGCTCACGATGATGTCGATCGGCTGGCTGATCGCGCGCTGGCGCAAGGCGCGGCCGCGCTCGCTGCTCGACAACACCCCATTGCATTCGATGCTGCACGAGATGGTGCCGATCGAGCGACTGCCGCGCATGATGAGCGAGAAGCACCTGCAGGCGCTTGCGGTCACCGCGTCGAGCTACGGCTCGGGCCTGCACGTGACTTTTTATGAGTCGGTGCACGACATCGTGCCTTGGACGCGCTCGCAGCGCATCGCCGTGCGCGGTCCGCTGAGTCTCGCGCACCTGCTCGCCTCGTCGGCGATCCCCTTCCTCTTTCCCGCGGTGCCGCTGGAGATGAGCGGCAACACGGAGTACTACGGCGACGGGTCGATGCGTCAGTCGGCACCCATCTCACCGGCGGTGCATCTGGGCGCGCGGCGCATTCTCGTCGTCGGGGCAGGGCGCATGCATGAGCCACCTGGCAAGCGCGTCGGCTCGGGCGACTATCCGAGCCTCGCGCAGATCGCCGGCCACGCGCTGGCTAGCATCTTCCTCGACGCGCTCGCCGTCGACGTTGAACGGCTGCAGCGCATCAATCAGACGCTGTCGGTGCTCACCAAGGAGCAGCAGGGCGCGACCACGCTGCGGCCGATCGACGTGCTGGTCATCGCGCCGAGCCAGCGTCTCGATGACTTGGCCGCGCAGCACCAGGGCAGTCTGCCGGCGCCGATCCGCGCGATGCTGCGCGGGTTGGGCGTGACCGGTGAGGGCGCCGACGCGCGTGGTGCGGCGTTGAGCAGCTACCTGCTGTTCGAGTCGGCCTACACGCAGCCGCTGATCGAGCTCGGCGTGGCCGACACGCTCAGCCGGCGCAACGAAGTGATTCGCTTCTTCGGTTGGGATCGGCAGCCTAGCTCCGAGCAGCCGATGCCGGCCTGATCGGCTGCCTGGGCCTGCTTGGCGCGCCTTCGTACCGCATGCCGTTGACTGTCAGGCCGGCGGCTGAAAACCTGGCGGCACTGTTCGCGCCGACGCCCTTGACCCGGTGCATCAGATCGGTCCAGTCGGTGAAGAATGCCTTCTTGCGCTCCTCGAGGATCCTGCCCGACAGATCGGTACCGATGCCTTTCACGGACTCGAGCGTCGCCTGATCCGCCGTGTTGATGTCGACGCCTGCGAATGCGCAGGCCGCGCATACGGTCAGCAGGCTGAACAGCTTCTTGAGCATGGGCCTCGGCTTCGCTCTCAGCGTTGCGCACTCAGCCACTGCACATAACGCTCGACGCCGCTGGCAACGTCGGCGAATGCATGGTGGCAGCCGATGCTGCGTAGGTGAGTCAGATCGGCCTGCGTGTAGCACTGGTACTTGCCGACCAACGCTTGCGGAAAGTCGATGTATTCGATGATGTTCTGCGCAACGAGCTCGGCGAGCGGCAGGGCGGGCATCCCGGTGCGCAGGCGTTCGCTGTTGACGACCGCCTTTGCCACGTCGTTGAACGGCTGCGCCCGGCCCGTGCCGAGATTGAAGATGCCGCTTTTCTCCGGGTGCTGCATGAACCAAAGGTTGACCGCGACCACGTCGTCGACGAAGACGAAATCGCGCGATTGCATTCCCGCGTCATAGCCGCCGTATGCGCCGAACAGCTTGACCTTGCCGGAACTTCTGTATTCGTTGAAGTTGTGCTGCGCGACCGATGCCATGCGGCCCTTGTGCTGCTCGCGCGGTCCGTACACGTTGAAATAGCGAAAGCCCGCGACCTGCGTCGGCGCGACCGGGAGCATGCGCCGCACGATGTTGTCGAACAGCAGCTTCGAGTAGCCGTACACGTTGAGCGGCTGCTCGAACAGCGGCTCCTCGCGAAAGGTGTCGCTCCCGCCATAGGTCGCGGCCGACGATGCGTACAACAGCCGCGTGCCTTGCGCGAGGCAGGCGTCCAGCAGGTCTTTCGAGCAACGGTAGTTGTTGTCGAGCATGAAGCGCCCGTTGTGCTCCATCGTGTCGGAACACGCGCCCTGGTGCAGCACGACGTCGACCTTGCCCAGCTCGCCCTTCGCAAAGCGCGCGTAGAACTCGCTCTTGTCGAAGTAATCGCTGATCGAAGCGCCGAGCAGGTTGCGGAATTTCGGCCCATCGGTCAGGTCATCGACGGCGATCACGTCGTCGACGCCGATCGCGTTGAGGCCCTGCACGAGGTTGCTGCCGATAAAGCCGGCCGCGCCGGTGACGACCACTCTCATGCAAACAGCTCCTCGTAGCTCACGTTCGCCGTCCCGAACTTGCCAACGACGATGCCCCCGGCGCGATTGGCGATCGGCAAGGCTTCGCGCAGGCTCAGCCCACAGGCGAGCATCGTCGCCAAGGTCGCGATCACCGTGTCGCCGGCCCCGGTGACGTCGAACACCTCCCGCGCCTGCGCTTCGACGCGCACATGGCCGGCGTCGTCGAATAGCGACATGCCTTCCTCGGAGCGCGTCAGCACGAGGCCCTGCAGGCCGAGTGCGGTTCGCAGCGATTGGGCACGTTCGTGCAGCTGTTCTTCGCTCGACCAGGCGCCGACCACTTGCGCCAGCTCGGCGCGATTGGGCGTGATGACGGTGGCACCCTTGTAGCGACCGAAATCGCTTCCCTTCGGATCGACGAGCACCGGCTTGCCGACTGCGCGCGCGAGCTCGATCATGCGCGGGATGTGGGTCAGGCCTCCCTTGCCATAGTCGGAGAACAACACGACGTCTCGTGCCGACAGTGCGGCGGTGTACTCGGGCTCCATTTCCTTCAGGAGTTCGTGGTCGGGTTCGTTCTCGAAATCGACACGAATCAATTGCTGAGAGCGGCCGATCACCCGCAACTTGACGATGGTGTAGAGCTGTGGGTCGCGGTGATAAAGCGCTTCGATGCCAAGCTTTCCGAGCAGTGATTCGAGTTTGCGCGCCGGTTCGTCATCACCGACAACGGTCAGCAGCGTGGCCTGCGCGTGCAGGGTCTTGACGTTGAGCGCAACGTTGGCGGCGCCGCCCAGGCGTTCCTCCTCCCGGTTGACGCGCACGACAGGCACCGGCGCTTCGGGCGAAATGCGCTCGACCGCACCGAACCAGTAGCGATCGAGCATCGCGTCGCCGACCACCAGCACGCGAGCCTTCGCCAGCCGCTCGCGACTCACCACAACGCTGCTCATCACTGGTCCTCCAAACGTTGCGGGGGATAGGTGTCCCAGCCCAGGCATCCCGGACATTGCCAGAAATACTGCTGCGCTTCGAAGCCGCACGCGGCGCAGCGGTAGCGCTGCAGCGGCTTGGCGGCGCGACCGATGGCCACTTGCAAGCCTTCGGCCTCGGAAGCGTTGAGCGGCTCGGAATTGCTCGCGTGGCGTTGCACCAGTTCATGCGCAGCCGACAAGGTCGGCTGCGAGCTGAGGTAGGACAGCAGCCGCCCGCGCTGCGCACCAGCGTCGGTGTCGAGAATGGCGACCGCGTGCAGCAGGTCCATCGTCGGCGCACGTCGGTGCAAGCCGAGCAGTTGCTGCAACGCGCGAGTCTGCTCTCCGCAGGCCAGCGCGGCACGCGCGAATTCGCCGGCGACCAAGTTGAAAGCCATCGGTTGCATCGCCAGCAACTCGCCCCACAGCTCGAACACTTCGCGGTGGCGACCCTGGCGAGCCAATCGCTGGCCCGAAAGCACGACGGCTCGAGCCGCCTGCGGCGCGGCAGTGCGCGCACGCGCCAATGCGTCTTGCGCGTCCGCATCGTGATTGCGCAGGTCGGACTCGAGCGCGATTTCGCACCAGTAGTGCGCAATGCGCGATGCGAAGGAGCCGGTGCCGCTGCGCTCGAGCCGCTGCGCCACGTCGACCGCGGCACGCCAGTCGCGCGAACGCTCGTAGAGCCCGAGCAGCGCCAGACGTGCTTCGGTGTCGTAGGCGGTGCCTTCGAGTGCGCGGAACGCCTCTTCCGCGCGGTCCAGCAAGCCCGCCTTGAGGAAGTCCTGCGCGAGCGCATGCTGCGCCCGGTCGCGCTCGGCGCGCGGCAGGTCGGCGCGCCCCAGCAGATGCTGGTGCACGCGCACCGCACGCTCGTACTCTCCGCGCCGGCGAAACAGATTGCCGAGCGCGAAATGCAGGTCGGAAGTGTCAGGGTCGTGCTGGACGGCCTCGATGAACGCATCGATCGCCTTGTCCTGCTGCTCGTTGAGCAGCAGGTTCAGGCCCTTGAAGTAGGCCCTCGGCGAATCGCGTTCTTCGCGCTTCCATTGCCTCACATCGAAGCGCGACGCGAGCCATCCCAGCGCGAAGGCGACCGGCAGGCCCAGCAGGAGCCACTGCAGGTCAAAGTCCATCGCGCGGCGGATGCTCGAGCATCGACTCGCTCAGCGGTTGAGCGGGCGTCGCGACGGGCGGGGCCTCGGCAACCGGAGTCTGCTTCTCGCGCGCGACGCGACGTTGCTTCCACCAGCTGGGCACCATCGCGAACACACCGACGGCGCAGCCGAGCACGAAGGCCGCGAGCACGACCATCACCATCGGTGCGTGCCATTGCCGGCCGAAGAACCACTGAACGGTGGCTTCATGCCGGTTGTTCAGCGCGAACGCGAACAGTGCGAAGAAGACGAAGGCTCGAAAGAGCCAGTTGAGGATCTGCATCACGACTCCGTCGCATTCTAGCGACGGGGTGGTCTCTGCGAGGCCGCGCTCAGGGCACCGGGCGCGATTCGGCAGTCCCCGCGGGCGGCGTGTCGTCTGCCGGCGCTTGCGCGTCGACCGCTTCGCGCAAGGCCTTGCCGGGCTTGAAGTGCGGCACGAATTTCTCGGGGATGCCGACCTTCTCGCCGGAGCGCGGATTGCGCCCGACACGTGGTGGCCGGCGGTTGATCGAGAAGCTGCCGAAACCGCGAATCTCGATACGGTGCCCGCGCGCGAGCGCGTCGGACATCGCATCGAGGATCGTCTTCACCGCGAACTCGGTGTCGCGGTGGGTCAGCTGGCTGAATCGCTCAGCCAACTGGACCACGAGATCGGAACGGGTCATGGCGCAGCCTGCGATCAGCCGTTGTCCTTCTGGTTGTCGAGCTTCGCGCGCAGCAGTGCGCCCAAACTCGTCGTGCCGGCGGTTTCACGCTCGTTGCTTTGCGACAGACGCTGCATCGCTTCCTGCTGGTCAGCGGTGTCCTTGGCCTTGATCGACAACTGGATCGAACGCGTCTTGCGATCGACGTTGATGATCAGCGCCGAAACTTCGTCACCCTCCTTCAGCACGTTGCGCGCGTCTTCGACGCGGTCGCGGCTGATCTCCGAAGCGCGCAGGTAGCCGGTCACGTCGTCGTTGAGCTGGACCTCGGCGCCGCGCACGTCGACCGTCTTCACCTTGCCGGTGACGACGGTGCCCCGGTCATTGACGGCGGTGTAGCTCGTGAACGGATCGGAATCGAGCTGCTTGATGCCCAGCGAAATGCGCTCGCGCTCGACGTCGATCGCCAGCACGATCGCCTCGACATCCTGGCCCTTCTTGAAGTTGCGCACAGCCGCTTCGCCCGGCTCGTTCCACGACAGGTCGGACAGGTGCACCAGGCCGTCGATGCCGGCCGCCAGACCGACGAACACGCCGAAGTCGGTGATCGACTTGACCGGGCCCTTGACCTTGTCGCCGCGCTTGACGGTCTCGGCGAATTCTTCCCACGGGTTGGCCTTGCACTGCTTCATGCCCAGGCTGATGCGGCGCTTGTCTTCGTCGATCTCGAGCACCATGACCTCGACTTCGTCGCCGAGCGACACCATCTTGCTCGGCGCGACGTTCTTGTTGGTCCAGTCCATTTCAGAGACGTGCACCAGGCCTTCGATGCCGGGCTCGATCTCGACGAACGCGCCGTACTCGGCGATGTTCGTGACCTTGCCGAACAGGCGAGTGCCGGTGGGGTAGCGGCGCGAGACGCCGGCCCACGGATCGTCGCCCAACTGCTTGAGGCCGAGCGAAACGCGGTTCTTCTCGGCGTCGAACTTCAGCACCTTGGCTTGCAGTTCCTGGCCGACCTGAACCACCTCGCTCGGATGACGCACGCGGCGCCACGCCATGTCGGTGATGTGCAGCAGGCCGTCGATGCCGCCGAGGTCGACGAACGCACCGTACTCGGTGATGTTCTTGACCACGCCGTTGACGATCGCGCCTTCGGACAGCGTCTCGAGCAGCTTCGCGCGCTCTTCGCCCATCGACGCCTCGACGACGGCGCGGCGCGACAACACGACGTTGTTGCGCTTGCGGTCGAGCTTGATGACCTTGAACTCCATCGTCTTGCCCTCGTACGGGCTCATGTCCTTGACCGGACGCGTGTCGAGCAGCGAGCCGGGCAGGAAGGCGCGGATGCCGTTGACCAGGACGGTGAGGCCACCCTTGACCTTGCCGTTGACGGTGCCGCTGACGAACTCGCCGGACTCGAGCGACTTCTCGAGCGACATCCACGATGCGAGGCGCTTGGCCTTGTCGCGCGACAGAATCGTGTCGCCGTAGCCGTTCTCGATGGCGTCGATCGCGACCGATACGAAATCACCGACCTGGACTTCGAGCTCACCCTTGTCGTTCTTGAACTCTTCGATCGGTACATAGGCCTCGGACTTGAGGCCGGCGTTCACCACCACGAAGTTGTAGTCGACGCGGACCACCTCGGCGGTGATCACTTCGCCGGTGCGCATGTCGGAGCGCTTCAGCGATTCTTCGAACAGGGCGGCAAACGAGTCCGGCCCTTGGTTGGTGGCGGTGATTTGAGCTTGGGGCATTGTGTTTCCTGGGTTGCCGGCAAGTTTGCGAACGCCGGCGGTGCTGCAGCTCGCGCTGCGGTTAGGTTGTCGATCCGACGCTTTGGCGTGCCTTGCGGCACTGAGGGGAAAGCGTCGGGCCCAATGGCAGTTCGGCGACGGATCACTCGAACCGCATGCGTTGTTGCCACCAGCCGAGCACCACATCGACCGAGGCTTCGATCGAGAGCGCCGAGTTGTCCAGCAGCATCGCATCTGCGGCCGGCTTCAGGGGCGCTGCGCTGCGCGATTGATCGCGCGCATCGCGCGCCTCCAAGGCCTGCCGAAGACTGTCAATGTTAGCGGGAATTCCCTTCGAAATCAATTGCTTATAGCGGCGCTCCGCACGTGTCGCGGCGCTTGCGGTGAGGAAGACCTTGAGCTGCGCGTCGGGGAAGATCACGGTGCCCATGTCGCGGCCGTCGGCGACCAGACCCGGCGCACGGCGAAACGACAACTGAAGGTCGTGCAGCGCCGTGCGAACCTCCTGATAAGCCGAGATGCGTGAGGCCAGCGCGCCGACGTTTTCGAATCGCAGGGCGTCGGTGACGTCCTCGTTGCCGAGCAACGTGCGTCCCTCCTCGAATCGCAGGGTCAAAGCGCCAGCCACCGCCGCCATCGCCGCGGCATCATCGATCGGCGTTTGCTCGCGCAATGCGACCAGCGCCGTCGCGCGGTACAGCGCGCCCGAGTCGAGGTGGTGGTATCCGAGGGCCTGCGCAACGCTGCTTGCCAACGTGCCCTTGCCCGATGCGGTCGGACCATCGACGGTGATCACCGGCACGTGCGCAGGCTCGGCCCGAACCACCGACAGCAGCGTTTCGAAGTAGTCCGGGAAGGTTTTGCCGACGCAGCGCGGATCGAGGATGCGAACCGGGACGTTCGGTTTCGCTTGCGCGAGCGGGTTGAACGCCGCCAGTGCGAAGCACATCGCGATGCGATGGTCGTCGTAGGTGTGGATCGCGGCTGCATGCCACGAGCGAGGAGGAGTCACCTCGATGCTGTCGCTGCTCTCGACGACGGTCGCGCCGAGCTTGCGCAGCTCGGTCGCCATCGCGGCGATGCGATCGGTTTCCTTGACTCGCCAGCTCGCGATGTTCGTCAAACGCGTCGTGCCGTCGGCATACAACGCCATCACCGCGAGCGTCATCGCGGCGTCCGGCATGTGATTGCAGTCGAGATCGATCGCCTTCAACGGCCAGCGACCGCGTCGCACGCTGAGCCAACCCGGGCCGCCGTCGACCTGCGCCCCCATCGCCTGCGCGGCGTCGACGAAGCGGATGTCGCCCTGGATCGAGTCGCTGCCCACACCTTCGATGCGCACCGGCGCATCCACCGCTGCGATGGCTCCGAGCGCAATGAAGTACGACGCCGATGACGCATCGCCCTCGACATGGATCTCGCCCGGCGATCGATACGCGGAGCCTTCGGGCACCGTGAAACGCTGCCCGCCGTCGCGTTGCACCTGGACGCCAAAGCGTGCGAGCAGGTTCAACGTGATCTCGACGTACGGTTTCGAAATCAGTTCGCCTACGACTTCCACTTGCATCGGACCGCCGCCCGTCGCGAGTGGCAGCGCCAGAAGCAAGGCGCTCAGGAACTGACTCGACACATCGCCACGCACGCGGATCGGCGTTTGTGCAGGCGCATCGACGCGCCCGTTTGCCGCGGCGTGCAACCGCAACGGCGGATAGCCATCCTCACCGAGGTAGTCGATGCCGCATCCGAGTGATCGCAATGCATCCACGAGGTCGGCGATCGGCCGTTCGTGCATGCGTGGCACGCCGCTCAATTCGAAGCTGCCGCCGTCGCGCTGGCACAGCAAGGCAAGTGCCGCGGTGAGCGGGCGCATCGCAGTCCCGGCATTGCCGAGGAACAGCTTCGCGTCGTGCACGCTCAAGCGTCCGCCGAGCCCGGTGATCGACGTGGCGTCCTTCGCGGTCTGCACGCCGCATCCGAGCGTGCGCAGCGCTTCGAGCATCACGCGCGTGTCGTCCGAATCGAGCAGATCGTGGACCACCGTCGTGCCTTCGCTCAGCCCCGCGAGCAGGAGCACGCGATTGGAGACGCTTTTCGATCCGGGCAGGCGAACCGTGCCGGATGCCTCGATCATCGGTGGAAGGTCGAGGAACGGAATGGACAACATGGCAAGGTGCCGACGGCCTCGAACCGCTGAGGATCAGCGATGGGAGCTCGGCTTGGATGCGCTCATCTGCCAGGTTGCCCGGCCTTCCGAGGCTTCGCGGATGAGTTCTTCGAGCGCGTCGACGTTGCTCGACAGGATCACTTGTTCGAAGGCTTCGAGTACCTGCCGGAACCGCAACGATTGCTTCAGGATCTCTTCCCGATTCGATACGAGAATGTCGCGCCAGACGGCGGGGTCGCTGGCAGCGATGCGCGTGAAGTCGCGAAAGCCGGGGCCGGCGAGGGTGAGGAACGCTCGGCCTGCCGGCTGTTTCGACACCGCCTTGAAGTATGCGAAGGCGAGCAGATGCGGCAGATGGCTGACCGCCGCGAACGCCGCGTCATGATTCTCGGGCGTCATCTTCAGGACCTGCGCTCCGATCGCCGCCCACACGTCGGTTGCCTTTTGCACGAGTTCTGCGTTCGTCTGCGGCAGCGGCGTCAGGATCACCTGGCGCCCGGCGTACAGCGTGGCGTCGGCGTGGCCGACACCTGACACTTCCTTGCCGGCGATCGGGTGCGCCGGCACGAAGCAACCGATGCGATCCTTCAAGACGCGCCGCGCGGCATCGACCACGTCGCGCTTCGTGCTGCCGACATCCATGACGAGCACACCCGGCTCGACGAGGTGTCGGATCGCCTTGAACGTGGTCTCGGTCGCGGCGACCGGCACCGCCATCAAAACGATGTCGGAGCCCGAGACGGCGAGCAGCGCGGACTCGGCTGCAACGTCGATCACACCAAGCCGTTTCGCCTTCTCGGTCGTCGACGGCGACTTGCTGTAGCCGACCACGCGCTTCACGAGTCCGCCGCGTTTGAGAGCGAGCGCGAAGGAGCCTCCCATCAGTCCGCAGCCGATCACACCCAGTTGATTGAACATCGTGTCGGCTCGGTCAATGCACGTCGATCGGGTAGGTGCCGAGCAACTTGAAGAAAGCGCACACTGAGCGCAGCTCTCCAAGCGCCGCGGCGACTCGCGACTCTTCGGGATGGCCCTGGATGTCGATGTAGAAGTAGTACTCCCATTGGCCCGAGCGGGCCGGGCGCGATTCGAAGCGGCTCATCGACACGCCATGCTGCTTGAGCGGCACGAGCATGTCGTGCACCGCGCCCGGCCGGTTGACGACCGACACGACGAGGCTCGTGCAGTCGTGTCCCGAGGCCTTCGGTTGCGGGTGGCGATCCGGGTGCGTGACGATCGCAAAGCGCGTGCGGTTGTGCGGATCGTCCTGGATCGCGGGGGCCACGATATGCAGCCCGAATTCGCTGCCGGCGCGCTCGCTCGCCACGCCCGCAAGCGACGCATCGAGGCTTGCCAGCCGCGCGCCTTCGGCATTGCTCGCCGCCGGCCGGCGTTCCACCTGCGGCAAGTGGTTCGACAGCCATCCGTGGCATTGCGCGAGCGCTTGCGGATGTGCGCAAACGGCCTGGATACCTTCCAGCGAATCGACCTTGCGCAGCAGGTTGTGCTGCACGAACAGGCTCGTCTCGCCGATGATGAAAAGCGGCGTGGTCAGGAACAGATCGAGCGAGCGTGCGACCACGCCTTCAGTCGAGTTCTCGACCGGAACGACGCCGAAGTCGGCCGCGCCGGCCGTCGTCGTGCGAAACACCTCGTCGATGCTCGCGCACGCGACCTTCACGATCGAAGAGCCGAAGAACCCGAGCGCGGCAAGTTCGCTGAAGGTGCCGGCCGGGCCGAGGTAGGCAACCCGTGTCGGTGTCTCGAGCGCGCGGCACGCCGACATGATTTCGCGCCAGATCGGCGCCACGCTTTCGGCTTGCAGCGGGCCGCTGTTGGCGGCCTTCAGGCCGTCGATCACCTGGGCTTCGCGCTCGGGGCGAAAGACCACCGAACCTTCGCGCTTCTTGATCTCGCCGACCGCCTGCGCGAGCCCGGCGCGCCGGTTGAGCAGCGCGAGCAGTTCGCGATCGACGGCGTCGATCTGGGCACGCAGCGAAAGCAGCTGGGGATCGGGAGAGGCGTTGGGTTCAGTCATGGCGAGCGGCAAATTTTCGCATGCCCTCCGCCGCGGCCCAACCAGGGCACATCTTCAGGGCTTCACCTTCGACGCGGCCGAGGCGGCAGGGGTTGCCGCGATGGCTTTCGGCGCGACGCCGAGAGCGACCGAAATGCGGCCCTCCAATGCCTTGAGCTTCGGCTGGACCGTGTCGCGTGTTTCGGAGACGACCTTCTGGGCCAGCGCCTTCTGCATCGATGGCGCCACTTCCTGGAACTTCTTGTAGACCGGTGATTGCAGCCACACGACGATCTGGCGCAATTCTTCTTCGCTGAACTTCTCTTCGAGCAGCGGACCGAGCACGCTCGGAGCGAGTGCCGTCGCGCGTTCGCGCAGCAACGGCGTGACCTCGTCGAGGTACTTGCGTGCCTCGGTGTCGATCGCTTTGATGGTCGCGTCGCGCCGCTCGGCCGGTAGCTGCGTCTGCACGACGTGGCCTGCGGCTTGCAGCATCGGCGCGAGTGGCTGTTCGGCGAGCCCGCGCGCCACGCTGTCCACGGCAGACTGCTGCAAGCTCAGCACCTTGGCGGCCAAGTCCTTCTTGCCGGACGTCTGCTGTGCGCAGGCGATCGGCGCGACGGCCAGCAGGCCGGCACAAATCAGTCGGAAGATCATCGATTGCCTTCGGGTTCGGTGTCGGCGGGGTCGACGTCCGGCCCGGCGTCGCCATTCGCATCACCATTCGCGTCGTTCTCGACGATGCGCTGCAGGCCGCTGAGCTGGGCGCCGTCGTCGAGTGCGATCAAGGTCACGCCCTGCGTCGCGCGGCCGAGCTCGCGGATCTCGGAGACGCGGGTACGAACGAGCACACCCCGGTCGGTGATGAGCATGATCTCGTCCTCAGGCCGCACCAGCGTCGCGGCGACCACCTTGCCGTTGCGTTCGCTTTGCTGGATCGCGATCATCCCTTTGGTGCCGCGGCCGTGGCGCGTGTACTCGGCGATCGGTGTGCGCTTGCCGTAGCCGTTCTGCGTCGCCGTCAACACGCTTTGCGTTTCGTCTTCCGCCACCAGCATGGCGATCACGCTCTGGCCGTCGTCGAGCATCATCCCGCGCACGCCGCGCGCCTGACGGCCCATCGGGCGCACATCGTTCTCGTCGAAACGCACTGCCTTCCCGCCATCGCTGAACAGCATCACGTCGTGATGCCCGTCGGTGAGCGCGGCGCCGATCAGGTAGTCGTCCTCGTCGAGGTCGACCGCGATGATGCCGGCCTTGCGCGGGTTGCTGAACTCGTCGAGCGGTGTCTTCTTGACCGTGCCTCGGGCCGTGGCCATGAACACGAAGTGATCCGCAGGGAAGGTGCGGAACTCTCCGGTGAGCGGCAGCACGACGTTGATCTTCTCGTCGCGCTGCAGCGGGAACATGTTGACCATCGGCCGGCCGCGCGAAGCGCGCGTCCCCTGCGGCACCTCCCACACCTTCAGCCAGTACACGCGTCCGCGGTTGGAGAAGCACAGGATGTAGTCGTGCGTGTTCGCGATGAAGAGTTGATCGATCCAGTCGTCTTCCTTCGTCGCCGTGGCCTGCTTGCCGCGCCCGCCGCGTCGCTGGGCCCGGTACTCGGTGAGCGGCTGGCTCTTGATGTAGCCGCTGTGGCTCAGCGTCACCACCATGTCGGTCGGCGCGATCAGGTCTTCGGTGTCGAGCTCCTGCGCGTTCTGCTCGATCACGCTGCGGCGCGCGCCGAGCTTCGTCTGCCCGAACTCCTGCCGCAGGGAAGTGAGCTCTTCGCCGATGATGGTCGTG
>Ga0184637_10000662_pt1 | contig 25142 bp, 24 predicted proteins | sample PLM3_127_b2_FD_133143 | JGI IMG/M metagenome (GOLD analysis project Ga0184637, IMG submission 133143) | Groundwater sediment microbial communities from an aquifer in East River, Colorado, USA - PLM3_127_b2 | ecosystem: Environmental > Terrestrial > Soil > Riparian zone | place: USA: East River... | reverse complement strand
CTAGCCCGAGAAAGTCGACGAGCGCGCCGAGATCCTCCGCCTTGGTGCCAGGTTGGGGGTCGGTTTTCGGTTCCGCCATGCTGCGCCCCCAGCCCCGCCGATCGAATGCGATTACCCTGTACCCCGCCTCGACCAACCCCGGGGTGTTGGGCGCGAAGCAGTCGGCGTTGCCGGTGTTTGGGTGCATCAGCACAATCGGCACACCGTCTCCGCCGCTATCGGCGTACCAGAGACGAACCCCAGAGAGATCGGCGTATCCCTCAAATTTCGGGGGCGACTGAATGCTCGTCACGGTCGCTCCTCCTTGTTTTGCTGGTGGATGGCCCTCAGGCGTGACAGGACCCCGAGTATAAGGCGACGATGGGGTCAGCTCCATCCGGCCTCGAGGTCGCCCGCCTTCGACTGAACGAGCGGGCTCAGACGCAGCACATCATCGGGGGTATCCTGAAGGCCGAGGGCGGAGCGTACGACGATCTCGTTACCGTGAGCGTTTTCCTTACTGAGGGCGGCCGCGAGGCGTATAACCAAGGTCAACGAGACGCGGGGCTCGCATCTTCGGTGAGGCGCGACCAGCGAATGGTGGTCGTTCGGGAGCTGGCGCGGCCAGAACTCAAGATCGAGGTGAACGCCGTCGCGCTACTAAAACAATAGCCTGAGGATAGACAGGTCTGAGGGGCAAGGTGTCGCGATGCAAGTGCGAGCCGATCCGGAGTTCGATCTACACGGGCTTGTGGACGAGTCCAGCGATTTCACGGTCGACCCTCGCGTCTACACGAGCCCGAGCATCTTCGACGCTGAGATGCAGCGCATCTTCTTGCGCACCTGGGTGTACGTTGCGCACGAGAGCGAGATTCCCGACGCGGGTGACTTCCGTACCTCCGCTGTTGGTCGAGTGCCCGTGATCGTCACCCGAGACCAACAGGGCGAGGTCCACGTCCTGGTTAATACCTGCCGACACCGGGGTAGCGTGGTATGTCGGGAGGAGCGGGGGAATGCCCGGTTCTTCCAGTGCCCGTATCACCACTGGTTGTACCGAAATGACGGCAAACTGGCGCAGGTCCCTGACGCCAGCGGCTATCCTCAAGGCTGGGCGGAGCGCATCGGAGGTCTGCTGGAAGCGCCGCGGATCGCCTTCCTCCACGGGATGATTTTTGTCAGCTTCAGCCGGGACGGGGAGAGCTTCGAAGAGTACCTCGGTCCGGTTCGCAAGTACATCGATTTCTGGTTCGGCCACTCGCCCACCGGGCGCGTCCAGGTCCTAGCGCCATTCCGCGCCTACTACCCTGGGAACTGGAAGCTGCAGCTTGAGAATTCGACCGATGGCTGGCACGCCCGCTATGTCCACCAGTCCGCGGTCCGCACCATGCAATACTTCGGGACGCGCAGCCCCGCGGCCGGTTGGCCCGGTTGCACCCGCGCCTTTCCTCACGGCCATGGGGTCCTGGAACGGCCCCGCGACGATCTCCCTCCCGAGGTTCAGCCCCAGTTCGAGGCTTTTCGTTCGCTGCTCACTGAGGCGTACAGCCCGCAGCAGGCCGAGGAGATGTTCGTCCGCCGGCAGATCACTCTCTTCCCGAACGTCCATCTCATGGAGTTCAGGATCCGCATGGTCCAGCCCGTCGCCGTCGATCGGACGCTGATTTACGAGTTTCCCGTGCGCCTCGAGGACGTCCCCGACGATATCAACGCCGCGGTGCTGCACCGCGTCACTCGGGAGATCTCCATTTCATCAGGAGGTCCGATCTCTGGCTTCGTCAATGCCGACGACATAGAGATGTTCGCTCGCGTGCAGAGCGGACTTACCAACTCACCGGTCGACCGTCTCTTCTTCTCGCGGGGTCTTCATCGGGAGACGCTCGCGCCAAACGGGGAACGAACCGGTGACAATACCGACGAAGTGCCCCAGCGCTCGGTCTACCGAGAGTGGAAGCGGCTCATGGAGGCGCCCGCCGCGGGAGACGCCGACCGGTGACGGGTGTGGTCGCCCTTACGCGCGAGGACGCTGAGGGCCTGGTGTACCACGAGTGCCAGCTGCTGGATGAGCGACGTCTCGACGAGTGGCTCGAGCTCTTCACTGAAGACGGCGTGTACTGGTTGCCCACATCAGACCTCGACCGTCCGGAAGGGGCGTCAGCCATGTACGACGACGCGCTCCAACGGAAGAAGCGCGTACATCAGCTCCTTCGTGAGCCGCGCCTCGCGCAGACACCGCCCTCCAGGACGGTGCACCTAATCTCCAACGTGCAAATCGACCAGAGCGACGGATCGTCGGAAGCAACGGTTCGGTGCAACGTGCTGATCGCCGAGGTCCGTCCGGCCAGTCATCCGGCGCCCCAGCTCGGGCTCAGCACTCCACGCTTGCTGGCCGGCCATTGCCGGTACGACCTACGGCGGGAGCGGGGCCGATGGGCAATCGCAATGAAGAAGGTGCTCCTCGTCGATCGGGACCTTCCTTTGTTTAACCTCACGTTCATCCTTTGAGCATGGCAGTTCTTCGCGAGCCCTGAGCCAGTCGTAGCCCAGCGGCCCGCAATTCAGAGCCGCGAGGCTGGAAGCCGACGGCTCCGAATTGCGAACTTGAACAGGAGGGCAGCCCGTGGCGAACCTGGCCCTCACCATGGCGTGCGGTCCCTACGACCGAACCGAGGCTCTGCGGACCGGCACCGTCCGCCCTGAGGGGATCGACCTGACGTACGTTCCGATTCAGTCGCCGCCCGAGATCTTCGCTCGCATGATCAGCAAACAGTCGTTCGACCTCTCCGAGATGGCTCGCGAGCGGTGAGATCGACGCCATGATCGGCGCACGACAGCCAGCATCCCTTGGAAAGCACCCTCAGGTGCAGCGGCTATTTCCTGACTACCGAGCCGAGGAGCGCCGCTTCTACGAGCAGACCGGCTTGTTTCCCATCATGCATACCCTGGTGATCAAAGAGGAGGTCTACGAGCGACATCCGTGGATCGCCGAGAGCATCTTTAAGGCGTGGGAGCAGTCACAGGCCGAATGCCTCCGGCAGATGCGGTTCAGCGGAACCCTTCGGTACACACTCCCCTGGCTATTCGCGGACATCGACGAGATCGATGCGCTGTTCGGAGGCAACCCCTTTCCGAACGGGCTCGAAGCGAACCACAAGACGCTGTCAACCCTCCAGCAGTACCTTCTTGACCAGGGCTTCATCAAGGATGCCCGACCGCTCGATGAGCTGTTCATCCCGATCGTGCTGTCAAACGAGTAGAGGTTGTCACCCGTTAGAATCACCGCCGCACGAATGGAGGCAGTCTTCTGGTTACCATCGAGCGCTCGCGCGAGGTGCTGTCAGGCCTCAAGGAGGCCGGCGTGAACTTTGTGGCAAGCGTGCCCGACATTAATTTGCTCGAGCTCATCACGCTGCTCGCCGAGGACCAGGACATTCAGCACGTTCCGATAGGGCGCGAGGAGGAGGGTGTCGGCGTCTGTACGGGCGCCTATCTGGGTGGCAAACGGCCGGCGCTCCTGATGCAAAACGCCGGGCTCATGAATAGCTGTAACGGCCTCACTACGACCGCGCTCCAATTCGGCATCCCTCTTCTTCTACTCGTGTATTACGCTGGCGACATGGGCGACAACGCATTCCACATGTTGGGGCTCGTGACCGAGCAAGTGCTGCAAGGGCTCGGGATCAAGTACACCGTGGCTCGCAACCCATCGGAAGTGAAGAAGCAGATCGCGGACGCGATGAGCATCTGCCAGGCGGCCAAGCGGCCGGTGGCACTGCTCCTCACCAGAGACGTGCTCTAGGGAGATCGGATAGATGAAGCGCGACGAGTGCATGCAAGCCATCGCGCCACTCTTCAGCGATGAGCTGTTCGTCACCACCAACGGGGGTACGACCACCGAGTGGAACTCCGTGCGGCCGAGCGATGCCAACATGCAGGTCAAGACCATGGGGCTCTGCTCCTCGATCGGGATGGGCCTTGCCCTCGCATTACCGCACCGCCGCGTCGTGGTCATGGACGGCGATGGGTCGCTGTGGATGAACCTGGGTAGCCTGGCGACGATCGGTCTGCATCAGCCAACGAACCTCATGCACATCTGCTGGGACAACAAGTCTTACGAGGCCTCTGGGGGAGAGCCAACGGCAACAGCGGCCGAGCGGCTGGATTTTGCCGCCGTGGCGCGCGGTGCCGGCATCGCAGACTCATGGTGCGTGTTGACGATCGACGACCTGCAAGAGCGGGTGCGCTACGCGCTTGACACGCCCGGGCCCCACTTCATCTGGGCCTGCATCGAGCCGGGGCATTCCATCAAACTTGTTCGTCCATGCGATGAGCTGGAGAACAAGTACCGGTTCATCCGCCAGATCGAACAGACCGAGGGCCTCGACATACTGCGCATGCCGCTCGGCCACAGCCAGGAACGATAGCCGCCGCTATCCGGAGAGTCGAATGCGCTTCCATATGCACCTGCTCCCCACGTATTTCCCAGACCGGGACCCGCCCTTTGACGTCTACTTCCAGCAGATCCTGGAGCAGGTGCAGCTCGCGGAGGAGCTAGGGTTCGAGTGCTTCTGGTTCACGGAGCACCATTTCGTGCTCTACGGTGGGCCGGTGCCGAACCCGGCGGTGATGATGGCCGCGGCAGCGGCCCGCACGTCTCGTATCCACCTGGGATCGGCCATCTCGATCCTCCCGCTGCACCATCCCGTCCAGACCGCCGAGGATTACGCCATGGTCGACGTGGCCTCCGGCGGCCGACTGGAATTTGGGATCGGCCTGGGGAACGCCCCCAGGGACCTGGAGGTCTACGGCATCTCTCGAGATGAGCGGCGGGAACGCTTCGAGGAGGCGCTGGAGATCATCAAGCTGGCCTGGACCAATGAGCGGTTTAGCCATGAGGGGCGCTTCTGGCAGATCCCGGCGGACACGGCGCTGCTGCCACGGCCGATACAGCAGCCGCACCCTCCGTTGTGGGCAGCCGCAACGTCCGTCGAGGCGATGGAATGGGCCGGGCGGCAGGGCTTCAACGTCATGACGGTGGCGCATCCCTTCCCGCCAGAACGGGTGCGTGGCGCCGTGCCGGCGTGGCGCCAAGCGCTCGCCGAGGCAGGATTAGACGGCACGCAGCGCCACTGCAAGATCCACGTCCGAGTCTGGGTCGACGAGAGCGCCGAGCGGGCACGGGAGGTCGCGGAAGCGGCCATCCAACGCTATGACAGCCACCAGGCTCAGGCGGGCGTCGGGCGGCTGGCGCAGGGGCCGCCACCGACGTACGACTGGCAGGGAATGCTCGAGCAAGGGCGCAACGCGTATGGCAACCCCGACCAGTGCATCCGGTGCATCGAGGCCACGCGCCGGAACTATGACTTCGATATCTTCAGCGCCACCTTCAACTTCGGCGGCGTCCCCCACGAGGAGATCAAGCGGGCCATGCGCCTCTTCGCGAAGGAGGTGATGCCGGCCTTCCGGGATGGGGCGAGTTCCTCGCCGTCAGGCGCGGCTGGCGGAGCGACCGATGGGCTGCGGATAGCCATCCCCTGACGCGTAGCGCTCCTCATAGCTCGCCACGACCGTCTGGTGGCCGCCGTTCTCCTCGTACTCGTGCTCAAAGTAGAGGTTGAGCGGCTCGAGCACGGCGGTGTCGGTCGTGGAGAAAAGAACGGCTTCTTCCGAGCCCGAGGTGTTGATGAACTCGTGCCAGCAGTATGGGGCCAGGGCGAAAAAGTCTCCTCGCTTCCAATCCATGCGCACGCCGTCGACGATCGTGGCGCCCTGGCCGCGGAAGACGTGGAATACCTGACTGGACGAATGCCGGTGCGCCTTGGTGTGGACGCCGGGGCGCAGCATCTGTATCCAGCAGGCGATCGTCGGCATCACGTGGCCGCCGGTAGTGGGATTCGTGTACTCGAACGCGATGTCATCGAAGGGGCTGGACCCAGACCTGGCAAGCTCGTGCAGGGCGCGCTCGGTCTGCTCCCACGGGAACGACAGCAGCGGTGATACCGGGGATTGCTGCTTCTCCCAGACTGGGCGCAGGTGGCCGATCCCAAAACGGTTGTACGAGTCGCCCAGCGGCCTGGTGGCGGGCTCGATCTCGTCGGGGTAGGGCTCCTGTTGCATGCCGACGCGCAGCATGCCAACCAGCGGCGCGTCCAGGCTGTCCATCCACATCATGGGGCCCGAGCCTTCACTGACGTGGCCGTGCCAGTAGAGGCTTGGGGTGAGGACCAGATCGCCGGGACGCATCGGGGCAGGCTCGCCGTTCACGATCGTGACCGTGCCCTCGCCCCGGATGATGAAGCGGATGGCAGCCGCGACGTGGCGGTGTGAAGGCGAGATGTCACCCGGCTTCACACACTGGAGCGCGGCCGTGAGGGTGTGCGTTGCGCCCCGGCCGCCGGTATGGGGGTTATTGAGCGTCACCGCCCGCCGCTCTCCTTCGCCGCGCCCGGGTTGCACCAGGTCGAGCGCGCGCTCAGCAAACCCCTCGATGTCACCCCAGCGCCACAGCATGGGAGGATAGGCAGCCGCGCTCTCCCCCGTTTCCTGAGGCGTGCGCATCCGCCAGAGAGCTCCCATGCTCTTGGCCTCGAGTTCTCGGTAGAGGTTCTCCATGGGATCGGCGTTGACGATAGATTCGACGGCCATGATCTGGGCCCATCCTTCCATTCAATAAGCTTCGGAAGTTGATCGTCTGTAGAAGAGGGATACCCGTCGGATTGAACCTTGTCAAGATACATTTCGCATGCCGCGACAATCGCGCGGCGCAGCCTGCCCGATAGCGGTCTCCTCGTAGAGAACGAGCTTCGCCAGGTTGGGTGTCAGCCGAGCGGCCTCGAGCGCACAGAGCGCCCCGTAGGAATGTCCCAGCGTGTGCACCGGCTGGCCAATGCGGTCCACCACCGCGATGACGTCCTCGTACTCGCGCTCAATGGCGTACCCCGGGCCATCGCCACTGCCCCCGCGGCCCCGATTCTACTGAGGCGTTGCATGATGTGCGAGCCCGCGAGGTGCCTCATACGTCCGGTTACGGAAAGACGAATGATGCCTCGTAATTGGGTTACCCAAATGCAGGGCGAGTGCATCGGGAGGATCGAGGTATCGAGAGGGTTATGCCGAGAAGTCCGAGAGCTGGTCCAAACTCGTCAACACGATTTGCGGGGTGGTACCGAACAGTTCGGCGTCGCCGCGCGCATAGACGTAGCTTCGGCGCCCGGTGCCAGCGTAGCGCAGCTGGACTAAACGCACGATCTGCTGAGCCACGTCTGTCTCTACATCCGGGATCCAGAGGTTGAATTTGTGCTGGGGCGAGCCGGCCCAGATGACCGCGCCGCCACCAACCCATCGCTTGATCCCCTCCTGCAGGTCGCAGAGGACCGTTACCTGCGCTCCCGCCCTTGCGGCGTCGAGGAGTGCCGCGTAGTCCAGTCGGACCGAGAGCACCTCAGCGGCGGTGCCCGCGGCGAGTGCGCGCCGGTAGTCCTCGACGACCGCTCCGCGAAACGCCCACCATGGCCGCAGGGTGTCGTAGGGACGGGTTGGTCCGCCGGCGTTCATGTCAGGATCCCAGATCGCGCGGTTCGCTGCCTGCGCGTCCGCCTCCGCCACACTTAGCTCTTGATGGTAAAGCCGGGAGCGGCCGTACTTCTCGAAATAGGGGCTCCAGCCGTCGGCGACGAGCTTCAGATTGAAGTTCTCCCCGTCCTTGTGAACGTAACAGAGCAGCCGCCCGAAGTTATCACGGTGTCGCTGCAGGCAGACCTCAACCGGATCGTCGGTGTCGAACTCGACGGTCACCTGGGCCAGGTCGCCCTCCGGTAGGGCAAAGTACTCCTTGGCAAAGGACGAGGCCTGCTTGCCCGCTTCGGTGACCGGCTTGTCGGGCGTGGCACCTGATGGCAGGCTCTCCTCCGTATCGACGGCGATGAGCCGGAGCCGCTCGGTCTCACCGCCAAGGTCCACATTTATCGTGTCGCCGTCGACGACTTTCGTCACTTGAAGATCCGGAATCTCCGTGCCCGGCACGCCCCCTCCCGATTGATCTCCTCGTATTGCGCCGCTTAACGCCAGCGAGCTCGGAAACGAGTTACGTTACGCCCTACCAGCGGCGGTCGCGGGCTCGAGGTCGACACGCGCCATTTTGTTGCTGGCGCGCTCGCGCCGCAGCGCGATGTACGGCGTGTTCTTCGCCTCGTCCCGAACGACCCCCATCGGGTCCTCGCCCCGCTCGACCTTGCCGACGTTCTCCATGATCAGGTTGTGATAGAGGATCACGCCCTTGTCTGACGTGACGAGATGCTCCTGGGTCCGATCGCTAATCGCAAACTGTCCGACCCAGGCCATCTCGTCTTGCCGGACGACGATGGGGGCGTCGACCAACCCGAGCTCGTTGTAGTCGACCGACTCGCGTTTCATCGGGACAACTTCTTGCGGCGCCTCGCCGTCGGGCAGCGGGCGAACTTGCATGAGAATGTGCATCGTGTTGGTGTCGTCCATGGGAACGCGGATCTGGAAACCGTAGTTCGCACCCTGGCCGACGCAGAGAATGTAGGGAAAGAGCACGGGGTGGCCGACCGTCCAGTCGTCAGCGTCCTCCGGATCCCCCTCGATCAAGCGCCGCTTGTAGATGCCGTAGTCGAAGACGTCGAACTCGATCTTCAGGTGCCGAGCGCCGTGCAGCTGCTGCGGCACGCCATGCCGCCGGTTGTAGTAGTCGCCGTAGTACCCATGCAAATGTTCGAAATGGACCGGGTCCATGGAGTTGTCCATGCACTGGACCCAGTTGCACGGCAGATGCCGGAACGTGAGCGAGCGGACCAGGTCCGGCCGCGCCATGCCTTCCCAGCGGGGGAGCAGCGGGCGCGGCTCGGGGCCAAGGTAGGCGAAGACAAGGCCACCGAGCACCTCGACCGGGTAGGCCTTGATCTTTAGAGGAAGGCACGCCGGCTCGAAGGGCATGTCCACGACGTGGCCCTCCACGTCGTAGGTCCACCCGTGATAGGCGCAGCGCAGGCCGTTCGTCTGCGGGATACCGTACGCAAGCGAGATGGCGCGGTGTGCGCACCGTTCGGCGATCAACCCGTATCTGCCCCGCTCGTCGCGGAACAGCGTGAGGTTCTCGCCCAGCAGCCGAATGGGCTGGACCGGCTCTTGCTCCAGCTCGGTCACCGCGGCGATGGGCCACCAGTAGCGGCGCAGCCACTGACCGGTTGGCGTGTCGGCGCCTGTCTGGGTGAGCCGCTGGTTCTGTTCAACGGTAAGCATTAGCCGATCCTCCTCGTTGGCTGACTCTCGATGCACTAGTGGGTCAGTTTGCATGATGATAGCCGTTGGTTTGGGAGGTGCGAGCTGTGGCGGCAGCGGCAAATAGGCCGGCGCGTGTAGCCGCCGGATCCGCCGAGAGGGTGGCGACGCGCCCAGGCACGCTGGCGCCGCGCGGCTCGTTTGCCGCCCCACTCGAACGGGGTGGGGGCTGCGTTCCACCCAGCCACCGTTGCGTTGAGCCAGTCTTTCAGGTCTTGGGTGCTCTCGGGATGCTGACCCGCCAGCGCACGACGGACCACGATGCGCTGGATGGACTCGGCCATGTTCAGCCAGGAGCCGCCCAGCGGGGTGTAGAGCGGCATCACTCCAAGGGCGCACAGCCAGAGAACCATCTCCGGCGTCTTGTGGCCGGCGAGATTGTCCCAAACAAGCAGGGCGCGCAGGGGCGGCAGCTCGGCCGGCAGCACGAAGGGCTGAGTCAAGCCTGCCTGCCAGACTGTCCACGCCGCGCGGGTCGTCTCCGGATCCAGCTCGGCCGGTGCAGGCAGCGCGTCCAGAATCGCCGTCAGTTCCTTGCGCAGCCATGGGTGGAGGACCACGTTAGGCGTGTGCTCCACCGGCTCGGCCCAGACCTGGCCGGTGGCGGGCCGGAACAAGGTGAGCAGTTTGACGGTCCCGCCGCGAATGTGCTCGTGGGGGTGTCGGGCGGGCTTGCCACTGGGCTGCCACGAGGGGCCAGGCTGCGGGATCGCCTGGTAGGGCCCGGCCTCGTCCTGGCACAACAGGAGCAACCCGAGCCGCTCCCCGAGGGTATATGCCCCCTCGATCAAGTTTTTTTGGGTGCGGTGTCGGGGTCGGTCACCTCGACCGTCCCGGCCTTGCGCTTGCGGGTGACAGTGCCCGTGTGGCACCAGGTTCGATTCTCTTGCCAGGTGTACCCGGCGTCCCACAGCGTGTACAAGATCGTCCTGGTGCTCACCTGGGGCAGCCCCTCCGGTGCCGCGCGCAGCGTCCGCTGCAAGGTCGTGAGCGACCAGGTCGCCGTCCCATCCCGCTCCCGATCCGGCGCGCGGCAAAACTCCTGGAGGATCCGCTCCCGCTCCGGAGTTCCGTACTGGATGGCTGGACCACCACCGTGCTGCCGGTCCAGCGCAGCGAGCCCCACTCTGTTGAAGCGCGCCACCAGGTTGGCCACTGCACGCCTCGCCCGCCGGCCAGCAGCGCGAGCAGCGTCGGTGAACGAAGCGCCGTCGGCCACCGCAAGCAACGCCTTCGCGTGCGCCACCCGATCGGCCCGTTCGCTCCCTGCCCGAGTGACACGCTCCAACTCGCCCCGCTCGTCGGCCGCCAAGGGCCGAAGCGGTTCTTTCTGTGGACCAGCCATCCCTCTCTCCCAGCCTGGCTGTTCCTTGTGCCAGGCTGGATTAGCCTGCCCCACTCAATGCCTCAAGCTCGTTACGCTACCCTTCGCCGATCCTTCTATACGATCACAATCGTGAGAACTGACCCACTAGGAAGATACCCTCCGGCGCGCGGGGCGTCTAGCTCCTTGGAGCAGCCCTGGCTTGGGTTAAGATGCGCAGTTAGGAGTCGCATCGCCGCGCCAGGCCTGGTGCGAAAGCGACGGCACGAAAACGTAGCCCAGCGACCCGCAATTCTGAGCCGCGAGGCGCAGCCGAACGGCGGTGAATTGCGAACTTGAATGGGAGGGGCAGCTGCATGGTCATGATTAACACCTCGCGTGGGGACCGGTCGCTTCGGTCGTTCATCGACACCGAGAACGGCACGCTCAGCCGCGAGCTCTACGTCCATCCCGACATCTTCCAGCAGGAGCTGGAGCAGATCTTTGCTCGCTGTTGGCTGTTCCTCGGGCACGAGAGCCTCGTTCCCAATCCGGGCGACTTCATGATCACGCGCATGGGCACCGAGGAAGTCCTCCTCGTCCGGGACCGCAAGGACCACCAGATCCGCGCCTTCCTGAACTCGTGCCGACACCGTGGCGAGAAGGTGTGCCGCTACGACCAGGGCAACGCGCTCGTGTTCACCTGCCCATTCCACGCCTGGACTTACGACTCGGCGGGACGGCTCGTGGGCGCCAACGGCATCAACAATCCGAACTCCTACAACGGTGAGCTCGACCGCGAGCAATGGGGCCTGGTTGAGGTTGCGCAGTTCAAGAACTACTACGGGACGCTGTGGGCGACCTGGGATCGGAAGGCGCCGTCCTTCAAAGACTACCTGGGGCCTTTCGCGGAGCCAGTGCGCTACATGGCGGAGGCCACCGACGGTGAAGACGCCGGCCTCGAGGTGTTTACGCCATTCCAGAAGTGGCGCGTCCCCACTAACTGGAAGGTGCCGGCCTTCACCTCGTCCCGCGACCCCGAGCACGGGGCAATGACGCATCGCTCGGTCAACGCCGCGGCCATCGGCCCGATGCGCGAGCTCCAGGGTGGTGAGCGCCACCGGCAGCGCAAACCGCTTCCCCGCGACATCTACGTCGCGGGCGACCACAACCTGGGGCACGGGGGCGCGTGGGTCGAATACAAACAGCCTGGTCTGGCACCGTACGTCGATGCCTGGTACGAGCCCGGCGTGGATGATTACTTCCGCGCGCAGCATGAAAAGAAGCAGGAGAAGTACAAGGACCGGATCGTTCCGTTCGCCGGCCACGATTCCGGCCACATCTGCATCTGGCCGAACTTCATCATGGACGCCTGGCGCTGGCGCTTCTGGCATCCGCACCAGGTCGGCGTCGTCGAGCGTTGGAGCCTGTTCGGCGTCGATAAGAAGGCGCCGAAGCCCGTGAAGGATGCGATCCGGCACTACGCGATGCGCTACAACGGGCCCTCCGGCGCCACCGAGTCGGACGACATGGAGAACTGGAACTACGTCTACCCGGCCAGCCAGGGCGTGATCGCTCGCCAGCACAACTACAATTTCGCCAATGGATTCGGCCGCGGCGTCGAGCGTGAGGGCTTTCCCGGCAAGATCGTGTTCAACACGAATCGGACCGAGGAGGCGCACCGCGCCCGCTTCAGCCGCTGGCTGGCTTTCATGGAGGCCGGCAGCTGGGAAGACCTCTATCCGATCGACAAGAACGCGAATCACCGGATCTGGTAGCGCTGTGGCAAGCTGGAAACCCTCCGGTAAGTACGACCTGACGGGCGTTCACGGAGCGGCAGTGTTCCGTGACCTGCCCGAGGGGACAAAGCTCAGGATGGTCGGCGGATCGATCGTCGAGATCCTGGAAAACGCTCGCAACGGGGCGAACCTGTACGTGCGGGTCGTCGAGAACGAGGCGAATCCGTCATCCGTGGGCGAAGAGGAGTACGTGTTCTTCACAGATGTGCAAGAGGCAGTCGAGGAAGGTGCGTGATGGCAGAGGTTACGGGGATAACGACGCGCCCTAGCGGGCCTGCTCAACCTGTGGGGGGCGAGCCCGAACGAGGGTTACCGATCGCCGCCAGCGGGCCTGAAGCGCTAGCTCGGTTGGTGCTGCAGCAGGAGGTCGAGGCGTTCCTCTACCGGGAGGCCCGTTACCTGGACGAGCGCCGCCATACCGAATGGCTCGATTTCTTTGCCGACGATTTGCATTACTTCATGCCGATCCGGCGAAACATCAAGTTCGGCGACTGGGACCTCGAGTACTCCGACCCGGAGAGCGAGATCTCCTACTTCGATGAGGGCAAGGACATCCTGACCGGCCGTGTGCGCCAGATCAATACCGGCGTGCACTGGGCCGAGGAGCCGGTGTCGCGGTTCGAGCACCTCATCTCGAACGTCGAGATCCTCAAGGAGGAGGGCGACACGGTGGAGGTCGCGTCCAAGTTCTACGTTTACCAGAACCGACTGCAGGACGAGGTGCAGGTATTCTGCGGGCGGCGCTACGACCTCTTGCGCCGGGATTCCGAGACGATGTTTAAGATCGTGAAGCGGAAGATCCTGCTCGCCCAGAACGTGCTGCTCCCCAAAGTCATCAACACCTTCTTTTAAAAGGGGTAACGAAGTGGCACTCCGAATCGAATGGCGACGCCGGGCGGAGGGGGATGAGACCATCTTGGCCGTTGAGACAGGAAGCAACGCGGTCGTGAAGACCTGGCCGGCAAACACCGACCTGCTCGCTGACTTCCTCAACGACATGGTTGGCCTGGACCCGACCGCTCCGAACGCGGATTCGGAAGGGAAGGCCACGAACGGAGTGGATCATACGCAGCACCCCCCGCAGGAGTGGGGCGACGTCGTCATGTCGCGGTCGGAGGCCGGCGACGTGCTGTGGGTGGACCCAGCACTCTACTGGGAGGGAATCGCCTACTGGTTCCGGTCACAAGGCCGCGATCCCCATCCCGCGCGCCGTTAAAGAAAGGGGATGGACATATGGTCATGATTAACACCGCGCGTGGGGACCGATCGCTTCGGTCGTTCATCGACACCGAGCACGGCACGCTCAGCCGCGAGCTCTACGTCCATCCCGACATCTTCCAGCAGGAGCTGGAGCAGATCTTTGCTCGCTGTTGGCTGTTCCTCGGGCATGAAAGCCTCGTTCCCAATCCGGGCGACTTCATGATTACGCGCATGGGCACCGAGGAAGTCCTCCTCGTCCGGGACCGCAAGGACCACCAGATCCGCGCCTTCCTCAACTCGTGCCGGCACCGCGGCGAGAAGGTCTGCCGCTACGACCAGGGCAACGCGCTTGTGTTCACCTGCCCATTCCACGCCTGGACCTACGACTCGGCGGGGCGGCTCGTGGGCGCCAACGGTATCAACAATCCGAACTCCTACAACGGTGAGCTCGACCGCGAGCAATGGGGCCTGGTTGAGGTTGCGCAGTTCAAGAATTACTACGGCACGCTGTGGGCGACCTGGGACCGGAAGGCGCCGTCCTTCGAGGACTACCTGGGTCCCTTCGCCGAGAGCGTTCGTTACCTCTGCGAGGCTACCGACGGCGAGGACGCCGGCCTCGAGGTGTTCACGCCCTTCCAGAAGTGGCGCGTCCCCACCAACTGGAAGATCCCCGCGTTTACCTCGGCGACCGACCTGGAGCATGCAGCTATGACGCATCGCTCGGTCAACGCCGCGGCCATCGGCCCCATGCGAGGCAAGGGTGACGAAGGATCACGCCATGGCAGAAGAAACCGCCTGCCCTCCGTCTCATACTCCGTCGGCGACCACAACCTGGGGCACGGAGGCAACTGGACCGTGTTCCAGGCGCCGGGCCTTGCTGATTACCAGGACACCTGGTACGAGCCCGGCATGCGAAGAAACAGGAGAAATACAAGGACCGGATCAGGCCGCCGCACGGGCAGGGTGGAGGCCATTTCTGCGTCTTTCCTAACTTCATCATGGACGATTGGCGCTGGCGCTTCTGGCATCCGCACCAGGTGGGCGTCGTCGAGCGCTGGAGCCTCTTCGGCGTCGACAAGAAGGCCCCGAAGCACGTGAAAGACGCGGTCCGCCACTATGCGATGCGCTACAACGGCCCCTCCGGCGCTACCGAGTCGGACGACATGGAGAACTGGAACTACGTCTACCCGGCCAGCCAGGGGGTGATAGCCCGCAAGCACAACTACAACTTCGCCAACGGCTTCGGGCGCGCCGTCGAGCAGGATGACATCGCCGGTATCGTGACCTTCAACGCCAGCCACACTGAGGAGTCGCACCGGGCCCGCTTTAGCCGCTGGCTCGCCTTCATGGAGGCCGGGAGCTGGGACGACCTGTACCCGGTGAACACGAACGCCAATCACCGGATCTGGTAGGAGCGCTCGAAGTGGACGTGAGCTAACCCTCTTCGTCTAGCTCCCAGCTCGGCAGACCGATGCTCTCCTGGAGTCGATGGATGTGCGCGACCATGAAGCCGCGCTCCTCCGGGGGCACGGCTTGCCCGCCGCGGTTAGCCGGAGCCCGCGGACGATCCGGATTTCGGGCGTCGTAGCGCTCGAAGTCCGGTCCGGAAATATCAGGCACTTTCATGCCCGCTGCTGCGAGCTCCCATGTGATCTTTGCGAGATGCTCGAGCTGAAGCGCAACCCCGACCGCTTGCTGCACGGTTCGGCCGGTCGTCACGACCCCGTGCGCCCGCAGGAGGCAGACGTCACGATCGCGCATCGCTTCCAGCATTTCGAGCGCCATCTGCTTGTCGGTAACCGTAGCCGCCCGGGGATACACCGGGACGCCGAGCACGGCAATCCCGGTCGCCTGCGGATCGTATCCGCCAAAGATCGGGCGGAACTCAAGCCCCGTCATCCCGCATAGGAGGGTGTAGTACGGGTGCGCATGGACGACGGCCCCGACCTCGGGACGCGCGCGGTAAACCTCGCCGTGGACGGGCGTCTCGCCGGGAGAAAAGTGACGCGTCCCGAGTTTTGGACCTTCCCCGTCGAAGTCCACCTGCCGAATATGGTGGAGATCCGTATAAGGGAGTCCACCCTCGGCGCCGCCCCCGCGACAGCGCAGGTACATCTCGTCTGTGCCTGGAATCCGCGCGCTCACGTGCCCGGTTGAACCCAGGTTCAGGCCCACCACGCGACATCCGATGGCGACTTGTTCTCTCAGGGTGTAGGTCGGCTCGGCCATTGCAGTTGTTCGCACTCTCCCTCTCCGCGCAAATTGTGAACGCGACCTCGATGGGTCAGTCTTCTTCGAGGTCGAGCGTGTTCGGGGCAAAGAGCCAATCGACCTCGAACGTCCTTGCCCGACCGATCATACGATGATCGGTCGCGCATCCTCTGGATTGGCCTTCGCGGTCCAAGCGGCGCATAATCGCGCCAGTGGCACGTAATCGCGCCGGCGGCGCGCAAACAGGAGGGAAAGACAATGGCTTACGACCTGTTGATCAAGAACGGTCGGATCGTGGATGGCTCGGGGCTGCCGTCGATCTGGGGTGACGTCGGTGTAGCCGACGGGCGGATCGTCGAAGTCGGCAAGCTAGGCGGACCAGCTGGTCGGATCATCGACGCGCAGGGGCAGGCCATTGCCCCCGGCTTCATCGACAACCACTGCCATTACGACGCGCAGGCCCTCTGGGACCCGATCTGCACCTGGACCTGCTACCACGGCACCACCACGGTGGTGAACGGCAATTGCTCGCTGGGTCTTGCGCCGGCTAGGCCGGGGGAGCGCGACGACCTGGTCTCGATGCTGTCGCGGGTGGAGGCCATCCCGATCGAGTCGCTGCGGGCGGGCATCGAGGGATCGTGGGAGACCATCCCCGAGTACCTGGATGTGCTTGACCGGCGGCTCGGAGTTAACGTGGGGGCGCTGATCGGGTTCTCCGCCGTGCGGCGGTACGTGATGGGCGAGGATGCCTACACCGAGCAGGCTACGCCCGAGCAGATCGACCAGATGAAAGCAATCATTCGGGAAGGCGTGGCCGCGGGTGCTATTGGCCTCTCCTTCGAGCGCAACCCCACCCACATGGACCTCGAGGGGCGGCTCACCCCGTGCAACGTCGCTTCCAGCGACGAGCTGCTCGCCGTGGCAGAAGCGCTGGGCGAGGTTGGCGCAGGGTCCATCCAGTTCAACGGCTTCGACCGGATGGAGCTGAAAGAAGGCCTGCTGAGCAGGATGTCACGGGCAACCGGGCGTCCGCTGGTGACCACCATCGGAGGGGATCCCTTCGACGAAAAGCTCGCCCACCTCGAGCGTACGCGTCGCGAGGGGGCGCGCCTCGTTCCGATGCTGACTCCGTTTATCGACGACCCGCAGCGGTGGACAGTGCTGACCTCCAACAGCTTCGATAGGCTGCCACACTGGGTGGCCATCACCATCAAGCCGCTGGAGGAGCGCAAACGGGCATTCAAGGAGTCCGCAGCGCGCGCGGGATTGCGGGAAGACACCCTCACCAACGTGCAGCGTCCGAGCTGGGACACCACGGCGGTCGCGGCGACGGTCCGGCCCCAGAACCGCCACCTGGTGGGGAAGAGCATCACGGAGATCGCCCGGGAGCAGGGCAAGGAGCCATTCGACGCCTTTTTTGACCTGGTATTGGACGAGGACCTCGAGACGATGTTCGCGCAGCGCACCGGCAATGGCCCAGAGGTCAAGGGGCCGGCGCTCACCAGCCCGTACACCATGCCCGGGCAGGCAGACAGCGGGGCGCACGTGACGCGGCGGTGCGACAGCCACGTCAGCACCCACCTGCTTTCCTACTGGGTCAGAGAGCTGCAGGCCATGACCCTCGAGGAGGCCGTTCGCAAGCTGACGTTCGTACCCGCCTCGGCATTCGGCCTGCACGACCGCGGCCTCATTCGCCCCGGTCTTGCGGCGGACCTGGTGGTGTTCGACCCCGACACGGTCTCGCCGGGAGAGCTTGACCAGATTGCCGACTTTCCCGCCGGGGCCGTGCGAATGCGGCGGCTGCCTCGGGGAATCGAGCACACCATCGTCAACGGAGAGGTGCTCATCGAGGAAGGCGAGCACACGGGGGCCTATCCTGGCAGGGTGGCGCGGAGCAGCGCCTATCAGGCTCGATGACGGTAGGGCGAGCCTGCTCGCGATATAATCAAGCGGATTCGTGCCTGAAAAGAGGCCGGATTGCTCGGGCCGTAGCGCAGTCTGGTAGCGCACCTGAATGGGGTTCAGGTGGTCGCCCGTTCAAATCGGGCCGGCCCGACCATTACTAGTCATTTAGGCGCATTTACCGATCACACGGTCCTCGTTGGCGACGGCACCACCACCTGACGAATGTTCAGGTGATCGCGTGAATTTCATCTTAACCAACCCAGCACGCGTTTGCCTGCAACGCTGCCTTCGAGACGCAAAAAACTTCTGTTTTCGATGACCGAGTCGGTTTCCGCCCGCCCCTGGTAGTTACGCAGGTAGTTACGCGTCCGCCAATCGATTGCCAGGTCGAGAGACCGATATGCCGCTCGCCGACGACAGACAAAGATGAGACTCTTGAGGCGGTCGCCTTCATACCCATTGGGACATCGTGCTCACGGCGCTACTTGCGCTCGCTGCTCAGCCAGCCCAACCGGACTCAGGCCCACCACCCACCTCTTGGTTCGCCGCGATGAACCCGCAAGGGTTCATATCGAAACTACACCCATTTGCAGCGGGTCGTCGGAACGCCTCCAGTCCGCTGCTGCTGACCAGGCTTGTGGGCGCTCTCGACAGTCGCGAGCTTACTCGTGGCCCACATGCGCGCCCAGGGTCGACGGTACCGGTCGGAACGGCTCGCGGTACCGGCCGCTGCACGGGGCGAGGTTCGTCCGAGAGAGAGGAGCAGACCCGCTGCCCGAGCCTGCTATCGGGCCAGCAGCCAGCGTCCCTGCGCGGTGTGGAACACCACGATCCGACGGTAATCGTCGAGCTGCAGCTCCACGCGGTGCCGAGAAACCCCTCGCCGGTCTTGTGCACGTCGTAGTGGGCCGAACGCTCGAGTAGATCGCACGCACGGCGTATATCGTGCGCTCCTTCCCCGCGGCTCCAATCTCTTGAGGTTCGCCCCCCATCCACTTCGTCGAGACGGTATGCGGGAGTTACCGTCACCGATGATCCAGCCCACGAACTCCGTTGACCACCAGCGCCCCACTGTCTACGATTGCCGCAGTCCGTTCCAGTTTGATCAAACCATCAAGCGCGTGCGCCCGATGGCTCGATCAGCTGGACCATTCATCAGGGGAAAGAGGAGTTAAGCATCATGGCAGAACAACCCGCAGACGGTGGCTACAGCCGCGAAGGCTGGATGCGACGCACGCCGTACGGCAAGTGGGTGTATCAACAAGGTATTCCCGTCATGGAAGGCTGGGGCGTGGCGAACCCCTCCCAGCAGAAGTTCAGTCATTGGGACAAGATCGGGGCCGATGCCTTCATCATGCTCATGGAAGGCATGGAGGGCATCACCGGCCAGTACTTCGTGAAGCTGCCGGCCGGCGGCCAGACGAAGCGCGAACGTCACCTCTATGAAAAGCTGATCTACGTCATCTCGGGTCGCGGGACGGCCGTGATTGAAGACGGCAACAGCAAAGAGCACACCTTCGAGTGGCAGGAGAGCAGCTTCTTCGCGATACCCCTCAACGCCCCTCACCAGCTGTACGCCCTCGGGGAGCCCGTGTTCTACACGGCTTTCACCACCGCGCCGATGGTGTTCGATCTCTTCTACCGCGAGGACTTCATCTACAACACGCCCTTCACCTTCAACGACCGTTTCAACGGCCAGTCGGACTTCTTCAGCAAGGAAGTCCGTGAGGGGCGCTCGTGGGTCACGAACTTCATCCCCGACGTGCGCAAGGCCCGTATCGATCCGTCAGCCAGCAGAGGGCCCGGCACCCTGCTGTCCGCCTTCGAGATCGCCGACAACAGCCTCATCGGACACCTGGCGCACTGGCCGCCCGGCCGCTACATGCTGTCCCACTACCACGGCGGCGGTGCTATCCTGCTCATCATCCAGGGGAAGGGCTTCAGCCTTATGTGGTCCAACGCCTACGGCGAGCAGCCATTCGCCAACGGGCACGGCGACAAAGTCATCCGGATCGACTGGGAGCCGGGCAGCGCATTCAGCCCACCAACCGACTGGTACCATCAGCACTTCAATACCGGTGATGGCTGGGCACTGCAGCTCGCGCTGCGCAATGGCAGCAGCCGACACCCGCTGGGTATCCGCGCCTCTCACGGAACGGCGTTTACCTCGACCGTGACCCTCGACCGGGAGGACCCTGCGATCCGCGAGATGTACCTGGAAGCCCTGCGCAAGAACGGCGTGAACGCGGACATGCCGATCGTTGTGGGAGCGGCAGACTGACCGTCCACCGACGTCGCCGGATGCTTCCCATGACGGTCGACCATGCAGCCGGTGCGCACCGCCGCGGTGCGGCATCGCATCGAGCGCGCCCTGGGGGCAACATGCGCCGCTTGACTAACCTGGCGACGATTCTCGCGATGGCTGTTGGTCTCTCGGCTTGCGGTCCCGGAGCCACCACCACTCCGGCGGGGGGTGGAGAGGCGGTGGCGCCCGATCTGAGTGCGAACAAGACCCTCGTGATCGCGGTTCGTTCCGAGGCGAGCAGTGCCGCCGCCAAGGCGCTCCTTACGTCCGGGAGCAATATCACGCCGCCGACGCTGTTCAACGCGGGGCTCGCTCTGATCGACGACCAGGAGGTTCCGCGACCCTTCCTTGCGGAGTCCCTCCCTCAGGTCAACACCGACGCCTGGCGGGTCTTCCCCGACGGACGGATGGAGACCACCTACACGTTGAAGCCGAACCTCACCTGGCAGGACGGCACCCCCCTTTCCGCTGAGGACTTTGTCTTCGCGCTCAGCGTGTACAAGGTCCCCGAGCTCGGCTCCTCCAGCCCGAGCCCCCAGAACATCATTGATGAGATCCAGGCGCCAGATAGTCGCACGGTGGTCTTTCGGTGGCGCCAGCCGCACGCGGACGCGGGCGCGGTGGCCGCGACCGAGCTGCAAGCCTTACCCCGTCATATCCTGGCCGAGCCCTTCCGGAACATGGATTCCAGCAGCTTTGCCGCGCATCCATTCTGGACGACGCAGTACGTCGGCCTGGGCCCCTACCGAATAGAGCGCTGGGACCATGGAATCGCGCTCGAAGCTTCGGCATTCGACAACTACGTACTCGGCAAACCGAAGATCGGCCAGATTCGCGTTGTCTACATCGCCGATCCCAACACCGTTATCGCGAACATGCTCGCAGGAGAGGCCGACTACGCGATCGCCAACTCGCTGCCTTTCGTTCAGGCGATGACGCTGAAGCGCGAGTGGGACAACCGGGGCGGGGCGGGAACCGTGCACGTCGCGGCAAGCGGCTCACGGACGGCAGAATTCCAACTCCACCCGGATCGCGTCGCTGAGAGCTTCCGAGGGACCCTGGACGTTCGGGTCCGGCGTGCCCTGGCCCACGCTCTCGACAAGCCTGGCATCAACGAGGGCGTCTTCGAAGGCCAGGGGCTCATGGCCGATACGCGGATCCAGCCCAACGTCGACTATTTCCCGCAGGTCGACCGCGCCACCGTCAAGTATCCCTTCGACCTGCGCCGATCCGAGCAGTTGATGACCGAGGCCGGCTACACGAAGGGCCCCGATGGGATCTATGTGAGCCCGAGCGGCCTGCGCTTCTCGGGCGTTGACTGGATCGCGGCGAGCCCGCAAAGCGAGCTCATGCAAGCCATCATGCTCGATACCTGGAAAAGGGCGGGATTCGAGATCACGCCTCACTTTCTGTCAACCGTCGAGCAACGGGATGCCCAGATCCGCGCGGAACGTCCCGCCCTGTACACGGGCGATGGCGGAAGCATAGAGACGCTCGGCAGCGAATCGATCCCCCGACCCGAGAACCGGTGGACGGGAAGTAATCGCGGCTCCTACTCGAGCCCGGAAATGGACCGCTTGCTCGCGAGCTGGCGGGCAGAGCTCGATCGCGGAACGCGCAACGGCCTCATGGTCCAGGTGTCCAGGCTCTACAGCGAGGACCTACCCTCGATTCCCATCAACTACATCCTCGCATGCATTGCCCACACCAGAGGGCTCCGGGGCCCCACGAGCGGCCCGTCGGCTCCGGGGCTCAATTCGGGAGCGGCAAGCGTCCTCGATATCCACCTGTTCGAATGGCGACCGTGAGGAGGTGGATCTGGTGAGTCCGGTCGGCAAGCTGGGGTGTTGGTGGGCTGCTGTTGCCGTGCTTCTCGCGGGATGCTCACCGGCGGCCACCTCGAGCACCAGACCAGGAGAAGACCAGGTAGTGCCCGCCGCAGTAAACCGGACGCTGGTCATGGTCGTCCGCACCGAGGGCGACAGCATCGCGGGAAAGACCCTCACCAACCCCGGCACGAACGTCATTCCTGCCGGACCTTTCAATGCCGGTCTCGTCATCCGAGACCGCGCTGAGGTTCCTCATTCCTACCAGGCCGAAGCACTGCCGCAGCTCAACACAGATTCGTGGCGGGTCACGCCGGATGGTCGAATGGAGACCACGTACCGGCTCAAGCCGAACCTTACCTGGCATGACAGGACCCCGCTGACAGCGCACGACTACGCCTTCGCCTTCAAGGTGTACTCCGTCCCGGAGGTTTCGTATTCGGCGATTGCCTCCCCGATGAATAAGATCGAGGAGGTCGTGGCGACAGACGATCGCACCGTCCTGATCCGATGGAAGCAGCCCTTCGCCGAAGCCGGGGAGCTCGTGGCCGCGGATCTGCAAGCGCTGCCCCGCCACATCCTCGAGCAGCCGTTCGGGCAGCTGTCCAGCGAGCAGTTCGTCGCGCATCCCTACTGGACACTGGAATACGTCGGCTCTGGGCCCTTCCGCGTCACGCGCTGGGAAAGAAATGTTTACCTGGAAGCCGAGGCTTTCGATGGTCATGTCCTCGGGCGTCCTAAGATCGACCGCCTGCGGGTCGTTCCCATTCCCGACCCCAACGTCGTCCTGGCAAACATGCTGGCTGGCGAGACTCACATCGCCGTCGCCAATGCCATGCCGTTCCAGCAGGGATGGCTGCTGAAGCGCGAATGGGACCAGCGTGGCGACGGTGTGGTTCCTGTCAACCCCGGTGGTGCCCGAAGGACGGAAAACCAGGTCCACCCGGATCGCGCCACTCCCAGATTCATGATGGACGTCCGCGTCCGCCGCGCCCTGGCGCATTCGATGAATCGGCAGGCGGTGAACGACGCGATCTTCGAGGGAACGGGCATTGACGCTCACACGCTCGTTTCCCCCAACGTCGCGTACTTCGCGGATGTCGAGCGCGCGCTCGCGAAGTACAACTACGATCTTCGCCGCACCGAACAGCTTATGAATGAAGCTGGTCTCGCCAAGGGTGCCGACGGCTTCTACACCAGCCCCACTGGAGATCGGCTGGACTGGGAGATTCTGTGTCTCTCCGGGCCCCAGAACGAGGCGATTCAGTCTGTTCTGGCGGACAGCTGGCGCCGCGCCGGGTTCAACATGACGGAATCGATCTTCCCCGTTGCGCAGGTTTCCGATCGTGAAGCCCGCGCCAGGTTCAGCACCATTTTTACGACCGATGGCGGCTCGCTCGACGGGATGAACACGGCCGGCATTCCAACCGCGCAGAACCGGTGGTCAGGAAGCAATCGCGGCTCCTGGTCCAACGCCGAATACGACCGGTTGGTGGCAAGCTGGGAGGCCAGCCTCGACCGCAACCAGCGCAACCAGAACATGGTTCAGATGGCGAAGCTGTACAGCGAAGAGCTCGGGTCCACGCCGCTCTTCTATCACCTCACGGTGACGCCCCACGCGGCCGGATTGAGAGGAGTAACCGACGGGGTCTACGACATTCACCAGTGGTTCTGGGCGAGCTAGCTGATCCGACGAATCAGGAGGATGATCCAGTGGCGAAACGGCGGAAGGTTCTCACGATTCCCGGGAGGAAGCGGGGCAACGCGGACCTCAACGACGGGGTAACGATCGGCAATCTGGTCTTCTCCTCGGTACTCACCGGGGTCGATATGGAGACCCAGAAGATCCCTACTGACCCTGTCCGCCAGGCCGAGCTGTTGTTCCAGAATATCCGGGCGTTCATGGAGGCCGCGGGTGGCTCCGTCGACGACATCGCCCACGTGACGCTCTATCTGCGAGAGGGCGAGTCTCGAAAGCCGTTTGACGATGAATGGAACAAGATGTTCCCCGATGTCGACGACCGACCCGCGCGCCATCGCGTGTCTCACCCCCTACGCCCCGAGCGGATCTACGAGGTCGATCTGATCGCTGTCCTTTCCTGAGAGGGAGGTGAGCCAGGTGAATCGAGCATTTGGTAGCGCGCTTCCTGTGATCCTGGTCGCACTATCGTTGGCGTGCGCTTCGGCGGGCTCCACGAGCCCGCCCGGATCAGTATCGAGCCAGTCGGCCAGTATCGACCGGACACTCGTGATCGGTTCCGCCGGCGAACCTGCGACCGCGGCGGCGAAAGGGCTACAGACTGCAGGTCTGACCGGGACTCCTCGCGACCAGTTCAACGCGGGGCTGGCCTTCGAGGACGATCAAGAGGTACGCCACGTTGAGCTGGCCGAGGCCCTGCCGGAGCTCGGTACCTCATCGTGGCAGGTATTTCCCGATGGACGCATGGAGACGACGTACCGGTTGAAGCCCGGGCTCGCCTGGCACGATGGCACGGCGCTCTCGGCCGAAGACTTTTCCTTCGCGCTACGGGTATACAAGGTTCCAGAATATGGCTCATCGAGCCCACGTCCCCAGAACCTGATCGAGCGCATCGGGGCGACCGACGACCGCACCTTCACCGTGTTCTGGTCGCAGCCGTTTCCCGAGGCTGGCGGACTGCTCGCCGCGCAGCTTCAAGCCCTGCCCCGACACATCCTGGCAGACGCGGTAGATCGCCTGGCTCCGGACGTGTTTGCCGCGCACCCCTACTGGACCACGGAGTACATTGGCCTCGGGCCCTACCGCATCGACAACTGGCAGCATGGCGTGTCGATAGACGCGGTGGCATTCGATCGCTACGTCCGTGGGGCGCCGAGGATCGAGCGAATCCGCTTCGTGTTCATCACCGACGCCAATACGTCGATGGCCAACCTACTGGCCGGCTCTGTGCACGTAGCCGTCAACAAGTCGGTTCGGTTCAATGAAGGACTCGTGCTGATGCGGCAGTGGAGTGAGGGGACCGTACTCGTCCGCACCGACGGATCACGGACGGCCGAATTCCAACTGCACCCGGAACGTGTGTCGCCAGGGTTGGCGGGGACCCTCGACGTCCGCGTGCGCCGGGCCCTGGCACACGCGACCGACAAGCAGGCCATCAGCGACACTGTCTTCGAGGGCCATGGGCGCATCGCGGACACCCGCGTCGAGCCCCACCTCTCGTATTTTCCCCAGGTGGACCAGTCGATCACGAAGTATCCGTACGACCTGCGCCGCGCCGAGCAGCTCATGACTGAGGCGGGCTACCGCAAGGGCACGGACGGAACGTATGTAAGCGCCG
>Ga0184637_10000661_pt1 | contig 25155 bp, 47 predicted proteins | sample PLM3_127_b2_FD_133143 | JGI IMG/M metagenome (GOLD analysis project Ga0184637, IMG submission 133143) | Groundwater sediment microbial communities from an aquifer in East River, Colorado, USA - PLM3_127_b2 | ecosystem: Environmental > Terrestrial > Soil > Riparian zone | place: USA: East River... | reverse complement strand
GCACCGGTCGTTCCAGGAGTTGCCGGAGCAGCAGCCATCTGGGGACCCCCGCCCGTCAGGGTTCGCATCTCCTCGAAGAACAATCGGCCGCGCAAAGCCTCCTGCCTTTCGTGAGAACGGCGAAGCAGTAAATCGAGGGAGCGTCTCGGCTCCAGGGCCTCGAACAGATCGCGATCCTCCATGTAGACCTCTTCCATGAAAGGCCTCATCTGCTCAACTTCCGGGTCTTTGGCCTGACGGTATTCCTCGAAACTCTGTTCCTGATTGATACGGGATTGGGCGTCTGTGTAGGCCAGAAGATGGTCGCGAACCACCTTGCTGACCACATTCTCCAGGATGGGGACGGGATTCTTGAAGAAGGCTTCCGCTTGTTCCGGCGAGCCCCCCAGCGAGGCAGTCTCATCACCAGGAGCGTCATCCAGATCCGAGCCGAGGTTCTCGGCCACGCTTCTCAGACCGGCGATCTCTTGCTGGAGGTTCTCGACGGTGGATCTGAGGGCGGTAAGTTCCATGGCGCGATCCTGTTGAGCCCTGGTGCGAGCTGCATCTGTGTGAGCGTATGCCTTGGCGAGTTCTCCTGGGTCTCCAGAGTACTTCTCCAAGATCTGCCGGATACGATCCGGCGAGACTGGACCCAGGGAAGCGGGACTTTGCGGCGCCGTATCCGTGGGAGGACTCCCCGCGGGGGCTTCATAAGCAGGGCCAGGCGGTTGCCCGTGTCCCGGAATCTGGCCTAAGAGCGTATCGACCTCCGCTCCGAGTGCCGCCTGGATAGCCGGAGAGTCCTCCGGCCTTTTCGAATCAGCGATGAGACGGACTCCGGTATCCACGAGCGCCTGTTGAAAGGCCTCAGGCGGTATTCCTTGGTTCCCGGATTCCGAACGTGCTACGCCGCCTTGCGGGAAAGTCGGTAGATCTTCAAAACCCATTTTCGTTCCTCCGCCGTATCCGGCTTCGCCGGGGGCCAAAGGTTCATTCAGGGATCCCTATCCTTCGGTGGACGGATAACCATCGAACCATCCCGCCCATAAAAACCAGAGAACTTCTCCCAGAGGAGCTCGTTTCGTCGCTCACGGGTCTCATCTTCAATCCGACGCCTCTCGACAGCCTCGATCATCGCTTCGGTCGTCTCGGCATCGTTGGGCTCGTCCCAGTCGATGGGAGGGCCCCAATCCGGTCCTGTCATTGGGCAGCCTCGTAATGAACACCCAGATCCCCTCCCTCCATCTCATCTGGAGTCTGAGTCTCAGTTTGTTCCTTCTGGATGTCCTCCCAGGCACTCTTTAGGGCCGCTTCGTGGTCACAGATCCACTTGAAGAACTGACAGCGCCCTTCGGCCTGCATCCGCTCCCGGTCATCTCGATAAGCGCCGAACGAAAGTTTCGCGGAGTCCTCCTGAAACCTCTCCGTCGCCGTCGCCTTGAAGACCGCCCAACCCGGGCTGATCGTCATGAAGTACTCGTACCGCAGAGCATCAACGTCCTCGGAGTTCATCCTGGTCCTCCTCGACCCCCTCCCGGGAAGGGCATAACCTGTCCTCCCGTCCCGCCAGGCCGTCCCGCCGGCCTCTGAGGTCCAGGCTGAGGTCCTGAAACATTCGGGGCTGCCTGGGGCATCCCCCCCATCCCCGCAGCGGCCATTGGGCCCGCCGCGGCACCCATCATCGCGTCTGGGCGCATCACACCCTGAAGGGGAGGGAAAAAGGCGTTGGGATCAAAGTCGAAGGTGCGAAGGATGGCCTTGAAGTACTCGATGACGTTGAAGCCCGCCATCATCGCCGGCTCCAGAAACGGCATGATGACCTGGTTCAACTGCACCATGTCTTGACGCTTCGCGCCCTTGCTGAAGCCCTCCATCGCTCCGGTAGGGATGTAGATGAAGTTCTCGTCATCGACGGCCAAGTCCGTCGCGTTGATTTCGAGCGTGCTCCACTCATCCGGCATCATGGGATCCACAAGGCTGATGTACTGCGGGATAGGCAAGTATTGACGGTCCAGATTGAGGATGAAGTAAACGAGGCCAGGATTCTGGCGGCTGGAACCGAAGAGCTGGCTCGCCTGAGTCATCAACTCAAATCCAATGCGGCGACCCCCCGCTTCTGATTTCAGTTGGTGCTCACCCAGAGTCCGGACGGGCCCCCCTGGAGCACCCATCATCGTTTCATTGATCCCGGTCGCTTCCTGAGTGAGGGAGAAAATCTGCTGTTGCTCCTGGTAGGCGCTAGATGTGACATCACCGAGCTGAAGCCGTTGGATGATCTCCTCTGGCGGACCCATCGTCTCGACAATACCCCAGGGCTGGGAGACCAATCGGCGCTTCCAGCCAGCCGGCATCCGTGTTCCATCGACCCCGATGAGGCCGTTAATCGCCGCCTTCACGTTGTCGATCCGCATGTTCATGATTTCGTTGGCGACGTAGATCAGATGCTCAATGGGCTCGATCTTCCCCACGCCATAGAAGGAATAAGGGTCGCGGACCCCATCCATCTCGACATAGGACTTCATCCCGTGATCCCACGGTATGGCCTGATTCAGCCCTACCACCTTCCGATTGCAGAGTGTCATCAGGCGCATCTTGGGGTTGAGACCAGCCTGCTCTTCCTGAGCGGCGAGTGCCGGATCCATCAGGTCATCTGGAACGAGGCCCTGATATTCAAGGATCTCCACGGTGCGGTCGAACTTGTCCCGCCAGAGATCAGAATCGTCGTACTTGTCCATGAACAGCCGGCGAGCCTTATATTCGTTCATGTCCTGGTACTGGGTATCCCGAATCTCATCGACAGCCTGGCCGCCGACAATGGGTCCCCAAAGGCTCAGGTTCTCAAGCTCTTTCAGATCATCGAGCGTCAGGTAGTAGCGCCGGATGGCCCACTTCATGGCGTTCCGGCCGTTGATGCGGCGAAAACCAGGCTGACCGAAGAAATCGGTGTTGTCGAGGACTTCACAGCGGATACGGTAGGCGCGTTCCTGCGTGGTCTTCCAGGTCATTCTGGCGAGGGGTCCGTAGACCGTTGGGATATTGACGGCAGCCCGGTATTTCAGAACCTTGTGGTCCCAGTCCGGAGCGATGAGGGCGATGGCTTTCCCGTAGCGTTCCGCGACACGGAACATATCCGCGGCGGTGTTGATGAGATCGATGTCCGTCATGAAATGCCAGTCGAGAAGCGCCTCGCGATGTTTCGCGGAATCCTCAAGACCAGCCTGTCGCGCCTGCACCTGCACCCAGGGACGCGTGCCGACGAGGGTGTCCACCTTCATCGCAGCAGACATTTCGGTGGCGGCTAGGGCATAAGGCAGATAGGCATTCGATTTCCAGTCGAAGGACTTTCGCTTCGAGACCATAGCCAGAAGCTTTTCATAGCGGTAGAACCGCTCGAAACGACCACGGACCTGATTTTCGGCGAGATCAAAACGGCCGTTGACGACCTGAGCGATGCGCTCATGGATCGTCCCCGTGATAGGGAAGACATGACCTTGAGAATAACCGGAGCGGACAATCGGGTCGCCGGAAGTGCCGGGAGGCTGACCCGTTTCGATAAGAGCCATCAGTCAGCTACGGCAACCTCCTGAGGTTCTGGCTGACCGACCTTGTGGACGAACTTCCTCCCGTGCCCCTTGGGACATTCCGTGAAGATGTCCGATTCCCACTTCGCGTCACAGGGGCCGCGACCGAAAGCGTTCCATTTACACTCCAACTGGAGCTTAGTAGGAGGGGTCTCCACCGAAGCGTCCGCCCGTGTGATTCCAGAAAAGTTGGAAATCCCCCCATAGGCCGCGAGGTCCCGCTGAAGACGGACTGAGACCATCCGCATCTTTTCATGCGTCCATCCGGCATCGAATTCAACTCGCAGACGCGGCATCCATCAATCCTTTATGCTCGGTGCATTTGTAGGCGTAAACTGTCCCACAGTGAGAACAGATATCCGCGAAAACGGCCAAGGGAAGACTCTTCGGCCCAGAGAAGAGAAACATTTTGTAGGAGGTGAAGGTAGGCTCCTGTGCTTTCATCGCTATCTCAAAGCGCTCTCCAAGCCTCTCGCTCCCACCACACGAGGGACAATCAGTCTTCCATCCCGGTTCAATCATGACGCCCCCACGAGTGCTTCCATCTTCACGTAGTCGTGATCCCACCAGTCCAGGTTTTCGGCCGTCCACTCGACGGCATCTTTCAGGCCATCCGTGAATGGAATCCTTGGCTTCCACCCAAGACCACGAAGTTTTGTCCCATCCATCAAATAGCGCCGGTCATGCCCTGGACGCCCAGGGACAAAAGAAACATAGGCCTTGTAACCCGTTTTACCAAAGACGATATCCCCAATGCGATTGGCGACCTCGATATCCGTATGTTCATCTCCGGCAGCCAGATTGTAGCTCTGCCCTGGCTCGCTCTTCTCCAGAAGGATATGGATAGCGCTCGCGTGATCCTCGGTATGCAACCAGTCTCGCGAGCCTGCCCCATCATTGTGAACCGTCATCGGCTGCCCCGTGAGCGCTTGGCGAGTGAATCGAGGAATGGCCTTCTCGGGATGCTGGCCACGACCATAGGTATTACAGGGTCTGCAAACGACGATCGGCATTCCGTGAGTCGTTACATAGGCCTTGGCGAGCCCCTCGATACCAACCTTGCTGGCCGAGTAGGCATTTGAGGGGTTGAAGGGCGTCTGCTCATCGAAAATCTGACCGGCCGGCGTGCTGCCGAAGACCTCATCGGTCGTGTAAAGGATGAAACGATGCAGCTCTGGACACCCATCCCGGCGCCGCTTCCAGGTCCGTGGTTCCGGTTCAAAGGCATGGAGGAGTTGATTCGTTCCGCCGATGTTGTCTAGCGAGAAGGACAGCGGGTCCGTGATGGAGCGATCGACGTGAGTGTTCCCGGCAAGGTGGATCACAGAGTCGAATGGGAAGGCCGCCAGCTTCTGGCAGAACTCCTCACTCTTAAGATCCCCAACCCACAGCTTGGCATCTCGAAGGAAGTTCGCGATGTTTCGAATTTTGCCGGCGTAGCTGAAGCGATCCGCTATATGGACCTCGTAGCCGTGGTCCAAGAGATAACGGGAGACATGGCTACCGATGAAGCCTGCGCCGCCAGTCAAAAGCACTTTCATGTTACTCGTCGGCTTCCTTCTGGATCTTCTCACGCTCCGAAACGTGTTGTCTTACATTCTTCTTGGCCGTTTTCACTCGAAGGTACGTGCGTTCCTTTTCAATCTCCTGACCCGATCGGCCTCCACGCCGCCTGGCTCTCTCACCAAATTCTCCTGTTCCTGGCTTCGGGGGCAAAGTATCCTTCAAGGAAGACCTCCTTCTGGATTGGCACCGATGGCTGGGATGGTTTCTCGAACGTCCTCATGTCTCATGATGGCCTGGAGCTCGGAGATAAGCCCTTTGGCTTCGAGCGTGACCTCTCGTTCCTCCCGAAGACGATCGCGTAGCTCCCGGATGAGCTCACCCGTGCTCTTTTTCTGATGGCAGGAACAGATGGGCCACGTGTAATAGGAAATGGCAGGATTCGGGAAGGCGCGAACGAGAATGTTTGTGCCTGTCGTCGTCAGACCTTCGTCAGAACGAATGCCTGTCCACTCTTCGTTCATCGCTTGTGTTTCACCCTTTCTGGCAAGCTGGAGATTTTGTGGCCGTGGGTTGCACCGACAAATTCCTGGCCAACCTTCTTAGGAATGCCCAAGTTGGAGTGGCCACTGGCCGCGGCGTGCATGGCCCGGTTCTGGGCCTGGCTCACGGCAGGATCCTCAAGAGGGTCATTGCGGCCACGCTGCGCCGTGATGATACCCTCAGGCATCTCTTCGTAGGTGTGGGCCACGCTATTCCCGAGCGACATCTTGTTCCCGAGACTGTCAGCTGGCCAAGTGTCGTCAATACGCTTGACGTTCTCCCAGTCCTCCATATCCTCTATTTCTTTGCCGGTGGTCCCAGTCTGGCCGTGATGCCAAGGCTTTCTGGGCTTAAGGTCGTCCATCAGAATCCCTTGCCGATTCTTTCGTTGAGCTCTCCACCACCACCAGGGGAACTCTGCCCTTCGGCGTGGGTGGGTCCACCGTCGGTCGAGCCAATAGGTGGTCCTTCCAGGTTGTCCGGGTCGGGGCCCGAGTGTGGGTAATTGCCCCAACTTCTCAGCTTGTCGTAGTTGTACTCGCCCTCCTCGGTGTTACCCGTAACGGCACTCATCCCACCCTCGCCCTTCTCTCCCGGGGCACCTTCCGACTCGATAGGGCTGGCTTCCATCCCGCCAGAATGAGGGGAATACTCCTTACTGCACGCCGGAACTGGGTCGCTCTTATTCGCTCCACCACCACTAGGTTCGCTGTAAGCCATTAGTTTTACTCCTCCTGAGGACGTTTCTGTGGCCCGAGTGTCCGATACTTCCTAAGATATGTCAACTAAAGAAATAAATACCCTCAGTGAACGGCTTCCACCTCCACCCCATCGTAGTGAAGGTCCGACCAAGGGTTATCCTTCCATTCACTCCCCTGCCACCAGGTCGTCCCTTCGCCGACCTCTTCAGCCACGGCGGCCCTGATAGGCCGAACGTGGTCGATACAGTACTGGGCAGCATCGAAGATGTGGTCGTAGAATCCATCCTTCTCAGGGAGCATTTTGTCGGCCCGGCCCATCTTCATCTCCGGGTAGTGATAGCCGCCCTTGAACCCCTCAACGACGTACCGCATCTCCATAGATGGCCCTGGCGATATCACCATAGCTGGAGTTCCATCGCTTCGAGGCATCAACAGAACCCTAAGCTGTTCAACAAGATCCTGCTTCCTGGAATTCGTGGCCTTGGTCCTTAGCTGCATCCCGAAGGTCAGAAGCGTGGAGCGGTCGGTTTCACCCTTCGTGTTGGTGGTATTAGATGACGGATCCCCGAAATAGAAGACATCGGCCGCCCGAGCGACGTTGGCCTGCCTGGCAAGCCTGGCTCCGTCAATAGGTTTCCCCTCCATGTCGTAGAGTGGCACCTCCTCGGTGTTCTTTGTGACGCCCTTCTCGTCCACCCTGCCAAGGGCCCACAGGAGACGTTGCTGAACCCGACGACAGACATCCGTGATGGCCACTCGTTTATAGGCAACCTGGTCAAACCAGACAAGTTGTCCTGTGCTGTTATGCTGAAAGAACGCCACCGCCTGGCCGTTGTAGCCGAAGTCCCAACCGGTGTAGATCGGCATGTTCGGATTCGGGACGTAATTGGCCTTCAGGACATGGCGAGCCTCCTGGAACTCTTCGAAGACGGGGTGCCCTGGCTGTAGGGTGAAATCCAACTCATTCTCTTGACGATAGAGTTGAGCATTCGTGTAGCCCCTTCTGGCGAGCTCCTGGTAGCCAGGATCCCGTTTCGACGGATCGGCGGTGTAGTGCAGCGCGATGAGCTGCACACCGTTCCCGTTCTTGTAGCCGTGGAGTCCCTGAGAGACTGAGGGCCAGGTTTCCCAGCGGTCCCAAGGGAGCCGCTTGTCAGCCTGCTCGTAACAAAACTCGCGGCCGTTGGGCGTGGACACACCCCAAAGCCTGCCACCTCCCCGGATGGTCGGCAGAGCCGCCGTCCAGGCCGCTTCCCCTTCAGGGTGACGCGAAAGCTCATCCATAAAAACGAAGGAAGCCGTTAGTGAGCGGATGACGTCCTCTCCCTGAGGAATCCCAAGGATGGTTGAACCGTTCGCGTAGACCTCGCTGGTCTTGGCTTCCTCAACAACCATCGGCCGAAGGTGGTCCGGGAGATTCCAGCGCATGAACCGGATCCGGCCCATCAGCGCCTTGGTCCCTTTCGCCGCGACATCCTCCTCACGCTTCCCCTGAGCGACACAAAGTCGGCCACCCTTAACCGTCGCCTCCCAGAGAAGCAGCCAGCAGAAGAGCCAGGACATCATGAGCTGCCGGCTCTTCATGACCATACCGATCGGAGCAGACATCACGACTTTCGTCACGGCTTCGAGGTACGTAAGATTTGGGAATTTCTTGCGGGCCTCTTCGTTGTCTTTGGCGTGCTCATCTTCGGTATAGACGTAACCCGCCCGAATAGCCCAGAAGGGATCTTTCTTGAACTGACGAATCTCGTAGAGCTCTTCGGCATCCTTTCGATCAGCGACGTCCCCCTCATCCGGAGCCGGAAGGAGGCGCCGTGGGTCGAGGATGATGCCCTTACTCACCGCTATCTGGCTCCGAATTGCCTGGCAGCTGAGGAGGGCGGATGCCCTTCTCATAGAAATCCTTTAACTGGGGATCCGTAAGGGTACTCAGGTGGACATGGAAGGTCGGTTTCCTACCCCCGCCGTCCTTCCCGTCTCCCTCCTCGCTGATGTTCCCAGCTGCGATTCGCATGGCGACTGGGGCGATCTTGACTTCAAGCTGGCCCAAGAGTTCTTGGACGATGCGATTTCGAACCATCGCCTGAATTTCCTCATCATTCATCGTCTCACGAATGGCGATGCGGAACTTCTCGGCCCGCATCGCAACTCGCTTTTTGGCAAGTCGGCTCTTGCTCCGACTGCCCCCATAACCAGGGATCATGGTGTACGAGCGGTCCGGCATCAGTGAACGTACCGTGAGACGCAAGGCGCCAAAGAAAGGTCCGCTCTCACTAAGAGTTGCCCCTCAGGAGATTGAGATGGTTCCCTATTGTGGATGTAGATCGTTCGGTTTCCCTGTTCCAAAACCAGAGGTCCGCACCAGCAGTCCGAATCCATAAGGTGGTTCTGGCCAATCGGGTAGAAATGCAGAGGCTCCGACACAAGCGAGGATACCCTCATCAGGACCACTATAGCCCCCACAAAAAATAACTTCAAGTTATCTTTATTGGAGCGTATATTCGACTAGGAGGGCCCACTGATGAGCCAGCAGCCAAAGCGCCCGACGGTAGCGATTGACCTAGATGGAGTTCTGGCGGCCTATGAAGGAAAGTGGCGCGGAGTGGACTTTATTGGAGAACCCATCCCAGGTGCGGTAGCCTTCACCCAGGAAATCTCCAAAATCGCCGACGTCGTGATCTGGACGACCCGGACCAACCCAGACGAGAACTACGAGTACATCCCTTCCGATCTGAGGCAGAAGGTCGTCAACTGGCTGAATCAGAACGGCTTTGTCTACCGAGCCGTGTACATGGGCTCCGGGAAGCCCATAGCCGCAGCGTATGTGGATGACCGGGCAGTCCCCTGCCAGCCCGAGAAAGGCTTGCCGGCGGGCGCCTTCAATGAAGCAATCGCCATGGTCCGTGGGCTACTACCCTCTTCCAATGAAACAGCTTAGCTGCCCCATCTGCGACAGTGATGATGAACATCCCGTATTCTGGCTCGGGTTACTTTTCCCCAGTGGGCAACGCGAGTTTCTTTGCCGAGACTGTCATCGCTGGGCCAGCAAAATCCTGTCAGCTAACTGACGAATAGCTATTGCGGTGGTGCTATAATGGGATAAACGCCAGCCCAGTGAAGGAGGCCCTGTGCCCCGAAGAAAGACGAAGACCCGCGCCAAGCCCACGAAGTCCAGCAAGAAACCAACCACGAACGGCCGCCCCATTCACATCAGCTTCCTCCTCGACGAAACCGGCTCGATGCAGTCCTGCCATGGCCAGGCGGTCTCGGGATTCAATGAGTACATCACGAACATGAAGAAGGAGAAAGCCTCCGTCCAAATGACCTTCTGCACCTTCAACTCCGAGAAGAAGAACATCCGCTTCACCGATACACCGCTCGCCAAGGTAAAACCGCTGAGCGCAGAAACCTACCGACCTGACCACATGACACCGCTCCTCGATGCCGTCGGCCAGATCATCAAGCGAACGGAAGAGACGGAGGCAAAAGCGAAAAAGGAGAAGAAAGATCTCGCGATCCTCTTCGTGATCCTTACCGACGGCCAGGAGAATGCCTCGCGCGAGTTCAAAGCGGATCAGATTCGAGATCTCATTGAGAAGAAACAGAAGGAAGGATGGACCTTCGTCTACCTCGGAGCGAATCAGGATGCCTGGGAGATCGGGAGTCACCTCGGGATCTCGGTGTCCAACACCATGAGTTATGATTCGGCTAAGACAGGCGGAGTGATCGGCCAGAGCCTGGCGCAGGCCAGCGTCATGTACAGTCGCCCTGGCGGCCAACAGGTCAACACGGGCGGGTTCTGGACTCAGGCAGGCATCGAAGCGGACGACGACAAGAAGAAGAAAGTCAAGGACGGCTGGGTCAACTCCTCGAACTAAACAGAAAGGGCGGCATTGGCTCTATCCGGTGCCGCCCTTCTTCTTTTTTCTGCCCTTCTTAGTCCACCACTTTCTAGTCGCGACACGATTCGCCTCGGCGTGTTTCTCGCACCGAGGCGACTTTCCCTTCCCGATTACCTTCTCCCCACAGATCACGCATCTCCCCTCAGCAGCCATCTTCCTCTGCCAACGGCGCTGACGGCTGGTCAAGCATCACCTTCCTCCTTAGTGGAGCGTCTCCTTATCGTCTCTTCCAGGGCCCGGGCCGCCGGCTGCCGCGGTGACCTCTTCCACCAGCCTGTCACGCCGCTCCCTGAGCTCACGCATGTCTTTATCGAAAGCCGCATCGCGTTCCTTCCAACGCCTCCGATCTCGTCGAAAGGTGGTAAAAAGGTAGAGCATTACGAAGATAGCTACCAGCGCCCACGCGATCTGAAATCCGGCAACGACTTTGCCCATATTCAATCCATCTGGAATTTTCTCCGGAAGCCTTCCAGCTCCGGAAGGATCGGCTGGACCATTTTCTTGTGCCTTTCCTTTGGCGGTGGCGCAGGGAACCCGTGCCGGTTCATGAGATGCTCTTCAGCCTCCGAAATCTCATGAGTTTCACCACAGTAAAGACAGCTGAAATGAATGCGCTCAGGAGCCGGCTGGGGTCTCATCTTATCCATGGAACACCTCCGGAAGGATAGAACCGCCCCCAGGCGCCGCACCCCCTGGGGGCCCGGGACCAGGGTAAATCTAGCGGCTCCCACTTTGCCACGCGCCGTGGTCAGCGTCCAATCGGGGGGACCTGCCCCTTCCCGGGAAACAGGGCCCCCCCTGTGGCATTCCCTCCGATCTTACCAGCGATCGGGAACAGCCTTGAAGTCCGGCTCATCCCAGTGGGCTACGATGAGCATCGGGATGTCCTGGGGCTGCATCCCGTTCCCGAGCCCACTGAACGTCGTTGTCGCGATTCGAGGAACGATGGCGAGGAATGGATCAACGGCCTCACCGTAGCACACGTAATCGGAAACGTGAGTCGTGATATCCAGTGGGGCGGCGAGTTCAGACTTCATGGCCTGGACCGTCTCCGAGAGCCGCTGGGGAATCTGGTATCCCGGCTCAGTTAAAAGCATCGAGGCAGACACGAATTGCCCATTCCGATGGGCGACGTACTTCCCCCAGATCCGATCTTCGATGTTCAGCGGCCTCCAGGACCAGACGTTTTGGTAGGTGCCCTTACCGCACTGACCCGCATCAGCGAGCCTGGTTCTGTGGTGCCGGAATTGATTCTCTTTGACTTGTTTTTGGACGGTCTCCTTCATCTTGGATTGCAGAAAAGCATCGACGTCGTCGGGACGGTAGAGCGTCAGCTCACCCCGTTTTGCCAGAAAGAGCCGCACCTGGCGGAGGACCAGTTTCGCGTCGATCTTCCCCTTGTCGAGCAGCGTCTGAATTGACCGCTCCTCCATCTTGAGAATCGCGGCGATCTTGCCCTCCGTCTTATTGACGCGTGTGAAGAACGGTCGGATTGCCATGGCGGCTCGTGCAAGTGCAGGCATCAGGACTCCTTAAAAGGAAGGTTAGGGAACGGGAACTCTCACCACTTTTTCCTTGGACGATTGATGAAGACCCACGCCTGAGCCAGAATCCGCAGAATCCCGAGCGCCCCGGCGCCTAAAATGATGACAATAAGCGTGACATTCATGATGTCCAAGAGGGTCTGTCTCACGTCAGAAGGACTCCGCTGTTGAACCTTTCTTGTACGACCAAAAATGGCATCCGTCCACCGTTTTTTGTGCTAATCTTTCACCATGGCGAGCCGATCACGCCGAGTCGCAACATGTAAGGTATGTCTAAAGCGTCAACCCAAGCTGTACACTAACCTCAGCGTCTGTAAAGCGTGCTTCCGGCGGTTCCTAGACTCCCATTTCACTGTCCCGAGCACTGATTTCGCCATCAAAACAGGGAAAATACTCTTCGAAGAGCTTATGAGGTGTGGGAAATACCTCGGGAAGCCTCCCAAGGAGTTCAAAAGACCACGAGAAAGGAGGAAACGTGAAAAGGACACCCCAAAACGCTGATCCTAACGAGAAAAACGCGTGGCCAACTCCAGAACCGAGTAAAAAAAAGCAGAAGGAAACCGAACGAGAGGTTCTTGAGGACTTCGGGGAGTGGTTGGTCGATGAGGAACACGATTCCAGACACTCCGGACAGCGCCATCCATTCGTCCAGACGCATCTCCGACGGCTCAGCGAGCTCAAAGAGGACTGACCAGGCGGCGCCAGTTTGGCTTGGGTAGGGACCGGAACCGCCTGGTAGTTTTGATAGGACAAACGCAGACCTGTTACTTCATCTGTACGACGAACCACTTCCACAGTCAAGCTTAAAATCTGCATTCTGACCCATATTTCCGCTCGCTTTTTCACAGTTTAGTCGTAAATTCAAGGGTCACACTTGAACCATTGCCTCGAATGGTGCGGCAAGAGCTGGGAAAGTCACGGCAACCGATATGGCTATATCTATGAGAATGGTATTTCTGTCCTGGTTCACCGTCGCGCTTATGAGGCGGCTCATGGGCATATACCTGACGGGCTCATTGTCGATCATCTCTGCCGAAATAGCCTTTGTATCAGGCCAGGCCACCTGGAGGCTGTCTCCAACAGGGAAAACATCCTACGTGGCAACGGGATGCCAGCTAGATATCTGAGACAGACACATTGCAAACGTGGACACCTTTTCACGAAAGAATCTGTCTGGAACAGGAAGAATCGCAGGCATTGCAAAGAATGTGACCGCGTTCGTCGGAGGAATGCGTAGCGCATGGTCGAGCCTCCAGAGAGTAAAATTCTACGACTAATCCTCAGCGCAGACAGGGCAGATGGGTTCGTGAAGATTCAGATTAAAAACTCCGGGAAGTCCCTCTGTGAGCGCTGCACACACCTCTTCCGAATGCAGTACTCCGAAGAGAACGAACCCATGATGTATTGCTTCGAACTCACGGATTCACGCGGCGCCCCATCGCGCATCCACGGACTCGTAAAGACCTGCTCAGGCTTCCGAGCGAAAACGGATCTAACGCTGTCACAGATGAAGGAAATGGCCTGGTATATCAAGAAGGAGCCATCCGGCTCCATCGGTTTCATGAAGCCTGGTGACAAGGAGTATCCAGGGAACAAGGGAAATCGCTGGGAGCCGGATTCCTAACCCTACTCAAAGGAGAGCCCGATGCGAAGCGTTAAGGCAGCAACGGTTACATCTGTCCAGCCGGCCGGTGGCGAGGTTGTCGTGGAAGTCCCGGATCTAAGCCAGGTCGAGATGAGCATCACACTGAAAGGCACCACCAGCTTGATTGTCCAGCCTTTTAGTGAAAAAACCAAAAAGGCCCTCCTCCGGAAACACACCGGGGAGGCCACGAAGCGAAGGGCCCCCAAGGATCCCAAACAGGAATTCGAAAACTGCCTGATCAAACACGAGGACGGAGGCTACGCCTTCCCGACCAACTGTCTGATGAAACTGATGCTGGCTGCCATCGTCGCCGCCAGGGACATCAAGTCCAACGTCGTCAACTTCGCCGTCAGTTTCCCGGACGAGTTCGCCCAAATCGTCGGCAAGCCAACGTCCAGGATGGACAACGTCCGCCAGGGGCGTTGGCCAAACATGGTGACGGATATTCGCACCAGGGCTGAATTTAAGACCTGGCAGATGAAATTCCGTCTTAATTTCATCCCGGAAATGATCTCGCCGTCTCAGATCCTGTTCCTCTTGAAGGCAGGAGGTATGGGGAATGGGCTCGGCGAATGGCGAAAAGAACGAAAAGGAAGATTTGGTTTGTTCGAAATTGGAGATGTATCTACCGGCAGGAACGGATCTGTAGGAAAGTAGGCGACAGGATGGGCAGGATAGGAGTAGATGGAGAGGATTCGCTCGGAACGGACGGGACTGGCAGGACTGGAAAGGCGCTGAATCGAGGGGACAGGCCGGATTGGAGACCCGAGGAATCGAGTCTAACGGAAAGGATTCGGCTGGCGAGGAAAGGGCAGGACCTGACACGATTGGAGGGTCAGGATTGGGGTGGAGAGGAAAGGCGCGGAAGCGACTTGCTCGGAGTGGATTGGTTTGGATTGGCCGCAATGGACAGGAGCGCGACGAGAGTCACGGATGGGAGCGATTCGAGTGGAAAGGAACCGAAAGCAGAGGCCGGAAAGGCCCGGAACGTCGTGGACTAGAAAGGCCTGGACTCGCGCTGAGCGGACTGGAGGGTCTGGAAAGAAGAGGATAGCAGGGAAAGGAGCGGGATGGAAGGGAATGGCTGGATAGGATCCGAAGGGAAAGGTCTGATTGGAGAGGCCGCCGGCGGACAGGCTTCGAACGGTGTGGATAGGCAAGGATTCGATTGGAGGGGCTGGACAGTAGTCGATTCGATGGGAGGGGAGAGGATCCGAAGTGACTGGATAGCACTGGAAAAGCAGGACGGGATTGGAACCGCGCGGAGCTGACAGGAGAGGACTGGAGGCGACAGGATGGGCAGGAGAGGATCGGAGGTAAGTCCACCGGGAAGGAGGGGAATCGCTAGGAACTGACGGGAGTGGCTGGAAAGGGAGGATAGGATCCGGTCGAACGGAGGGGAGTCGGAAGGAACGGCTGGACTGGAAGGCAAGTGAGCTGAATTGCGAGGATACGATGGGAGGGGAGTCGGAAGGAACGGCTGGAACGGAAAGCTTGGGATAGGACCGGCAAGGACGGCAACGGATCGGCTGGATAGGGAGGAAAGGAACCGACAGGACGGGCACGGTGCGGAATCAACAGGAAGGGACTGGACTGGCGGGACTGGGTAGGCGCGGAAGCGAAGTGAGAGGAGGGGCCTGGAAAGGCTGGATGGGACAGGAGCCGAGGGAAAGTATTGTACTGGACAGGAAGGGAATGGCCTGGCAGGAAATAGCTTAAAGGAAAGGAAAAGGAAGGAGCGGAAGGCATGGTCACCAGAGGTGGATCCGGCAACGCAGTCCGGCAAGACATCACGACCCAGTACGAATTCGTCAACGGTTTCAGGGCCCCCAGGATTCCGGCCACCGACGTCTACGCTCGTATCGACCGGCTTCAGCGAGCCAACGGCGGTATCGTCACCCCGGACATGGTCATCAACGATGCCAAGCCGGCCAACAGCCCCCTGCACGATTATTTCGAGTGGGATGACGCGACTGCCGGTCATGCCTACCGAAAATGGCAGGCTCGCAATCTTCTCCACTCAATTCGGCTCGTGACCATCCAGGATGGCGTCAAGACCTCGGAGCATCGGGTGATCCTTTCGGTGCCCAAAACGGATGAATCCGAGAGGGGCTACATGATCGCCGAGACGGCAATGGGCAACCCTCTTTGGAGAGCGGCCCTTCTTGAACAGGCCGCCAGGGACCTGGCCTCCTGGAGGGCCAGGTATCAGGATCTGGCCGAGCTCGCCGACCTGTTCCCTGTGATCGATGAATTTATCGCCAGTCACACGCCTGAGCCGAAGCCAAGGAAGAAAAAGAAGGCAAAGGCCAAACTCGCTGGGGTCCCAAGGACGTGAGGTGGAGAGGCAGACGCTCGCCGGCCAAGAAGAGGATCTACAAGCCCTTCAGCCGGCATGACCAACTTCTGGCCATTGTCCAACGGCTACCGGACGATGATGAACCCTTCGGTGAGGCCAGGCTGCACGAGGATCCAGACTACCGCGGGGACTGCTCATGTGGCTGCATTTACTTTCTCAGGCTGGAAGGCCACGAGGGGACCGATTGGGGGGTTTGCACAAATCCTAAGAGTCACCGGGTCGGCCTGCTGACCTTCGAACATCAGGGCTGTTTGGAGTTCGAACCGCCGGCCAGGCGTGGTAAGGTTTGAGGCATTGGCGAGGAGCCGACTGGCGTGGAAGGGAGACGGACTGAAAGGATGGGCAGGAAATGAAAATTCGCCGCCTCTGGCTCGACCTCGGAAACCTCGGTGAGCTCGTCGCCTCCGGGGCCATGAGTCAATGGCAAGATCATGGCCTCGGCCTTCTTCGAACCATTTTGCACGAAAATGGGCTGTTCACCGATCTCGGATCCGTCAGACGTTGCACAACTTGGGGCCAGGTTGGGAAACTCTTCTCTGGTTACGATCAACTGCTGATGAACGCGAGAAGTTACACATTTCCAATGGCTTGCCAAGCCGCCGAGATGTTCAAAACCGTGAATTCCTCTGGGACTGTTTTGGTTGGCGGGATGCACGCCACTGTGGATCCGGACGGGATGGCGGCCTTCCCATACTTCGACCATATCTGCCAGGGCGCCGGGGAACACACTGTCATCGACTTAGTGAAGGATCCTGATGCGTTTCCACGGGTTGTCGTCGGGAAACCCTCCAAGTCGATGGCGGAGTGGCCCAGAATTGACCGGAAACTCTGGCCGCGGCCAGCGATGCCATTGGCGACCAGCGACACCTGGCCTCTCGAACCAGCGGTTGGATGGGGCCCAGCCCCTGTCGCCACGATCCTTACAAGCCGTGTATGCCCTTGGGCTTGCAGCTTTTGCAACGAAGCCAGCTACATTCCGATGATGGCCAGGCGGCCACCCGAGATGGTCGTGGATGAACTGAACGAGCTGGATTTTCGCTATGGCCCTTTAGGTTCAGTAGTTATCCATGATTCCATGTTCTTTCAGAATCCTGAGTGGTTGAAAACATGGCTCAACGTATATCCTAAAAAAGCCAACCGCCTCTGGCCTTACTGGGCCGCAGGTAGAGCAGATACGGTTCGTCAATGGCCAGATTTGTTCGAATCTTTAATTCGCGAAACTAACTGGCACACCGTCTCCATCGGGTTCGAGTCTGGAAGCGATAATGTTCTCAAGACTTTAAACAAGGAATGCACGGTCGATGACAACTATTTCTGCATCGACCTTTTGACCCGAATCGGCGATGACATGGAGGCCAAAGGCCAGGATCCCCCCTGCTTCTGGTCAAACATCATGTTCGGTGTCCCCGGGGAGACCAGGGAGGACGCCTTTGAAACTGTCCGGATGATGAGGTCAACCAAGCGGATGATGCCCTCTGTGGCCTTCTATGCCCCCTTCCCTGGGTCCATCCTTGGAGAACAGTTAATCGCCGAAGGTCGAAGCCTTTTAGGTGAATCACATCAACGGTTTCCAGGCGACGAAAAGGTCAGAGGGGTCGATTATGATTTTTACCGGGCCCTCCTGGCCGGCGCCTTCGACAACATCGTAAACGCAGGTATTAGGTGGAGACCATGAGGTTTGAGGATGCAATCGCGAAATTCGAAAAAATTGGGGCCAGGGCTGTCTTCCCTAAGCCCAGCCGGTGGATGCGAAGTGCAGACCCGGTGCGCTGGCCGCGGCTCGATATCCGACGAGATAAAAAGGGGGAGTATTTCTCCGTTGGCGTCCCAGACGACTGTTCCGTCAGGGTCATCGACACGCGACCCGACGAACGTCATCTCCTCCTCCTGGCTGAAACCGCCGATGGCGAGAAGGCCAAATTCCTCTGCGGGCACGACGAGCGCCACTGGTTCGTATCGGCGGTTCCAGGTGACGACGTTCGGGACGTCCGCACGGCCCAACTCGCGCTCCAACCAGTGGAAATCCATGCCGTCATCAGAAAGAAGAAAGTGAAATCCAGGTTCATCACCAGGAGAAAGAATAAGGCCTACATCCGCCAAGGGGAATGGTTCTTCGTGGCGCGAGAATGGAAGGTTGTCCCTGAAGACCAGGTCCTCAAGGATGAACCGTTGAACCGTGGTCGTGGATCCTCTCACTTTGCCGAATACCTGCACAGGACAGGAGGCACGCCGGTCAAAGTCCACCCCATGCACGCCAGAACCGGAATCTCTGAAGTGGAATATCAGGCCCTCGATGAGCATAAAAAAAGAGCGGTTGGCTGGCAGAACATGGTCAGGGATGCCAAGGTCTACGTCCGTGGTCGAATCACGCATTCGCAGCATCGGACTGTCACACTGACGGGCTGGCACCGGGTCTACCTGAACACGGAAGGTCTGTCGGTGGCCGCCCAGGCGGTCGCTTTTCTGGATTGACAAGGGGAGACCATGACCGACCGCATCAAGGGACTCATCGTCGTCCTGGAACAAGACTGGAGGGATGATGATGTTCAAAGCCTGGTAGATGCCATCGCTCAATTCAGGAGGATTGCTTCCGTCCACAGGCAGCTCGCCTTGGGGATCGATGACCAAATGATCCGCTCTAGGGTCGTTGAAAGCATTCGTGAGGCGATTCTGGCAATGCTCAACCGTGTCCAGGCCGGGAAACCTCTTCCATGATCACCTTCCACTGGGGCGGGAAGAACGCCAAGGCCGATAACTTTCCGAGGAAGGATGGCGACATGATGATGGGCATGGGTGAGCGTGGCCAGTATTGGTATGGGGAGAGCAGCGATTATGACAAACGAGGCAATGTAACTAACTTCTTTCGCCTCTCCTGCCAGCATTGTGGCAGCAAACTTTTCGAGGTCCTCAAGACGGACACTTTCGAAACGACAGCCCGATGTCCCTGTGGCCGATACTATGTGGTGCATACTGGATGAGCTCCTTCGGCCAGCGTCACCGCATCTATCTCTTCGATCTGAAGAGCGGGAAGAAGAAACTCGCTTATGGTCTCTCCCCGGAGGATGCCTTAGCCATCCTCGCGCTCCGGCTAAGCCCCGAGGAGATGGCGACTATCGAGAAGGATCGCTTCCAGGTCGTGAGGCAAAGCGACCTGAGAAAGCTAGTGCCGATGCTGGGTTAGCAGCGCCGGCCGGAAGGAGACCCCAGATGCTCAAACATGCTCATTTCGCCATCCTTCGTTCACTCTCATTCCCATGCCACGACCTGGTCATCCGCGACCTGGGGCTGTGGGATGAGCACCTGACAATCACCAATGACGCGGAGAACGTCGTGACGCGCCTCATCGAGAGCGGAGACCTCAAGGAAGGCCAGCGCCTGCTCTATGAGGACTCCAAGGGAAAACTCACGGAGATCCTATTTGAGAATGGGAAGTTCATAGGCTACGCGTTTGATTATCTCGCGAAGAAGGAGAAAGCCGATGCGTAAGATACCCAAGACCGCCAAGAAAACCGCCGACTACATCCGAAAGACCGTGAAGCGCCCGAAGAGGCTGCCCAAACCCGACGAAATGGATTTTCTACGCTGGGGGAGGAAATGCCCTCTCGGGATGCTCAAGGAGGCCGGGAAGTATGAGCCGACGCCGTCAGAACTTGAGAACTTCAAAACGAGGCCTGACGAACTCACAAATACGGACATCAAGTCTTTCTGGAAGTGGTGGGATGACCTCGACGTGAGTGACGCGCTCGAAGCGATGAACGCCGTCTGGGGTAAGAAGAAATGACCCTCTTCACCGAGGACCAAATCCGTCTCCTTCTCAAGCGGCTGAGGTGGGAGCCAGTCTACGAGGAGCAGAATCTCCTTCTGGCCAAGAAGAGAGGTATCGGCTACAGCGACGACCCGGACATCTCGGCGATTGAGGCCCGGCTCTCCATCTTGTTGGAGGTCGCCGCAAAAGGGGAGAAGTGACCGCGTGTTCATCTGCCTCAAGTGCCTCAACTGCACGACCCCATTTCACCGGACCTCCTTCGGCCACTGTGAGATCTGTGAGAAGACGCGGGTGTGCGCTGACTGCCCACCCCGGCACGAGTGGAGGGCAGCGCCTCCGCTGAAGAAAAATAGCCTAGTAGTCGCCCCACTGAGGGGGGCAGTCCCAAAGTGGAAAGCCAAGAAGAAGATGGCCCGGTGACCCTCGACCTTCGCCAACGGATTGAGGCGTGCTGTCCGTGCCTTTTGTATGCGCCCCTTTGTTTGTCCTGTGCCAAACGACTAGAGCTAGGTTTGCCTGCTGGTGCTTATCACATCGGTTGCACCTATCCTCTCCACGCCCTCGCGCTGGAGATTCAGGAGCCCCCCGCCACTTCCTGGAGAAGCCATGACCCTCGACCTTCGCCAACGGATTGAGGCGTGCTGTCCGTGTCGTAATCACGACACTTGTCTTTGCGTTTCAAGTAGCGACGATTTGGACTTCCGACTTTGCCAATGCTGTCTTTACGGTCGCGAGCAGCAGAAGTATATGGGCCGCCTAATTCCGTTGTGCGACTGTTTGTGGTCCGGTCATGTCCTCGCTGCCGAGATTCAGGAGCCTCCCGCTCCGCTGCCTGAGGAGGAATCCGCCTTCACTGACTGGCTTGAGGATCTTTGCGAGTCAGTTGAGTCACCGCTATGGGCTGACGATCAATGGCGAGGGAGAGTGTTTTATCGCTGGCTTGCCCGCCGCGTCCTCGCCGACAGAAAGGCCGCCGTGGAGGCTGCCCTGGCCGAGGAGAGGCGGAAGAAATGAAATCCTTCAACGGCCGCTACAAACTCGTCGGCCACGAAGCTGTCCCGGTCGAAGATCTGATGGAGTGGGCGAGGTGGTTCGAAACGGCCGACAGAAGAGTTGCTCACGATAAGTTGAATGACTGCAAGGTGAGCACGGTTTTCCTAGGACTCGACCACAACATGCTCGGCGAAAGAAAAGACCTCTTCGAGACGATGGTCTTCGGAGGCAAGCTGAACGGAGAGCAAAACCGCTACTCCACATGGGAGGAAGCCGAATGCGGTCACCGGAAGATGGTCAACCGGCTCACCGGGAAACTGAAAGCGGTGAAGGGTTTCTGAAGTCACTGGAGGATTAGATGTACGACCCACTTCACACTTCGCCCTGGGAAAAAATCTGCCGAATTTGGCATCTGCTGCCAGTCTGGCTTAACTTCCTTATAGTATTCATCATCATCGTGATGACGCTCCCGCCACTTCTCTGGCTCTACATAAATTACCTCTGCTGGTTCTTCACGGTGAACCGTATCGTGATGACGCTCCCGCCACTTCTCTGGCTCTACATAAATTACCTCTGCTGGTTCTTCACGGTGAACCGTTGAAGATCCTCTTCTGCGGCTCACGGAACTGGACCGACCGCGAAACGATCCGGCATGTCCTCCAGAAACTGGCCGAAGATGTCGGTGAGGGTCCAGCCATCGCCGTCCACGGTGCCGCGAGAGGTGCCGACACTATCGCCGGGGAGTTCGCCTCTGAGCTGGGCTTTGAAGTAAGAGCCTGCCCAGCGAACTGGGAGAAGCACGGAAAGGCTGCCGGCCCCATCCGCAACACCGAGATGCTGGAGAAGGAGAAGCCCGACCGCGTCATCGCCTTCGTCCTCCCTGAGAGTAAAGGCACCTGGGACATGATCATGAAAGCCGTGAAGGTCGGGATCCCGACCACCCTGCACTTCGGGGCCAGCCTGTCAGTCCAGACAGACCCACCAATGGACGATCGCCCCACTATCGCCATCACCCTCAACGCGCTGCTCCCGCCTCATCGTGGCGGTCTGGGATGAGCCCACCTGGAAGGCAAGCCGGTGAACCAGCATCGCTGGTCCGGATGGCCTGGTAGGGAGCCTGAAACATTTCTGAGAAGGTTGACACATGCCGGATATTGACGGCTATCCGACCGAAGAAGAACTGAAGCGCATCCATGAGTGGCCGCCAGATGATCTGCTAGGCCTTATCGGATTCATCAAGGGAATCTGGTGGATGTCTGAATGGGGAGTTCACGTCACGCCTGAGCGGCTTCGCCTTTCCACTGGAGGATGGAGCGGGAACGAGGATATCATCCTGGCCCTTCAGGCTGGCCTACACTGGTTCTGGATGAAACATTGGGAGAGCTATCGGCGTGGCGGGCATTACGTCTTCAGGCTCAAGGACGAGGTGCCCTGATGGCAGCCGACCAACATATCCACATCTTCGAGGGCCTCACCGAAGACGACCTCGCCCTATTCTTCTCCAGCACCATGGGCAGTAAGTGGTTCAACCTGGACAGACAGCGAGAGAAGTCCACGTCCAAGATCTACGACAAGATCGCCAAAACACCCCAGGTCCACGTCGGAGAGGTGTCATGGCTCAAGGCTGGCCTCTTCGAGGACTCGCATACCTACATCCCACCCCCCATCCAACGCATCGCAGAGCTCATCCCAGAAGGCGAAGACCCGGTCCTCATCACCCCAGAACTCATCGAGGAGGTCTCGAAAGCCCTCCACCTTCCCAACACCACCCCCTACCACATCGAGCCGGCAGAGGAGATTTTGACATTCCTGCGTCAACACACAGGGAAGAAAGCATTTACAGTGAGTTGGTGACTATTGCGGATGCTCCGGCGCCGGGGGTCAAAATTCTCTGAACAGGAGACCTTGATGGACCTCATCAGGAAGTGGCTCAGCTCGAAAGCCCCGATCGATATCCCGTCCTTGGCCTACCACCTTATAGGAGTAACCTGTAGCGAATGTAACGAGATAGTCAGTTCTTTCAACGAACATACACGGCACATCCGCCAGCATGTCAGCGATCAGCTGAGAGCGTACCAAAGAAGCGCTGGGATGCCTGAGACCAACCTAAAGCATGACGAGGAGATGGCAGCCTGGATAAAAGCGTGTAGACCGCCTTGGTAGGTGTAATGCCAAGCAGAAGGAAGAGTTACTGACAAAAACAGACCTATTGCGGATGCCAGACCGCCCGGGTGGAAATTCTCATGAGCCTCTTCATCGTCCCAATCTGGAAGATCTCCGGCAGCCCAGCCGACGCACCGCCTCTCTGGCATGGACTACTCATCATGGCCGGCACACTGCTCACGTTAGCCCTCCTGATCTTAGCGATGTGGCTCTGGGACCGCCAAACTAATAAGTAATGCCAAGATATAGAAAGCATTAGTTTTGTATCTCGGGATGGGGCCCGATACAGAGCGGAGGCCCCCCGTTCGACGGCCCTCCCCGGGGCCTCCGGCCTGCCTGCTGAATGTGGCTGGCCTACCCGCCTTGGCCCTGGCTCTGCTCACACCTTGAGGCGTGCCTTCCGCTAAGTGCCTTGCCTGCAATGCCTTCCATGACGCAGGCTGGTTGACATACGGCCCCTTATCGGACACTGACAATATAAGGACGCACAACACCAGGCCTGTCAGTATATTGGCAGAGATGTCGGCGGGCTGACATGCGACATTTTCGACGGGTATTGCTGCCGGATTCGTCCCATGAATGGGACAAATCTCCATTCCGTCCCACGCGTGGGACAAAGTGCCTCTAGAGGGTGTTTTGGCCATGCCATTTTGGCACAAGTAGCCTCTAGATGGACTTTATCCGTCAAATCTCTGTCCTTGACTTTCTCCGGCCTGCCCGTAAATTCTCCGCTGGAGGATCACCCAATGCCTGACACCCTGCTCTATCCTTCTCTCTCAAGCTTGCCCTCAACCGCTACCCGCCAGCGACCCCTGACCCGTCGTCTAGCAACCTCTCTCAACCTCAAGCTTTACGCGCCCTTGGTAGAGCTACACCTTGCAGAGGACGCGCCAGCCTGGGGCAGTCTGAGGCCAATCTCCAACGCTAGGGCGGCCTTTGAAGTCTTGAATGGTCTGCGCTTGCGGTCCGAGGAGGAGCTTTGGGTCTTGCACCTAGACAGTCAGAATCGGCTACTTGCCCGCCAGCTCGTAACGAGGGGGGCGCTGAACACCACCCGAACACACCCGAGGGAGATATTCAGGGCAGCCATCCTGAACGGTTCTCTAGGGCTTGTTATGGCCCACAATCACCCTTCGGGTTGTCCCGACCCTAGCCCTGACGATATCGAGTTTACGCGGTGTATCGTGAAGGCCGGTGAACTCGTCGGGATCGTGCTGCTGGATCATCTCATCGTTGCTGGGAAGGGTTGGGTAAGCTTTCGAGAGAGGGGGATACTCTGATGCCTGTCTCTAAAGAACTGAGAATCGCCGTCTTACGGGCTTATGCGGATTGCTGTGGTGGTGTCACTACGGAAGGTGAACCGATACTAAACGACTTCCACCCTGAGGCTGACCGGATGTCAATGCGAAATCTTAACTTCATAACGGTCGAGATGGTGACAAGAGATGAAGCGGCGGACTTGATGGAAGAGGCTTGCCCGGAGGGTTACAACGACTTTCAGGCTGACGTTATCCGTAAGCTTCCGGCTGAGGCGAGGGTTAAAATAGCTCGGGAGCATTCGGTCTGTCTCTATGTATCCGGGGCATCACTGAAAGCCTGCCGCATCCTAGATGCTGACGAATGCCATGTGGTGGTTGGGGGCATCCAGGGAAAAGGGGTAAAACTTATCCGATTGTGGTGGGATTGATCCATGCCCAAGTCCATCCTTGACCCTTCTCGTTCCTTGGCTGCCATCCTGGCCGGTCTGCGACTGCTTCAGGCCGCCATTGGGAGACCAGAGGGAGATTTAGACGATGGCTTAGAGGACATTCTCACAGATGGCGGCACACTACCTGTTCCTACACACCAAGAAATAAACGAGTTATGCGAATATGTAAATTCTCAGGAAGGAGGTACAAATTGAGCGAATATGACGTACCTGGACCGTCTCCGAGAGCCAAGGCTCGGGCGTTTCTGGACCGTTTTCATCTCAAGCTTTTCATCCTCAAGGTGCCGTATACCATGCCCGCGTGGGCCGCGAGAGATGCCGACGTTGGAGATGAAAGAGGGCAGCGGCACAAGTACAAGATAACGCTAAGGAAAGGTGAGCCAGGCGTGGATTGTCAGGAGCTATCCTTCCCATTCTGGGATTCCATCGCGAACTTTGGTGTCGGGAAGCAGCCGACCGCCTATGACGTCTTGGCCTGCATCTCTTTGGACGCCCTTTCGCCGACAGACCCGGATGAAGTAGTCGATGAGTTTGGGGAGATGAAACCCTCTCAAGCGATAGCGGTTGCTGAGTTTGCCAAAAAGCTACAGGCCTTTTTCACGCGGGATGAGCTGAAGGCTTTAGGCGAGATCCAGTAATGACGCGTTTCAGGATCGTTTCATCGGTGCAGATCGCGACAGAACTTTGCCCCCGGGGTCACAGGCTCTGCTGGTCGGCCCGCTGCTGGACTGTGACTCCGGAGGACCTTGAGCGGGAGGGGCG
>Ga0184637_10000660_pt1 | contig 25155 bp, 21 predicted proteins | sample PLM3_127_b2_FD_133143 | JGI IMG/M metagenome (GOLD analysis project Ga0184637, IMG submission 133143) | Groundwater sediment microbial communities from an aquifer in East River, Colorado, USA - PLM3_127_b2 | ecosystem: Environmental > Terrestrial > Soil > Riparian zone | place: USA: East River... | reverse complement strand
CTCGAGTCCGACGAGACGCTCCTGGTGCAATCGGGCCGGCCCGTCGGGATCGCGAAGACGCACCCCGACGCGCCGCGAGTCCTCATCGCTAACTCGCTTCTCGTCCCCCACTGGGCGACCTGGGAAGAGTTCCGCCGTCTCGAGGCGATGGGTCTCACCATGTTCGGTCAGATGACGGCGGGAAGCTGGATCTACATCGGGACCCAGGGAATCCTGCAGGGGACGTACGAGACGTTCGGGGCCTGCGCCCGGGAGCGCTTCGGCGGAAGCTTGAAAGGAAAGCTCGTCGCTACCGGCGGGCTCGGCGGCATGGGTGGCGCCCAGCCGCTCTCCGTCACGATGAACGAGGGCGTTTGCCTCGCGGCGGAGGTGGATCCGCGGCGCATCGAGAAACGGCTCGAGACCGGATACCTCGACCGCGCGAGCTCCGATCTGGACGAAGCGCTCTCCTGGTGCTTCGAAGCGACGAAGGACGGGCGGCCTCTGTCCGTCGGTTTCCGCGGAAACGCCGCGGATATGCTTCGCGATCTCCTCGCCCGGGACGTAGTCCCCGACGTGTTGACGGATCAGACGTCGGCGCACGACGAGCTGAACGGGTATGTCCCCAACGGAATGAGCTACGACGAGGCGCTCGCGCTTCGTAAGAAGAATCCGAAGCGTTACATCGAGGAGTCGAAGCGCACCATGGCGGAGCACGTGCGCTCGATGCTGGAGCTGCAAAGGAAAGGCGCCGCGACGTTCGACTACGGCAACAACATCCGGGGACAGGCGCTTTCGGCCGGGGTGGAGAACGCCCTCGACATCGTGGGATTCGTTCCCGCCTACATCCGCCCTCTATTCTGCGAGGGGTCGGGCCCTTTCCGCTGGGTCGCGCTCTCGGGCGACCCCGAGGACATCCGCCGGACCGACCGCGCCGTCCTCGAGACGTTCCCCGGAAACGAACACCTTGCTCGCTGGATCCAGCTCGCGGGAGAGAAAGTCCATTTCCAGGGGCTCCCCGCGCGCATCTGCTGGCTCGGCTACGGCGAGCGCGCGAAGATGGGTCTCGTCTTCAACGATCTCGTCGCCCGGGGGGAGGTCAAGGCCCCGATCGTCATCGGCCGCGACCACCTCGACTGCGGCTCGGTGGCTTCGCCCTATCGCGAGACCGAGGCGATGAAGGACGGCTCGGACGCCATCGCCGACTGGCCGATTCTGAACGCGCTCCTCAATACCGCCTGCGGCGCCACCTGGGTGAGCGTGCACCACGGAGGGGGAGTCGGCATCGGCTACTCCCTTCATGCCGGTCAGGTCATCGTGGCCGATGGGACGAAGGACGCCGCTCGGAGGCTCGAGCGGGTCCTGACCGCCGATCCTGCGATGGGCATCTTCCGCCACGTCGACGCCGGCTACGAGCGGGCGGTCGAGGTGGCGGGGGAGCGAAACGTTCGGATTCCATGAATGCTCGTCATCCGAAACATCGGAGCGTCCCGCACGTGCATCGCTATCGAGGATGGCCGCATCGCGGAGGTCGGCGTAGAACAGAGCGCGGATAGCATCCTCGACGCTCGAGGCGGCGCCGTCGTTCCCGGTCTCATCGACTCCCATACCCATCTCGTTTTCGCCGGCACCCGATCGGACGAGTTCGTGATGCGGGCGAAGGGGATGAGCTATCTCGAGATCGCGGACGCAGGCGGCGGAATCTGGCGAACGGTCGAGGCGGTTCGAAAGGCGAGCCTCGAAGATCTCGTCGAGCTCGCGCTTCCGCGGCTCGCACGGATGCTGAGCTACGGCGTCACCACCGTCGAGGTCAAGAGCGGCTATGGTCTTACCGTGGAGGACGAGATCAAGATGCTCTTCGCCGTGAGAAAGCTCCAGGCGCTCCAGCCAGTGGAGCTCGTCCCCACGTACCTCGGGGCGCACACCATCCCCCCCGAGTACCGCCACCGGCGCGAGGCGTACGTCGACCTCGTGGTAAGCGACGAGCTCATGGGTCGGGTCGCGGCGGAGGGCCTCGCCGAGTTCGTGGACGTCTTCTGCGAGGAGTCCGCGTTCACCGTGGAGGAGTCCCGCCGCATCCTCGAGGCGGGAAAAAAGCGCGGGCTCGCGCCCAAGATCCACGCCGACCAGATCACCCAGATGGGAGCCTCGCGCCTCGCGGCGGAAGTCGGGTGCGTCAGCGCCGACCATCTCGAGCGGATCGACGAGCGCGGCATCGAAGCGCTGAGTGCGGCGGGCGTCATCGCCGGACTCCTTCCCGGGTGCTCGTTCTACCTGGGCGTGGCGCAGGCTCCGGCGCGGCGCCTCCTCGATTCCGGAGTGCCTGTCGCCTTCGCCACGAACTACAACCCGGGGTCCTCCATGGTGGAATCTCTTCCGTTGGCCCTTTCGATCGCTTGCACCCAGATGAAGGTGACGCCATCGGAGGCGCTCCAGGGCGCGACCGAGACCGCGGCGAAAGCACTGAAGCGAGGCGACCGCCTCGGCCGCCTCGAGACAGGAATGGACGCCGACCTCGTAGTGCTCGACGTTCCGACCGTCGATGAGTGGCTCTCGGAAGTCGGTAGGAGCTCGGTGCGAGCGGTCCTCAAGCGAGGACGGGTGATGCATGAAAGTCCTCGAAGCTGATCTCACCTGGCGAGGCGGCCGGTTCGAGGGCGGAGTCCAGGTCGAAGTCCTGAACGACGGGACTATTGGGCGGGTGGGGCCGGGGCTCGCGAAAGACGTCGAGAGGCTCCGAGGCGAGGCGCTCCTTCCCGGATTCGTGAACGCGCACTCTCATGCGTTTCAGCGAGGTCTCCGCGGGAAAGCGGAATCGTTCGGATCGTTCTGGAGCTGGCGGGAGGAGATGTACCGGCTCGCTCAGTCCCTCGACGTGGATCGATTCCGGAAGCTCGCGACCCTCGCCTTTCACGAGATGCTCGCCTCGGGGATCACCACCGTCGGCGAGTTCCACTACCTCCATCACCTCGAAGGGAGCTATGGGTACGAGCTCGACCAGGCCGTCGTCGAGGCAGCGCGGGAATCGGGAATCCGCCTCGTTCTCCTCGATGTCTGCTACATGACCGGCGACGTGGGAAAGCCCCTGGAGTGCGTCCAGGCCCGTTTCGCTTCTCGCTCCGTCGACGAGTTCCTCGGGAGTGCGAAGCGCATCGAGGCTCAAGGGCTCGTCGCCCACAGCCTCCGCGCCGTTCCCATCGAAGCCATCGTGAGAATCCATGAGGAAGCCCGGAGCCGCGGATTGGTGTTCCATATGCACGTCGAAGAGCAGGAAAGAGAGATCGAAGCCTCTCTCGCCCACTACGGGAAAAGACCCCTCGAGCTCCTTCTCGACCGCCTCGAGATCGGGCCCGAGACCACGGCGGTTCACTGCACGCACTCTCATGAGGACGACCTCGGACGGTTCCTCGCAACCGGCGCCAACGTCTGCGTGACCCCTCTCACCGAGGCCAACCTCGCGGACGGCATCCCTCCGGCCCTGCTCGCTCGTCCAGGAGCGCACCTCTCGCTCGGAAGCGATTCGAACCTCCGCATCGACTTCACCGAAGAGATGCGGCTCCTCGAGTACGCGCAGCGTCTCCGCGCCCAGAAGCGCGGGATCTTCGTCGACGGGTCGGGCTCGGTGGCGTCGAGGCTATTCGAGATCGCGACTCGAGGCGGAGCGCGGTCGCTGGGCCTCCGAGCGGGAGAGATCGAAACCGGCTGCGTCGCCGATTTCGTGACGCTCGATCTCGAGTCTCCCGGGATCCATACGACCTCGCCCGAAGAACTGATGAGCGCTTTTGTCTTAGGGGCGGGAAGTGCTCCGATCGAGAGGGTCGCAGTCTCTGGCCGGTGGATGGTCTGAGGAAACTCAAACCCTTGGATCCGGATACGGTTTCATGAACTCGTTCGCGGGTCCATCGGAGACAGCCGAAGTCTAAATCGCTCAGTGTCCTGTGTTTGTGGCACCTTTGTCACGAAACGACGAGTGCCAGAGAGTGGCATCTCTCTTGCTCGGCGTATGACGACGGCCTCCGGGACTGTCTTGACACTATTACAGTCGAACCATAGCATCTGCCCGAGGCTGTCCAGCTCTGAAGGAGGGTTGCTTACATGCGATACGGATTAAGGGTCGTTTTGGGCCTTTTGACCATCGTTGCTCTCTCGACGTCGGCCTTCGCCCAGCGAACGACCGGTGGAATCACGGGAGCGGTGAAGGACGGTACCGGAGCGGTCTTGCCGGGGGTGACGGTCGACCTGACGGGCGAGTACGTCATGGGCGCCCAGACGTCGCTCACCAACGAGAACGGCGTCTACCGCTTCCTGAACCTATCGCCGGGGACCTATAACCTGGCCTTCACGATCACGGGGTTCGCAGGCTTCAACCGGAACGAGCTCGTCGTCTCCGTCGGTATGACCACCGAGGAGAACGTGACGCTCCAGCTCTCGAGCGTCTCCGAGTCGGTAACGGTGACGGGCGCCTCCCCGGTGGTGGACACCATTTCGAGCGACATCGGTACGAACTATGACAACGAGTGGGTGAAAAACGCTCCCATCGCCCGGAACAGCTTTTACGATTTCATCGCCGCCGCCCCTGGGGTGGTTTCGCCGTCGAGGGGCGTGACTTCGGCCATGGTTTACGGCTCGTCGATAGACGACAACTCCTACCAGCTCGACGGCACCGACATCACCGATGCCTTCTTCGGCCAGGCGCTCGCGACCCCGAATACGGACGCCATCGAAGAGATCGAGATCCTTTCTCTCGGCGCCCCCGCCGAGTACGGGAGCATCCAGGGGGCGGTGTTCAACATCGTCACCAAGCAGGGGAGCAACAGTTTCCATGGCGACGCCAACTTCTACTACCAGTCCGACGGCCTGACGGGTCGCAACACCACCGAAGAACAGGACGACGGGTTTCCCTTCTTCCGCGACAACTCACCCGAGATCACTGCCCAGCTCGGAGGACCGATCGCCAAGGACAAGGTCTGGTTCTTCGGCTCGTTCCAGTATCAAAAAGACGCCTCCGGTCCAACCGGCGTCGACCCGGCCGTCGGCACCACGCTCGATGAGCGGAAGCGCTTCCTGGGGAAGGTGAACGTGCAGGTCAACCCACAGCATCGGTTCACGGGAACGTTTCATCTGGACCGAATTACCGACGACTACACCCCGGACGTCGATAGCTCGCCCAGCACCTACGTCTCCAAGAAGAACAATACTCCTACCCCGGGAGTCGCCTACACCGGTCTCTTCGGCACCCATACCGTCTTTGATGCGCGCTACTCGGGATTCTACGGAGACGTCGATCTCGGACCCGCAAGCGACGAATTCCCGCGAACGGCGACGCGTTACTACGACCTCGATACCGGACAAATCACCGGAGGGCACTACTATTTCTACATCCTCGACGTGACCAAGACCACGGTGAACGCTAAAGTCTCCCATTTCGCCGACGACTTCCTGGGTGGAAGCCACGACTTCAAGTTCGGCGCTCAGTTCAGCCACGCCGCTTCGGGAGGGGTCTACGGCCTCAACGATTTCGTCCTGAGCTACGCGCTGCCCGACGGGAGCCGGTACGGCTACGGATACGAATACCAGCCTTTCAGCTACGGAGGAAACACTCGGTCTCTCGGGATCTTCGCCGACGATAGCTTCCAGGTCAGCGACCGGCTTACGTTGAACCTCGGAGTGCGGTTCGACACGAGCCACGCCTACAGCCCCGAGCAGCCCGGGCTCAATGAAGATCTGACCGAGACGGGAGAGGTTTTCCCAAGGGCGGACTACTTCACCTGGAACACGATTTCCCCTCGGCTCGGCTTCAACGTGAAGCTCACCGGAGACGGAAAAACGGTGCTCAAAGGGCACTGGGGTCGTTACCATCGGACCATCACCACGGGAGACTTTTCCAACGTGGTCGGACCCTCCATCCCACCCATCTATTTCGGGACGTCTTTCAATTTCGCGACCGACGATTTCGAGAGTCTGGAACTCCTCAGGGATAACTCGAACCTCAACCTCGATAATGACATGACGAGTCCGTACACCAACCAGTTCATCTTGAGCGTGGATCGAGAGCTCTCTACGGACCTGGGTCTCTCGCTCATCTACGTCAACAAACGGGGTAGGGACTTCGCCGCGTGGCGGGACCTCACGGGGGTCTACGCGGAAGTGCCCTATGTCGATAGTGCGGGCGCCGAGGCGTCGGGACAGACGATCACGGTGTTCAAGCTCGTGAGCGACGTCGCGGATCGCTCGTTCCTGATGACGAACAGCGAACAAGTGAAGACCGACGTCAACGCCTTCACCGCTCAGGTCACCAAGAGGATGTCCTCCAACTGGCAGCTCACCTCCTCCCTGACATACCTGAAATCCGAGGGGCGTCTTGGCGCCTCCAATAGCGGCGCTATTACTCAGCGGAGCGGGCTCCAGTTCAGTTCGTTTGGGCAGAACCCCAACGACTTCGTTAACACCGAAGGCCTTCTCCCCGGAGATCGCCCGTGGACGTTCAAGAACCAGCTCGTCTATCAGCTTCCACTCGATTTTCTCATCGGCCTGAACTACCAGTACTCGGACGGCGCCCCGTTGGTTCGCAGGGTCGCGATTCAGGGCGTGACCGGAATCCGCACGCAGCTACTGACCTCTCCTCGAGCGGAATCGGGACGGTTCCCGAGCCAGAATCTCGTCGACCTCAGGATTCAGAAGGACTTCGTCCTCGACCAGCGGGGCACTCGGATCGGTCTCTTCGTGGATGCATTGAACCTGCTGAACGACGATGCCAACGAAGGGCTGCGGAGTAATATCGCGACCTCGTCCGTTTACAAACTTCCCACCACGTTCATCTTCCCGCGCCGGTTCCTGGTGGGAGCGAAGTTCACGTTCTGAGCTGAGATAAGCCTGACCGGCTGCGCCCTGGGCCTCATTCGGGGCGCAGCCGGAACCCCTCTTTCGAAGCCGCGTCCCGCAGCCGATCGTCGAGGCACACGAAGTCGACGCCCTGCTCCTCTTCGGCAAAAACCAAAGCCGCCCCGAGCTGGAGAGCATCTCCTGCCCTGAGGACGTGCACGGCGAGGAGCCGACCTGCGCGCCGGCGCACTTCTTCGGTCGGCGGCACCGTGTCACAGTCCTCGAGGAGTTGCTCGAGCCGCCGGAGTGCGGAATCGAGCACTTCGCGGGGAAACGGGGACTCTCGATGCAGCCTCTGAATCGCCGATCGGCACTCGATGACGGTAGCCCACCAAACGGCCGGCGTCCTCCCCTCGCGCAGCAGGTTCGTCATCTCGCTAGACCGGGCCTCGGCAACGAGGAGCGGCACGACGGCCGAGCTGTCCCAAAACACTATCGGCCTTCCTCCCGCTCAGCGAGGAGCGCCGCGAGCACACCCTCGCCGACTCGAGGATCCCCCGTTGGCGGCTCCAAAAGCTCCTTGGGCAGCCGCCCTCTCCCAAGGGTGAGGAGTCCTGCTGCAGCGAGCCGCTGCCTCCGGGTCTCCCGCTTTCGGGCGGCGTCGATTGGAACGAGCTTGGCGATTGGGACTCCGCGCTCGGTGATGAGAATCTCGCTCCCCGACTTCACCCTTTTCAAGTAGCTCGCAAGGTGAGCTTTGAGGTCGGCCACGCCGGCGGTTTTCATATGACCAGTATGGTCATATACAAACGACCTGTCAAGCCTGGTCGCTTGTTAGCCGGGAAACAGGGCCCAGGTAATCCGGAGCGCAGCGTCGACATTCCTGGATCTCCGTGACAGTGGCGGCCAAGCAAAAGCATCCTCCACCCGAGATCGAGCTAGAAAAACGCTGGCTCGGTCGCCCGAGGCTCGAAGCGGCACATATGTGCAGCATGGCGGAACCTGGCGTCGTAGTGGTGTGAAATGGTGTATTCTGATGCAATGCCCGTTCACGAAAAGCCCGTTCGTCAGAGTATAAGCCTTCCGCCGAGCATCGCTCGCCGAGTGAGAACCTTGGCGAAAACGAATCGCACCAGCACCGACCGCGTCCTCATCGACCTGATCGAGTCCGGCCTCGAGGCCCAGGAACGGGAGCGAAGGCGGTTTTTCGAGCTCACCGATCGACTGACGCAATCTCGTGACAAGAACGAACAGAGCCGTCTGAAGAAAGAGCTGGCCCGCATCACTTTCGGCGAGTGATGCCGAAGATCCAGTGACGAACCTGCCTCCGGCCCTTCGGGATCATCTGTTCGAGCGTCTCCGCGAGCGCAAGATCACGACGGAGGGATCTTTATCAGCTCAAAGTGTGGAGAGAGTCGGAGCCAGATGCTCCGGACGGGCTGTGGTAAAGGATTTCGGCTCGTTCAAGATCTGCGGTGAGGGACAGTTCCCCAAGACCTTCCTGCTTCGCGATCAATCGGCGAAGGGCTCCAAGCTCTGAAGTCCCGGGACCCCGTAGAGACTGCCCTTCCAGAGCGCGACCGCTAGGTCGCCTAGCCGGCCTAGCCTTGACGGCAGGGCGGGTGCCGGTTCCGGAAGAGGGTGACCGGCTGCTGGTGTGGCGAAGGGAGAAATCGACGGCGGTGGAAGAGTAAACGGAACGGAAGGGCGGCCGTCCCGTCTTATGAGCCCGGTGTCCCGCCGAAGTAGAAATCGTTGCTCGTCGGATCCACCGCGAAACGTATTCGTTCTAGGAACCCCGAGTACCCCCAAAAATTCCCGCGTGTCCAGTCACGGGAGACGAAGAGAGTTGCGTCGACCTCGAACGACTCCCCTTCGTCCGCGACAAGGGTCAACGGTGTGCGGATGAGCTTGCCGTGGATCGTGCCGCTTCGTGTCGAAAGCCTGATGATCGGACCGGCCTGCTGTAAGAGGCCCAGGGCTTCTGCGATCTCGCCGTCCAGCACGGACCAAGCCGCCCCAGCAGTGTCGAGCTGCGCGAGAAGAGGGACGGGCGCATGCCCTGGAAGGACTTTCACGAAGATCTTGGGAGTGGGTTCCGGGCCGACGTCGGAATCAAGGAATCTGGAGCGTCCGCCGGCAAAAATCTTGCCGTCGAGCTGGAGCAGCGCTGGCACTAATCGATCCGGTGGACCAACGGCACGCTCTTTAGATCCTTGATACGGCTCTGCAGCTCAGCGAACGATGCTGCGTCGGCGACGAGTTCGGTCCCCTGAACGGCGACCCACCGCCCCCGATAGGCATCCCGGTTGGCGAGGATCCATCGAAACTCCTGACTGCGATCGGCGTCCGTGATTTGGCGGGGCCGGGCGCGGGGCAACTTTAAGACCTCGTCGAGACTATGGAGTTCGAAATCTTGAGGGTTCGCCTCCAGCGCTTCCGAAAGCAACGTGCGGGCCTGAGCGACGCGGTCCTCCTCTATCAGCTGCCGGATCCGGGCGCCGGGAGTGGAGTGATCGAGAAGTTCGCTAGCGCCGACTTGCTCTTCTGCTCTCTTTTTGACTGCCATGACGCCTCGTCCGCAAGAATCGTTACACCAGTCAGTCTAGCCTAGGCGGGAAACAGGGGCCAAGGTAATTCGGAGCGCAGCGTCGACATCTTGAATCTCGGTCGCGGTCAAGCGCCCAATGCGGGTTCGAAGACGCCGCTTGTCTTGTCACTGGACCGGAGTTGGTCACCGAGAGCGCGAGCCGGCTTTCCTTCGATCTTTAGGAGAGCCTCACTATGTATACAGCAAACGCTCCGGATCAACAGAGTCTACTTTCGGCCGATCTCAGCGAGGTGGCGGCGCGCGTCCTCGAAGCGAGGCTCGATCTCGAGGGCCTTCTCGAAGAACGGACGGGCTTCGGCGGGGCGGTTCTGGCGCATCAGGATGAGCCCCAGGTTGAAGGCGTAGCGGGGGTTCTCGCTTTCGAGCTCGACGGCCTTGCGGAAGGCGACCTCCGCTTCCGGGAAGCGCGCGTTTCCACCGAGGGTCATCCCGAGAGAGTTCCAGTAGGCCGCACCTTCGGGATCGATCTTGGTCGCTTCCCTCAGGCGCTGGATGGACTCCTCGACCTGTCCCAGGTCGCGGAGAAGCTCGCCGTAGCGCGCTCGCAGGAGAGCGTCCTTCGGGGCGAGGGCCACCGCCGTTTCGTAGGCCTTTCGCGCGTCGTCTGGTCTTCCCATCCGCACCAGGATCGCTCCCTCGCGCTGGTGGAACTCGGCCTCGCTCGGGATCGCGGCCTGCGCTTCCTTGAGCGCGGCGAGGGCGCCCACCAGATCGCCCTCTGAGGAGCGCGATTGGGACAGACCCTCCCAGGCTTCCCGCTGGTCCGGAAGCCTTCGGGTCGCTTCCTCGAAATGCGACTCGGCCTCACCATAGCGCTCGAGAGCCAGAAGCCCGCGGGCAAGGTTGAGGTGGATCTCGAAACTTTCGATGTCGAGCTCCAGGAGCTTCCGATATCGAGCGACGCTTCCCTCGTAGTCGCGCTCGTGCAAGAGCCGAATGCCCTCGCGGATGAGCTCGTTCGCGATCCGAAACTCGTCCACCTTGTCCTTCGGGTCGGCGCCCGGACTACTCGACTCTACCGGCGCCCCCGAGCCGACGTAGCCGAGAGCGCCCAGCTTGTCCAGAAGGTCTTGGGGCAAGGACGAAGTCTCGGAAGCGCCGACCGCGCGCTCTCGATCGAGCTCCTCTCCCAGGGCGCCTCTCATTCCCTTCGAAAGCTCCGGCTGAGAATCGGCAAGGTTCCGGATCTCCATGGGATCGGCTTCGAGGTCGTACAACTCAGGCCGGGGCGCCTGGATGTATTTCCACTTCCCGCGCCGGATCGAGCGTAGATCGCTCCAGCCGAAATGCAAGAGCGGTACGAGGCTTTCCGCGTAGGCGACGGGCTCGTGGCGATAGGGCTCGCCCCGAAGAGCGGAGGCCACGCTCACGCCGGAAGCCTCCCCGTCTGCCGGCAGCTCGAGACCGATCATCTCGACCAAGGTGGGTAAGAGATCGACGGTTTGGACCAGGCTTTCGATGCGCGTACCGGGAACCACGCCCGGTCCCCGCATCAGAAGAGGGACGGCGAGAGTGGTTTCATAGATAAAGAAGCCATGAAGGGTTTCTCGATGCTCGCCCAGGCCTTCGCCGTGGTCCGAAGTAACCACGAGGAGAGTGTCTTCGCGAAGACCGAGCCTTCCGAGCGCCTCGTCGAGCCGGCCCACGAGCTCGTCCGACCAGGCGACCTCGCCGTCGTAAGGTCGATCCGCGTAGCGCGCGCGGTAGGGCTCGGGAGGCTCGTAGGGCTCGTGCGGATCGTAGAGGTGGATCCAGGCGAAGAGCCTCGAGTCGCGGTTCGATTCGATCCAGCCGATTGCCTCCGCGACGGTCTCGTCCCCGGGCCTCTGAAGCTCGTTCATGAACGGGACATCCTCGGCGCTCGCGTCCTTGGCGAGATCGTCGGAGTAGAGATCGAAGCCGCGCTCGAGACCGCCTCCTCCCGCGAGAACGATGGACGAGATGAAGGCCGCGGTGCGGAACCCCGCCGCTTTAGCGACGGTGGCGAGGGTCGGAACCTCGGGGACCCGCGCGGGCGAGATGTTGTCGCGTATCCCGTGCCGGGTCGGGAGCATTCCGGTGAAGAGTGAGGTGTGCGACGGGCGCGTCAAAGGGACATGCGCCGTCGCTCGAATCGCCATCGCCCCCTCCCGCGCCATCCGATCCAGGTTGGGGGTCGAAACGTCCGTCGAGCCGTAGCAGCCGAGTCGGTCGGCGCGAAGGGTGTCTATGGTGACGAGGACCACGTGGCGCGGCGACTCCGGACGGCGATCGCAGCCGGCGATCGCGAGCAGGATAAGAGCGGCGACGAGCGCGGTTCGCTTCACGTCACTAGACTATCTCCCATCACGCCGACGAGCGCGAGAAACTCCGGCGTCCGGCTCGACTCGATCGAAACCCGCCCCTTTTCCGCGGGGTGATCGAAGGCAAGCGTTGCCGCGTGGAGCATGAGGCGCGGTGAGGGAATCGGCCGACCTCCTGTCGCCGTGAAATCGCGGATATAGACTCGTTCTCCCACGAGCGGATGTCCGCTTTCCGCGAGGTGGATGCGGATCTGATGGGTGCGTCCGGTCTCGAGCCGGACCTCGCAGAGGGTCGCGTGCTCGAACGTTCTCAGAACACGAACGTGGGTTATGGCGAGCTTCCCCTCGTCGCGTCCTCGAGGGGCGGAACCGCGGAGTCCGTCGCCCCGATTCCGCAGGAGTCGGCTCTCGACGGTTCCGCTCTCGACTCTTCCGTGGGCGAGGCAGAGATAGACGCGGGAGACCTGTCGATTGCGGAACTGCATCTGGAGCGCTCGCTCGGAGCTGCGGGTACGGGCGTACACCAGAACCCCCGACGAGTCCTTGTCGAGGCGGTGGACGACGTGGAGCACCCGCGCCGCGGGCGGAAGACCGCGCCTGCGCCACTCCTTGCGAACGGCGTCCATGAGGGTCTCGCGTTCCCCTTTTTCGTAAGGGACGCTCGATACCCCCGGCGGTTTCTCGGCAACCACGAGATGGCGATCCTCGTAGACGATGCAGGAAGGGGGAGTTGACCTCGGCGCGCGGCCCCTCTTCCGAATTCGAATCCCTTGCCCAGGCGTGACCCGCGCCGCCGGATCGGAAGCGGGGCTGGCGTCGATCCAGACCCGGCCTTCGTCGACGAGCCGCCGCGCCGCGGACCAGGTCAGCTCCGCGACGTGCCTTCTCAGGACGGCGGCGAGCGTGAGACCGGCCTCCGTCGGTGCTACGACGAACGCGATCTCAGAACGCGTACTCGAAGCCGACGAGCGGCGTGATCTTGTCTCGGAGTCCGTTGTTGTCGAGGTTGAAGAGAAGGTTCACGTCGACGAGGAGGTTCTCCACCACGTTGAGCTTGAAGCCCACCGCGCCGCTCAGCAGGTTGTAGGACTCCGTGGTGAAGCTGACGGTCGGAAGCGGGGTCCTTGCAGGGTCGAGGCCATGGAACGTGCTCTGGTTCAAACGGGGAGCGTCAAGGAGGTACGTGCCGAGCACGTCGAGGACGAACGTGAACTTCTGGCTCACGCCGAAGTCGGCGCCCACGACGTAGGTCACCTGATCGGGCAGGTCCGCCGCCTCTCCGGTCGCGGGGTTACCAGCGAGAACGCTCGAGCCGTTCCAGAGATAGCCGAGGTTGATGTGGGGCGAGAAGGCCCTCGATGAATGCGAAAGAACGAAGAACGGACGGATGCCCGCGGCGCCGACGCCCAGGAGGTTCTCTTCGTCACCCGTCGGGACTCGCACGTCGAGCCCGACGGCCATCGAACCGGCCATTCGACCCTTGAGCCGAAGCGTCAGGTCGCCGATGCCGCTCGCGCTCCCGAAGGCGGTGAAGGTGCGCCGATCGCCGATTTGGTCCTCGACGTCGCGGAAGAAGTGGATGTCGCGTTGGTCGAGGGTGCCGAGGCGCCGCACGGTGGCGCTGGAGATGACCGTCAGGTCCGTCGAGACCACCGGAATCGCGAGAGAGAGGTCGAGACGGTCGGTCAGACCGTAGCTGATGAACGTGGTGAACTGGTTCACCCGGGCGTCGACGGAGTTCACGGTGGTGACCACGTCCTCGCGGCCTCCGAGAAGTTGGGCGCTGTCGTGGGTGAAAACCGCCGGAATGTTGTCGATATCGAGCCCTTCGATGGTATCGAAGCTGAAGTTCTGGAAGGTGAAGCCGAAGGTGAAGCGGCCGCCTCCGATGGTCTCGGCGCGCTCTGCGAGGATCGGGCCGAAGCTCTGGCTCGTGCGCTGGAAGACGCCGAGGGCGGAGTCGAACTCGTAGGTGAACCCCGAAGCGGGGGAGGGGAGAGGCACCGCAGCGAGCTGGCTCGTAAGCGCGACACCGAACTGGGTGAACTCCGCCTGGAAGGCGCTATTGAAGTGCGCCGAGTGCGTCTGCCCGCTGGTAAGGACGCGGAGGCTGTCCACGATGAGACCGCTCTCCCCATAGATCTGGGTGAAGATCGTCGAGAGCTTGTCCACGGGAACCGCTACGTTGAATGGATCCTGCGCCTGGCTCGCGCTCGAGGCCAGGAGGAGAAAAAGGACGCTCGCCAAAGCTCGCTTACGCATGAATGACACCTCGCATTGGGGGTTGCTTCGGGTTCGGAAGAGTATTGTCGATGGTTACTGGCCGATCTGCACGATCACCCACTTGCCGCCGGTCCGGGACAGTACGAACGACTGCGGGCGACTGTTTCCGTCCTGAGAGCGCCCCCGAACGGTGATGATGTCCCGCCGGGTGGCGCCGATGGTGGCGGAATCGTCCTCGATGGCAATGCTGTTCACCGTGATCTCCACGTCCTGGGAGTCGGTATTGCGGAAGGCGTCCGTGAGCCGTTTCTCCTCATTGGCGCTCAGGTTCGGCTTGATCTCGCGGAACAGCGCGATATTCTTGGTCTCAATGGCCCTCTCGTAGGTCCCGAGAACCTGCCGGATGGCGGCCTCCTCCTGGGCCCGGGTGGGGGCCGAGGTGGCAGGAGGGGCGGTGGTGACCGCTGTCGTGGGCGCGGCCGCGACCCGGCGGGCATCCTCTTCCTCGCGAGCCCGGCGGGTTTGTGCGTCGGACAGCTCGCGGCGCGCGCGGTCCAGATACGACGTCGCGCTCTCATACGCTCCAGCGGCGCCCTCGAGATCGCCGGTCGCCTTCAAGCGCTGAGCCACTCCCTCTTCTGTCATCGCCCTCTGGTAGGAGGGCTGCTGGGTGAGAGCGGCGTCCGCCGGAGCTTGCCGCAAGCGGCTCCAGGCGCTCTCCGCCTGGCGGAGCTTTACTTCGAGGGCCTCGCGGGCTGCACTCGCTTGCAGTCCCGTCTCCTGCTCGCGCTCCGTCTGCGCGCGCTTTTGGGTCTGTTGCTGCTGTTGTTGGCTCCGCGACTGCTGAAAGAGGTCGCGAGCTTCGAGGTACTTCTGCGCGGCGTTGGTGAAGACCCCGCGGTTGAACTCATCGGTCGCCCCTTGGCGCGCCCTGTCGCCAATGACGTACTCCGGCCGTTGCTGTGCTCCCGCCGACTGCGCGGCGGCCCGACTTGCCTCCATCTCGGAGCGGGCCCGTTCCGCCTGGCTCTGGAAATGCTGGCTCAACTGGCCTGAGAGCTCGACTCCGAGCGGATGGGACGGATCGAGAGCGAGAACGGTCGCGAGCGCGTCCGCGGCCTCCTGCATGGCTCCGCGCTCGAGTGCGTTTCGCGCCTTCCCGACGGCGTCGTCGATGCGCTGAAGCGCCTCGCGGGCCTCGCCCGAAACACGGAGCGCATCGGCGTTCGCCGAGTCGGTTTTCAGCAGCTCTTCCGCCTGCGACAACGCCGCCCCGTAGTCCTTCTGGGAAAGGCTGCGCTCCATCAACTCGAGCTGGCTCGCGAGAAGCGCCTGACTCAGGGCCTCGACGTTCTGACCCGAGCCACTTCCCCGGGTCATGAAGTAGACGCCTCCGCCCACCGCGAGAACGAGAACGCCGCCGAGGACGTAAAGCGCCACGGGCGTGGTCTTCGCCGAGGCGGGGGGTGCGGAGACGGAGCTCTTGCGAAGCGTCCCTCGGCTTGCTGACGCGGAGGCGGGGGGCCCGGAGCGACTGGGACCGCTTTTCTCCTGGGGCGCTGGGGTCGAGGAAATCGAGCCGACCCCCGGTGTCACGATGGTCATCTCTTCGCCGGTGAACGTCGACTCGGCGTCCTTGCCCCGCATGACCGCGCGGCGCAGGGTGCGCAGATTTTCCCTGAGGGCGCTTGCGTCGGCGAAGCGCCCCTCGGGGTCCTTGTTGAGGGCCCGGTCCACCAGGTTGATGAGAGGCTTGGGTAGGTGGGTGTACTGTGCGAGCGGTTCGCGGTCTCCCTGTACGACCTTGAACATCGTGGCGTGAATGGAATCGGCGCTGAAGGGCTTCTTCCGCGTCAGGAGCTCGTAGAAAACCGCGCCGAGCGAAAAGATATCCGAGCGGGGATCGACTCTCAACCCCTGGACCTGCTCCGGCGACATGTAGTTCGGAGTTCCCATCACCTGGCCCGCCTTCGTCAAATCCGACGAGGCTTCATGCACCAGACCAAAGTCGAGAATCTTTACCTGGCCGTTGTCGCTTAGGTGGATGTTCGCCGGCTTCAGGTCGCGGTGGATGATTCCCCGGGAGTGTGCGAAGCCGAGACCGTCCGCGATCTGCTCCATGATGCTGAGGATCTGCTCCATGGTGACGGGAGCGCCGCTCGTGATGAGCTGCTTCAGGTCTTTGCCCTCGAGGAGCTCCATCACGATGTAGAGGTGGCCTTCCGCTTCGACGAAGTCATAAATAGTGATGATGTTGGGGTGGTTGAGCGCCGCGGCGTTTCGCGCCTCCCGCTTGAAGCGCTCGACGAGATCGCTGTCGGTGCCGAGAGTTTCCGCGATGATCTTGATGGCGACGAAGCGGTTCAGGACCGGGTCGTGGCCCTTGTAGACCTCGCCCATGGCCCCCTTGCCGATCTTCCCGACGATATTGTATTTCCCAAGTTTCTGGGGTTCGGTCGCCATGGGACCCTCACTCACACTGGGCACTCACACTGGGCACACAGAATCGCTATGAGCCGCTAAAGCAGCAGTTTAACACGATCTAAAGAGGACGGTCCACCCACCCCGCTGGTATTCTTTCTCCATGGCTCGAGCGTGTCCCGCCTGTGGAAGGCCGAACGGTGACGCGGCAACGACGTGCATTTACTGCGTCGCCCCACTTCCGCCGGCCGAGGTCATGCCCCCCGCTCCAGTCGAGACTGTGGGGTCGGCCCCGGGCGATCGCCATCTGCTGATTCTCCTTCCCACGGAGGCGAGGCCCTCTTTGGACGACGCGGCCAGTCGACCGCGGGTTCGACCTCGAGCCTTTGTTGCTCTCGCGGGCCGGCGGCGACGTTACGGACGGGCTCGCTTCCTCCGACCGTGGGTCGTCGGGCGTGCCTTACGACGACGAGGCGAACTTCCGCTTCTATGCGCGGCGGCGGTATCGCGTAGCGCGGCATCTGTCTCGCCGCGATTCCGGGTAAGAGTTACACGGGACTCCCAAAACTACCCTTCTGGTCGTTTCCTCGCGAACGACCCGGCGTTTGCATCCGTTGGAACTGATCTCATTTATTTACAGTGACTTGAAGAAACGAGCCGTTGGTGTTCCTACACTGGCAACGCTTTTGCTCTAGAGGAAGGTCGCGATGGGACAATCACTCTGGGGCCTCTTGATTCTCCCGCTCTTCGCCGTTTCCACGGAGCTTGCCCAGGCCGGCGAGGACAGAAAGCCCGACGTCCCCTTTCGTTTTACGGCCTCCGTCGACGCCGTTCACCTCAACGTATCCGTGGTGAACAAGAAAGGACGCCTCATCACCGACCTCTCCCGGGAGGACTTCATGGTGATCGAGGACAACGTCCGTCAGAAGATCGTGTACTTCGCAAGGGGCGAAGACGCTCCGCTCGACGTGGTGCTCCTGGTGGACGCGAGCGGCAGCATGGAGCTCACGGAGAAGGCCACGAACGCGCGCAACGCCGCGATTCAGCTCATCCACGGTCTCGGGTCCGAGGACCGCGTCTCGGTCTACGCTTTCGACCGCGACGTCTACCAGCTGACGGACTTCACCCAGAACAAGACGGAGGCGATCGAGGCCCTCAACCGCCTCGAGCCCTTCGGGTCGACCGCCCTTTACGATGCCGTGGTGACGCTGTCGAGCGCCGTGCTGCACGAAGGCTTCGGGCGGCGGGCGATCGTGCTGACGACGGACGGCGTCGACACGTCGAGCACTCGATCCGTCGACGATGCCGTCGCCACGGCGAAGAGCGTGGATCTGCCGGTCTACGCCATCCGCGTCATCTCACCCGTGGACGATCCCGACAACGAGATGTTTCTCGGGGTCCACGGCGCCCATTTCCGCGGCGAGGACGCGCTCCGGCGCTTCACCGCTGAGACCGGGGGCGATATGTATCAGGGAAGCCAGTGGGGCCAGCTCGTCACCGCTTCGCGGCGCATCCGCGAGGAGATGAAGACGCAGTACCGCATCGGATACGTTCCCGTGAACCCGAGAAACGACGACGGCTTCCGCACCATAGAAGTTTCGACGCCCCGCCGCCGCGGCTTAGAAGTGCGCACCCGCAAGGGGTACTACCCGGCGGGGCCGAACTCCTCGGGAAGCGAGCCCGAACCCACCCCGGTCAGAAAACGAAGCTCTAGTTACTAGGAGGTCCGCTCATGTTTACGAGAACCGCATCGATAGTCGCCCTAACCGCAGTCGCGCTCGCCGGCGCCGGCTGCGCCACCAAGAAGTACGTCAGCAAAGAAGTCGGAGCCGTCAACGAGAAAGTCGAGAGCCTGAGTGAATCGGTCGAGCGCAACCAGGAGCGCATCGGACGCGCCGAGGAGTCCATCACCCGGCAGGACGGTGAAATCCGGAAGGTAGACGCGAAGGCCGATGAGGCCGGACAGCTCGCCTCCTCGGCCCAGACCGAGGCGGAGCGCGCCTTCCAGCAGGCCGAACGGGCGATGAAGGGAAAGCTCCTCTACGAGGTCACCCTCTCGAACGACAAGGTCAGCTTCGCGTTCAACGCCTCGGAGCTCTCCTCCGACGCCCAGGTCCTGGTGAACGAGCTCGCGGAGAAGGTCAAGGCCGACAACCGCGGCCTCTGGATCGAGGTCGAGGGACACACCGACGCCAGCGGCGATCCCGCGTACAACAAGGAGCTCGGTCTGAAGCGGGCGGAAGCGGTTCGCGACTACCTCTATCAGACGCACGGCATCCCCCTCCACCGGATCTCCGTTTACAGCTTCGGCGAGGAGCAGCCGGTCACGGAGAACGACAGCAAAGACGGCCGGTCCCGGAACCGCCGCGTCGTGGTCAAGGTTCTGGAGTAGTTATCGAGGTCTCGTAGTCTCCCAGCCCGGCACACGGGCTGTGGGAGCCCGGCAGGTCCCCTTACCGGCGCGCGGGGGCCTGCCGGGTTTTTCTTTTTTCCTCGCTACAATGGAAGGAGGCGGAATGAATGACGTCTTCGCCCGGTAGTACGCACGAGCCCCGGTGAGAGCATGACTGGCCTGGCCTCCGCCAAGAGCATGGAGAGATCCGCGGAGGCCGACAAGGAGCTCGTGTTGCGCGCCCGCGAAGGCGATCGGGATGCTTTCGCCGAGATCGTCCGGAGCTACCAGAGGAGGATCTACGCGGTGGCCATGCGCATGACCCGGCGGCACGAAGTGGCGGACGACATCACCCAGGACACGTTCGTTCGCGCCTATCGAAACCTGGGCAGGTTCGAAGCCGGCCGGCCCCTTCGGCCCTGGCTCACGCGGATCGCGGTGAACCTCGCCATCAACTACTTGAACGGCGTCGCGAAGAGGGAGCAGCCCCTTTATACCGAGGACGCACCCTTTGGTCCGGCCCGTGGGGGAAGCGCGCGCGCGCTGCGCCCGGAGCCGCTCGACTCGAATCCCGAGAGGGCGCTCGAGTCCGAGGAGCTCGCGCTCGATCTCGATCGTGCGGTTTCGCTCCTCTCTCTCGAGCAGCGCACGGTGTTCCTCCTCAAGGTCGTCGAAGAGATGCGCTACGAGGAGATCGCGAAGCTCCTCGGGATCTCCGAAGGTACGGTGATGTCCCGTCTCTCTCGCGCGCGCGGTCGCCTGAGGGTGATGCTCGCCGCGCACGTGGGGCCAGTTCAGAAGGCGAGAGGATCCCGGTGACCGGCTGCGCCGAGCTCCTGGCGCTCGTCGAGAAGCTCTCCGATCTCGAGACGACCGCCGCGGAGACGCTTGCCGCCAAAGCGCATCTCGAGAAGTGCCCGAGCTGCCGCAGCCACGTCGAGTTTCTGGCCTCTCTCGCGAAGGAGTCGCGGTCCATGCCCTTCCCCGAGCCGCCGGAGTCCTATTGGGAGCATCTTCCCAGGAAGGTGCTCGACCGCATCGATTCCGAGAGCGGGCGCCCGTCGGACTTCTTCCGCGCCCTCCTTGCGCCTTCGATTCTGCGGTGGGGGGCTCTGGGAGCGACGCTACTGCTGGTGACCACGGTCGGCGTCTCCGTGCTCCGCAACGATACCCGAGAGGATACCCGAAAGCCGGAGCGGGCTCCCGTCGCGCCTGCAGCTCCCGTGGTAGAAGCTCCGCAGGCACAGGTGGCCGCGGAACCGATTGTCTCACCTCCCATGGCACGGGACGAAGCCGTGGCCGCTCCGTCGCCCGTTCTGGATGACAACGAGCTCGAATCTCTGCCGAAGGCCGAGGAGCGCGAGCGCCTCTCCGCGGATTCTTCGGCGCCGGCACCGTCCGCTCCCGCAGACGCGGTCGTGACCCTCCGGTCGAACGAGGACGCCGGGACCTCGCTCCGGAGCGAGAACGTCCAGGTTCTGGAGAGCGCTAACCGGGCTCGGCCGATGGCGGCGGCGCCCGCCGCGCGCTCCCAGGTCGTTCTCGAAGACTGCGAGGCGCTCCGCCGGACGGTCGCCTCGCTCGGTGAGGGACCGGGGAGCGAGGACGCCCGACTCCAGCTCGCGCTTTGCTCGCTCGAAAGCCACGAACGGGAGGCGACGGAGGAGCTTCGTACGCGCGCGATCGAGGACGCCGAAGCCTTCCTCGCGCGCGAGAGTGAAGGCGTCCAGGCGGAGGAAGTGCGGAAAAAGCTCCGTCGGATCAAACCCGACTAAACTACACGAGACGAAGGCCCGCGACTCCGAGCTCGAGCTCGAACACCGCATTCGTGCCCGCGAGCGCGATGCCGCCCTTGCCGTCGAACGCGAGACCAACGAGGGGCGGCGCGCTAACGACCTTTTCCGCCTCTCCCAAAGGCGAGATCCGGTAGAGACCGCTATCGCCGGCGAGTCCCTCGGTGACGTAGAGATTGCCGTCGGAATCGAAGGCGACACCCTGGGGTCTTCCGAACCCGCTCAGGAACACGCCGACTTCGCCCTCGCGGCTCACCCGGTACACCGGGTCCACCGAAGCGAGGCTGGGAGCGGTTACGAACAGATCGCCCTCGGCGTCGAACGCGAGGTGGTAAGCGGCAACTGAAGGCTCGAGCCGGCAGAAGGTACGCGGCTCTCCGTTGCGCTCGATACGGAAAATGGTGCCCCGGCGGTCGCCCACGTAGAGAACACCCTCGCGATCGAAGGCGATGCCGGTGGCGATTCCGAGCTCGTCGACGACCATCTCCGCTTCCCGATTCCTGGGAATCCGATAGACCGATCCTTCCTGGCGGCTCGAGACGTAAAGGCAGTCGTCGGGCCCCCAGGCGAGGCCGGTGGGGTTCACGATCTCGTTCCCGAGCGGATTCAGCTCGCCGTCCGGCTCCACGCGGAAGATCGACACCGGGACCTTCTCGCCGCGACTGCCGCTGAAGGTGACGTAGAGGATCCCGTCCGGATCGAACGCGGGATTGGCGACCGGCTGGAGCTCTTCCGCGAGCATCGTCGCGACCGAAACCCGATAGGGAGGGCTCAGGCTGCCCGCGACGCTCACCTGCACCTCGGGCATGGCGCCTTCGGGGACGATCGCCGAGATGTGAGTCCGGGAGACGCGCGTTATCTGGGCGCGGCGGTCGCCGAAGAACACGCGATGCTCGTGGGCGTGCGCGGGGTCGAAGCCTTCTCCGAGGATACTAACGCGCCCGCCGGGAACCGCGTGGGGGGGCTCGACGCTTCGAACCCGGGGCTCTTTTGATGTCACGTCGTAGGTTCAGGATTCGGAGTCGGGCCCATACTAGCATGAGCCCCCTCCGCTATTCGTCGAACTCGATCAGCCCCTGGTCGAAGAGACGTTTGAAGATGATGAGCACTTCCGTTTCTCCCATGGGGCAGATCTTGGTGATGGAATCGACGTCCCACTCGCCGTTCACCCGCGAGAGCACGAAGCCCTCCTGCGGATCGAGGTTCAGCCGCGCGAGCTCCATCAGAGTGACCTTGATCCGAGGAACCCCGTTGAGGGGTATGTCGGCGACGTTTTCGAGGTCCTCGAGGATGCGCTTGATCTTGATCGCGAACAGCCGCGCGTACTTGTTCTGGGGATCGAGGAGGAGCGCCTCTTCGAAGGCAACGACGCCCTTGTCGTACTGGCCCGAGTGGTAGAGCCCCACTCCTTCCTTGAGCTTGTCGCGAAGGGTCGTGACCTGGGCGTCGTAGTCGATCTCTTCCGGCGATTCGCGAACCCGCACGAGCTTGCGCTCGTGGAGACCGAGAAGACGCGAGGCGGCGTAGAACTCGACGGCGTGGAGCTCGAGCGAGATCTCGGCGAGGTTCTTGCCGCGCGCCACGAGCTCCAGAACGCGCCGGTCATCATCGGTGATTTCCGTTGCCGCTTCCACCGACTCGTGATCGACGTCGAACGTCGTGAGCCGCGAGGGAAAGACTTCGTGGATGCGCTCCCACTCGTCGGTCCGGCGCGCTCCCTCGAGGATCACCCCCGTCAGGTCGAGCGGGAGCGAGACGGGAATCTCTTCGGGCAGTTTTCCGTCCTCAAAGGTGAAATCGCCGTCCTTCCAGAGGAAGCTGTCGTAAATGGATTCTTCTGTCTTGATCCTGAGGATGTCTTCGAGCACGTCCTCGTCGAGGAGCTCCGCAGCAACGAGGATTCTCCCTAGAGGCTGATTCGACCGGTCTTGTTCGATGAGGGCCTTGAAGAGCTCTTCTTCGGTGATGTGGCCGGACCGAATGAGGAACTGGCCCAGCGTCTCGCGCGGGCTGGTCGAGACCGAGGAAAAGAGCCGCCCCTCCTTGAAGAACAGCTGCTTTTCGATCGGACCGCGCTTGAGCTTTAGCGTCCCGGTCTTGAGGTTGGAGCCGCACCACTGCATCAGATCCCCAAGCTGCATGGTGGCCAGGCTTCCGGAGACGCTCATGAGTTCGGAGCCCGCCAAAAGAGGCCGAGGGCAACGAGCGGAGTTTTCGCCGCCGCAGCCTGTCTGGGCGTTATGCCCGTGAGAGCCGTTATAAGAAGTCCCGCCAACTCGTGGGGACTTCGGCCATACCGTACGTGATGACGTGCGCGGCGAGATACGAGGGACGTCCCGGCCGGCGGACGAGCTTCAATCCCGCCTCCTCCGGGGTCTTGCCCCCCTTTTTCCGGTTGCACGGGATGCAGCAGGTGACGATATTCTCCCAGTCCTTGCGCCCTCCCTGGGACGCCGGGTTGACGTGGTCGAACGTAAGCTCCGCGGCCGAGAATCGATTCCCGCAGTACTGGCATTGATAGCGATCGCGAAGATAAATGTTCGCTCGGGAGAACGGAACCTGGTGCAATCGACGGGCCACGCGGGCGCGGCGCAGGAGCCTCAAGACCGCGGGAAGCTCGAGGGTCACCGAAACGCTCCGGATCCTCCGGTCGTACGAGGCGATGACCTCGACCTTCTCCTTCACCAAGAGGACAACGGCCTTCTGCCACGTGATGACCCGAAGCGGCTCGTAGCTGGCATTGAGCAGAAGGCTACGCTCCACGGGAAGCCTCCTCGGACACCGAAGCAACATCCGCGATGGCCACACCCCGACACGGGGGTGACGACCGAAGCGACCCCGCGAAGCGCCGTTTGTCGACCTCGTTAGCTGGGATGACCCTCCCGTGACACGCGATACGAACCCGTAAAGCCCTAGTTTTTTATATGTTCCGCAAAAGCGGAAGGGTTGTCAACCAGTGCAGCGGACTAGAGATACTGACGGTAGATCGGATTCGACTGGCAGTAGCTTTGGATCGCCCTCGCGATGAGGCGAACGTCCTCTACCTCGAGCTTCGTGAACCTGACTCCGAAGCCCCGGGGAAGACCATGGACCGGGTGCGTCTTCTCCTTCTGGACCCAGGCGACGAGGCCCGGAATCGAGAGCTCGCGCACGTTTCCCGGCACGTGGAATCGAACCCGCACCTCGTCGCCCGACGTTTGGAGCTCGTCGGTCGCGACATAGACGCCGCGAAGCGACAGGTCGAGGAGCATGGCGAGGGTCTCGCCGTTCGCACTCGACACCGTACAGCGGCGGACGAAGGGAATCCGGAGAGTGGCGGGAGGATTCTGGGACGACATTGATGAGAGAAACCGCGGGAAGCTCAGGGTAGCGTCCGGCGCGGACAGCTGTCAATCATGCTACGATCCGCCCCTCTCGGCATGAACCGCGCGAGCGATCTCATCGAAGCCTCCATGCTCGAAGTGCTCGACGAGCTCGAGACATTCGTGCGGGAAGCGAGAGGCCCGCGGGCGCTCGCCGCCCTGGGTCCCGACGCCTCCCTCGAGCGGGATCTCGGGCTTGGAAGTCTCGAGCGCGTCGAGCTTCTCTCCCGCCTCGAGACCCGCTTTCGCAAGCGCGCGCCGGAAACAACTCTGGGAGAAGCGGAGACGCCGCGCGATCTCGTGCGGGCTTTCCGGACGAGGGCGGAGGGTCGTCCGACCGACGAACGAGAAGCGCTCCCAAGGGCCGCGCCCCCGAGCGGGCGCAATCCGGCGAGGGGCGCGAGAACTCTCACTGAAGTTCTTGCGCAGAGGGCAAGGGCGGAGCCCGCGCTCGCTCACGTCTATCTCAAAGAGGACGGCCGTCCCGAAGAGACGATTACCTGCTCCGATCTGTACCGGGAGGCACTTCTCGCCGCAGGCGCCCTCGAGGCGCGCGGCATAAGGAGAGGCGACACCGTCGCCATCATGCTCCCGACCAGCCGGGGCTTTTTCTCCACTTTCATGGGAGCCCTCTTCGCGGGAGCGGTGCCGGTGCCTCTATACCCGCCGTTCAGCCGCTCGCGGATCGAGGAGTACGTTCGCCGCCAGTCCGCGATCCTCAGAAACGCGCAGGCGAGAGTCCTGGTCACCGTGCGCGAGGGCCGCGCCCTCGGCACCGTCCTTCGCTCTTCCGCCTCCTCGCTCCGGGAGGTGATCGATGTCCCCGACCTGCTCGAGGAAGCGCGCGCGCTCGATCCCGCGACGATCGCGATCCGGGCGGAGGATCCAGCGCTCATCCAGTACACCTCGGGAAGCACCGGGGATCCCAAGGGAGTGCTCCTGAGCCACGAGAACCTTCTCGCGAACATCCGCGCCATCGGCGAAGCCTTGAAAATAGGACCCGCGGACGTCGGCGTGAGCTGGCTTCCCCTGTACCACGACATGGGGCTCATCGGCGCCTGGCTCACGCCGATGTACTTCGGGTTCCCGGTCGCCATCTTCTCTCCCACCGCTTTTCTCGCGAGACCGGAGAAATGGCTCTGGACGATCCACAGCGCGGCGGAGCCGCAACCAAAACATTCACCACAGAGTTCACAGAGGAGTACAGAGACTCAGAGAGATTCGGTGTCAATCTTCCTTCTTGGAAGTAATGGCGCTGTCCGAACCAAGG
>Ga0184637_10000659_pt1 | contig 25160 bp, 23 predicted proteins | sample PLM3_127_b2_FD_133143 | JGI IMG/M metagenome (GOLD analysis project Ga0184637, IMG submission 133143) | Groundwater sediment microbial communities from an aquifer in East River, Colorado, USA - PLM3_127_b2 | ecosystem: Environmental > Terrestrial > Soil > Riparian zone | place: USA: East River... | reverse complement strand
TCCGCGCGGCGTCAAACGAAAGATGAGCAACTTCCCGCTTCGTCGCCGTCGAGCGAAATCCCTGCCGCCGATCAAGATCGAGAAAGCAATTCGGATACTTAAGTGACGAGTATTGGGGCTAGCAGCCATCCAGCCCAGCCGTCACCCCAGCGCCGCCACCACCTCCGCCGGCGCCTGTACCAGCTCGATCAGCACGCCCTCGCCCCCGATCGGGAACTCTTCGTTGCCCTTCGGATGGATGAAGCAGATGTCATGGCCCGACGCGCCCTTGCGAATGCCGCCAGGGGCGAAGCGGACGCCGTGCGCCGTCATCCATTGCACCGCCGCCGGCAGGTCGTCGACCCACAGCCCGACATGGTTCAGCGGCGTCGCGTGCACCGCCGGTTTCTTGTCGGGGTCGAGCGGCTGCATCAGGTCGACTTCGATCGCGTGCGGGCCGCTGCCCAGCGCGCAGATGTCCTCGTCGACGTTTTCGCGCTCGGACACGAAATGGCCCTTGACGGACAAGCCGAGCATGTCGACCCAGAGCGACGCGAGGCGCCGCTTGTCCGGGCCGCCGATGGCGATCTGCTGGACGCCGAGGATGCGAAAGGGCTTCTCGTTCATCTGAAACTCATGATCGGCTGATCGACCGCCAGGCTTTCACCCTTGGCGGCCAGCACCTCGGCCACCGTGCCGTCTTGCGTCGCGGTCAGGATGTTCTCCATCTTCATCGCTTCGATCACCGCGAGCTTCTCGCCGGCCTGCACGGCCTGGCCCGGCTGCACCGCCACGTCGACCAGCAGCCCGGGCATCGGCGAAAGCAGGAACTTGCTCGTGTCGGGCGGCGGCTTGAAGGGCATCAGCCGCTGCAACTCGGCGGCACGCGGCGAGAGCACCAGCGCGTCGATCCGCAGGCCGTTGTGGGCGATGCGCAGGTGAATGCCCTGGCGTTCCACCTGCGCCGTGAACGGCTTGCCATCGCAGGTGCCGTTCACCCGGATGTCGCGAAGGGCCCAGTCCTTCGCGATGCGGTACGTGCGGTTGCCGAGCGTGACGTCGAAATTGCCGTTGCCGCGCACGGTCACCGGCCGATGCACCGACTCCCCGCGCTGCCCCTTGACGACGACGACGAACGAATCCCCGATCTTCATGCCGTGGCCCGGCAACTGCCCGCTGATGCCGGCCGCGCGGTCCAGATAGCGGCGATTGACCGCGGCCGCCAGCGCGACCAGGAAGTCCGGGTCCTCATGCGGCACGTCCTCGGCGCGGAAGCCGTGCGGATACTGCTCGGCAATGAAGCCGGTGTTGAAGTCACCGGCAATGAACTTCGGATGCGCGAGCAAGGCCGACTGGAACGCGATGTTGCTGCTGATGCCGCGGATCACGAAAGCGTTCAGCGCCTCGCGCATCTTCGTGATCGCGTCGTTGCGATCGCGGCCGTGCACGATCAGCTTCGCGATCATCGAGTCGTAGTACATCGGGATCTCGCCGCCTTCGTAGACGCCGGTGTCTACGCGCACGCCGCCGTTCGGTGGCATGGTGGCCGCGGCTTCCATCGTTTGCACCGGCGGCTGGTACTTCACGAGCCGACCGATGCTCGGCAGGAAATTGCGGAAAGGATCCTCGGCGTTGATGCGGCACTCGATCGCCCAGCCGTTGCGCGCGATGTCGCCCTGCTTGAACGGCAGCTTCTCGCCGGCCGCGACACGGATCATCAGTTCGACCAGGTCGAGCCCGGTGATGGACTCGGTCACCGGGTGCTCGACCTGCAGCCGCGTGTTCATCTCGAGGAAATAGAAGCTCTGGTCCTTGCCGACGACGAACTCGACCGTCCCGGCGCTCTGGTACTTCACCGCTTTCGCCAGTGCGACCGCCTGCTCGCCCATCGCCTTGCGCGTCGCTTCGCTGATGAACGGCGACGGCGCTTCCTCGATCACTTTCTGATGGCGCCGCTGGATCGAGCACTCGCGCTCCCACAGGTACACGACATTGCCGTGCGCGTCGCCGAGCACCTGGATCTCGATGTGGCGCGGCTCTTCGACGAACTTCTCGATGAAAACGCGGTCGTCGCCGAAGCTCGCGCGCGCCTCGTTGCGGCACGAGGTGTAGCCGTCGAACGCCTGCTTGTCGTCGAACGCGACGCGCAAGCCCTTGCCGCCGCCGCCGGCGCTCGCCTTGATCATCACGGGGTAGCCGATGTCCCTGGCGATTTCGACCGCACGCTCGGCCGAATCGATCGCTTCGTTCCAGCCGGGAATCGTGTTGACCTTGGCTTCGTTCGCGAGCTTCTTCGAAGCGATCTTGTCGCCCATTGCCGCGATCGAGTAATGCTTCGGGCCGATGAAGGTGATGCCCTCTTCCTCGACGCGCCTGGCGAAGGCTTCGTTCTCCGAGAGAAAGCCATAGCCGGGATGGATCGCCTGCGCGCCCGTCTGCTTGGCCGCCGCGATGATCTTGTCGGCGACGAGGTACGACTCGCGCGACGGCGCCGGGCCGAGCAGCACCGACTCGTCGGCGAGCTCGACATGTCGCGCGTCGCGGTCCGCTTCCGAGTACACGGCAACCGTCTTGATGCCCATCTTGCGCGCCGTCTTGATGACCCGGCAGGCGATTTCTCCCCGATTGGCGATCAAGATCTTGCTAAACATGCGCCGGCTCCATCGGGGAGAAATCGCCTGCGCGCGCTTCGCGCGCCATGCAATGTGGCTTCGCCGAAGCGCCCGCTTCGCGAGCGCTTTCTCCACGGTTCGCGATGAGGATCTTCTGGAACATGCCGGCGCTCACAGTGGAATGTTGCCGTGCTTGCGCCACGGGTTCTCGAGTTGCTTGTCGCGCAGCATGACGAGCGACCGACAGATGCGCCGTCGCGTTTCGTGCGGCTGGATCACGTCATCGATGAAGCCGCGGCTGCCGGCGACAAAGGGGTTCGCGAAGCGCGCCCTGTATTCGGCTTCCTTCGCGGCGAGCTTCGCCGGGTCGCCCTTGTCGTCGCGAAAGATGATCTCGACGGCGCCCTTCGCGCCCATCACCGCGATCTCGGCATTCGGCCATGCGAAATTGACGTCGCCGCGCAAGTGCTTCGATGACATGACGTCGTAGGCGCCGCCATAGGCCTTGCGCGTGATGAGCGTCACCTTCGGCACGGTGCATTCCGCATAGGCGAACAGCAGCTTCGCGCCGTGCTTGATGATGCCGCCGAACTCCTGGCTCGTGCCCGGCATGAAACCGGGCACGTCGACGAACGTCACGACCGGAATGTTGAACGCGTCGCAAAAGCGCACGAAGCGCGCCGCCTTGATCGAGCTGCGGATGTCGAGGCACCCCGCGAGCACGAGCGGCTGGTTCGCGACGATGCCGGTCGTCTGCCCCTCCATGCGCGCGAAGCCGACAACGATGTTCTTCGCATATTCGGGTTGCAGCTCGAAGAAGTCGCCGTCATCGACGACCTTCAGGATCAGCTCCTTCATGTCGTACGGCTGGTTCGGGTTGTCGGGCACCAGGGTGTCGAGCGAGTGGTCGAGCCGCTCGGCCGGGTCTCCGCTCGGCCGCACCGGCGCCTTTTCCTTGTTGTTGAGCGGCAGGTAGTTGAAGAATCGCCTGAGCATCAGGATCGCTTCGACGTCGTTGTCGAAGGCGAGATCGGCGACGCCGCTCTTCGTCGTGTGCGCGATGCCGCCGCCAAGGTCCTCGGCCGTCACCTCCTCGTGCGTCACCGTTCTCACCACCTCGGGCCCCGTGACGAACATGTACGAGCTGTCCTTCACCATGAAGATGAAGTCGGTCATCGCCGGGCTGTAGACCGCGCCGCCCGCGCACGGGCCCATGATCATGCTGATCTGCGGGATCACGCCGCTGGCCATCACGTTGCGCTGGAAAACTTCGGCGTAGCCGCCGAGCGATGCGACGCCCTCCTGGATGCGAGCGCCACCCGAATCGTTGAGGCCGATCACCGGCGCGCCCACCTTCATCGCCTGGTCCATCACCTTGCAGATCTTTTCGGCATGTGCTTCGGAGAGTGCGCCGCCGAACACCGTGAAGTCCTGGCTGAACACGAACACGAGGCGCCCGTTGATCATTCCGTAGCCGGTGACGACGCCGTCGCCGGGAATCTTGTTGTCGGCCATGCCGAAGTCATGGCAGCGGTGCTCGACGAACATGTCCCATTCTTCGAACGTGCCTTCGTCGAGCAGCAGCTCGAGGCGTTCACGCGCGGTGAGCTTGCCCTTCGCGTGCTGCGCCTCGATGCGCTTCGCGCCGCCGCCCAGTCGCGCCTTGGCGCGCTTTTCCTCGAGCATCTGCTGGATGTCGTGCATGGGGTCTCCGAGTCAGGCGGCTGAAAACTTGGCGAGCAGTTCGCGTGCGGCGGAGCTGGCTGCGAGCTGTCCGCCGAGCACGCGCTCGGTGATCGCCGCCAGCTCGGCGCGTACCGCCGGATGATGCGAGAAGCGATGGCGCAGTCCGGCGTTGATCATGTCCCACATCCAGCTTTGCGCCTGCCGGCGCCGACGGCTGGCGTACCGGCCGTTGGCCTGCTGCGTCTTGCGGAACGTCTCGACATGCGACCAGTAGTCATCGAGACCGGCGCCGGTCAGTGCACTCAACTGCATCACCTGCGGGTGCCAGATCGGCGTGTCGTGCGCAGCAGAGTCGGCCCGGCCGTGCTGGCCGAACAGGCGCATCGCGGAAGTGATCTGCGCCTGGGCGCGCGCCGCTGCGGCGGCGTCGAGATCGGCCTTGTTGATGACGACGAGATCGGCGAGCTCCATGACGCCTTTCTTGATCGCCTGCAGGTCGTCGCCGGCGTTGGGCAATTGCATCAGCACGAACATGTCGGTCATGCCCGCCACCGCCGTTTCGCTCTGGCCCACGCCGACCGTTTCGACGATCACGATGTCGTAGTGGGCGGCCTCGCACACGAGCATCGCTTCGCGCGTTTTCTCGGCCACGCCTCCGAGCGTGCCGGAGGCCGGGCTCGGGCGAATGTACGCCCGCTCATTCACCGAAAGACGCTCCATGCGCGTCTTGTCGCCGAGGATCGACCCGCCAGAGAGGCTCGACGACGGGTCGACCGCGAGCACCGCGACGCGATGGCCCCGCTCGATGAGGTACAGGCCCAACGCCTCGATGAAGGTCGACTTGCCGACACCCGGCACGCCGGAGATGCCGATGCGCAACGCATTGCCCGTTTGCGGCAGCAGCCGGGTGAGCAGCGCGTCGGCTCGCAATCGATGATCCGGACGCGTCGATTCGAGCAGCGTGATCGCCTTCGCCATGGCGCGCCGCTGCACGCGCACGTCGCCGTGCACGATGCCGTCGAGCAGGGGCTGATCCTCGAAGGCTGACATGAACGGCGCCGCGCTCAGGTCTTCGCCACGGCGGCCCGGATCTGCTCGAGCACGTCCTTTGCCGACGCCGGGATCGGCGTGCCGGGGCCGTAGATGCCCTTGACGCCGGCCTCGAACAGAAACTCGTAGTCCTGCTTCGGGATGACACCGCCGACGAACACGACGATGTCATGGGCGCCTTGCTTCCTGAGCTCTTCGATGATCGCCGGCACCAGCGTCTTGTGCCCCGCCGCGAGCGTGCTGACGCCCACCGCGTGCACATCGTTTTCGATGGCCTGGCGCGCGCACTCCTCGGGCGTCTGGAACAGCGGGCCGATGTCGACGTCGAAGCCGAGATCGGCGAATGCGGTCGCGACGACCTTGGCGCCGCGATCGTGGCCGTCCTGGCCGAGCTTGGCGATCATCACGCGCGGCCGGCGGCCTTGCTCCTGCGCGAACGCGGCGATCTCGGCCTTCAGCTTTTCCCAGCCTTCGGCCGAGTCATAGGCGGCTGCATACACACCGGTCACCTTTTGCGTATCGGCGCGATGGCGCCCCCATACCTTCTCCAGCGCATCGCTCACCTCGCCGACGGTCGCGCGCACGCGCATCGCTTGCACGCACAGATCGAGCAGGTTAGCCGTTGCTGTCTGCGCGCAGTGTGTCAACGCATCGAGCGCGCCCTGCACCGCGCCACTGTCGCGCTTCGCCTTGAGCTGCCTCAGCCGCGCGATCTGGTTCTCGCGCACCTTCACATTGTCGACCTCGCGGGTGTCGTGCTCGTCCTCTACTTCGAGCCGGTACTTGTTGACGCCGACGATGACGTCCTTGCCCGAGTCGATGCGCGCCTGCTTGTCGGCGGCGCTGGCTTCGATCTTCAGCTTGGCCCAGCCGGAGTCGACGGCCTTCGTCATTCCGCCCATCGCCTCGACCTCTTCGATGATCGCCCACGCCGCGTCGGCCATGTCCTGCGTCAGCCTTTCCATCATGTAGCTGCCGGCCCACGGGTCGACGACGTTGGTGATGTGCGTCTCTTCCTGCAGGATGAGTTGCGTGTTGCGCGCGATGCGCGAGCTGAACTCGGTGGGCAGCGCGATCGCCTCGTCGAAGCTGTTGGTGTGCAGGCTTTGAGTGCCGCCGAACACCGCCGCCATCGCCTCGACCGTGGTGCGCACGATGTTGTTGTACGGGTCCTGTTCGGTGAGGCTCCAGCCCGAGGTCTGGCAATGTGTGCGCAGCATCAGGCTCTTCGGGTTCTTCGGGTCGAACCCCTTCATGATCCGCCACCACAGGAGCCGTGCGGCGCGCATCTTCGCGATCTCGAGATAGAAGTTCATGCCGATCGCCCAGAAGAAGCTCAGGCGCCCGGCGAAGTCGTCGACGTCGAGTCCTTTCGCAAGCGCGGTGCGCACGTATTCCTTGCCGTCGGCCAGCGTGAAGGCGAGCTCGAGCGCCTGGTTGGCACCCGCTTCCTGCATGTGATAGCCCGAGATCGAAATCGAGTTGAACTTCGGCATCTTTTTGGCCGTGTACTCGATGATGTCGCCGACGATGCGCATCGACGGCTCGGGCGGGTAGATGTAGGTGTTGCGGACCATGAACTCCTTGAGGATGTCGTTCTGGATGGTTCCCGACAGCTTGTCCTTGGTCACGCCCTGCTCTTCGGCGGCAACGATGTAGCCGGCGAGCACCGGCAGCACGGCGCCGTTCATCGTCATCGATACGCTGACCTTGTCGAGCGGAATGCCGTCGAACAGGATCTTCATGTCCTCGACCGAATCGATCGCGACGCCGGCCTTACCGACGTCGCCCGTCACGCGCGGGTGGTCGCTGTCGTAGCCGCGATGGGTCGCAAGATCGAACGCGACACTGACGCCCTGCCCGCCCGCGGCGAGCGCCTTGCGATAGAAGGCGTTCGACTCCTCGGCAGTCGAAAAGCCCGCGTACTGGCGAATGGTCCACGGCCGCACCGCATACATCGTCGCTTGCGGGCCGCGCACGAACGGCTCGAAGCCCGGCAGGGTGTCGCCGTGCTCGAGGCCTGCGGTGTCCGAAGCCGTGTACAGCGGCTTGACGGTGATCCCTTCGGGGGTGTGCCAGTTCAGCGTGTTCAGATCGCCGCCCGGTGCCGACTTCGCGGCGGCCTTTGCCCACTGCCCCGGCACCGTGGCGTTCGGCGATTCAGGGCGAGGTTTAAAAGGCTTCGACATCACGGGAACTCCATGCAGACTTTTTGCTTGCCGAGCATCATACATGATGCATAATTATGAATTCAATACCCCACCTGTTCCGGCATGGCACCCACGAAGGCCACCTCGACGCTCGCGCCGCGCGCCCTCTATCAAGAAGTGGCCGAGCGGCTGCGGCAGCAGATTTTTGCGCGCGAACTCGAGCCCGGCAGCTGGATCGACGAGCAAAAGCTCGCCGCCGAATTCGGCATCAGCCGCACCCCGCTGCGCGAGGCGCTGAAGGTGCTCGCCGTCGAAGGGCTGGTGACGATGAAGGTGCGGCGCGGCGCCTACGTCACCGAGATGTCGGAGCGCGACGTCACCGACGTCTATCAGCTGCTGTCGTTGCTCGAAAGCGATGCGGCGGCGGTGGTCGCGCGCTGCGCGACTGCGCAGCAGATCGCTGAACTCGCGAAGCTGCATGCCGGGCTCGAAGACGCCGTCGCCGACCGCGAGCGCTTCTTCGCGCTGAACGAAGCCTTCCATCTGCGATTGCTCGCGATCGCGGACAACCGGTGGCGCACGCAGGTCGTGGTCGACCTTCGCAAGGTGATGAAGCTCAACCGCCACCACTCTCTGTTCCGCCAGGGCCGGCTTGCGGAGTCGTTGAAGGAACACCGCGCGCTGATGGGCGCACTGCGTCAACACGATGCCGACGCCGCCGCAGCCCTCACCCGCGAACACTTTCGCAATGGCCTCGCGGCGGCGGCGCCGTCAAAAGCTGCCGGGGCGAATGGCGGCTCCGACGCCCGCAACGGCACCCGCACCCGCCTCGCCAACAAAAACCCCGGCACGAAGGCCGGGGTTCGCAAGGGCGAGGGCAGGCCGCTCAGGCGCGCTGCGAGATCGGCCTGACTTCGCGTCGGGGCGCGCCGATGTAGAGCTGCCGCGGCCGCCCGATCTTGTACTCCGGGTCGCCGATCATTTCGTTGAGCTGAGCGATCCATCCGACCGTGCGCGCGAGAGCGAAGATCGCGGTGAACAGGCTCACCGGGATGCCGATCGCCCGCTGCACGATGCCCGAATAGAAATCGACGTTCGGGTAGAGCTTGCGCGCGACGAAATACTCGTCTTCCAGCGCGATCTTCTCGAGCGCCATCGCGAGCTTGAACATCGGATCGTTCTCGAGCCCGAGAGCGCTCAGCACTTCGTGACAGGTTTCGCGCATCAGCTTCGCGCGCGGGTCGTAGTTCTTGTAGACGCGATGCCCGAAGCCCATCAGCTTGACGCCCGAGTTCTTGTCCTTCACGCGAGTGATGAACTCGCCGATCTTGTCGACGCCGCCCATCTTCAGCAGCTCTTCGAGCATGTTCAGCGCCGCTTCGTTGGCGCCGCCGTGTGCGGGACCCCACAGGCATGCCACGCCCGCAGCGATTGCAGCAAACGGGTTGGTGCCCGACGAGCCGCACAGCCGCACGGTCGAGGTCGACGCGTTCTGCTCATGGTCGGCATGCAGGATGAAGATGCGGTCGATCGCGCGCACCAGCACGTCGTTGGTCTTGTAGTCCTCGCACGGCGTGGCGAACATCATGTGCATGAAGTTGGCCGAGTACGACAACGCGTTCTTCGGATAGATGTACGGCTGGCCGGCAGCGTACTTGTAGGCCATCGCCACCAGCGTCGGCATCTTCGCGATCAGCCGGATCGCGGCGATTTCGCGGTGCTGCGGATTGTTGATGTCGGTGCTGTCGTGATAGAAGGCCGACAGCGCGCCGACCAGGCCGGTCATGACCGCCATCGGGTGCGCGTCGCGGCGAAAGCCGCGCAGGAAGAACTGCATCTGCTCGTTGACCATGGTGTGGTTGGTCACGCGGCTGACGAAATCCTTCTTCTGCTCCTCGTTGGGCAGGTCTCCGTACAACAGCAGGTAGCAGGTCTCGAGGAAGTCGCAATTCACCGCGAGCTGCTCGATCGGGTAGCCGCGGTACAGCAACTCGCCCTTGTCACCGTCGATGTAGGTAATGCTCGAGTTGCACGACGCGGTGGACAGGAATCCAGGGTCGAAGGTGAACTTGCCGGTCTGCGCGTAGAGCTTGCGGATGTCGATCACATCGGGCCCGACCGAGCCTTTGTAGATCGGCAGCTCCATGCTCGGACTGCCATCCGAAAACGACAGGGTGGCTTTCACGTCAGACATTGTCATGGCGGTTCCTCGGTAGGGGGCTATTCATCGTTGATCACTGGAGATGGCTTGGGCATGCGCATCAGCGAAAGCACATTTCGGACCTCGGCGGTCGCCAGTTCGCCTTCGGCTTCCTTGCGCGCGAGCAACAGGTCGAGCAAATCGTGGTCAGCGAGTTCCATCAGCGCCTCGAGGCCGCGCGCCTGCTCGGCCGTGAGCGACGCTTCGTGCCGAGCGAAGAAGCGCTCGATGAAGAGGTCGTTCTCGAGCAGGCCGCGCCGGCAGCTCCACTTCAGCCTGCCGACGGCACGGGCATCGAGGGGTTGCGAAGCATTGTTCACGGCGAGACTTGCGCTGGGCTGACCTCAAACGGTACGGCGAACCATCAGTTCCTTGATCTTGCCGATCGCGCGCGTCGGGTTCAGCCCTTTCGGGCAGACGTCGACGCAGTTCATGATCGAGCGACACCGGAACAGGCGGTACGGGTCTTCGAGGTTGTCGAGTCGCGCGGCGGTGTCCTGGTCGCGGCTGTCGACGATGAAGCGATAGGCCTGCAGCAGGCCCGCGGGACCGACGAACCTGTCCGGGTTCCACCAGAAGCTCGGGCAGCTCGTCGAGCAGCTCGCGCACAGGATGCATTCGTACAGTCCGTTCAGCTCGTCGCGCTCCTCGGGGGACTGCAACCGTTCCTTCTCGGGCGGCGGCGTGTCGTTGACGAGGTACGGCTTGATCGAGTGGTACTGCTTGAAGAACTGCGTCATGTCGACGATCAGATCGCGGATGACCGGCAGCCCGGGCAGCGGCTTCAGCACGATCGGGTCCTTCAGCGTGAGCATGTTGGTCAGGCACGCAAGGCCGTTCTTGCCGTTGATGTTCATCGCGTCGGAGCCGCACACGCCCTCGCGACAAGAGCGGCGAAACGACAGCGACGGGTCCGCGCTCTTGAGCTTCATCAGCGCGTCGAGCAGCATGCGCTCGCTGCCGTCGAGCTCGACCTCGAGCGTCTGCATGTACGGCTTGGCGTCCTTGTCCGGGTCGTAGCGGTAGATCTGGAACACACGCTTGGTCATTGGAGCCCCTCGCCCAACGAGTACGTCGGCCGGTCCCCCAGGGGGACGCGGGCCGGCTTGGGAGCGGCCAGCGGCCAGAGTCCGCTGGCGTTCGTGCCGTCCAGGTCCGCGAAGGCGGACCTGGAGCCGCGGCACTCACCCCGGCGCTCGGCCCGCAAAATATCGGCGTTCTGTGTCATGGCTGTCCTCAGAAGGTGCGGACTTTGGGGGGGATCGACTCGACCGACAGCGGCTTGAGGTTCACAGGCTTGTATTCCAGCCGATTGCCGTCGCTGTACCAGAGGGTGTGCTTCATCCACTCGGCATCGTTGCGCCCGTTCGGGTACTGCGCGTCGTCAACCGGACGTTCGTAGTCGTACACGGTGTGGGCACCGCGGCACTCCTTGCGCGCCGCCGCGGAGATCATCGTCGCCTGCGCGACCTCGATCAGATTCTCGACTTCGAGGGCTTCGATCAGCGCCGTATTGAAGACCTTCGACTTGTCGGCGAGGTGAATGCTTTTGACCCGCTCGGAGAGCGCTTCGATCTTGCTCACGCCCTCGTCCATTGCAGCCTGCGTGCGGAACACACTGGCATGCTGCTGCATCGTCTTGCGGATGTCGTTGGCCACGTCCTGCGCGTACTCGCCCGCGGTGCTCTCCTGCAAACGCGCCAGGCCGGCCAGGCTGCGATCCGCGGCATCGGCGGGCAAGGGCTTGTGCGACTTGTGCTTCAGATCGGCGACGACGATGTGATTGCCCGCCGCACGGCCGAACACCAGCAGGTCGAGCAGCGAGTTTGTGCCCAGTCGGTTCGCCCCATGCACGCTCACGCACGAGCATTCACCGACCGCGTACAACCCGTTGATCACCGTGTTCGGGTTGCCGTTCTTCGGCACCACCACCTGGCCGTGCACATTGGTCGGAATGCCGCCCATCTGGTAGTGAATCGTCGGTACCACGGGGATCGGCTCGCGCGTGATATCGACGTTGGCGAAGTTGTGGCCGATCTCGTAGACCGAAGGCAGCCGCTTCATGATCGTTTCGGCGCCCAGGTGCGTCATGTCGAGCACCACGTAGTCCTTGTTCGGACCGCAGCCACGACCTTCCTTGATCTCCTGGTCCATGCATCGCGAGACGAAGTCGCGCGGCGCCAGATCCTTCAGCGTCGGCGCATAGCGTTCCATGAAACGCTCGCCGTTGCTGTTGCGCAGGATCGCGCCTTCTCCGCGGCAGCCCTCGGTGAGCAACACGCCGGCACCCGCCACCGCCGTCGGATGGAACTGCCAGAACTCCATGTCCTCGAGCGGGATGCCGGCGCGCGCCGCCATGCCGAGGCCGTCGCCCGTGTTGATGAACGCGTTGGTCGACGCCGCGAAGATGCGGCCCGCGCCGCCGGTGGCGAGCAGCACCGTCTTCGCTTCGAGGATGTGCACCTCGCCGGTTTCCATCTCGAGCGCGGTGACGCCGACCACGTCGCCGTCGGCGTCGCGGATCAGATCGAGCGCCATCCACTCGACGAAGAAGTTCGTGTGCGCCTTGACGTTTTGCTGGTACAGCGTGTGCAACATCGCGTGGCCCGTGCGGTCGGCCGCCGCGCAGGCGCGCTGCACCGGCTTTTCGCCGTAGTTCGCGGTGTGGCCGCCGAACGGGCGCTGGTAGATCGTGCCGTCAGGGTTGCGATCGAACGGCATGCCGAAGTGCTCGAGCTCGTAGACGACCTTCGGCGCCTCGCGGCACATGAACTCGATCGCGTCCTGGTCGCCGAGCCAATCGGAGCCCTTGACGGTGTCGAAGAAGTGATAGTGCCAGTTGTCCTCGGACATGTTGCCGAGGCTCGCGCCGATGCCGCCTTGCGCCGCGACCGTGTGCGAGCGCGTCGGGAATACCTTCGAGAGCACCGCGATGTTGAGGCCTGCGAGCGCAATCTGCAGCGACGCGCGCATGCCGGAACCACCGGCACCGATGATGACGACGTCGAATCTGCGACGGGGAAGAGCAGCACTCGCCATCACAGCCTCCACAGCACCTGGATCGCCCAGCCCGTACACGCGACCAGCCAGACGATCGTGAACACTTCCAGCACGAGCCGCACGACGATCGGCTTGACGTAGTCCATCAGGACGTCGCGCATGCCTACCCAGGCGTGCACGAGCAACGCGATGACCATCGCGAAAGTCAGCACCTTCATCCACTGGCGCGAGAAGATTCCGGCCCACTTGTCGTAGCCCATCTCGCCGGGTATCAGCACCTGCACGACGATCGCGAGCGTGAACAGCGCCATCAGCACCGCCGTGATGCGTTGCGCGAGCCAGTCGCGCAGACCGTAGCTCGCGCCGACGACAACGCGCTTCGAACCGAGGTTGTTTGCCATGTGCGTGCCGCCCTCAGATGAACAGCTTGATGCCGAGCGCGAGCGTCAGCACGAGACTGATCGCGAGCGTGGCAATCGCCGACTGGCGGCCGAACTTCATGCCCACCGAATGCGTCGCGTCCATCCAGAGGTGACGCAGTCCGGCGACGAAATGGTGCAGGTAGGCCCAGATCAGCACCAACACGACAAGCTTGATGAGCCAGCCGGGCAGGAAGCCGATGCCCGCGGTGAAGGCGCTCGTGAATTGGAGGTACGAGACCTCGGAGCTCACGCTGGTGTCGAACATCCAGATGATGAACGGCAACAGCACGAACAAGATCCCGCCGCTGATGCGATGGAGGATGGAAACGACGCCCGGCAGCGGAAGCGGGTACTGCAGAGCGTCGAACAGACGCATGTTGCCGCCGGGTCTGGTGTGCGCTGTATGTGCCATACGAACCTGTACCTGTTGGTCTCGCGTTCTCAAACCCGCGGATTTTATGGCAACGCAACAGGGCGACCGAAAGACGCCGCTCGCAGCGCGCGCGGTCTCAACTCAATTCGTTGCGGTAGTAGTGCGCGGAAGTGTCGTACAGGCCGCGGCGCAACTCGACGGGCTTGTCGCCATACGTCATCGAAAGCCGCTCGACGCTGAGCAGCGGCGCGCCGACAGGCACGTCGAGCCAGCGCGCGGTGGCTTCGTCCGCGGCGACGGCGCGCAGCTTCTCTTCGGCGCGGATCATGCGCACGCCGAATTCGGTTTCGAACAGGCCGTACATCGGCCCCCGGTTCTCGCTCAGGCGCTCGGCCGTCAAGCCCTTGAACAGATGACCGGGCAGCCAGATGTCGTCGAGCACGACGGGCCGATCGCGAAACAGCAGCAGGCGGCGGATCTGCACCACCGCATCGCCGGCCTTCAGGTCGAGCACGCGGGCGATGTCGGTGCTCGCCCGCTGGCGGCGACAGTCGATGAAGCGGCGCGACATGCCACGCCCCGAACCCTCATCGTCGGGCGTCAGCCGCAGAAAGCGGAACTGCGTCTTCTCTTCGGCGTGCGTCGCGACGAAAGTCCCCTTGCCCTGGCGGCGCACGAGCAGGTTCTCGTCGGCGAGCGCATCGATCGCCTTGCGCACCGTCCCCTGGCTCACCTTGAAGCGCAGCGCCAGCTCCGCCTCGCTCGGGATGGCTTCCCCCGGGCGCCACTCACCGCTTTGCAATCCGCGCGTGATGAGCGCTTTGATCTGCTGGTACAGGGGGCTGAACGCCGGCGCCGCCGGGTCTTTCGACGCGCTCGCGTCGGCGCCAGGCACGACGGCGGCAGGCAGGGTGGCGGACATGGCGCCATTGCAGCACAAGGCAGTCGTGGCGTCCACAAATGATGTCTTATATAAGACATGAGAGCATCAGGGACACCTAAACTGGCGGCCCGACTCTCCTACACTTCGATTCTTCCGCGAAAGCGGCACCGCCGCGGCGTGCGCAACGGGTCTTTCGCGTTCGTTCCAGGTTTTCATTTCGGAGCTTTCACCATGAGCAAGAACCCCATCCGCGTGGCCGTCACGGGCGCCGCAGGCCAGATCGGCTACGCCCTGCTTTTCCGCATCGCCTCGGGCGAGATGCTGGGCAAGGACCAGCCGGTCATCCTTCAGTTGCTGGAGATCCCCGATGAGAAGGCCCAGAAGGCGCTGAAGGGCGTGATGATGGAGCTCGAGGACTGCGCGTTCCCGCTGCTGGCCGGGATGGAGGCGCACAGCGACGCGAACACGGCATTCAAGAACACCGATTACGCGCTGCTCGTCGGCGCGCGCCCGCGCGGCCCCGGCATGGAGCGCAAGGATCTGCTGGCCGCCAACGCACAGATCTTCACCGCGCAGGGCAAGGCGCTCAACGCGGTGGCAAGCCGCAACGTGCGCGTGCTCGTGGTCGGCAACCCGGCCAACACCAACGCCTACATCGCGATGAAGAGCGCACCCGATCTGCCGAAGAAGAACTTCACCGCGATGCTGCGCCTGGACCACAACCGCGCGCTGAGCCAGATCGCCGCGAAAACCGGCAAGCCGGTGTCCAAGATCGAGAAACTGTGCGTGTGGGGCAACCACTCGCCGACGATGTATGCCGACTATCGCTTCGCGACCATCGACGGCCAGCCCATCAAGGCGATGATCAATGACGACGCGTGGAACCGCGACGTTTTCCTGCCCACCGTCGGCAAGCGCGGCGCGGCGATCATCGAAGCACGCGGGCTGAGCTCCGCGGCCTCCGCCGCCAACGCCGCGATCGACCACATGCGCGACTGGGCGCTCGGCACCAACGACAAGTGGGTGACGATGGGCGTGCCCTCGAACGGCGAGTACGGCATCCCGAAGGATGTGATGTTCGGCTACCCGGTCACCTGCGCCGGTGGCGAGTACAAGCTGGTCGAGGGCCTCGAAATCGATGCATTCAGCCAGGAGCGCATCAACCTGACGCTGAAGGAGCTGCTGGAAGAGCAGGACGGCGTGAAGCACCTGCTCTGAGGCCGGCTTGCGCCGGCTTCAGAGCCATTTCAGCACCGCTCCCCCGAGCCCCCTCCGGGAGGGGGCTCCAGCATGAGTGACAAGCCGCCTGTCGGCCCGCTCCATATGGCCCGATCCCAACTCGATCCGCGCGAGGCCCTGTTCGATAGCGGCGACAAAGCGCCGCAGCTGCCGGTGTGCGATCACTATGCCGGCATCGAGGCGCGCATGCGCAAGAGCCTCGAATTGCAGGGCGAGCTCGGCCCGGTGTTCGACGTGACGCTTGATTGCGAGGACGGTGCGCCCGTGGGCGGCGAGATCGAGCACGCGCACCTCGTCGCCGAGCTCGCGACCTCCGCAGTGAACCTTCACGGACGCGTTGGCGCGCGCTTGCCGGCGATCGATCACCCTTGCTTTGGCGAGGTGCTCGGCATCCTTGTCGCACGCGCGGGCGCGCGCTTGGCCTACCTGATGGTGCCCAAGCCGCGCGACATCACCGAGCTGCGCCGCGCTTGCGACGCGATCGACGCGGCCTCGCGCCAGCATGGGCTCTTGCGAATGATCCCGCTGCACGCGTTGGTCGAAACGCCGGGTGCGCTGCGTGACGTGGTGGCGATGGCCGCGCACCCGCGCATCGAATCGTTGTCCTTCGGGTTGATGGATTTCGTCTCGGCGCACCGTGGCGCGATCCCGCAAAGCGCAATGTCGGCCACGGGGCAATTCGAGCATCCGCTCGTGGTGCGGGCCAAGCTCGAGATCGCCGCCGCCTGCCATGCTCACGGCAAGACCCCGTCGCACTGCGTCGTCACCGAGTTCAAGAACATGCGCGCACTGCAGCAGGCAGCCGAGCGCGCGGCCGCCTCGTTCGGCTACACGCGCATGTGGAGCATCCACCCTCAGCAGATTCGTCCGATCATCGACGCCTTCGCGCCGAGTGCGGCGGAAGTCGACCTGTCCGTCGAGATCCTGAGCGCCGCGCAGGCGGTCGACTGGGCGCCGATCCGGCATCGCGACGTGTTGCACGATCGGGCGAGCTACCGCTATTTCTGGCATGTGCTGGAACGGGCGCACCGCACCGCTCAGCCGTTGCCGGTTGAAGTGCAGGCGCGTTTCTTCGACAAGCCCGCGGCTTGAAGTCGCTGCCTGCAGGTTGCGGCCCGCTCATCGCGGGTCGCGACGCTCGAGTTGCCAGCACAAAAGTGTTACCCGTCGTTGCTGCGGCCTTTGGCCAGGCGCACACGCAAAGCACTCGCGCCGCAGCGGCGCGTGTCGCCTTTCGTGACTTCCCGCACGAGCGGCAAACTCGGGGGGCTCTGCACTTTGTTGCATTGAAGAGGCACGCGCCGGCGGGCTCCCTTCAACATCGCCGCACCTTCATCACGGGAGCTCCTTCATGAAATCACTCACCGCCATCGGCATCGCCGCACTGTTCGGCCTCGCGACCTCTGCGGCCGTAGCGCAGACGGCGCCCGCCAAGCAGGCGGCAAAGCCCGCGGCCAAAACGGCCGTCAAGCCGGCCGCCGCCGAACCGGTCGTGCCCCAGGCGCTCAACGCGACCCAGCTCGATATCGCCAAGCGCGTGCACACCGGCAAGGCGGCGTGCGAGTTCGACCAGAGCGTGAGTGTCACGCCGGTGACCAACCACCCCGGCCACTTCACGCTCGGCTTCAAGAACGTGAACTACACGATGGTGCCCGAGGCAACCACGACCGGCGCCGTTCGCCTCGAGGACAAGAAGGCCGGCGTCGTGTGGCTGCAGATCGCCAACAAGTCGATGCTGATGAACACCAAGATCGGCCAGCGCCTGGTCGACGCGTGCCAGCACGCCGAGCAACGCGCGTTCGCTGACGCGAACCGTGGCGGCAAGCCGCAACTGTTGCAGTAAGCGCAACCCTCTCGCGCGAGACAATCGCGCGAAGCAAACCCGAACCGGCCCCGATGCCGCCTTGCAGGCGACATCGGGGTTTCTTCATTGCGGCCCCCGTCGCGCGTTTTTGTATGCTCGACCTTTTTGGCCACTGCGCCGCACCCCTTCCCCTCTGACGGAGCCCTTCGATGACACGCGTTTTCAACTTCAGCGCCGGCCCGGCCGCGCTTCCCGAGCCTGTGCTGCGCAAGGCGGCCGAAGAGATGCTCGACTGGCACGACTCGGGCATGTCGGTGATGGAGATGAGCCATCGCGGCAAGGAATTCATCGCGATCCATGCCGAAGCCGAAAGCCTGCTGCGCGAATTGCTGGCCGTTCCCGCGAACTACAAGGTGCTGTTCCTGCAGGGTGGCGCCATCGGTCAAAACGCCTTCGTGCCGATGAACCTGCTGCGCGGCAAGAGCAGCGCCGACTACGTCAACACCGGCGAATGGTCGAAGAAGTCGATCAAGGAAGCGAAGAAATACTGCACCGTCAACGTCGCTGCGACGGCAGAAGCGAGCCAGTTCACACAGGTGCCGAAACAGGCGACGTGGAAGCTCGACCCGAACGCGGCCTACGTGCACATCTGCTCGAACGAGACGATCGGCGGCGTCGAGTACCACTGGACGCCCGACAGCGGCGACGTGCCGCTCGTGGCCGACATGTCGTCGAACCTCATGTCGCGCCCCGTCGAGGTAAGCCGCTACGGCCTGATCTACGCCGGTGCCCAGAAAAACATCGGCCCCGCGGGCGTCACGATCGTCATCGTGCGCGACGACCTGATCGGGCACGCTGCGTCGTTCACGCCATCGGCTTTCGACTACAAGCAGCAAGCCGACAACGACTCGATGCTCAACACGCCGCCCACCTACGCGATTTACATCGCCGGACTCGTGTTCCAGTGGCTGAAGGCGCAAGGCGGGCTCACCGCGATGGAAGCGCACAACCGCGCCAAGGCCGCGCTGCTGTACGACTATCTCGACGCGACGTCCTTTTACACGAGCCCGGTTGCGCGCGAGGACCGCTCGCTGATGAACGTGCCGTTCAAGCTGCGCGACGAGTCGCTCGACGAAGCGTTCCTGAAAGGGGCGCAGGCGCGCAAGATGCTGCAGTTGAAGGGGCACCGCTCGGTGGGCGGCATGCGCGCGTCGATCTACAACGCGATGCCGGTCGAAGGGGTGAAGGCGCTGGTCGCCTACATGAAGGAATTCGAGGCGAGCCATGGCTGAGCACGACCGCCGGGCCGCCCCAAGGGCGTGCGATCTCCCCCTCGGGGGGAAGGGCGCCGCAGGCGCGAGGGGGCTCACATGAATACATTTGAGGTGCTGGTGCTCAACCAGATCTCGCCGAACGGCCTGAAGCGGCTGCCGGCCGGGCGCTACACCGTCAGCAAGGACGTGGCCGAGCCCGACGCGGTGCTGGTGCGCTCGGCCGACATGCACGGGCTCGACATTCCTGCCAGCGTGCTGGCGATCGCGCGCGCCGGCGCGGGCACGAACAACATCCCTGTTGCGACGATGAGCGCGCGCGGCGTGCCGGTGTTCAACGCCCCGGGCGCCAACGCCAACGCGGTGAAGGAGCTGGTGCTGGCCGGCATGCTGCTCGCGGCGCGCAACCTGTCGGATGCGCTGCGCTTCGTCTCCGCCCTGCCGCCCTCGCCCGACATTGACCAGGTCGTCGAAGAAGGCAAGAAGGCCTTCGCCGGGTTCGAGCTCGCCGGCCAGACGCTCGGCATCGTCGGGCTCGGCAAGATCGGCTGCCTGGTGGCCGACGCCGCCATCAAGCTCGGCATGAACGTGCTCGGCTTCGACCCGGAGATCACCGTCGACGCGGCATGGAGCCTTCCTTCGCAGGTGAAGAAGGCGGGCAGCGTGGCGGAAGTGCTGCGCAATGCGCACTTCATCAGCTTGCACGTGCCGCTGGTCGACGCCACGCGCGACCTCGTCAACGCCGACAACATTCGCCATGCGCGAGCGGGCGCCGTGCTGCTCAATTTCTCGCGTGAAGGCGTGGTCAACGAGGCGGCGGTACTCTCCGCGCTCGGCTCCAAGCACCTCGCCTGGTACGTGTGCGACTTTCCGAGCGCCAACTTGAACGGCAACCCGCGCGTCATCGCCCTGCCGCATCTCGGCGCCTCCACCCGCGAGGCCGAGGAGAACTGCGCGGTCATGGTCGCCGATCAGCTGCGCGAGTACCTCGAACACGGCAACGTGATCAACGCGGTCAACTTCCCTGCCGTGTCGATGCAGCGCGAGTCGGCGTACCGCGTGGCGATCGCCAACGCCAACGTGCCGAATATGCTCGGCCAGATCTCGACGGCGATGGCCAACGCCGGGCTCAACATCCACAACATGGTCAACAAGTCGCGCGGCGACATGGCCTACACGCTGGTCGACGTCGACAGCCCCGTCAGCGCAGACGTGCTGAGCGCGATCCGCTCGATCGACGGTGTGCTGGCGGTGCGCTATCTGCCCCGCCTGGACGAGTAACAGTGGGGCTTTCTCCTTGAGTATGCAGGATCCGGTACGTATAATGGATTCGTACCCAAAGCTGCATGCAAGGAGCGCATCATGGAAGCGATCGTTGCCGAACGCGGGCAGATCACGCTGCCGAAGGCGGTGCGCGACGCCCTCGGCCTGACCAAGGGAACGCAACTCAAGGTCGAGCTCGACGGCAGCCGCATCATCTTGCGCAAGGACGTCAGTGAAGCGCTGCGCAAGGCGCGCGGCCGCTTCAAGCTCGTCGACGGGCTGAAGACCACCGACCAGGCCATGCGCGTCATTCGAGGCCGCGCCCCGGGCGATCCCGTCGACAAATGATCGCCGTCGATTCCTCGGTGCTGATCGACGTGCTGATCGAAGACCCGAAGTACGCCGACGCGTCGGAAACCGCCATCGCCGACGCGCTGGCTGCGGGTGATGTGGTCGTTTGCGATGCCGTCGTCGCCGAAGTGCAGGCCATGCTCGACACCTCGGTCAGCGTGATGGAAACGCTCAACGGTTTCGGCATTCGTTTCGGCCCGAGCACCGAGCAGGCCGCCATGCGCGCCGGGCACATGAACAAGCGCTTTCGCACGCGGGGCGGCAAGCGCGAACGCGTCGTGGCCGATTTCCTGATCGGGGCGCATGCCTTGCTTCAGTGCGACGCGTTGATCACCCGCGACGATGGCTTTTTTCGCGACTACTTCAAGGGCCTGAAGATCATCGTCCCCAAGAGCCGTTGATTCTCGAGCTCGTCACAGCGCCCACTCACCCCACCACCGAGGTCCCCACCATGGCTCATGCCTACGCCACCACCTTCAAGAGCTTCAAGACCGCCTCCGGCAAGCCGGGGCAGTACTACTCGCTGCCCGAACTCGCGAAGCGCTTCCCGAATGTGAATCGACTGCCGGTGTCGATACGCATCGTGCTCGAGAGCGTGCTGCGCAACTGCGACGGCAAGAAGGTGACGTCCGAACACGTCGAGCAGCTCGCCCACTGGAAGCCCACCGAAGCGCGCACCGAAGAGATCCCCTTCGTCGTCGCGCGCGTTGTGCTGCAGGACTTCACCGGTGTGCCGCTGCTCGCCGACCTCGGCGCGATGCGCAACGTTGCGGCCGACATGAACAAGAACCCGAAATCGATCGAGCCGCTCGTTCCCGTCGACCTCGTCGTCGACCACTCGATCATGATCGACCACTACGGCACCCCGAATGCGCTCGATCTCAACATGAAGCTCGAGTTCCAGCGCAACCAGGAACGCTACCAGTTCATGAAGTGGGGCATGGACGCGTTCGACACCTTCGGCGTCGTGCCGCCGGGCTTCGGCATCGTGCACCAGGTCAATCTCGAATACCTCGCGCGCGGCGTCTACAAGACCGGCGACGGCGTGTACTACCCCGACTCGCTGGTGGGCACCGACAGCCACACGACGATGATCAACGGCATCGGCGTCGTGGCGTGGGGTGTGGGAGGCATCGAGGCCGAAGCCGCGATGCTCGGCCAGCCGGTCTACTTCCTGACGCCCGACGTCGTCGGGTTCGAGCTGACCGGCAAGCTGCGCGAAGGCGTGACCGCCACGGACCTGGTGCTCACCGTCACCGAGATCCTGCGCAAGCACAAGGTCGTCGGCAAGTTCGTCGAGTTCTTCGGCGCCGGCACGCGCACGCTGGCGGTGCCCGATCGCGCGACGATCGCCAACATGGCGCCCGAATACGGCGCGACGATGGGCTTCTTCCCGGTCGACGAGAAGACGGTCGAGTACTTCCAGGGTACCGGCCGGTCGAAGGAGGAAATCGAAGCCTTCGCCGCGTACTTCAAGGCGCAAAAGCTGTTCGGCATTCCCTTGGCGGGCGAGATCGACTACTCGAGCGTCGTCAAGCTCGATCTCGGCACCGTGGCGCCGAGCCTTGCGGGCCCGAAACGCCCGCAGGACCGCATCGAACTCGGCAACGTGAAGCGGCAGTTCGCTTCGCTGTTCTCGAAGTCGCCGGCCGAGAACGGCTTCAACCAGCCGGCCGACAAGCTCGGCAAGCGTTATCCGATCCAATGGACCGCGCAGCAAAGCGAGCTGTCTCCGCCTGCGCCGAATGTCCCACCGGGCGCACCGCGCGACGAGGTCGAGATGGTCGGCAACCGGCCGACACTCGCGGCCACCAAGTCGAAAGCGAGCGCCACCAAGCACACGTCGCCCGAAGTGACGATCGGCAACGGCGACGTGTTGATCGCCGCCATCACGTCGTGCACCAACACGTCGAACCCCGGCGTGCTGCTGGCCGCGGGGCTGCTTGCGAAAAAGGCGGTCGAGGCCGGGCTCACGGTGCAAAAGCACGTGAAGACCTCGCTCGCGCCAGGCTCGCGCATCGTCACCGAATACCTGCAGAAGGCGGGTCTGCTGCCCTACCTCGAGAAGCTCGGCTTCAGCGTCGCGGCCTACGGCTGCACGACCTGCATCGGAAACGCCGGTGACCTCACGCCGGAGATCAACGAAGTCATCAACAAGAACGATCTGGTGTGCGCCGCCGTGCTGTCGGGCAACCGCAATTTCGAAGCGCGCATCCACCCGAACCTGAAGGCCAACTTCCTCGCGTCGCCACCGCTGGTGGTCGCCTATGCGATCGCCGGCAACGTGATGACAGACCTGATGACCGAGCCGGTCGGCAAGGGCAAAGGCGGCCGCGACATCTACCTCGGCGACATCTGGCCCTCGAGCGATGAGGTCTACAAGCTGATGAAGTACGCGATGGACGGCGACGCTTTCCGCAAGAACTACGAAAAGGTCAAGAGCGATCCGGGCAAGCTGTGGCAGAACATCCAGGGCGTGAAGGGCAACGTCTATTCGTGGCCGAAGAGCACGTACATCGCCAAGCCGCCGTTCTTCGAGGGCTTCTCGATGCAGCCCGCCGCGTTGAAGGCGGGGGTGACGGGCGCGCGCATCATGGGGCTGTTCGGCGACTCGATCACCACCGATCACATCTCGCCGGCCGGATCATTCAAGGAGACGACGCCCGCCGGCAAGTACCTGCTGCAGCAGGGCGTGCTGAAAGCGGACTTCAACTCCTACGGCTCGCGCCGCGGCAACCATGAGGTGATGATGCGCGGCACCTTCGCCAACGTGCGCATCAAGAACCTGATGCTGCCGCCAGGACCCGACGGCTCGCGCGAGGAAGGCGGCTACACGCTGCATCAGCCGAGCGGCGAAAAGATGTTCATCTATGACGCCGCGATGCGCTACATCGCCGAGGGCATGCCGACGATCATCCTCGCGGGCGAGGAGTACGGCACCGGCTCGAGCCGCGACTGGGCCGCGAAGGGCACGCAACTGCTCGGCATCAAGGCCGTCGTCGCGCGCAGCTTCGAGCGCATCCACCGCTCGAACCTGGTCGGCATGGGCGTGCTGCCGCTGCAGTTCAAGGGCGGCGACAACTGGCAAAGCCTCGGGCTGAAAGGCGACGAGACGATCGACGTCGTGCTCGGTGAACTGAAGCCGCAAAGCGACGCCACGCTGGTCATCACCGGCAAGGACGGCACGCGCAAGGAAGTGACGGTGACGCTTCGCATCGACACACCGATCGAGGTCGACTACTACAAGCACGGCGGCATCCTGCCGTTCGTGTTGCGGCAGTTGCTCGCGGCCTGATCGGCACGCCCGAAGAGAGCCCCGGCCTGGCCGGGGCTTTTCATTGGCGACCTTGGGTGAGAAACGCCCTCATCGTTTCGCCTGCATCTGCATCAACTCGGCCTGCATCGCCGATTCGGTGTCGATGCTTTGCGCAAACTGCGCCAGACTCATCTGGTTGATCACTCGCTTGAAGCGGCTGATCACTTCAGGCTCGAATGACGCAAGGCGCCGGGCCACAAGCTCGGCCTCGCGTTGCAGCAAGGCGTCGTCGACGAGCGACCAGACAAGCCCCCACTGCTGCGCTTGCTCCGCGGAAAATTCCTCGCCGAGCAACAGCATCGCCTTCGCTCTGGCCAGCCCCGCAACGCGCGGCAGCATCGCCGTGATGCCGCCTGTGACGAACACGCCCAATTCGACCTCGGGCAACCTGAAGCGCGCGTTGCGTGCGGCGAGCACGATGTCGCCGTCGAGCATCCACTCGACGCCGGCGCCGACGACCCAGCCGTGCACGGCCATGACGATGGGTTTGCTGCACTCGACCATCGCGCTCGAGACGGATTGAACGAGCGAGAGGATCTCTGGTGTTGGGGCTTCGCTCACGTCGCGGCCGGCGCAAAACGAACGGCCGTTGCCGCGCATCAGCACCGCGCGCACCTCGTTCGCGCGATGCGCCTGCCTGAGCGCGTCGAGCAGCTCGCGAGCGGTCCCCTCGTCGATGGCGTTCAGACGCTCAGGCCGGTTCAGACTCAGCGTCATCACGCCCTCTGCGAACTGTGCCTGCAAGCTCATGGACTCTCCTTGGAACGTGACTGCATGGTATGCGGCGACGAGCCGCCGCGAACGCCCTTGACCAGCGCAACGGCAGGAATCAAGCTTCACTCGTCATGCCCATCGGCTCGCGAACAGCACTATCGATGCTTGCCTGGCTGATGAGCCAAGCGATAGCCGTCGGACCTGCGGCCGGACAGACCACCCTTCGCAAGGCCCCCGATCTCGCCGAGGCGGCACGGTCGATCGTCAGCCTGACCAACGAATTTCGTCGTGTCGAAGGCGTCGGCGCCACGCGGCCCGATGCACAGCTCACCGCGGCATCACTCAGCTTCGCGAACTTCATGGCGCGCACCGACCGCTACGGCCACGAAGCCGACGGCAAGCAGCCGGCGGCACGCGCCGAGGAGCAGGGCTACCGCTATTGCATCGTGCTCGAGAACATCGCGTCGCTATACCACTCGGAGGGTTTCAGCACGCAAGAACTGGCCGAACGCGTGCTGCAGGGGTGGAAGCTTTCGCCGGGCCATCGCAAGAACCTGCTCGATCGCGAAGTGACCGACATCGGCGTCGCCATTGCGCAGAGCGTCGCTTCGGGCAAGTACTACGCGGTGCAGATGTTCGGCCGCCCGCACTCGAAGCGAATCGAGTTTCGCGTCGTCAACACATCGGCGGCGGCGGTCGAGTACGAGCTCGACGGCAAGTCGTTGACGCTGCCACCGGGCGCGACCCGCATCCACCAGCAATGCCGGGCCGCACGCCTGACCGTGCACTGGCCGGGCGACCGTCCGTCGACGACGGTGGAACCCGCAAACGGCGCACGCTACGAGAT
>Ga0184637_10000658_pt1 | contig 25188 bp, 21 predicted proteins | sample PLM3_127_b2_FD_133143 | JGI IMG/M metagenome (GOLD analysis project Ga0184637, IMG submission 133143) | Groundwater sediment microbial communities from an aquifer in East River, Colorado, USA - PLM3_127_b2 | ecosystem: Environmental > Terrestrial > Soil > Riparian zone | place: USA: East River... | reverse complement strand
GCGTCGATAGGTGACTCCGGCCGCCCAGACCTCCTGGCCTTCGAGGGGTGGGAGGAGCGGCCCGTCGGTCTTGCCCGCTTTCTCGCAGGTCGACAAATGCGAGCGCAGCCACTCGGAGGGCTCACTCTGCTGGAAGAGGTGGTCGAAGGAGAAGCCCTCGGAATAGAAGTTTCCTTTCTCGGTCTCGATGGCGACCCCGCCTCTCCGGCGGTAGAGCTTCATGATAGAGAGATAACCGATGGACCTCTTCGGAGCAACGCCATACAATACCCCGAACTGGAGGTGAACCCCATGCCGCAAAAAAAGGCTTCCGATTTCGACCAGGGGCTTCTCGATTTGTTCGACCGCTACATCCACGGAGCGCTGGACCGGCGCGAGTTTCTGGATCGCGCGAAGGCCTACGCCGTCGGTGGACTGTCCGCCGCCGCACTTCTCGAGACTCTGAGCCCGAAGTATGCCGAGGCCCAGCAAATCGCGAAGGACGACGGCCGGCTGAAAACCGAGTACGCGGAGTACGATTCCCCGCAAGGGTACGGGAAGGTCAAGGCTTATGTAGCCCGGCCGGCTGGCTCGACAGGCCAATCAGAGAAGCTCCCGGGGATCGTCGTCATCCATGAGAACCGGGGCCTCAATCCGCACATCGAGGACGTGGCGAGGCGCACCGGCCTCGCGGGGTACCTGGCGCTGGCTCCGGATGGGCTCACCTCTCTCGGGGGCTATCCGGGAAATGACGACGCGGGTCGCGATATGCAGGCGAAGCTCGACCGCGACAAGATGGCCGAGGATTGGGTGGCCGCCGTCAAGTTTCTCCAGTCGCATCCCGGATGCACCGGCAAAGTAGGCTGCGTCGGTTTCTGCTACGGCGGGGCGGTTTCGAACATGCTGGCGGTGAGGATTCCCGATCTGGTCGCCTCTGTTCCCTTCTACGGCGGTCAGCCGGCGGTCGAAGACGTTCCCAAGATCAAAGCGCCTTTGCTACTTCACTACGCGAGCACCGACGAACGGGTCAATGCCGGCTGGCCTGCGTATGAGGCTGCGTTGAAGGCGAACGGGGCCAAGTACACCGCGTACGTCTACGAAGGAACGCAGCATGGGTTCCACAACGATACGACGCCGCGGTACGACGAAGCCGCCGCCAAGCTGGCCTGGCAGCGGACGCTCGACTTCTTCAAAGAGCACATGGGGGGACCCGCTACCGACTGACGGTCTCGAACGCCGCGGGCAGTGCCACCTCGAGGAGCTCGAGATCCGACGAGCAATCGCGAAACGCGTACGGATTCCCGGGCGGTAGAACGAACGAGGTTCCTTCCGTAAGGGGGCGTGCGCCGTGCCCCTCGGCGTCGAGGGTCAGCGAGCCCGAGAGCACGAACGTAAAGAGGAAGTCGGCATCGTGCCGGTATCGCTTCGCCGCCGGTGTCGCGCGAAGTCGAGCGACGCGAACGGTCGCAATCCCGTGGGTCGCGGCGTCGATCCCGGTATCCCGGCACTCGAAGCCCTCGAGCCGGAAGGGTTGCCATGTCGCCGAGGCGGCTACGTGGCGGACGAACCGCTGCCCCTCGAAGTCGCGTTCCGGCCGAAGCGTCGAGGTCGGAAGCGCCAGGTCGTGGTCGGCGAAGGTCTCGTGATTCGCCGGACAACCGATCTCGATGACTTCGAGGCCGGGTGAGCTTTCGAGGACACGGTGACGGATTCGCGGCGGTTGTAAAACGCAGTCGCCCGCTTGCATCACGAAGGGCGGCCCCTGATCCTCGTAGACGAGACGCGCCCAGCCCTTGTAGCAGTAGATCATCTGGAACCGGACCTTGTGAAAGTGCACGTAGTCCGGAACCGGGCCGCCGCCCGGGATCTGGATGTGCGACGCGATGAAGCTCCCGCCCTGGCGGTCGGGGACGAGGTCGCGATAGCGCATCCCGGCGCGCCCCGTGCCCCAAACGGCGCGCTCGCCGTTCTCGCTCAAGACGAAGGACGGCACGACTTCAGGCACCACGAGCGGCGGATCGGCGTCCACGATCTCGATGCGCGTCCCGTTCGGAGCGATTAGCTCCGAGGCGCCCCCCGCGAAATCGGTTGGATTGGTTACGACAAGACGGAGGACTCCGGGCGCCCCGCCTCCCCCTCGTCGGAGCTCGACGCGAAGCCCGTATCCCGAGACGACCGCGACCGAAGGATCGTCGGCAGGATAGATGGCGTCGACTCGAAACCCCAGGCGATCGGTGAAAAAGTCGAGCGTCTCCTCCAGTTCTCCGCAAGGGAGGACCACCTGTGCTCGAGCTCCCATCACACGAACGCCTGCATGATGTCGAGCGGACCGTCGCAATTGATGAGGTCCACTCGCTTCATCTTGATTCGGTATCCCGATTCGGCCGCCTCCAGGTCGTGGAGGTAGAAGCCGCCGTAGAGATGCTGCTCGCCATACTGCAGCTCGAGCATGTGGAACGTGGACCTCACGCGGCAGTTACCGGTCGAGGCATCGAACTGCTCTAACATGATGTTCCCCACGATGCGGCTCGCGCGCACCGGGCTCTGCAAGGAGAAGGCCTGGGGATGGAGGAGCCGCCTCACCCGCATCTGTCGAAGGATCCGATCCTCGAAGTAGAGCGAAACGTGATTGTAGGGGTCCTTCTGATCCGGAGCCGCGGGGACCCAGTAGAGACCGTCTTCGGTGAAGAGGTCGAGCCACTCTTGATAGAGCTTGCTATCGAGATAGAAAGCCTCCCGATAGAGAAACTGTTCGACCTCGCGAATGTCGGGCTTCCCTCTGTGACGTCCCGGCGAGATCCCCTGGTCGAGCGTCTTACCGGCCATTTCCCAGCTCCCCCGTCATGTAGCCGAGCCAGGCTCGGAACTGGTTTCTCATCGGAATCTCGCTCGTCCCCGGTGAAGCGAGGACCCCTTCGTCCGTGTCCGTATCCTGACCGCAGGCCCGATGCTGGCTCACCCACTCCCTGGGGTCGCTTTCGAGACCCCGATGGATCCGCATGAACGCCTCCACGTCATCGCAGTTGCCGGTGGAAGAGGGTGAGTTCACCAGGTTCGCGTAGACTCTCGACCGCTGATACATCTCCTCCGGCGCTCCCTTCAGGCGCAGCGTCCAGACTTCGAGCTCGGTGCGGTCGAAGGCGACAGGGTGAATGACCCGAAGCTGCTGGTAAGCGGTATGGACCGAGAGGCCCGGATAGATGAACGTCATGACGCTCGGGTACGACAGAATCTCCTCGGTGCGCTCGGCGCCGTACGACTGCTCGAGCGAGCGGGCGTAGCTCACGAAGACCGGGTCGGTGTCCCGAGGGGTATTGATCCCGCCCATGAGGCTATGGCCGTAGTCGCAGCACACCACCCGGAGGCCGTTCCAGAACTCGTAGGGCCAACCGTTACTGGTCAGAAGGGGAATTTCCGGAGGCGGCTTCACCCCTTCGGGAAGCGCGGCCTCTTCCTGCGCAGCGGCCTCCGTCGAAGAAACGTGAGTGACCATGGGATGCATGAGGTCGTTCAAGTTCTCGATCATCATCTTCCAATTGCCTCGCATGATGACACGGAACGAGCCTCCCACGACCTCGAGCTCCCCTGACGGCGCCCGGTCCACGATGTTGTCGAGGGATCGGCGGGTGGGGCCGAGAAACGTCTCCAGATCGGGACCTTCGGGAGAGAGGCTCGCGAAGACGAAACCGCGGTAAGTCGCCACGCGCGGGACGGTGGTCATGCCGTGAGCAGGGTTTTCGAGATCGATACCGGTGCCCTCGTAACCCTTCCGTTGCGGGACGGCGTGGAGGGCGCCGTTCGTTTCGTAGACCCAGCCGTGGTACATGCACTGGAAGAACTTCGCGGTCCCAGAGCGCAGCCCGACGACGGCGGCGCCTTTGTGCCCGCAGCGATTGTGGAGGACGTGTACCGCGCCGTCCTTGTGACGAGAAAGCACGACCTGAGCCCGGCCCATTCTCGTCGTAAAGAAGCTGCCCGGCGCCGGGACCTGGCTCTCGTGGCCCACGTAGAGCCAGGCGCGCCCGTGGACGCGCGCCATTTCCTCCTCGAACAGGGCCGGGTCGAGGTAGACGTTTCGATGCACCCGATCGCGCCGGACAAGTTCTCGCAAATCCTCGATTTCGACCGTCATGTGGTTCTCCTTGTTCAAGTGAAGTTGGCAACGAGGATGGCAAGGACCGCTACCGGCGCGACGTAGCGAATCAGAAACCGCCACCGGCGATAAGCGGGAGTCTCTCCCGGAACCAGCTCGTCGACAGTTGACCTCTTGCTCATGACCCATCCCGCGAAAACCGCCACGAGAAGGACACTCACCGGCAGCATCAAGTTCGCCGCCACGTATTCGACCACTCCGAATATCGTCGCATCGCGGAAGGGCGCGAAGCGGGATAGAGGCTTGAAGTCCGCCCACACGTTGAAAGAAAGCGCGGAGGCGATGCCCAGGACCCAGGTGAGGACTTCGGCGCCGACCGCGAGCGCCCACTTCGGGCTCGCGATTCTCTCCGAGAGCCAGAACACGGTGGTCTCGAGAATCCCGATGCTCGAGCCCAGGGCTGCGACCACGAGCAGAACGAAAAACAGCGTCCCCACGAGCGAGCCGAAGGGCATCTGGCCGAAGGCGATGGGGAGGGTGACGAACGTGAGCCCGGGCCCCTCGTCCGGCGCGAGGCCGTACGCGGCCACGATGGGAAAGATCGCGATTCCGGCAAGAAGGGCGGTGATGGTATCGGCGGCGGCGATGACGACGGTAGCGCGGGGGATCGAGACGTTCTTCGGAAGGTAGGCGCCATAGGTCACCATGACTCCCACTCCGACGCTCAGCGAAAGACAAGCTTGCCCCAGCGCCTTCAGGACGGCGTCGGCGTCGATGCGCGAGAAGTCCGGCGCAAAGAGAAAGCGGAGCCCCGCCCCAAGGTCGCCGATCACCGCGGCATAGAGCACGAGGAAGACGAGGAGCACGAACAACGTGGGCATGAGAACCTTGAGCGCGCGCTCGAGACCGCGGTTGACGCCGCCGGAGACGATGAGGACGGTCGCCCCCATGAAAACCCCATGCCAGGCGACCATCCGCACCGGATCGCCCGTCAGGTTTTGCAGAAGGCGGGCCGATGTTTCGGCGTCCGCGCCCGCGAAGCTTCCGGACAACGCCAGCGGGATATAGGCGACGCACCAGCCCGAAACGACGCTGAAAAAGCTCGAGCCCAGAAGAGCGATGGAGATCATCAGCAAACCGTGGAACCGCCACAGCTCGCTTCGACCTTCGGCCCGGGCGAGAACCCTCAGGGTCTCATCGGCGCTCCGGCCACCCCGGCGTCCCATGAGGAGCTCCGCCGTGAGGATGGGCATCCCCACCGCGACGACCGCGAGCACGTAGACCAGAACGAAGGCGCTTCCCCCGTTCTCCCCCACGAGATACGGAAATCTCCAGATGTTCCCGATCCCGACGGCGCTTCCCACGGCGGCCAGCAAGAAGGCACGATTGGAAGACCAGTTTTCCCGAACGGCGTCTCGCGCCAAACCCTACCTCCGGAGACGGCATTCTAGGACCAAAGTCCCAGGGAGTCACCTCGCGCGGATGGGTCGTCGCGCCGGTGTTTCAGCACCCAACGTCGGAGACGCCGCTGATACGCCCCATGCCGCTGACGACGTCGGCTGCCCTCGGCTAGGTTTTTCCTCGCTCTGAAATGTCTATCTCACTAGACAGATCCTCATTCTTCGGCATATAATCTCCAGGTGAAGGGGAACGACCTCTTACGAAAGCTGCGACAGTTTGGCTGTGAGGTCGCTCGGCAGCGAGGCTCCCACGTCCGAGTTCGATGCGGGAGGTGCTCGACGACGATTCCGATTCAAAAGGCGAGGAACTCGGCCCTGGGCTCCTGCGAAGTATCGAGCGTGACCTTGAGCCGTGCCTCGGGAAGAAGTGGTTGAAAGAGTGAGACGCTTTACTGTTCGGTATGAACGAGACGAAGGGGGATGGTGGGTGGCCACCGTTGCCAAACTCCGTGGCTGCCACACGCAAGGGCGTACCCTCGAGGAGGCAAGGCGCCGCGTCCGGGAGGCTATGGCTCTCTTTATAGAGGATGCCAAGAGCGTCGAAATTCGCGACCAGATACTGCTCCCCAAGGACGTTCAGAAATCGATTAGGAAGGTCGCTGAATGTCGGCGCACCGCAGCGAGGCTTCAAAAACGAAGCGCCGGGACACTCGAGAAGGCTATCAACCAGCTCAGCAAGCGCCTGAACCTGAGCACGCGTGACCAGGCCGACTTGCTGGGGCTCTCCCATCAGCGGATTCATCAGATCAAACAACGCGCCTGAGAATCGCATGTGCTCTCGCTTGCCGCCTGGCGTAGGTCTCCCTATATGCCGTCGTGGAGTTCCGTCGTCGGCTTCTGGGGACTCTCGAGGCGGTCCGGCCGGTGCTGGAAGAGGCGGGCGTGCTCGTCGTGGTTCCGAAGTTCCTAACGCTTCGCAGACTGGAACGAGTGAACGAGGCTCCGGGGTGAGGGAGTCGCTCGAGAGACGCGTGAGGATTGCGCGGAGCCGGGCCGCCATTCGCGCCTGGGAGTACCGCCAGCGGAACCACGCGAAAGGAATGTGGCATCGGCTGCGGAGGTTGCTGGCTGACACGAGCGCCGCTTACGAACTGACGGAAAAGACTGCGGGAGAACTTTTGGCCGAAGGACATCGACCCGATCCGGTGGGCGAGCGCATGGAACCTCCCAAGGTCATCCTGTGCGCTACCGCGGAACGCCTCGGCGCCATAATCGACAAGCGCCAGATCCCGGTGCGCACCTGGGCGTCGATTTCTCGCCGCTCGATACATCGCTCTCGTTCGATTCGAGGACCAGACATCCACATAGGCGCGAGAATTGTGACTCGCCGCGTTTGAAACTCCCGTGACAAAACCAGGCGGTGAAGCCTGCTATAGTGCTCCTCGCCGCGCGATGCGCGGGGCGAGGTTACATCGTGCCGACGGAAGGGCGACCGTCGCGAGAAGTCCGCGAGCTGGCGCGCGCGATCCGACATCAGAAGCGCGTCGTCCTGCTTTTCGTCTTCGCCATCGTCCTTCCCGCCGCCACTCTGGGATTCTTCGGCCTCCGAGCCCTTCAGGCGGATCGGTTCCGGATCGAGGGGCTTCTCAAGAGGGAACGTGAGGAGGCGCTGCGCCGAGCCGAGGGACATCTGAGGGAAAAGGTCGCGGCTACCCAGCAACGTCTCCGGAGCCTCGACGCTCAGAGCGAGATCCCAGGGACGCTCCTGAGAGTGACAGCGGCGGGCGACGTCGTGTTCGTCCGCGAACGGTACCGCATCCGAGCGCAGGAACCAGATCCGGGGCTTACCGCCAGTGGCCCGGACCTCCTGGAAGGGGAACGGCTCGAATACCAGTCGCGGGATTTCACCGCCGCTGCGCGTCGTTACGAGAGTTTGTCTCGCGACGACGACCCCTACGTCCGCTCGCTCGCGCTCCTCGGGCTCGCGCGCACTTCGCTTCGCCGGGGAGCGCGGGAGGATGCCCTCTCGGCCTACCGGCGCCTCCTCCGCGAGATTCCCGATGAGCTGGAGCGCGAGACTTCGGCGCACGCTCTCCTGGCAGCCCTCCAGATCGCAAGCCTCGACGAAGAAGCTCTCACCGAGCTTCTCGCCGCCTACGCCCTGCTTTTGAGGGACCGGTGGATCCTGTGCGGCGAGCTCGCTCGTTTCTATGCGTCGGAGCTCGAGCGCGAGATCGAGAAACGCTGTAGCGAGAAGATGTGCACGGAGTATCTCGACCTGCGCGCGAGGCGCGACGAACGATTGCAGGCCATCGAGTCGTTCGAAGATCTTCACCGGCAGCTTTCGCGACCCCTCGCGAGCTGGGCGCGCTCCGAGCTTCCTCCCCACGAGCTGGTGCTCGAGCTACCGGAGCAACGCTCGGTCGTCCTGGCGTTGCGGACCGGCGAAGGAACCGTCCACGCTTCCGTGGTGCGCGATGAGACTCTCGCCGAGCTTCCACCCGAGGCGGGGATCGTGCTTCAGGTCACGAGCTCAGACGGAGAGGTCCTGTACGGCCCGATCGCGGGACCCCCGTCGAACGAGCTCGACACCATGGTGCTCATGGGCGATGGGCTTCCGGCGTGGCGTCTTGCCGCGTTCCAGCAGTCGTCGGGCGCTATTCTCGCGGGCCGGCGGAACCTCTATCTGGGCCTGACGACCGTCCTCGCCCTCTGGCTCCTCTTCGGCGCGCTCCTCACCGCCCGGAGCCTCCGGCAAGAGATGGCCCTCGTGGGGATGAAAACCGAGCTGGTCTCGCTCGTCTCTCACGAGTTCAAGAGCCCGATTACCTCCCTCCGGGCTCTTCTCGATGGCCTGCGGGGAGGCTCGGTCACCGATCCGGCGAGGGCCCGCCAGTATCTCGCGGTCGCGAGCTCCGAGCTCCAGCGCCTCACCCGGCTCGTGAACAACCTCCTGGATTTCTCACGCATCGAGGCCGGTACGAGGCGTTACCGGCTCGCGCCCTGCGATCTCGGAGCGCTCCTGCGAGATCTCCTCGTCCACTTCGAAGCGCGGGCGGGGGAGCTCGGGTTTCATATCGAGAGCCGGATCGAGCCTGTGGCCGAAGTTTCGGCCGACGCCGACGCCGTTTCCCAGGCGGTTCTCAATCTACTGGACAACGCGGTCAAGAGCTCGGGCGAGAGGCCGGTGGGAGCGTCGAGCGTGACGTGGTCTTATCTCTCGGGATGGAGGAACAGGTCACGGTGGTGGACGAGCCCGCGATCGTCGATCGGAGGCAGAGCGGGATTTCGACGACCTACGGCTCGGAGCTTCAGGAGCAGATTCCCCGGGGTCGCAGCGACTTCATGGATTTCGTGAGAATGGCGCCTGGGGTCTCGGCGACGAGGCCCACCGGTAGAGGCTTCGATACCGTCTCCGCCTTCGGTTCCGGGGTAAACGAGAACCTCTTCTTCATCGATGGCCTGGACCAGACGGATCCCACCAATGGCTGGTCCCTCCCGTTTATCAGCACAGATTCGGTGCAGGAGGTAGAGATCGTCGCGAACGGCGCCTCGGCCGAGTTCGGGAACTACCAGGGGGCGGTCTTCAATGTCGTGACCCGACAAGGGGGAAACGATTGGCGATTCGACGCCTCGTACTACCACCAGAGCCAGGAGTGGATGGCCACGGGGCCGGAGCTCGACTGCGACTGCCCATCTGGAGAAACGGGTTTCGACAACTTGCGAAACCAGGACGCGACAGCGCAGGTGGGAGGACCTCTCCTTCGGGACCGTCTCTGGATCCTCGGAAACTTCCAGTACCGCCGCGCTCAGGAAAACTGGCCGGGGAGCGACCCCGATTACGTCTACGCTGGACAGGAGAAGCGTTTCTTCGAAAAGTTGAGCTTCCAGGCAAGCCCGGGCCTCACCCTTCGGCAAACCTATCAAGACGGCAACTGGCGCTATCCGGACGGCGTCGATCGAGACTTTCCCGCGGAAGTCGGCGTGTCGTGGAGGGAGCGGGGGCCGGTCCTCGGAATCGGCTCGAGCTTCGTCGCGAGCGAGAATACGCTTGCGGACGTCACCTTCACGGGGAGCTTCAAGTCCTACGGAGGGGACCCGAACAACGGGAGCCTGACCCTGCCGTACCGCTACGATCTAGCGACCGGGAAGGCGAGCGGCGGCGCGTATCTCTTCGGCCGGAGCTGGACCGATCGTGTTTCGGTCAACGCGAAGTTGACGCACTACGCCGGCGATTTCCTGGGCGTGAGCCATGAATTCAAGTTCGGTCTTCAGTTCACTCACGGCTCGGATCGGTGGATCTATGGCTATCCCGGCGGGGTGCAATACTACGACTACGCGGGCGAGCCGTACATCGCATACATTGCGGAGCCCGACACGGCGGGAGGCGTCGTTCGGCGCGTGGGACTTTTCGCGGAAGACGTCGTTGCGCTCGGCGACCGGCTGACGCTGAACTTCGGAGTACGCTTCGACCGCAATTCCTCCGAGAGCCCGGACGTTCCCGCCGTCGACCTCGTTGGTGAGGAGACCGGCGAGACGATCGGAGGCCTCGGCCCCGTCTTCACCTGGAACGTCGTCTCCCCTCGTCTCGGCGTTACTCTCGCTCTGGACCGCGACGCCAGGACCCTCTTGCGGGCGAGCTTCGGGCGTTTCTACCAGGGCGCCTTCGCGGGAGAGTTCGAGCGGTTTCATCCGGGCTACAGCCTCTGGACCACTGCCCTTTACGATCCCGCGACCGGCGCGTACTCCAACGTCGTCGAGGTTTTCGACTTCACCGCGGGGCAAGGGTTCGACCCTGGGATCCGTCCGCCCTATACGGACCAGCTTTCCGTCGGCCTCGACCGCGAGATTTTCACTGGCGGGTCTTTCAGCGCGAGCTACGTTCGCAAGCACGGGAAACGATTCACCGGCTGGGAGGACATCGGGGGCGTCTACGGAACGGCTCCGGCGACTCTTCCCGACGGTCGGACGCTCACCGTCTATCCGCTCCTCAATTCCCGTGAGGATCGGTTCTATCTCCTGACCAATCCGGAGGATTTCTATCTCGACTACCAGGGTCTCATCCTGACGTTCCAGAAGCGCTGGGCCGAGAGGTGGCAGGCGATGGTCTCCTACACGCTCTCCGAGTCCAAAGGTCTCCTGTCCTCGAGCTTCAGGGCGCCCGGAGGCATTCAGGACAGCTCCGGAGGATTCGTTCTTGGCGGACGGGATCCGAACAACCTCATCAACGCCGAGGGGAATCTCACGGGAGACCGGACTCACATGTTCCGCGTCCAGTCGAGCTTCGAAGTTCCGAAGATCGGGGTTCTCGTTGGGGCGAGCTACCAGCATTTGACGGGTGCTCCGTGGGCCGCCACTTCCATTGTCAGGCTTCCACAGGGACCCACGTCGATCTTCATCGAGCCTCGCGGCTCCCAAAGGCTTCCCTCTCAGGACCTTCTCGATCTCCGCGTCTCGAAGGCGTTCACCTTCGAGCGCGGGCGTAGGATCGAGATCCTCCTCGACCTTTTGAACGCTCTCAACGACGACGCGAGCCAGAGGGTCGCGACGACCAACTACTTCAGCCCGAGCTTCGCCGAGGGACGGGATTTCCTGAGACCCCGCCGCGCCATGATTGGCGTCCGCGCGAGCTTCTGAGTCTAACGCACGGGCGAGAGCGTAACGACCGGACGCGCACGCTCACTGTTCAAGAATGGACACTCAACGCTCCTGGAGCGCGCCAATTCAGGCCGCGATCATGGCATCGGGGTTGCTTCGCAGTCGATCATGGAATCCATCTTCCAAGACGTTCGTCTCGCTCTTCGGACCTGGCTCAAGCGCCCGGGCTTCAACGCCCTGGTGGTCCTCACCTTGGCCCTCGGCATCGGGGCCAACGCGGCGGTCTTCAGCGTCATCGACGGCGTTCTCCTCCGGCCTCTCCCCTACGCGGAGCCGCAGAAGCTCGCCGTCATCCGCACGGAGCTCGTCGAGACCGGCGACGTCACCGCGAAGAGCTCACCGCCCGAGGTCGCGGACCTTCGCTCTCTCGAGGACGTCTTCGATTCGGCGGGCGCAATCTGGGCCAGGCCCGCCGCCTTGACCGACGATCGGAGCGAGCCGGAAGAGATCGAGATGGGCTTCGTCACCGCGGGCTTTCTCTCGATCTTCGGTGTCGATCCCTTCCTGGGACGAGACGTCCTGCCCGAGGAGGATGTTCCCAATGCGCCGGCCGTCGTGGTGCTGAGCCACGGGCTCTGGGAGCGTCGGTATGGAGCCGATCCGGACGTCGTCGGCCACACGCTCGAAATGGACGGCGCGCCTTTGACGATCGTCGGCGTCATGCCCTCCGGGTTCGCTCTTCACCTCCCGCCCGATGCGGGAGTGCCGCCCTCTCTCGACGCCTGGGTTGCCTGGGGTGGAGGATACGAAGAATCGCCGCGCTCGTTCCGCGTTCTCACCGCGGTCGGCCGCCTTCGGGATTCGATCGGCCTCGACGAGGCGAGAGCTCGCGTATCCGCTCTTGCCCTTCGACTCGCGGCCGACCATCCGGAGGACTACGCGGCCTCGGGCCTGAACCTTCATCTGGAGCCACTCCAGCAGGCGCTGACCGCGCCCATCCGCCCCGCGCTCGTCGTCCTCTGGACAACCGTGGGATTCGTTCTCTTCATCGCCTGCGCCAACGTGGCGAATCTGCTCCTGGTTCGTGCCACGAGCCTGGAGCACGAGGTCTTGGTGCGGCGCGCCCTCGGAGCGAGCCGCTCCCAGCTTCTCCGCCAGATGGTGATAGAAAGCGTTCTTCTTTCGCTCGCGGGAGGGCTCGCGGGGGCGCTCCTCGCGGAGTGGACCGTTTCTCTCCTTCCCTGGCTGTCACCGGGCGACATCCCCCGGCTCGCCGAGATCGCCATCGATGGCAGAGTGCTCGCCTTCCTTCTGTCCGCCTCGCTCCTCTCCGGGATCGGCATCGGGCTCGTCTCGGCACTCCACCTCTCGCGTCCGGACTCGAGCCTGGCACTCCGATCGCGAGGAGCGGGAGAGAGCGGGCAGAACCGCCTCCGGCGCCTCCTCGTCGCGGGGGAGATCGCGCTCTCGCTCGTCCTTCTCGTCGGCGGCGGCCTTCTTCTTCGCAGCTTTCACGCGCTCTCGACCGTCGAGCTCGGCTATGAGACCGAGAGAGTGGCGACGTTCAAGCTCTCTCTCATCGACTCGGCATACCCTTACTCGGGCCCCTTGAAGATCGCGCGGTTCTACCGGGAGCTGACTTCCGGGATCGAGGAGATCGCGGGCGTCGATTCCGCCGGGGCCTCGACGGAGCTACCTCTCGACGGCTCATCGGCTGGGCTCAGGCCCTACGCCTATGAGTCGGACCGCGGCCTCGTCGAGTGGGACACGGTTTCCGCGGACTACCGCACCGTCACCCCCGGCTGGCTCGAGGCCCTGGACGTGCGGCTCCTCGAAGGGCGGCTTCTCGCGTGGACGGACGACCTCGATCATCCGAACGTAGTCGTGGTCGACGAGCTCCTCGCCCAAGCCGCGTGGCCCGGTGAGTCCGCGGTGGGAAAGCGCCTGCAAGTGATGACGTTCGTCGGCGACGAGTTTCGACGGACCTCGAGCGAGGTCGTGGGTGTGGTCGCCCACGTGAGGCATCTTCCGCGTGTCGTGGGAGAGGAGCAGATCTTCCTTCCCCATTCCCAATCGCCGCAGCGGACGATGACGTTCGCCATCAGAAGCGAGCTTCCGATCGAGACCCTTTCGAGCGCCATTCGCGAGAGAGTGAGGACCCTCGAGCCCTCACAGCCCATCCATTCGATCCGGCCCATGAACGACTATCGCGCCTCGGCACTCGCGACCCACCGCTTCACCATGGGCACGATGGGATCCTTCGCCCTCGTGGCGCTGGCGCTTGCGTCTCTCGGCGTCTACGGCGTGATGGGTTTCACCGTCAGCCGCCGAACCCGCGAGATCGGTTTGCGCATGGCGCTCGGCGCCGCTCCGAAGCGGATTCTTCTCGACGTGCTCCGCGACGGATTGCTCCTCGTGGGTCCGGGCCTTTCGCTCGGCATCGTCGGCGCGCTTCTCCTCGCGCGGTTTCTCTCGAACCTTCTCTTCGGCGTCACCGCAAGAGATCCCCTCACGTTCGTGACCGTGGCGGCGGTCCTTCTCGCCGTAGCCGCGGTCGCTTGCTACATCCCGGGGCGTCGGGCCTCATCGCTCAATCCGCTCGAAGCTCTTCGGGAGGAGTGAGAGAGTTCCCGCCTCCTGCGCAAAAACACCCACCTCGAAAGAACCGGGACGTCGGAAATTCTTGTGCGCCAGCACTGCCAGCCTGGCCTGGCGTTTGCACTCACTTGTGTGGAGGGCAGGAAAATGATGAGAGTTTCTTCCTGGGTCGCAGCCGGGCTTTTGGTGAGTTCCGTTTCAGCGAGAGCGCAGGACTCTACCCTGGACAAAGGTTTGGCGATGGATGGCGAGCGGTTATTCCGAACTTATTGCGGGGCCTGCCATGGAAAGACGGCGAAGGGGGACGGTCCTCTGGCCAAGGACCTGAAAGTCACGCCCGCGGATTTGACCAAGCTGAGCGAGAAAAATGGCGGCACGTTTCCTTTCGAGATGGTGATGAAGACCATCGACAATGGCCGGAGCGTGCGCGGCCATGGAACGGAAGACATGCCGGCCTGGGGGGCCGCGTTCAAGACGACTGCGGAAAGCGCCGACGATGCCAATAAAATGATGCGCGAGCTCGCCCACTACCTCTGGTCGTTGCAGCCGAAGTAAGCGGAGGCATGTTTCACTCGAGCCGAAGCCTGGACAAGAATGTGTCGAAAGAGGCCACTCCCGCCGAGACCTCTTTCCCGGGCCCGAGGAAACGAATGAACCATGGCCCCGACGGGCCTTCGACGACGGCGGCGATCATCCGGTACCCCGGCTCGTGATGACGCTCCGCAGCACCAGGCCGTACCGGCGCGGCGTACGTCCCCTCGACGTCGGCCCGCGTGATCGAGAGCTCGCCCGCCTTCGACTTCGTCACCTTCGCGCGCTCGCTCGTCGAACCGCCGTCCGGCTGATGGAACTGACCGTACCATCGATCGAGGTTGGCCTCGACGCTTCCGCCCTGACCCGCGCCGAAGTAGAAGACGACGATCTCCGACTTGGCGCCGTAGCTCCACTGCGCGAGGCGCATCGAGGAGCTTGCCTCGACTGTCTTCCAGTCCCGAGGGACGTCGTAGGCGAGACCGAGAAGGACGAAGAGAACGAAAGTGCTCATGAGCCGATCGTACCCCAACTCCGTCCGATCCATTAGAATCGGCGGCGATATGTTGCGTCGGGCGCGGCGAATCCTTCCTTCCGTGGCGCTGGTCATCGCCTTCGCCCCTGTGCGGGTGGACGGCCAGGTCGAGACTACGGCTCTCGAGGAAATGAAGATCGACCTCTGGCCCGAGTACGACCGGGCCTCGACGCTCGTGATGTATCGCTTCCGCTTGAAGGCAGGCGCGGACTTGTCGGTCCCCGTCGCCGTACCCCTTCCCGCAAACGTGGGAGAGCCCCACGCCGTCGCCTGGCGCGACGACAAGGGGTCTCTGTTCGTCGCCCAATTCACTCGGCGCACTGAGGGAGAGCGGGCGATGGTGCTTGCCCGCCTGGGGAGCCGCGAGGGACAGCTCGAGTTCTACTCCGACATCAAGTTCAACGACCGCGAGCGGTCGTTCCGCTTCGACTGGCCCGGAGGAGTCGATGTGGGCGCCCTCTCGTTCCAGATTCAGCGGCCCGCGGGGGCTTCGGAGTTTCGTGTCTCGCCCGCGGCGAGGAGACAGTGGGAGGGAGAGGACGGGCTCACGTACGCTCTCGTCGAGCTCGGCCCTCAGGAATCCTCGGCGCGACCTGGAGTCGACGTCCGGTACGCGAAAGATACCCCCTCGCTCTCGGCGCCCCTCGCGTCCCCTCCGCCACCGTCCGTTCCGGAAACGAAGACCGAGTCGACCGGAGGACCGTCCTCCTGGCTCGTTGCCGCGGGCGGCTTGGCCGCCGGGGTTCTCGGTTTCGCGCTCTTGCAAGCATTACGGAGCGCTCGATCGCCCGCACCGAAGGGGGATGGTCAGAAGCCGATCTTCTGCCACGAGTGCGGCACCAAAGGACGTCGAACCGACTCCTTCTGCATGAACTGCGGCACGCGTCTGCTCACGAAGTAAAGCTAATACTGTCCTCTCTCCAAAGGAAGAAACTATACTGGGCGTTCGCATCGGAGGGATAGCGCGTGTCTGATTCGTTTTTCGTCTCCCGTGGGACTTCGTTCGTCGCGACCGAGGCCACGCGCGGTCCCTGGGACGACGCCCACCAGCACGCGGGCCCGCCGTCCGGGCTCCTCGGCCGCGCCCTCGAGCGCTTCCAACCGCGAGACGACGCTCGCATCGTGCGGGTGACGATCGACATCCTGCGCCCGGTCCCCATCGCCGAGCTCGAGGTCGAAGTCGCGCTCGCCCGGCCGGGAAAGCGGGTCGAGCTGCTCGAGGCCGTCATGACATCGAGGGGAGAGGCTGTCTTGAAAGCTCGAGCCTGGCGAATGCGAACCGCCTCGCTCGCCCTCGATGAGCCCCCGCGGGAGGCGCTTCCCGGCCCGGAAACCGGCCGCTGGGAGCCTTTCTTTCCGGAAGTCGCGGAGGTCGGCTATCACACTCACATGGACTGGCGTTTCCTTCACGGAAGCTTCCGGGAGGCGGGACCGGCGATCGCCTGGCTCAAAATGAAAGTCCTGCTGCTCCCGGGCGAGGAGCCCTCCCCTCTCGTCCGCGTCCTAGTCGCCGCCGACTCGGCGAACGGAGTGAGCTGCGCTCTCGATCCGCGCGAGTACCTGTTCGTCAATACCGACCTCAACGTCTTTCTCCATCGTGTTCCCGAGGGAGAGTGGGTCGGGATGGATTCGCGGACGATCCTCGACGCGTCGGGAGTGGGGCTCACGGAAACCGTGCTTCACGATCGGAGCGGTCCCGTGGGCCGGGCTCTCCAGACGCTCTACGTCGCAAAGCGCTGAGCACTGATGAGGTTTTACATGAAACGACTGCTATTTCTCGTTCTCGTTCTTCCTTCCCCTGCGGCCGCCCAGAAGAAAGTCACTCTGATGTCGAACGAAGCTCTCGAGGCCATTCGCGACGAAGTTTCGGGGGCCGCGGCCAAAGCCACGGTGAGGGAGCTCGCGCAGATGCACCGCGTCCAGGCTTCCGAAGGCTACCGCCGCGCCGCCGAGCTCATGAAGGAGCGCGCAACCGCATTCGGGCTGAGCGGTGTCGAGATCGAAAAACTCCCCGCCGACGGGGAGACGCTCTACCGGCACTTCCGCGCGTACTACGGTTGGAGGGCGGAGGCGGGGCGCCTCTGGGAAGTCTCACCGAGGAACGAAAGGCTCGGGGACTACGGCGAGATGAAGGTCGCGCTCGCGGACTACAGCCAGGACGCCGAGGTCACGGCGGATCTCGTCGACGTGGGCGCGGGGAGCTCGGAGAGCGACTATGGCGGAAAAGACGTCCGCGGAAGGATCGTCCTCGCGGGCGGCCCGCTTCCGGCGGTGCACCGACTCGCGGTCGAAGAGCGCGGCGCCGCGGGAATTCTGAGCTACTTTCCCAATCAGCGCACGGGGTGGTCCGGTGACGACCCCGATCTAGTGCGCTGGGGCCACCTCGACCCGGCGAACACAAGCAACACGTTCGCGTTCATGACGAGCCCGCGCCAGGCGCGCGCACTAAAGACCCGGCTCGCCTCCGGGGAGACCATTCGCTTGCGCGCGGAGGTGAAGGCCCGGCTCATTCCCGACTACTTCGAGGTCACGACCGGGGTCATCCCCGGAACCGATCTCGCGAACGAGGAGATCGTCTTCACCTGCCACCTGGACCATCAGAGCCCGGGCGCGAACGACAACGCCAGCGGCGCCGCGGCGATCCTCGAGGCCGCACGGACGCTCTCGCTCTTGATAAAGACCGGAGCGCTCTCGCAACCGAGGCGGACGATCCGCTTCATCTGGCCTCCCGAGATCTCGGGAAGCTTCGCCTACCTCGTGAGACGGCCCGACATCGCGTCTCGAATGAAGGCCGGAATCCACATGGACATGGTCGGCGGGGCGCCGGCCGCGACGAAGTCCGTGTTCTTCGTGTCGCGGCCACCCACCTCGATCCCTAGCTTCGTCGGCGACGTGGGTGAGGTCTTCTTCGAGTACGTGAAGGACGGAAGCCGAAACGCAGCCTCGCGGGGTGATTTTACCGAGGCCATCGTTTCCCCCGAGGGAACGAAGGAGGATTTCGTCGCCGAGATGCAGGGGCTCGATCTCGGAAGCGACCACCAGGTCTTCGGCGACAGCGCGTTCGGGATCCCCATGCTGTACTTCCACGACTGGCCCGACGTCTACATCCACACCAATAAGGACGTCCCCGAGAACCTCGATGCCACCAAGCTCCAGCGAGTCGCCTTCCTCGGAGCCGCCATCGGCTACACGCTCGCGAGCGTCGGCCCCGCGGAAGCCCCGGCACTTCTCGCGGAGACCATAAGCCGGAGCGCCATGCGCCTCGGAGCGGATCGAGCCCGCGCTCTCGCCGCTATGTTCGCAGCCGAGGGCGAGGCGGTCCACGCGGCCTATCGCGAGGCAAGGAACCGAATCCGCCACGCGCTCGAGCGGGAGAAAGACGCGCTCACGTCGATCGTGAGTTTCACCGGCGCCGCGATCGACCTCGCTCCCTGGAACCAGAGCCTCGAGGCCACCCACCGGGGAAACGCGCTCGCGGTGCGCGCAGGTTACGAAGCGCTCTCCGCCGCCCCCCTGACGGACGACGCGCTCGAGCCCAAGCCCACGACCGCCGGCTCGAGGGTCCCGGTGAGGAGCGAGAGCGTCCAGGGGCCAACCAACCTCTATTATTACGACCACCTCGCCGCGACATTGGGTCCCGACGTCCCGTCTGTATCCCTCGACGAGCTGGCTCAGTTCGAGGTGTTGAACTTCACCGACGGCCGGCGGACGGTAGCGGAGATCCGAGATGCGGTCTCGGCAGAGCTGGATCCGGTCTCGACCGAAGCTGTGACCGAGTACCTCGAGATGCTCGCCCGCGCCGGGGCGGTGCGATTCCAGGAATGATCTCCCTCCGGAAAGCGACGATCCTCGGCGCCACCGGCCCGGCGGGAATCCACTCACCTCCCGGCTTCGAGGCCGAGTACCGGCCATTCGCGTGGTCTCTCGCTCCTCCAGGAACCTCGAGAGAATGTTCCCGGAACTGGACGACACACTACGACCGAGGAGTCAGCGAGACGCTCGACTGGCTCCGTTCGGCGCGGAGCGATTCCTACGTACGGGACTTCCAGAACGCCGGGTCCTGATCTCGCACCGACTGCGGTACAAAGCTCATGTTCGGATCGAGGCGAAACCGGTTGGTCTCGATGCTGAAGGCATGCGGGCCGAACTTCTGCATCGCCTCCTGCTCCTGCGGGGTCATCGCTTTCGTCGTCGTCGCCCCGTCTGCCATCATCTTATCGAAGTCGGCGAAGGTTACGGTGGAGCTGATGACGAGATACGAGGGAGACGGCATTCCCGCTACCACCTCGTAGACACGGTAGGCGACACCCGGAGCGGCTCGTCCCGCGGCAGCGCCGTAGGCCTTCGCCGCGGCCTCGAAGGCTCCCTCGCCCCCCGGTCGGACGCGGAAGGTGGTGATCTCGAAGAAGCGCTGCCTGGCAGTGTCGGGAAAAGCCCCGTGACTCAAGTCCTTGCGAGCGACGGTGTGAACGCTTCTCACGCCGGTGAGGTGCTCGGCATCGACTCTCGAGAGTCGTGACAGCTCGGCGGCAAGCGCCTCACCACCCTCCTCCATACTTTCTGCCACCTTGGCATGGGATTCGAAAGGCGTGATGAACCAGACTTCCGGCCTGCCGCTGAGCGAAGCGAGGGCCAAATAGGGGAACGCGGATTTCGCCCTCTCCAGAGCGGCCGGCCACCCGGTTTCCGTGGCGATGTGCTCGCTCGCGTGACCCACCTTGACCTCTTCGATCTGAATCCCCAGCACGTCGGGCTGGCTTGTCGGAAGGCTTTGGCCGAGAGAGGAGGCGGCCCAGGCTACGAGCAGTATCGAAGAAAGTACGAATCGCATGACTGCGTTCATCATCATCTCCTTTTCGCTGTGACCATTCCCGTGACTTTGCTGGCATTACGCAGCAAGCAAGCCGGGAATTTGTCACTCGGCGAAGAGTTTGTCAATCGCCCCAGCCGTACCGCTGTATCAAAGCGAATAGAAATCGATCACTCTCTCGATCGCCCGGCGGCAGACGGTGCAGAACGCCTGGCTTCTCGTGAACATGATGCAGTCGACCTCGGGCCGGTAGTACCCTTTGGCCTCGTACATCGCGCCCTCGAACGCTCCCACCTTCCCAAGGTACTTCTCGACGTCGAAGAGCCGCACCTCGAACTCCCGCACCTCGCGGAACAGGGCCTCCATCTCCTCTTCGGGGCGGCCCTCGGCCCGGATGCGAGCCCGGCGCTCCTGGAACTCCCGCTCGCGAGACTCGAACTCCTCCTTCTGCCAAGGTGTCGGGAGCGGCGTTTCCGCATCGACCACGTCCTTCCATTTGAGCTTTCCCGGATCCAGGAGGGCGGTCGCGTTCGGCTCCCAGGGCTCGGTTTTGACCGTCGCGGGCGCGTAGGCCACGGGAGAGGTGTAGTACTCGTCGGCGAGCCCCGCGAAATGGTGGCCGAACTCGTGGACGAAGACGTACGGCGCTTCGGCACTGTCGGCGGCGACGGTGCCGTAGAGACCGAGGATTCCTCCCCCGCCGTAGGTCTCGTTGTTCACGACGATCTCGACGAACTCGTAGGGGGCGAACGAAGCGACGTCTCGAAACGCGCGGTTATCGAACGTCAGCACGTAGCGTTCGGAGCCGAAGGAGTCGTAGGTCGTGCCGAGGGGCGAGCGGCGATGGATGCCACTCGAGGGGCGGGAGATTCCTGACTCCGCGGCGAGGGGGCAAAGCGCCCAGACGTTGAAGTCCTTTCGCCGTTCCCGAAACGGCGAGGTCTGAAAGAGAAGCTCCGTCAGCCGCCGAGCGTCCTTTTCGAACTTCGCACGCTCGGATGCCGTGTAGCCATCGCCGAGAATGAGGAAGTCGACCTTTCCGGCCGACACCCCGTTCTTCTCGATCTCGATGAGCGCGCCGGGCGACCCCGGCTCCGATCGATCGACGAACCGGTCCTCGGGATCGACGAGCGTCGACCAGATCTCGCGGAAGGCGTTGTCGGAGTCTCGCTTCTTGAGCACGACCTGCACCGGTGCCTCGGGGGCGGGAAAGCGCAGTGACTCGTGGAACGTCCGGTTCACTTTCGTCGCCTCTTCCGTCGTCTCCCACTCGCCGTAGATCGAAGCGAAGCCCCGGCCGAAGACGACACGGTTCGTAGAGCGGTCCAGAACCTCGAACAAGTACTTGCCGAGGTTGGTTTCGTCGATCGCCTGCGCCGGGCTTCCGGGCCAGGGAAGTGATTCGATGACGATGCGGTCGACGCTGAAGAGCTCCTGAGACGCGTTGCCGCTATGGTAGTAGTCGAGCCGCATCGTCGGCGTTCCCGCGAGCAGGGCTGAGAACAGAAGTACGAAGTTCATGGTAGGGAATCAGCGAATCGCGAGCGGCCGTCCCGGCGAGCCGGTGGCGCCCTTGAAACGGATCGGGGTGAAGACGAAGAGGAACTCGTAGGCCTGGTCGCGCGCGAGCTCCTCCAGGGTCAGGTTCTCCAGGTTGAAGATCCCGTTCTTCATGATGAGCTCCTGGTGTACGGGGAAGGCTTTCTCCGGATCGGAGCTGGGCTGCACTTCGGTCCCGGCCTGATCGCCTCCGACCATCGACGCCTTCCGCTCCACCACCCATTTCGCGACGTCGAGGCCGATTCCTGGAGGCTCGTGGGTGTACCTCGAGGGGTTCGTCCAGTATCGCGCCCAGCCGAACCGGAACAGAATCGCGTCACCCGGACGGAGATCGGATTCCGAGAGGCCCTGCCTCTCGAGAGCACCGCGCACGTCCTCGACCGTCACCTCGTAGCGGTTCGGAAGGCTCTCGACGCCAGCGTATCCCGCGACGTCGATGAGGATTCCCCGGGTCACGATGGGCTTTACGTTCTCGACTCCGAGCTTCTGAAGCCCGTAGGGGTTGTACATCTTGTCTCCGGTGAAGCCATTGTAGTAGACGTCCTTCACCATGCCGTCCGCCATGGTCATGCGCATCCCGATGTGACCCGGACCGTCGAACTGCGTTCCCACCTGGCCGATCTCGGCGCAGAGGAACTCGTCGTTGGCAACGAGGGAGTTCGCTCCCGGAAACGAGTAAGTCGGGCCTCCGGGGCTGAGAAGCGTGTAGGTCCTCTGGCCGAAGCTCGGCATGCTCTTCTCGTAGACCTGGCCCACTTCGTATATCCTCCCGGTCTTCACCAGACGCACGGCTTCGAGGACTTTCTCGGCAGTAATCCAGTTGGAGCCGCCCGCTTGATCCCCCTCACCCCAGATGGGGTTGGGCCACCAGGGTCCGGCGTCGCGGGTTTGCCCGTGAAGGGCCCCTGCTTCCAGAGCCGCCACCAGGATTGCGAAGGCGAGTTTCATGGTTCTTCCCTCCGGGGCACTATAATGCCGGCCGATGGCTGATGAAACTCGCGACGACGAGGGAGCGCTCTTTGCCGCCGTCCACGAGCTCTTCACCGAACGGATTCCGTTCAACAAGCTCCTCGGCATCCACGTCGATTCGATGTCGTTCGAGAGCGCCCGAATCCGCGTCGACTTTCGCGACGAGCTCGTGGGAAACTTCCTCCGCGGAAGCCTTCATGGAGGCGTCGTCGCGGCAGTCCTCGATCTCGCCGGGGGGCTCGTGGCGTTCCTGTCGGCGCTGAAGAACGCGCCGGGAGGCACGCACCAGGAGAAGCTCGAGAAGCTCGCGAACGTGGGGACGATCGACATGAGGGTCGACTACCTTCGCCCCGGGGCGGGCCGGCATTTTCTCGCCTCCGCCTACCTTCTGCGCTCCGGAAACAAGGTCGCCGTGACCCGCATGGAGCTACATAATAATGAGGACAGCCTCATCGCCGTCGGGACCGGCGCCTACCTCGTGGGCTGACGATCCGCCTTTCTATCAATAGTTTGGCGTTTTCGTCGGGCTCAAACGACATAGCTCCTATATAAAGGAGGATTCGTCATGATTTTCGCTGCCGTTCTTGTGGCATATCTTTCAATACCTGAGAGCCTGCCCTACGAGATTCTCGACGCCGAGAGGGAGATCGCGCTCGCGAAAAGCGCCGGCCTTGCGCCCTGGAACGAGGAAGCGACCATCTACGTCCTTGGGCCGGAAGGCTATTCGAAGGCGAAGGAAGGCACGAACGGTTTTGCCTGCATGGTGGGCCGAAGTGAGCCGGGAACGCGCTGGCCCGTGTGCTTCGACCCGATTGGGGCGAAGACGATCCTCCCGCGGTACATCCGCGAGGCCGAGCTGCGCCTCCAAGGTAAGACGGAGGAACAAGTCCGTCAAGACACCGCGCGCCGGTTCCTATCGGGTGAGTATCGCGCTCCCAGCCGCACGGGGATCTCCTACATGCTCTCGACGGAGGCCGTAACCTCGAACGGCAAGGACTTGATCCTGGCGCCGCCTCACCTGATGATCTACGCTCCGAACGTGCGGAGCGAGGAGATCGGCGTCGTGGACCGGAACGCCCATTCCCCCATGGTGCTCTTCGAGGGAGATCCGCATGGATACATCATCGTGTTCGTTCGCGACACGCCGCCGGAGCTGACGAACCTCGGTCCTTTACCGAAGCCGGTGAAATGAACGACCCCGGCGCGCGCCTGCCCCCGGTCGAGGAAGATCGTCTCGTCGAGCGGGCGCGCGACGGCGACCGCGAAGCCATCGAAGCTCTTCTTTCGCCCTGGAGAAAGCCTCTCTACGGCTACATCTATCGGATGGTCACCCACCGCGAGGACGCCGAGGACTTGCTCCAGGAGACACTGGTGCGCGCGATCGAACAGATCCCCCGTTTCCGCGGCGAAGCCAGGTTCAAGAGCTGGCTCTTCGGCATCGCGACCCACGTCTCTCTGGATCACCTGCGGAGAAAGAAGAGGTGGCGGGTAGAGACCCAGATCGAAGGCGAGGCCCGCGCCCGCGCCAATCCCGAGCGCATGGAGGAGGTCCGCGCAATGATGGCGCGGCCCGATTTCTCATTCGAGATTCGCGAGCACGTCGCCTTCTGCTTCTCGTGCCTAGCCCGCTCCCTCGAGCCCGAGATGCAGGCGGCTCTCTTCCTGAAGGAAATGATGGGGTTCACGGCCGAGGAAGGGGCCTCGATACTCGGCCTCTCCGAGCCGAAGTTCCGCCATCATCTCTCGGCCGCCCGAAGCACGATGATCGAGGCCTATGAGGGGATGTGCCAGCTCATCAACAAGACGGGCGCCTGCTGGCAGTGCCGGGGCCTTCGGGAGCTTGCTCCCAAGTCGAATCAGGGTCCCGATCTCGTCCAGATCGAAGTGAGGCCCGGTGTGCCCGTCACTCCCGAAAACCTCTTCGAAGCCCGGCTCGATATCGTACGAACCGCGGATCTGGAAGAGGGTCGTACCCGAACCCTGCACGAGGACTTCTTCGACGCCGTGACTCACAGCGAAGAATCCATGTCCGCTTGAGCGGGTTCGTGCCCGAATGTCGTACCATTGGAAGCAGGCCACGGTCCTGATGAAGCTCATAGCTCAAGGAGGGGCGGACGTGGCGGCGGGGCGAACGCTCTCGGAAAAGCGAGCCTTCGAGCGCGCCGAACTAACCTCGTGTTCGTCGACTCGATCATCGACGGACGCCGCGACGTGGAAGAGGTCCTGATGCGACGTCTTCTGCGCTGAGTCGCCGTTATCGGCGTCACCCCCCAGCACGATGTCCACGATCAACGTCTACCGCCGCTCGGCTCGTTGAACTCGGTCCAGACCGAGTAAACCTTCTTTACACTTCGGCGCTGGTTTCGATCACAGAGGGCACACCGCCCGCTCCTGCGCCGACGCGACCTGTGGTCGAGCCCCTCGCTCCCTCCAGGTTACCGCTCGCGGTGGAGCCGCATTGGGTGCGGCTCCGTCGCGCTGTGTTAGTATCCGCCGCGTCGTGAGGAGTAAAGCATGATCGCTCTCGGGAAACACGCGCTTCCGGCCTCGCTCTTCTTCATAACGCTTCTCTCCTGTCGCGCCGCCGTTCACCAGCCGCCGCCAGTTCAAGTGGTCCGGCTGGTCGATCTCTTCCCCTCCGCGGTCGTTGCGGGAAGCGCCGGCGCGCCCTCCGAGATCCCGCCGACCGAGTGGCGATTCGATGCCGGAGGCGATCTCGGTTGGAAGGCGGGCGTGGGCGTCACCGGCCTCCAGGTCCGCGAGGGCCGTCTCGCGGGAACCACCACCGCGGACTTTCCCATCATCCACGTCGAACGGTCTTCGGGTCTCGACGAGCCCGACGTTCTCCATTCGGTGGAAGTGCGGGCGCGCGTCTCCAAGGGCGGGAACCTGGAGATGATCGTCGTCGGAGATAGGGTCCTGGACCTCGGCGCCTCCATCCGTCGCGCCCGTCTGCTCGGATGGCCCTTCAAGACACCGGTCGTCCCCGGGGACGATTTCCAGACGTACACCATCACCCACGCCGACTCCCGGATACCCTCCTTCTCCGCTTCAACCACGCGCCACGTTCTCCTCCGCCCGCTGGATCAGGCTGGCGCGGAATTCGAGATCGAGT
>Ga0184637_10000657_pt1 | contig 25198 bp, 25 predicted proteins | sample PLM3_127_b2_FD_133143 | JGI IMG/M metagenome (GOLD analysis project Ga0184637, IMG submission 133143) | Groundwater sediment microbial communities from an aquifer in East River, Colorado, USA - PLM3_127_b2 | ecosystem: Environmental > Terrestrial > Soil > Riparian zone | place: USA: East River... | reverse complement strand
GCGCGCGTTCGCTTCTGGCTGCGCCGCGCTGACCGGCACGGAGGCGATCTCGGACGGCGTGCCAGCCTTCGAACCTCCCGAGTGGAAGAACGCCCAGATCACATTGACCTGGATGGCCGCCATCCTCGGCGTTCTCTTTCTCGGCATAGCGTTCCTTGCCGTGCAGCTCCAGATCGTGCCGCACGAACACGAGACGGTCGTGTCTCAGATCGCGCGGGGGACCTTTGGAGAGACGCCGGTCTATTTCCTGGTCCCGCCTGCGACCACGCCCATCCTCGTGCTGGCCGCGCACACCAGCTTCGCGGCCTTCCCGCGGCTGTCGTACTTCCTACCGCGCGATCACTTCCTCCCGCACCAGTTCCAGTTCCGCGGAGACCGCCTCGCGTTCAGCACCGGAATCCTGGCGCTCGGCATCGTCTCGGGTATCGTCGTAACGATCTTCGACGCTGACGTCCACGCGCTCATCCCGCTCTACGCCGTCGGCGTGTTCCTGGCCTTCACGCTGTCACAGGCAAGCATGGTGCGGCGGTGGTGGGTGCTGCGCGAGGGCCGGTGGCGGCAAAGCCTCGTGATCAATGGAGTCGGAGCAATCACGACCGGGGCCGTAACGGTTGTGGTGGGGACCGCGAATTTCACACACGGCGCCTGGATGGTGCTGGCACTCATCCCGGTCCTCCTGCTGATCATGCGCGCCATCAATGCCCATTACGTGGCGGTGGCAGACCAGATGGCCCTCCCCAGCCTGGACGTTCCACTCCCCGATCTAGCTCATCCGATTGTGATCGTGCCAGTGCCCGGCCTGGACCGCGCCGTCCACCGCACGGTCGCCGTAGCCCGCTCGATCTCTCCAAACGTGACAGGCGTCCATGTGACCGACGACGCGGAGGCGGGCGAGCGCTTGCAGCAGCGGTGGGAGCGCGCTGTTCCCGAGGTTCCGCTCGTCGTGCTGGAGTCACCCTACCGGTCGCTTGTCGGGCCGATCCTGACGTACATCAACGCGGTGCAACAACGAAATCCGGGCAAGCCCGTCATGGTCGTTCTCTCGGAGTTCGTCCCACACCACTTCTGGGAGTACCCGCTGCACAATCAGACAGCGCTTCGCCTGAAGGCGGCGCTCTTCTTCCGCCCGAACACGATCGTGACGGACGTTCCCTATCACCTGGAGCGCTAGTCGAGCCCCAGAACCAAGCGCGCGATGTTGAGGTACATCACCAGCCCCGACGCGTCCACGAGCGTGATGATCAACGGAGCCGAGACTACGGCCGGGTCCATGCCCACTCTGGCGAGCACGAGCGGCAGGACCGCGGCAACGAACGCCGACCAGACGACGATGAAGATTGCAGCAAGGGAGACGGCTAGGGTGATGTTCATCTCCATGCCCATGGTTTGCGCTCGTATGAACATCGCCACTGCCATTACGACTGCAATGCTCATTCCAACGAGCAGCTCTCGGCGCAGCACTCGCCAGGTGTCGCCGAAGCCCACGTCGCCTAAGGCAAGGGCGCGGACGACCGTGGTGACGATCTGGGACCCGACATTCCCTCCGGTCCCGATGAGCAGCGGGATGAAGAATGTCAGCGCGACTACCCGCTCGAGGGTGTCCGAGAAGGAATGCAGCACAGCGCTCGTGAGAGTTCCTGCCATGAACAGAGCAATGAGCCACACCACGCGCTTGCCGAAGAGTCCCCGCAACGACGCACGCAGATACGGCTCGCCAAGCGGCTGAGACCCACCAAGGCGCTCGATGTCCTCAGTGGCTTCCTCCTCCAGCACGTCCGCGACGTCATCAGACGTGATGACGCCCAGCAGGCGGCCGTCGTCATCAACCACTGGGAGCGCGAGGAAGTCGTGGTCCATCAGGAGGCGCGCCGCCTCCTCTTGATCGGCGGTCGCGGGCAGCCGAATGACCTGTCGGCGCATTACCTGGCCTATTGTGCTCTGAGGTTCCGCGATGACGAGATCACGGAGACTTACCACCCCTAGCAGGTGGCCGCGCCGATCGGTGACGTAGACGTAGTAGATGGTCTCTGCATCCGGCGCTTTCGCGCGGATGAGCCTCATCGCCGCGGCGACCGTCACGTCGGGTGAGATCGAGACGAACTCCGGTGTCATCCGCCCGCCAGCGGTGTCCGGCGGGTAGGAGAGGAGCTCACGTAACTCCTCTGCCTCTGAGGGCTGCATCTGGGACAGAAGCTCCTCCGCCTCCTCCTCACGGAGCTCCTCGACGACGTCCGCCGCGTCGTCGGGCTCCATCTCCTCCAAGATGTCGGCGGCCTCCGCGCGGCTGAAGCGCACGATCAGGCGCGCGGCTTCGCTCGGGTCGAGCTGGGCCACGGCGTCGGCCAGCCGGTCGCTGCCTATGTGGGGCTCGAGGGCGGCGAGCTCATGAGGACCGAGGCGCAGCAGCAGGTCGGCAAGCTCCGACGGCGGAAGGGTGGCCACCAGCTCTGCCGCGGCCGCGGCGTTGCCAGCTGTCACCAGCTCCCGAATCCGGCGCACCTCCACCTGGGTGAGCTGCAGATGTATTGCCGCACCTCCTGGCCGCGAGGGTGCGGACAATCGAGTTGCTTCGAGCAGGGGAGGGGCGCGCCCGAACTTCGGGTCAGCGAGGCCGGGTCAACGTATCGACGGTAGGGGGCGGCGTCCTGGGGGGAGAGGCTAGCTTTGGCCCGCTCCGCGACCCCAGGGCGCGGCGTGCGCGTCCGCCTGCTGCGCTATTCGGTTGTCCTGAGGCTCGCGTTGACGGGGTAAGTCGTCCACAGACGTCCTATCTGGGCCGGAGTTTCCGACTCCACGTGCATTGTACCCCTACTCCACGGGCCGCGCGACGGTTCGTGCATTCTGCATCTGCAGTCACAGCAGCCAAAAGATCAGCCAGGTAGCGAGGCCGAGGTAGATGAGGTTGCCCATGAGGTCGGAGAGCATGGTGTCGAATACCCCCGCGATCGTCGCGGGATCGACACCGATCCTTCTCAGGGTCATTGGCAAGAGGACCCCCGTTGTTGAAGCGACGAAGGCGATGTTCAGGAAAAGAGCGCCCCCAGCCACGACCCCGAGCATGGCGCTCCCCTTCCAGAGCCACGCGATGACGCCGAGCGCGATGCCAAAAGTTGTGCCTTTGATCAGGCCAACTCCCCATTCCCTCAGGAGCACCTGCATTGTCTCGCGAGGTGTGACGTCACCAAGCGCCAACGAGCGTATGACGATGGTCGCCGTCTGGATGCCAGCGTTGCCAGCTTGACCCGCGATGACCGGCATGAACACGGCCAGGACCGCCGCTTTCTCGATGGTGCCCTGAAACATGCTCACGATGAGTGCCGAGCCCAGAGACCACGCCATGTTGAACGCCAACCAGGGGACCCGGCGACGAGCAGACTCGAGCATAGGGCTGGTCGCCCGCTCTTTCACGCCGATCCCGGCCATCCGGTACATGTCCTCGGTCGCCTCTTCCTGCACGACATCGAGCACGTCGTCGACAGTGATCACTCCAAGCAGGCGGCCCCCATCGTCGACCACAGGGACGGCGAGAAGCTCATGCTCGGTCAAGAGCTGTGCGGCTGCCTCCTGGTCAACGTCCGCGCGTACGTGGAACACCTCACGTCGCATCACGGCACCGATGCGCGCCTGGGGGTCGGCCACGACCAGGTCGCGCATGCTCACGACGCCGACGAGCCGGTCGTCGGGCTCGGTCACGTAGATGTAGTAGATGGTCTCAGCGTTCGGCGCCTGGTTCCGGATCAACCGCATGGCGGCGGCGACTGTGACGTGCGGCAATACCGATACGAATTCCGGCGTCATACGCCCGCCTGCGGTATCGGGCGCATACGTCATTAGCTCGCGGATCTCCTGTGCCTCCGCGCTCTCCATCTCACCGAGGATCTCTTCGGCATCGTTTCGCTGGAGCTCCTCGACGACGTCTGTTGCGTCATCCGGCTGCATGTCCTCCAGGATGTCAGCGGCGATGGCTCGGCTGAACCGCGAGATGAGGCGGGCAGCCTCGCTGGCGTGAAGCTCAGCGAGCGCGTCTGCCAATCGGCCCGGAGCGAGCAGCGACTGGAGGCGTGCCAGGTCGATCGGTTCGAGCTGGAGCAGGACGTCCGCCAGGACGGCCGGCGACAGCATGCTGACGGCCACTTCCGCATCATGTAGGCGGCCGTCGGCCAGCATTTGGCGAAGAGAACGCACGTCGACGTAAACGGGCTGCAGGCGCATGGCTGCACCTCCTAGACGGATTAGGTGCAGACAATCGACTGGCGCTGGGCAGGCGGAACGCAGGCTGAAAAACGATACAGCCACGGCGTGTGGGGAGCGTTGCGGTCCGAAGGAGTCTGGGGGAGGGGGAGGTCTGTTAGGTGCGACTCACCCGCTCGCCCACGGGCACCCCACGCAGATCCGCCTGCTGCGCTATTCGGTTGTCCCTGGGCTCGCGTTGACGGGGTAAGTCGTCCACACAGTCCCTTTCTGGAGCTGGGATGCCAACTCCAACCGCATGATAGCACGGGATAGCTCAACGAGTTGTCTAGACCAAGTTGGTACAGATGTTGGCGTTGGCCAGGGTCCTCTGCTAGGCTTGCATCTGGTGCCACCGGTGGGGGCGCCGGGCTGCCACGCCCGTTATCCCGTGGCTATGGAGGAGACGGTTCGCCCGTCTTTTTTTTGTGCCCGCGATCCGAAAGCATCTGGGGTTTCGCGATGCTCGATCTAAGTGGCCATTGGGTCGGCGCGACCGCCGTACTGGTCTTCCTGGTCGCCTACGCGCTGGTGATTCTCGAGGAGCATCTCCATCTGCGCAAATCGATTCCCGTTCTTGTGGGAGCTGGAATCATCTGGGTTCTTATCGGCCTTGCATATGCCCAGCTCGGCGACACCAGCTCCGCAGCCGAGGCCCTTCGCCACAACCTGCTGGACTTCGCCGAACTGTTTCTCTTCTTGGTCGTCGCGATGACTTACGTCAACACGATGGACGAGCGCGGGGTTTTCGATGCCCTGAAAGCCTGGTTGATTGGGCGAGGTCTTCCGTTCCGGGCTCTCTTCTGGATCACGGGAGCACTCGCCTTTGGCATATCACCTCTAGCCGACAACCTCACGACCGCCCTGGTAATGGGCACAGTTGTCATTGCACTTGGCGCGCAGAACGCGCGGTTCGTGGCCCTCGGCTGCATCAACGTCGTCGTGGCCGCCAACGCCGGCGGAGCCTTCAGTCCGTTCGGTGATATCACAACCCTGATGGTCTGGCAGAAGGGCCTCGTATCCTTCACGGGCTTCTTTCCGCTGTTCGTTCCCTCTCTGATCAACTGGCTGGTTCCTGCCGCCTTGATGTCGCTGGCGCTAAGTCGGGGGCGTCCGCCAGCTTCCCAGGAGAAGGCGAACGTCGAGCGCGGCGGCCTCGTCGTCGTGGGTCTCTTCATCGGCACCATCGTAACGACAGTGCTGCTCCACAACTTCTTCCATCTCCCGCCAGCGGCGGGGATGATGCTTGGTCTCGGCGTTCTGAAGCTCTACAGCTATCTATTCAATCTGTTCTCGCAGCGCCGGCGAATGAGCATTGAAGAGCTCGACGATGTGTTCGCTCGGTCTCAGCTCGGCGCCGTGGGTGAGAATGCCGACGAATCGATAAGCGGTGAAGCGCGACGCGCGAGGCCGCTCCACATCTTCCGAATCCTCGAGAGAATTGAATGGGACACGCTGATGTTCTTCTACGGGGTAATCCTCAGCCTGGGAGGCCTGGCGGCGCTCGGTTATCTCGTCCTGACGTCGCGCGCGCTCTACGAGGGGCTCGGCCCCACGGTGGCAAATGTTCTCGTCGGTCTTCTTTCCGCGGTCGTCGACAACGTCCCCGTGATGTTTGCCGTCCTATCTATGAACCCAGCGATGTCCGAGGGCCAGTGGCTGCTCGTGACGTTGACCGCGGGCGTCGGGGGCTCTCTGCTGTCGATAGGAAGTGCCGCCGGCGTGGCTCTTATGGGCCAGTCGCACGGTGCGTATACGTTCATGACGCATTTGCGGTGGACCTGGGCGATTGCTCTCGGCTACGCGGTCAGCATCCTTGCACACCTGCTGATCAATCGGCACCTGTTTTGAGCTAGACCAGCGCCGTCCACCCGATAGAGGAGAGAAATCGCTCCATGTTGGAACGCGTCTCGGCGAGGTTGTCGCCGCCGAATTTCTCGAGGTAGGCGTCGGCGAGCACGAGCGCGACCATCGCCTCGACCACGACGGCCGCGGCGGGTACCGCGCACACGTCGGACCGCTGGTACTCCATCACGGTCTCGGTCCCGGTCTTCATGTCGACCGAAGGCTGCGGCGTTACCGTCGTCGCGATGGGCTTCATGGCTGCGCGGATAACGATCGGCTCGCCGTTGGTCACGCCGCCCTCGGTGCCGCCCGCGCGATTCGATGCGCGGATGGGTCGGCCCTCGCCCCAGCGGATGGCGTCCTGCACCTGGGTGCCCGTTCGCGCAGCGGAGGCGAAGCCATCCCCGATCTCGACGCCTTTGATGGCGTTGATGCTCATCACCGCGCCTGCCAGTCGGCCATCAAGCTTGCGGTCCCAGTGCACGAAGCTGCCCAGACCGGGGGCCAGCCCCCAGGCGACAATTTCGACAACACCCCCAAGCGAGTCGCGGTCCTCTTTCGCCTGGTCGATGCGCGAGATCATCTTTTCGCTCGTCTGGGCGTCGTAGCAGCGAACTTCAGAGTCCTCCGCACGCTGGAACAGCTCGGGCCAGGGTAGGTCAGGAACGGGGGCGCTCACTCCGCCGATCGAGACGACGTGGCCCGCGACGGTCGCTCCCAGCCCACCAAGAAGCGCTTTCGCCACCCCGGCGGCGGCGACCCGAGCCGTGGTCTCCCGGGCGCTCGATCGCTCCAGCACCAGACGCATGTCATCGTGCTGATACTTCAGTGCCCCCGACAGGTCCGCGTGTCCTGGGCGAGGGACCGTGATCGGCGGAGGCGTCTTGTCCTTCCAGTTCGCGTAGTCCTTGTTCTCGATGCTCATCGCGATGGGCGCGCCGGTCGTGAGGCCACGGGTGACCCCCGCCGTGATGAAGGCGTAGTCCTGCTCGATGAGCATGCGGCCGCCACGGCCGTACCCACCCTGGCGTCGCTTCAAGTCGACCGCGATCTGCTCTTCGGTCACCGGCACGCCGGCCGGCATGCCCTCGACGAGGATCGTGAGGCCCGGGCCGTGGGACTCCCCGGCGGTCAGGAAGCGTAGGTGAGACATGGGCTCTCGCATCGGTTGCTTGGTGCCGCGATTATACTGGGGCGCTGGAGACCTCAGAGTGGACGACATCCCGGCCAGGAAAGCCGACCACATCGACATTGCGGCCGGGCAGCAGGTGTCGGCCTCGATCTCCCCTGGCTGGGACGATGTCCATCTCGTTCACCAGTCGCTGCCGGAGATAGACCTCGACGAAGTAGACCTCAGGACACACTTCTTCGGACGCGAGCTGCAAGCTCCTCTCGTCATCGCATCTATGACTGGCGGCCACGCCCGGGCCGAAGAGATCAACCGCCGTCTCGCCCTCGCCGCTAACGAGTTCGGGCTGGCCATGGGCGTCGGAAGCCAGCGCGCGGCGATCCGTCGACCCGACCTCCTTGGCACCTACACCGTTGCCCGGGAATCGGCCCCCGATGCATTCCTCATCGCCAATGTCGGGGCGCCCCAGCTCATCGCTCAGGGTGAAAGCGCCGCGCTCACGGTGGAACAGATCCGCCGGCTGGTCGCGGACATGCAGGCGGACGCACTGGCCGTGCACCTGAACTACCTCCAGGAAGTCGTCCAGCCCGGAGGGGATACACACGCGCGCGGCGTCCTCGAAGCAATCCGGGCGCTGGCGGCGGCGCTCGACGTGCCCGTCATCGCCAAGGAGACCGGCGCTGGCATCAGCCGGTCGCAAGCGCTGGCGTTGAGAGACGCGGGAGTCGCGGCGCTTGACGTCGGTGGGGCGGGCGGCACCTCGTTCGCGCTGGTCGAGTCCGTCCGTGCGAAGGATCAGCAGCTAGCCGCGGCGGCTCGGCTCGGCCAGGCGCTGGGAGACTGGGGACTGCCGACGGCCGTTTCGGTCGCGCAATGCGTCGGGTCTGGACTGCCGGTGATCGCAACAGGTGGGATCCGCTCCGGTCTCGACGCGGCCAAGGCGCTAGCACTCGGAGCCGATCTCGTCGGCGTTGCTCGGCCGCTGCTCACAGCTGCTCTGGAGAGCTATCAGGCCTTGCAGGCCTACGTAGCAGAGCTACTGCATACGCTCCGTGTCGTGATGTTCCTCATGGCCGCGCGCACCCCACCGGACTTGCGCCGCCGAGAGCGGGTGATCACGGGGGAGACGGGGCAGTGGCTTCGGGGCCTGGCGGAGGGAGCCGGCGTGGAAACACGTGCACTTTGACTTCGCCCGCGATGAGGGAGTCAACGGTTCGTTCCGCCACGAGGTCCTGCACTTCGAAATCCTGCGTGGCGTTCGTGTAGACCGCGAGATAGACCCGCCCGTCGGGTCCGATACGTATGTTGAAGCTCGCGGCTGGAAACCGGGTGCGAATGCTGGCCTGTATTTCGGCGACGATCTCGCCAGCGACCCCTTCCAGCCCTTCGTCGGCGTTCCTCAACGGTTGCCGACCTCGTTGGCGACAGCCTGGACGAATTTGCGGGCCCGGCTGACGGCTTCTGTGGCCGTCGCCCGGCCAATCACGTCCGGTTCATAGTCGGCCTTCAGTCGTTCGTCGAACACGGCCTTGAGCGTCGTGCGCAACGTGCGGGGATAGCGGCCACGGGTGTCTACCAAAAGCTGGGCGAACTGGGCATGGACGACGTCGTGGGGCCAGAAGTTCTCGAGGTCGGGAGTCACGCCTTCGGCCACCAATGCGGCGACCGCCGCCTGGTAGCATGCATAGTAGGCGCGGTTTACGGCGTTGTTGAAGAAGTCGTTGGCAAGCTCGAGCTCCGCGCCCGAAAGGCTCGCCAACGCCTTCCAAAGGTATACGCCACTGGAGGGCGGCCAGCTCCCGGCCATACCGGGCGCGTAGCTGCCCGTCCATTCTGTCACCGGTTGCTCCGGAGGCCGTATCACAAGTCTACCATCGGGCCTTTCGCCTCTCGCTCGGCGCTCGTCTGAACCTTTGCCAACGGGGCTCACCGCCGTGATTTTCGATCTCGGAGGCACGCTCATCGATTACCTCGGCGGCGCCGTCAGTTGGCCAGCCATGGAGATGCCCGGCGTCCGCGCACTGCATGCATGCCTTTGGGCGGCGGGCTTCCCTGTCGAGGCCGAGGCGTTCTGCGACAGCTTCGTCCGGTCGATTGAGGTCAGCTGGCGGGCCGCGATCGATGGTGTCGGCGACCCGCCGACGCTCGCCGGCCTGGTTGCTGAGGTCTGTGCCGCCGCGGGCTTCGGCCTCGCGGATGAGCTGTGCCAGGCGGCGGTCGGCGCCTACTGTGCGCCGATCGCGGAACGCGCCGTCGTGACCCAGGGCGCGGCCGAGGTGCTGGCCTGGCTCCGGGGTGGTGGCATCCGCCTCGGCTTGATCTCGAATACGGTGTGGCCGGCCGATGCCCACCGCCGCGATCTCGAGCGCTATGGTCTGCTGACGTACTTCGACGTCACGCTGTTCTCGTCGGAGACCGGCCTGTGGAAGCCCGACCGACGCGTCTTTCTGCGCGCGCTCGAAGAGCTGGGCGTGGCTCCACACGAAACCGTGTACATCGGGGACCAACTAGCGGAGGACGTCGGTGGAGCGCTGCAAGCCGGTTTGCGCGCCATTCTGTTCGGGGACTTGCCCCAGAACGTCGACGGGCCGGAGGCCGAACGCTATGTGCCTCACGGCCAGATACGCTCGCTGGCTGAGCTACCCGGGGTCCTACCGACGTTCTGGGGACCCTAGTTCCGCGAGAACGGGCCCAGGCCGCCCTTGCGTTGCTCGATGAACTCCTGGAGCGTGGCGGCCTCGCGAACGAGGATTTCCTTCTCGAGCTCGAGCCGACTCGCCGTTGATGGCAGCTCGAGCAGGCGCTGGCGCTCGCGATTCCGGATCCGGAGCGTGCCTCCGGCGAGGTACGAAAGCGCCTCGGGATTCCCAGGCAGCTCCAGTGGCATCAGCTCTTGCTCGAGCGCGGCCTGCACCAGCGCCGCGTAGCGTCGGAGGAGGCCGCCGACCTCCTCGGCCAGCGGTGCCGTATTCGTCTCCGCGTTGGCGTCTTCGTCCTGCAGCGGCTCGATGTCGCCGACGATGTACGACTTCTTGTCAGGCGAGAGGTTGACCAGACGGAAACGCCGCGTCCCGACGGTCACAATGTTCATGCGGCCATCTTCGAGTCGATCGATGCCGACGATGCGCGCCATCGTGCCGATCTCAAACGGGGTCGCCGGCTCCCCCACCTCCGTGCCCTCCTTGATGAGAACGACCCCGAACTCCTTTTCGTTCTCAGAACAGAAGTCGATCATCTCGCGGTAGCGATACTCGAAGATGTGGAGAGGCAGCGGCATGCCTGGAAAGAGTACGGTGTTCAAGGGAAAGAGCGGCAGCTCTTCGGGCACGAGGCGCCTCGGTGGGAATGATGAGGCCAATTCTACCGTTAACCGGGATGAGCTACTATTCTCGTAAAGCAAGTCCCATTGGCTTGTTGATGAGTTTTGGAAAGAATTGTTCTTGCTCATGAATGAGGGGCATGGTTTGAGCGCGTATGCCTTGCAAGGGGACGACGGTCCCGTCAGGTCGGAGCCTCCGGCTCAGGCGACCGGCTTCGGTGAAGAACAGGCTCTCGAGCACATCGACGCTCTCTATCGGACGGCACTACGGCTGACGCGCAATCCCGCGGATGCTGAAGACCTCGTCCAGGAAACGTACCTCCGCGCGTTCCGTTTCCGCGACCGCTTCGCCACGGGCTCCAACCTCCGTGCCTGGCTGTTCAAGATTCTCACCAATACCAACATCAGCCGTTTCCGCCACATCAGTCGAGAGTCGGGCGACGCTTCGCTCGACGAGATGGACGAATCTGACCTCTACGCCCGCATCGCCGATGGCGGTCGTGGAGAGAGCGCCGAAGACGAACTGCTCAGCGCCGTGCTGGACGTAGACGTTCGCCAGGCCATCGAGGATTTGCCGGAGCCGTTCCGTCTGGCCGTGGTCCTGTCGGACGTAGAGGGATTTACGTACAAAGAGATCGCTGATATGCTAGATGTCCCCCTGGGCACGGTCATGTCTCGCCTGTTTCGGGGCCGACGAATCTTGCGGAAGCGCCTGACGGACGCCGCGCGCTCCGCGGCGGCTTGATCGGAGGGGCTGAGTAATGGACTGTATCGAGATCCAGACGCGCCTCGAGCAATACGTCGATCGCGAGCTCAGCAGCGACGAGGCCGCCGAGGTCCAGGCTCACCTGGATGCATGTCCCCCGTGCTTGCGCATCTATCAGTTCGAGGGCAGCATGCGCCGTCTCGTGCGGCGCGCATGCAGTGAGTCGGCGCCGGAAGCGCTGCGGGCCCGAATCCTCGGCGGGCTCGGCCCAGGGCTGTAACGCTAACTCGACAGCATAGCCGGCAAGTCAAAGAATCGGAAAAGTGTTGGGTCGACGAATCCCAACACCTCGGCGATCATCTCCCCTTCGATTCTCAGCGTCATCAGTCCAAACGGGCGGAACACGTCACTGTTGTCCTCGCGGTGATAGGTCGCGAAGGCGGGCCGTCGGTTAGCGCCGGTTGGATGGAGCCGTAATCTTCTTTGCCATTCGGGAGCCAGCGGATTGCGGACGAGAAACTCCGCGACCGCGGCTCGACCGAGATACCAGGACGGGACCGGCGGCATGCTGAGCGTCACGTCCTCTTTCAGCAGCGCCGCCAAACGATGGATGTCTGCGGCCTCCCAAGCCTGCCTATACTGGTCGGCGATCTCGCGCCGCGTGTCTCGGGCTGGAATCTGCGAGACGAAGCTCTCCGCCCCCGCCGGAAGCTGACGTTTCATCGCCTCTCTCGCTCGCTGCAGCGCGCTGTTCACTGAGGCGATGGAGGTCTCGAGAAGCCCCGCGGTCTCGCTAGCGCTCCATTCGAGTACGTCGCGGAGCAGCAAAACGGCCCGCTGGCGCGAGGAAAGATGCTGGACGGCCGCCAGGAAAGCGAGCTCGACGCTTTCGTGCGAGTCGTATCGAGCGTCGGGTCCGGCACGCTGATCAATCAGGTCGAGAAGACTATCCGGATAAGGCTCGAGCCAGGAGACCTCCGGCCGAGGCTCGGCGCCCGGAAAACGGGGATCAGCGGGCGAGCCATAGCCTACGGGCAGGCGCCGCTTGGAACGCTGTCGCAGGACATCCAAGCAGGCGTTGGTGGCGATCTTGTAGAGCCAGGTCCGCGGTGAAGCCCGGCCACCGAAAGCGTTCCTCGCCCGCCAGGCACGGAGCAGCGTCTCCTGGACGACATCCTCCGCATCCTGGAGGGACCCAAGCATCCGGTAGCAGTGGAGGTGCAGCTCAGGGCGGTGCCGCTCCACCAGCTGACGGAAGGTGTCGTCGTCCGCGATAGGAACAGCCTTCACCCGGCCCCCCGCCGTGCTTCCGATGATTGTGCCCCTGCTTCTCCGTCAATACAGACGACAGGTGATGGCAGATGTCATCGCCTGATTCACGACTGTGTAGACGGGAGGCGAGTATGTCAAGTAGCGCGGTTCTCCAGGAACAACTACACGAGGCGTGCCAGCTGTTGGAGGCCACGATGGATGGCGTCAATGATGAGCAGGCCCACTGGCAGCCGCCCGGGACAGCCAATCCCATCGGGGCCAACTACGCTCACGCGGTGCTGAGTGTCGACTTGGCCTTCCACGCCCTAATTCAGGGCACGGCTCCTCTGGCGCAGAGTAGCTGGGCGGGAAGAACCGGCTTGAGCGAGCTACCGCCGGGAGGCGGGGCCCCGGCTGAATGGGGCGATTGGGCGAGAAGTGTCCGCGTGGACCTTCCCGCGCTCAAGGCCTTCGCCGATGAGGCCTTTGGGGCGGCGGATGCGTGCCTCGCGTCGCTGGATGATCACGCGGCGAATCGACCCATCGACCTTACCGCGGCGGGGTTTGGACAGCGAAGCACGGCATGGGTCGCCGGCACGACCATCATGAACGTGAATCTTCACTGCGGCTAGATTTCGTGTCTGAAAGGCCTTCAGAGCCTCAAGGGATATCCGGTGTAAGCGTTATACCTGTCGGGGTAGCAGTCCCCGCGACCCTCGAGCGTGAGATCAAGGAGGTTCGCTCGCCCAGGGGTCGGGGCCCATCGGGTGACCCTCGGCGGCTCCCGTCAACCGCTCGAGGTAGTGGTCCCAGCCCGCCGCGTGGACATCCCGGATTTCGGCAGGCAGTCCAGTGTGGCGCAGACGCACGAGGGTGCCGTCTCCATCGGGGACGAGCGATACCTCGACGGTCGATGAACCCGGAGGCAGGGGGCTCTCGGCGCCCTCCCAACCCCACGTAAACACGACTCGGCTGTTCGGCACCACCTCGAGGTACTCGCCCCGCGCAACGTCGCGGCCGTTGATGCTGACGCGATATATGCCACCCGGACGCGGATCGAGCGTCGCCTCGATCCCCTTCCAGAGGATCATCCTGGCGGGATCGGTGAAGAAGGCGAAGACCGTTTCCGGCCGGGCCGCGATACGGACCTCGTGCTCCAGGGCTTCAGTCTGATGGGTCTGGGTCACCCCTCGACCTCCCCTCCTCCGCCTCGGCGGCCTCCTTCAACAGTCGCAGCCGACCTTCCCAGAACCCCGCCAGGTACTCTCGCAGCTCGCCGAGGCCCTCGGGCCGCGCTCGGTACAGCCGTCGGGTCCCTTGCCGTCGTTCGTCTATGAGGCCGGCTTCCTTGAGTACCCGTAGGTGCTGCGAGATGGCCGGCCGCGTGACCTCGAAGTGCGCCGCGATGGCGCCCGCGGGCAGTTCGTCGTCCTGAACCAGACTGAGGATCTCGCGGCGGCGTGGCTCCGCCAGGGCGCGCAGCGCAAGGTCCATAGAAATAGTGTAGCCATTGCTTACGAAAGCAGCAACTAACGAACTACCTCGCTCCCGCGCGCAGGAACGAGAGTGGTAGACTACCGACTGGCGCTTCGCGGCAGGCCTGAAATTCGTCAGGAGCGTCGGGGGTAGGGTTATAGCTCGTTGCGAGGTTTGCGGCCGGAGGGTCAAGCAGCCTTCTCGGGCCATCATCAACGGCCGAATCGTCTGCGCGATCCACAACCCGCGTCCGGACCAGCGGGCGCATCGGCGCGACGAGCGGCCCCGGCGGGATTTCGACCGTCCAGAGCCCTCGCTCGTCGGTATGGCCGGACCGGGCGCTCCGCCACCGACCGGGCTGGGGGGCGAGGTGCAGCGGCCTGTGGTAGTTGCAGCGCCCCTCGAATCGAGCCCGATCTCACCGACCGCAGAAACGGATGCAGCCGGCGAACCGGTGCTGGCTGCCATCCCCGCCGAATCGCCCGCGGCTGACGCTCCACCTCGCGAAGTGCCGGTAGCGGACGCGCCCGCCGCGGAAGTGCCGGTAGCTGACGTGCTCGCCGCGGACGCGCCCGCCGCCGATATTCCAGCCGTAATCCCGCAGGAGGTTCCTGTTCCCGGTGAGCAGGACGCGGCGCCTCCGGTCGCAACCGATCCGGCGCTGCAAGAGAAAACAGATGAGCTGTCGGCTGACGCCGAGGCAGCGGACGACGCGCCAGTGGAGGCGAAAGCACCCGCGCGCCGCACCCGACGTTCTACCGGCGAGGGCTCGGCGCCGGAGACTTCGACTTAGTCTTTACTTCGACAGGTATTTGAGGAAGCATGATGGACAAACCCCGAACCCTGGGTGAGCTTCGACGCGGTGGTTACCAGCCACTCTCCGTCAAAGAAGAGATGCGCAAGAACCTCGCGGACAAGATCCGCAAGGGGGAGGAGCTGTTCCCGGGGATTGTCGGCTTCGAGGAGAGTGTTCTCCCGCAGATCGAGAACGCTGTGATCTCGGGCCAGGACATCATTTTCCTGGGTGAGCGGGGTCAGGCAAAGACGCGTCTTGCACGCAGTCTCGTCAACCTTCTCGACGACGAGATCCCCATCATCGCGGGGTCCGAGATCAACGACAATCCGTTCGAGCCGGTCAGTCGCTACGCCATCGAGCGGATCGAGGCCGAGGGAGACGACACCGAGATCACCTGGGTCGGCCGCGACCGACGATATGGCGAGAAGCTCGCGACGCCCGACACGACGATCGCCGACCTGATCGGCGAGGTCGACCCCATCAAAGTAGCCGAGGGCCGCTACCTTTCCGACGAGCTGACCATCCATTACGGCCTGCTCCCGCGCACGAACCGCGGCGTCTTCTGCATCAACGAGCTTCCCGACCTGGCCGAGCGCATCCAGGTCGGCCTGCTGAATGTGATGGAGGAGCGCGACGTCCAGATCCGCGGCTACAAGATCCGGCTCCCGCTGGATGTCTTCCTCGTCGCGAGCGCCAACCCCGAGGACTACACGAACCGTGGCCGAATTATCACGCCGATCAAGGACCGGTTCGGCTCCGAGATCCGCACCCATTACCCGCGAACCCTCGAGCACGAGATGGACATCATGGAGCAGGAGAGTACGCCGCTTGGCTTCCCCGGGCTTCAGATCGATACGCAGCCCTACATGAAAGAGATCGTGGCCGAGCTGACGCAGCTAGCGCGCAAGAGCCCGGACATCTCCCAGCGATCTGGCGTCTCCGTCCGCGTGTCAATCTGCAATTACGAGAACCTCGCCGCCAGCGCCGTTCGCCGCGCTCTTCGTCTCAACGAAACGGACGTCTGTCCCCGCGTGAGCGACCTGCCCTCGGTCCTCGCCTCGACGAGCGGCAAGATCGAGCTGGAGACCGTGGGCGATGCCCGCGAAGATCGGATCGTGGAGCGTCTCATTCAGGGCGCCATCCTGAACGTGTTCAACCGTTACTTCACGGTCCAGGAGTTCGACGAGCTCGTCAACGCCTTTGAGAGCGGCCTGAATATCGAGGTGGGCGACACGATGCCATCGATGGAATACATGCTGCAAGCATCGTCCGCGGTCGGATTGAAAGCGGCCGTGGCGAAGCTTGGCTCCCCGAACAACCCGGCGAGCATCGCGGCCGCCGTTGAGTTCGTCCTCGAAGGGCTGCACCTGAACCGCAAGTTAAATAAGGATCGCACGGACCATCGGACGCGCTACCGCCGCTGACTGGAGGGTCGTGTGGAAGCACGACGTGTTTCTACACACCGGTACTGATTAATGCTTGACAGCCTCACACCGAGCGGTCGCTATCGTTACTCCCGATGGGACGGGACGCAGCACGTCTCTCCGTTCGATGCCGAAGAGCTCATGGAGAACCTGGCGGACGACTTGCTCGCCGACGGCGACGTCCGCAGCGCCCTCCAACGCCTTCTCCAGCGCGGATTCCAGCGGAACACCGGCGGCCAAACGATGGGACTGCAGCAGCTCCTGGAGCGCCTGCGCTCTCGACGGCAGCAGCAGCTGGACCGCTACGACCTGGGCGGCATGATCGACCAGATCAAAGAGAAGCTCGAGGACGTGATTCGCACCGAGCGCGAAGGCATCGACCGCCGCCTGGACGAGGCGCGGCGCCGGCCGCCGGGTGATGCCAGCCAGGACCAGGGCCGCCAGAGCCCGGACGAGGGATCGCCGGAGCCATCTCCCGAACTGCTGAAGATGCTCGAGGACATTGCTGGCAAGAAGCAGGCCTTCCTCGATCAGCTGCCCGAGGATCCCGGCGGCGCCATCAAAGCGTTGAACGATTACGACTTCATGGACCCTGAGGCGCGCGAGAAGTTCCAGGAGCTGCTCGCGATGCTGCAGCAGCAGATGATGCAGTCCTATTTCCAGGGAATGCAGCAGGGCATGCAGTCGATGACGCCGCAGGATATGTCGGCGATGCGGCAGATGCTCCAGGATTTGAACCAGATGCTGCGCGACCGCGCCGAAGGCCGAGAGCCGGATTTCGAGCAGTTCATGCGGCGTTGGGGCCAAAACTTCCCGGAAGGTATCAACAGCCTCGACGAGCTCATGGAGCACATCCAGAACCGCATCGGCCAGATGCAGTCCCTCCTGCAGAGCATGACGCCCGACCAGCGGCGCGAGCTCCAGGAGATGGCCGAGCAGCTCATGGACCAGGCCGGCATGAGCCAGGATCTCGCCGAGCTCGCGGGACTGCTCGATCAGCTCTCACCGGCGCCTCGCTCACAGCGGCAGTATCCCTTCAGGGGCGACGAGCCGGTATCGCTCCTGGAGGCGATGCGGCTCATGGAGCAGCTCCAGGAGATCGACTCGCTGGAACGCCAGCTGCAACAGGCGCGCGACCTGAACAACCTGAGCGACATCGACGTCGAGAAGATGCGCGAGCTGCTCGGAGACGACGCCGCGCAGTCGCTGGAACAGCTCCAGCGCCTGCAGAAGATCCTCGAGGATGCCGGCTACGTCACCCGCCGGGGCAACGAGCTGGAGCTGACCGCGCGCGGCATGCGGCGCATCGGCGAGAAGGCGCTCCACGACATCTTCCAGCACCTGAAGCGCGATAGCTTCGGCAAGCACCCGATGAACTACCGCGGCCCTGGCGGCGAGCGCATCGACGAATCGAAGGTCTATGAGTTCGGCGACCCCTTCGCGCTCGACATGCAGCGCACGCTGATGAACTCGGTCGTGCGGGAGGGCCACGGGACGCCGATCCGGCTGGTGCCAGACGACTTCGAGGTGTACCGCCACGAGCTCGTGACCCAGAGCTCGACGGTGATCGTGCTGGACATGAGCCGCTCGATGTTTCTCCGCGGCTGCATCGTCGCGGCGAAGAAGGTCGCCATCGCGCTCAACTCCCTCATCAAGGGGCTGTACCCGCGCGACAACCTCTACATCATCGCGTTCTCGTACTACGCGCGGCAGATCGACACGCAGGACCTACCGCGCTTGAGCTGGAGTGAGTGGGGCTACGGCACGAACATGCAGCACGCTTTCATGGTGTCGCGCCAGTTGCTCGCGCGACACAAGACCGGTTCGAAGCAGGTGATCCTCGTCACCGACGGTGAGCCAACCGCCTACTTCGAGGGAGGGCAGATCGAGTTCTCCTACCCGCCGACGTACCGCACGTTCCAGGAGACGCTGCGTGAGGTTGGCCGCTGCACCCGCGAGAACATCACGATCAACACGTTCATGATGGAGCGCGGCCGCTACCTCACCGACTTCGTGGACCAGATGACGAAGATCAACCGCGGCCGGGCCTTCTACGCCACGCCCGACCGCCTCGGCGAATACATCCTCGTCGACTACGTGGACAACAAGCGCAAGACGATTCGCTAGCGCTGGCGGTTTTGTCTCCGGGCGACTTTCCGACTATCTTGCAGCGGCTATGAGGCCGCCGATGGTCCGCCCGCTGCTGGTGTCGATCGCTGCTGTCGTAATCGTCGGCTGCTCGGTACCTGCGCCGACTCCGCAGGCCACCAACCCAACGGTTGAGGCGCTGAACGCACAGGTCGTTGCGCTAAACCGGCAGCTCGAGCAGCTGCAGCCAAGCCCTGAGCCCGCGGCGACGCAGGCTCCCACGCCAACGCCCGTGCCGACAGTAGAGCCAACGGAGGAACCGACGGCGACGCCCGAGCCCGAGCCGACCGCGGCGCCTGAGCCGACGCCTCGCGTCTTCCCGACCCGTACGCCACGACCGATCCTCGCCAGCGACGCCGCGCCGTGTAGCCTGGGCCAGATCAAGGGCAATCGGAATTCCAAGATCTACCACGTGCCGGGCGGCGGCTCGTATTCACAGACGAAAGCCAATGTCGAGTGCTTCGCCACCGAAGCGGCAGCTCAGGCGGCGGGGTACCGACGAGCGCGCAACTGATCAAGCCCGGGTGTGGTCATCTGCCGAGTCAACCACAGCGTGCACGCCGGCACACCCTGTCTTGGCCCCAGGGGCCGACGCGCAAATGAAGATGTCGACGCGTCGGTTATGCATCAGTTCCTGCGGCAGATCTGCGCGGTCTTGGAGCAGACCCTGCGGCCAGCTCACACGGTAGCCTACGTTCTCCAACCCCCTGAATCCGCCGTAGAAGTCGGCGACGTCTGTGCGCTTCAGTCCGTAATGCCCAGTGCTCAGTAACCGGCCGTCGGGCGGGGGACTGTCTTCAGACACGCGCACCTCGGCAGCAGGCTCTCGGTAGGCGGCCACAGCGGCAGGCCAATAGGGCCGCCACGGGAAGCCGCCCTCTATGAGAGCCCAGCCTTCAACTTCGGCCGGGTTAGCCGTGCTGTCTGGCGGCGGATCAAGTTGCATGACGACGCGGCCCGCTCCGTCGCCGAAGTAGACAGGAATGACGTATTCGAAGAGAGCCACGAAGTTCAACACTATAAGCCAGAGGGTCGCGCCTATCGGCACCATCCGAAGAGCCGGCGCCAGAGCGCCGAGCCAGCTCCAGCCGACGACCAGCCCGATGGCGACGGGGACGAGCGCCGCGAACAGGTAGCGCCCTTGCGGCGAGTACTCCCCATACGCGCTGCTCGCTATGGCGAAGATCGCCGTCCCGCCCAGGACCGCGAGGCCAAACCCGAATGCCGCCAGGTCATCGGGGCCGCGCGGGCGGACCCGGAGACGGACCAGCCGTCCAGCCAGGGCCAGGGCGACCAGCGCCAGGCAGGCGAGGTAGTAGCCCGGGTGCATCTCGATCGAGAGGAAGCCAAACTTCCCGACGAAGCTCGTGAAGCTCGCCCACCAGAAATCTGTCCGCACCGACAGATCGAGGAGCGTTATCCCGTAGTCCGCTGGCACGAAAAGCGTGTTGCCCCCTGCCGCCGCCTTCGCCTCCGCGATGACTCGGACGGGCACCAGCTCTCCGTACAGCATCAAGTTGCGAGCGAACCACCAGCCGCAGATCGCGGCAGCTCCGACGAACAACGCGGTGACCGGAATGGGCCGACGAGCCTGCAGGGCTGCCACGATGAAGCCGACGGCAGCGGCTGGATAGAACGTGTACTTCGTCAGCAGGAGCGCCCCAGCCGTAGCCCCAATTCCCAGTAGCAGCCACACGCCGTACTCGCCAGAGCGCAGTCGGATTAGGAGGTAGAAGAGCAGCGCGCTGAGGGCTACGCCGATCGCGTCGTTGTTGACGTACGCGGCGGTGAAGGCGAACTGGGGGAGAAACGCCACAACCAGCGCCGCGCACACGGCCACAACGACGCTCCTCGGAACCAGGTGTCGGGCGATCAGGAACGTCAACGCCACCGTGGCGACATACGACGTCGATGAGACCAGCCGCGCGCCCCACATGGTGCCGTCTGTGAGCTGGGACGCAAGTGCGCCAACGACATACGCGAGAGGAGGGAACGGCGCATAGCTCTCGACAACGCCCTTGCTCGTATTGAGCAGCCAGATATCGTCAGGGTGAAACACGGGCAGCCGTCCGTGGTCGAGGATGAAGCGGACAACCTGGAAATGGGCAGCCTCGTCGGGCGCCTCGTTGAAGGGAATCGTGAACGCCCACAGCAGGGCGTTCGCGGCGGCGACGGCCACGAGGCCCGCGAGCAGAACTGGGTCGGTCAGCCAGGCGGAGCCCTTCGCCGTCTGGAGGTCGGGCAACTCGGCCGGACCCGAGGCCGTCCGCCGGTCAGGCAGCCTGGCACCCGGAGCCGTCGGCTGGGTCTCTTGCATGCCGTATGCTAAAGCGAATGCTCGGCCCGATCCCGAGCGCAAAATGGATCATGACTAGCACTGTTCCTCGGCTTGGGCCTCACATATGGCTCGCCTGCGGAACATTGCCTCGCGCGAAATCGTTCCAGTAGATAGATAGATGGATAAGGGGCAACGACAAGCAGTGAATCAAGAGCTCTGGGACGTAATAATCGTCGGCGGAGGGCCGGCGGGTCTCACCGCGGGCCTGTACGCAGCGCGTGCGAACCTGCATGCCCTGCTCGTGGAGCGCCTGCTGCCCGGCGGTGAGCTGCTCAATACGGACATCATCGAGGATTACCCGGGGTTTATCTCGACCACCGGGCGTGAGCTTGCCGAGCTCATGGAGCAGCACGCGACAAAATTTGGTCTCAAAATCGAGCAGGGGACAGTGCAGCGCGTCTCGCGAGACGACGGCGGCTTCATCACCCTGACCGAAGAGGGCCCGACGTACCACTCCAAAACGGTCATCCTCACCGCTGGGGGCACGCCCCGCAAGCTGGAGGTGCCTGGTGAGGAGGAGCTAGCTGGCCGTGGCGTCTCCTACTGCGCAGTCTGCGACGGCCCACTGTTCCGTGACAAAGAGGTAGCGGTCATCGGGGGCGGCGATTCGGCCTTCCAGGAAGGCCTCTATCTGACGCGCCACGCCTCGAAAGTACACATCGTGCACCGCCGCGACGAGTTCCGCGCTCAGCCAATCCTCCAGGACAAGGCCAAAGAGAACGAGAAGATCAACTTCGTCACCAACGCAGTCGTGGACGAGATCGGCGGCGAGAAGAACGTCGAGTGGGCGAAGATCCGTAACGTCAAGGACGGCGCCATGCAAACACTGCCGCTCGACGGCGTTTTCGTGTTCATCGGCTTCACGCCGAACGTCGGCATGTTCGACGAGCACCTCGACCACGATGAGCAGGGCTTCCTGATCACGAACGACCGGATGGAAACACGCGTTCCTGGCCTCTACGCTGCTGGCGACGTGCGCACGCAGCTGGCGCGGCAGATCACCACGGCCGTTGGGGATGCAACGACGGCGGCCATTGCTGCCGAGCAGTACATCGAGGACCAGGCGTTCAAGGCGCAGCGTGCGAGAGCCTGAAGCCGAAGGCGCCATTCGCGTCCCACCCGAGCTGCGACCCCGATCGACCGTCCAGCGCATGGCCGAAGAGGTCCTGCGATTCGGGCGAAAGGGGTTTGCTCGCGTTGCCGAGCTCTCCCCGACTCGGCTCAACCTATCGTGGATCACACCAAACCTTGCCGTAGGCGGCGCGATGCATACACGGGATATCCCTCGGCTGCGGCAGATGGGGATCACGGCTATCGTCGACTGTCGCGAGGAAGCGAGCGACGACGAGCTCGCCCTTGCCCGGAACGGAATGGACTTTCTTCGCCTGCCGACTCCCGACGCGCACACGCTGACCCAGGAGTCGTTGGACCGCGGGGTCGATTGGATCCGCAAGCAGGTCGTGCGCGGAGCTAAGGTCTACGTCCACTGCTCCCATGGGGTGGGGCGCGCTCCCGAGCTGGGCGCATGCGTTCTCGTCGCCGAAGGCCACCTGGCAAGCGAGGCGCTCGGCATCGTCCGTGCCCGCCGCTGGCAGGCTTCCCCCAACGAGGAGCAGGTGGTGGGTTTGCTGCGCTACGAGAAACGGCATCGCGAGCGGGCTCGACCGCTCTCGCTTGGAGAGGATGCAGGCGAGAGTGACGATGGGCACCCAGGTGCTTGAAGCGACGCTCGGCTGACGGTTACCGTTGGTTCTGGACATCGACCGCGGGGAGACAGATATGCAAGCGTTCGTCGCAGCACCTCGTTCTCGTGCCACGCTCGCGATCGCCATACTCTTTGCGGCGGTCGGAGTCTTCTTCGCCTTTCCTATGGCCCGAGCGTTAGGTAGCCAGCTCCTCCAGAGTTTCCGTGTCCAGCGCTTCGTTGCCATCAGCTTCGACTCCAGCCAGCCCATGCGGGCCCTGCCCGATCTGGCGGCGTTCGGCACCGTGACCGAGATCAGCCACGGCCGCATGCGAGCGGCGGCATCCGCCGAAGAGGCGGGCAATCTGGCAGGGCTCACTGTGCGCCTCCCGGCAAGCGAAACCGCCTCCCGTGAGCCGCAATTCATGGTCATCGAGCCGTCCTCGATGTCATTCACGTTCGACGTGGAGCGGGCACGCGAGCATCTCGCAGCGATTGGCGAGACGTCCTTCCAGATCAACGATCGCTTCGACGGCGCAGTGCTGTCGGCGGCAATCCCGGCCGTGGTCGTCGCGCAGTTCGGCGGACGGCCCGGGCGGTTCGCGCCTGGTCCCGAGATGTTCGGGCCGGAGTCGCTCGTGGTCATCCAGGGACGGAGCCCGAGCGCACACGTGTCGGGTCGAGTGGACCTCGCCGACATGCGACAGCTCTTGCTCTCGATGCCGGGCCTCCCGCCGGAAACCGCCGCGCAGCTTCGAGCCATCGACGACTGGACGACGACGATGCCGATTCCTGTGCCGAGGAACATCGGCGTCGCCCACGACGTGCAGGTGAACGGTCGCCCCGGACTCGCCATCGCCGACAACACGGGGGCGGGCGGCGTGATTCTCTGGACCCAGGGCGGCGCGGTGTACGCGGTGGCTGGCGGCAAGACGGCCGACGAGCTGCTGAGGATCGCCTCGACTCTTGGCTGACGCCTCCCCCGCCATTGCGACGCACGGGCTCCGCAAAGAGTACGGCGAGCGGGTCGCGGTCGAGAGCGCGTCCCTCACCGTGGAGCCTGGCGAGGTCTTCGGGTTCCTCGGCGCCAACGGCGCCGGCAAGACCACACTCGTCAAGATGCTCCTCGGGCTCGTGAAGCCCACATCTGGCACCGCCGCGCTGTTCGGCCGATCCGTGCGCACTCCCGACGCGCGCCGAAGCGTTGGCTACCAGCCGGAGCAGTTCCGCTTCCCCGAGTGGATGACCGGCGCCGAGACCCTCGCGTTCCACGCGCGGCTCGGCGGCGTGGGTTCAAGCGCTATACAGCCGGCCATCTCTCGAGCGCTCGATCGGGTCGGCCTCGGCGGCCGGGGCGGCGATCGTATTCGCACTTACTCGAAGGGGATGCAGCAGCGGCTGGCGCTCGCCCAGGCGCTTGTCGCGCAGCCGCGCCTCGTCATCCTCGACGAGCCGACGTCGGCGCTCGACCCGGTTGGACGGCGAGACGTCCGAGAGGTGATCGCCTCGCTGCGCGACGAGGGCGTCGCCGTGTTTCTCAACTCGCACCTGCTGTCGGAAGTCGAGCTGACCTGCGACCGGGTGGCGATCCTCCACCAGGGGCGGGTCGTGCGCGAGGGCCGTCTGGGAGAATTGCTCGCGGCGCCCACTGAATTGCACCTCACCGTCGATGCCGTGACCCAGCGGCTGCTCGACGCGATTCAGCCATTTGCGACTGCAATGCGGCCAAACGGCCGCTCGATCGACATCGACCTGGCGAGCCCGGATGCGGTGCCCGCAGTCGCGCGCGCGGCCCAGGCCGCCGGCGCTGAGCTGTGGGAGCTGCGGACGCGGCAGACCACACTCGAGGATGTATTCATCGGCGTCGTGCGGGCCCAGGAATGATGGTCCTGACGCTCGCCCGTTACACGCTCCACGAGGCCGCGCGGAAGCGGCTCCTCTTCGCGGTCGTGGTTCTCACCGCCGTGTTCCTGGTGGTCTACGGGGTAGGCTCGCACTACCTGGCGGACCAGGTCAAGGTTAGCGCGCCGCGCGGCGCACCGAGCTTGACGTTCATCGCCGCGCTGATGGCCGTTATGGCCTTCTATATCGTCTCGTTTCTTGTGAGCCTGCTGGCGATTTTCGTGTCGGTTGGGTCCGTCTCGTCGGAGGTCGAATCCGGCACGATCCTCGCGCTCGCCGCGCGCCCGATCCGAAGGTGGCACATCATCGCTGGCAAATGGTTGGCCCAGGCGGCGCTCATCGGCGTTTACCTGGTTACCGTGGGCGTCGGCGTCTTGTTGCTGACGAAGCGCTCGACCGGCTACGAGCCGCCGAACGCCCCGGCCGCGTTGGCGCTGATCTTCCTAGAGGCGCTCGTGCTTCTCTCGCTCTCTATGCTCGGGAGCAGCGTGCTTTCGACCCTGACGAACGGCGCCCTTGCGTTCATGCTCTACGGCGTGGCGTGGGTCGGTGGGCTGGTCGAAGCGATCGGCGGCATCTTCGGCAATCAAGCGATGATCAACGCGGGGATCATCGCCAGCCTGCTGATCCCGTCCGATGCGCTCTGGAAGGGCGCCTCGTTCCATTTGCAGCCGGTTGCCATGATCCTGGCGCAAAACGTCTCACCGGCCGCTAACCCGTTCACATCCGCAACGCCCATGGCGCCACCCATGCTGGTGTACAGCGTGCTTTACCTGGTCGCATGCCTGTTGCTGGGGATGTGGGTCTTCTCGAAGAAGGACCTCTAACAGGATGCGGAAAAACCGCTTGGTAGGTGCTTATGGCGCATGAGCGGCTCCTGTTTTCGGCTTTTTTGGTTGGCTGATCTGGGTTTTGGCCCTAACTGGCGGGCCGGCTATAGTCGCTGCACG
>Ga0184637_10000656_pt1 | contig 25221 bp, 18 predicted proteins | sample PLM3_127_b2_FD_133143 | JGI IMG/M metagenome (GOLD analysis project Ga0184637, IMG submission 133143) | Groundwater sediment microbial communities from an aquifer in East River, Colorado, USA - PLM3_127_b2 | ecosystem: Environmental > Terrestrial > Soil > Riparian zone | place: USA: East River... | reverse complement strand
TCCGCCCGCACCGACACGTTCGGTGAAGCGAGCGTGCCGCCGAGCACGAGCGGCACGTCGAGGGAGGCCGGCAGCGGCAGCCGCGCGGGCGCGACCTCCTCGAGCGCGCGCCTGGGGACCGCCGCGCTGCCCCGGAGGTCGAGTCGCCCGTCGAGGCCGACGCGGCCGCCCAGCGCGAGCGGCCCCGCGGGCGTGTCGAGCTTCACCGGCGCGCGCGCCATGAGGAAGCCGTCCTTCACGTCGAAGGCGCCGGCGAGGTCCCTGAAGCGGGTCGTGCCCCCGGCGGCGCCCGCCACGCTCCGGGCGGCGCCGCCGCGCCCCGCCCTCGCGAGCGCCTGCGAGACGCCGCCCAGCACCCGATCGCCGAGGTCGGTCGTGGTGAGGGCCCCCTCCGCGAGCGACAGCGCCGCGAGGCCGGTGAGGGCCTGCTTCAGCTTCCCCCAGTCGGTGCCCCGGCCGGAGAGGTCGAGCCGGCCGCTCAGCTTCCCCTGGAGCGGCGCGGCGCCGGAGAAAGCTTGCAGGGCCGCGCCTGCGTCGAGGCCGGCGAGCTTCGCCGCGAGCGTCCAGGACGGCTCGCGCTCGACGAGGGCGACCTTCGTGCCGCCGCCCGAGACCGTGCCGCCGAAGACCTTCGCGTCGAGCGCCTCGATCGCGAGCACGCCCTTCGCGAGCGCCACCTTCGCGCGCACGTCGCCGAGCGTGAGCCGGCCGCTCCGCACCTCGCCGATCGCCACCGTGCCGCGCGCCGCGCTCGCCGCGAGCGTCGCGCGCGTGCTCGCGGGGAGGAGGTCGCCGCCGGGCGCGGGCGCGGGCTCCTCCGCGCCGCCCTCGGGCAGGAGCCCCATGACCGCGTCGAGGTCGAGCAGCGGCCCGGTCACGACGAACCAGGCGCGCACCGGCGCGGTCTCGACCGACGCGTGGCCGCCGAGGTCCACCCCGGGGCCGCGGAGCGCGAGGTCGGTGAGGTCCACGCGCGCGGTCCCGGGCTTCGCCGGGGACCAGCTCGCCCGGGCGCGGAAGCGGCCGGAGGCGGACTGCCCGCGGAGCCGCACCTCGCGCAGCTCGCCCGCGCCCTCCACCGCGTAGGTGCGCCCCGCGCCGGTCGTCACGCGCGCGTCGAGCCTCGCCGTGCCGCCGCGCACGATGGCGCCGAGGTCCGCGGGGAAGAGGGCGCGGAGCCGGTCGAGCGCGAGCGGCCCGAGCGCGAGCTGCCCCTGCACCTCGGGCCAGTCCTCGGGGCGCTGCGGGACCGCCTCGGGCAGGCGCGCGACGGAGAGCGTCGCCGACAGGTTCTGCTTCGCGCTCGCGAGGGCGGCCGCGAGCCGCAGGTCGAACGGCAGTCCGGGCCCGGCGCCGGTGGCCTCGAGGTCGAGGTCCGAGAGCGCGAGGCCGGCGTCGTCGCCGCCGGCGGCGCGGTCGATCACGCGGATGGCCGCGTCCTCGATGCGGATCCGCTCGACCGAAACCTGCAGGGCGCCGCCGGCCGACGAGGGCTCGGGCTCCTGCTCGGGCGTCGGCGCGCCGGAGCCGAGCCCCTCGTGGCTCCAGCTCCCGTCCCGCGCGCGAACGAGGTTCACGGACGGCTTCACGAGCGTGAACGCGCGGACCTCGATGGTCTTGCCGAGCGAGCGCAGCAGCGGCCAGAGCGCGACCTCGACGGCGAGCGACTCCGACTCGACGAGGGGCGGCTCGCCCGGCCGGCCCGCCACGGCGAGCCCCTCGAGCGCGACGCGGGTCTCGGGGAAGAGGTCGAGGTCGGTCTTGCGGACGGTCACCTCGCGGCCGAGCGACGCGGAGACCTTCGGGAGCACGAGGTTCGCGACGCGCGTCGTGACCGCGCGCGAGTCGAGCAGCAGGACGAGCGCGAGCGCGACGAGGACGAGCGCGCCGGCGGCGGCGCCGAGGCCGATCGCGACGCGCCGCCCGATGGAGCGGGTTGCCATGGAGAGAACGTCGGGGGCGAGGAGCGGCAAGGCAACGGGCGCATGGGCGCGGCCATGACCCTGAAGGGACGCTGCGCCCGAGCGCCCCCCGCCCGATCCTCCCCCGATGGACCGACCGGCCGCTCCGCTCGCGCGCGATCCGACGGCCGGGTTCGGCCGGTCGCGCAGCGGCTCCGTCCGCGTGGTGGCCGAGCAGGCCTTCGCGCGTGCGGCGGGCGCGCCGCTCGTGGGGGGCAACTCGGTCCGGTTGCTGCGGGACTCGACCGAGAACTTCCCGGCGTGGACGGACGCGATCGAGCGCGCCCGCGAGAGCGTCCTCCTCGAGGCGTACATCCTCGCGGACGACCTGGTCGGCCGCCGCTTCGCGGAGCTGCTCGCGGCGCGCGCCCGGGCCGGCGTCCGGGTCCGGCTGCTGCACGACTGGCTCGGCGGGCTCGGGGAGGCGCCGCGGCGGTTCTTCCGCGCGCTCGTCGAGGCGGGCGTCGAGGTCCGGGTCTTCAACCCGCCGCAGCTCGACTCGCCGCTCGGCTGGGTCCGGCGCGATCACCGCAAGAGCCTGGTGGTCGACGGGGAGGTCGCCTTCGTCACCGGCGTCTGCCTCGCCGAGCGCTGGAACGGCGACCCCGCGCGCGGCGTCGCGCCGTGGCGCGACACGGGCGTCGAGGTGCGTGGCCCGGCGGTCGCCGACGTGGCGCGCGCGTTCGCCGCCGCGTGGGCGGAGACGGGCCCGCCCGTGCCGGAGGCGGAGCTCCCCTCGCGCGAGCGGGCGGCGCCGTGCGGCGACGTCGCGCTGCGGGTGATCGCCACCGAGCCCGCGACCTCCGGCATGTACCGGCTCGACCAGCTCGTCGCGGCGATGGCGAGGGAGACGCTCTGGATCACCGACGCGTACTTCGTCGGCACCGCCGCGTACGTCCAGGCGCTCCGCGCCGCGGCGCGCGACGGCGTGGACGTGCGGCTCCTCGTGCCGGGCGAGAGCGACCTCGGCGTCGTGAAGCGGCTCTCGATGGCCGGCTACCGGCCGCTGCTCGAGGCCGGCGTCCGGATCTTCGAGTGGAACGGGGCGATGCTCCACGCGAAGACCGCCGTCGCGGACCGCCGCTGGGCGCGGGTGGGCTCCTCCAACCTGAACGTCTCGTCCTGGCTCGCCAACTGGGAGCTCGACGTCGCCGTCGAGGACGAGGGCTTCGGCCGCGTGATGGAGGAGGCGTTCGAGGAGGACCTCGGGCAGGCGACCGAGATCGTGCTGGGCGGGCGCCGCGTGCGCCCCCTGGACCGCGCGAGGCCGCCCCGACCGCGCCCCCGGCCCCGCCAGAAGAACCGCCGGCGCGAGGGGAGCGCGGTCGCAGCGGCCGGCGCGCTGCGGCTCGGCCGCGCCGTCGGCGCCGCGATCGGCGGGAGCCGCGTCCTCGGCGCCGCCGAGGCCAGCGTGCTCGTGCTCGGCGCGGCAGCGCTGCTCGTGCTCGGCGCGCTCGCGCTCGTCTTTCCCCGCCTCACCGCCGTGCCGTTCGCCGTGGTCTCCCTCTGGATGGGGATCGCGCTGCTCGTCCAGGCGCGGCGGCTGCGGCGGGCGCGGCGGGAGCGCGGGCCTGGCGAGCTGGAGGACCCGACCTCAGGGCAGCGGTGAGCCCAGCCGAAGTCCGAGCCGCGGGGTGCGACCACGCCCGCTCCCACCTGCGTTGCGCCCAGCGACGCAGGGTGTCCCGAGAACAGGGCATCGAGGCCGCGCAGTATCCGTTGTACCCTTTCGGGCCGGCGCGGCTTGGCGCGAAGGGAGCGCAACCAGTGGGCAAGCAGTGGCGGACCAGGCCGATCGGCCTCCTCGCGGTCACGGGCGTCGCCGTCTTCGTCGCCGAGGCGCTCGTCATGCTCCTCCTCTCGAGCGCGCCTCCGATGCCCGTCGCGGTGGAGGCGTTCCTCGACGCGCTCCTCCTGTCCGTGCTCGTGTTTCCCGTGCTCTACGTGACGGTGTTCCGCCCGGCGCTGCGGCGCATCGCGAGCGGAGAGGATGCCGCGCAGGCGCGGGATCGGCTGAGCGGCGCCGTCCGCGACACGGCGGGCGTGGTGAAGGGATCGGCCACCGCGCTGCTGGCGCAGGTGGAGCGCATCTCGGCGGTCGCGGTGCTGCAGAGCGCGGGCGTCGACGACATCGCCTCGTCGCTCGCGCACATGGAGCGAGTCACGGCGGGCGCTGCGGCGTCGGCGCGGAGCGTCGCGGAGCAGTCGCGCCGATCCGTGGAGATCGGCGCGGCCGGGCGCAACGCCGTGGACCGGACCACGGCCGTGAGCGCGGCGATAGAGGCCGCGCGTTCGGGCGAGGCCGGCCGCGGGTTCGCGGTTCTCGCGTCGGATGTGCGGGGGCTCGCCGAGCGGTCCCGCCGGGCGACCGTGGAGATCCGGTCGATCCTCGGGGACCTCACCGGCATGGCGCGGGGCGCGATCCAGCACGCGGAGGAAGTGCACCGCACCGTCGCCGAGGCGTCGGGCGCCGCCGACGAGGCCGGCGCCACGATCGCCACCCTCCTCGAGGCGATCGCCGCGGCGGAGTCGGAGGTCGCGGGCATCCACCGGACCACCGACGACCAGGTGCGGCGCGTCGAGGCGATCCACTCGACCGCGCGCGGCATCGCCACGCAGGCCTCGGAGACGCTGGTCTCGGTGCGGCACGTCGAGGAGGCGGCGCGGAACCTCGGCGCGCTCTCGCACGACCTCGACGCCCGCGTCGCGCGCGAGAGCGCGCCCGCCTGACGTGTCCCCCCGCGCGAGCTGCGGCGAGCTGGGCGTGAATGCGTGGAACCGCCCCTACGCCCCCACCGACCGCTCCACCACCCGCGCCGCGGCGCCGGGCGCCTTGCGCGCGCCGTGCGCGGCGAGGACCTTCGCGAGGTGCTGGCCGGTGTAGCTCTCCTTCACCCGCGCCACCTCCTCGGGCGTCCCCTCGGCGATCACCCGCCCGCCCTCGTCGCCGCCCTCCGGGCCGAGGTCGACGACCCAGTCCGCGTACTTGATGACGTCTAGGTTGTGCTCGATGACCACCACCGTGTTGCCGGCGTCCACCAGCCGGTCGAGCACGGTGAGGAGCTTCTTCACGTCCTCGAAGTGCAGGCCGGTGGTCGGCTCGTCGAGGATGTAGAGCGTCTTGCCGGTGCCGACCCGCGCCAGCTCGCGCGAGAGCTTGATGCGCTGGGCCTCGCCGCCCGAGAGCGTCGGCGAGGGCTGGCCGAGCTTGATGTAGCCGAGCCCGACGTCCTCGAGCGTCCGCATGATGCGGGCGATCTCGCGGTGGTTCTGGAACAGCTCGCGCGCCTCGGCGACCGAGAGGTCGAGCACCTCGGCGATGTTCTTCCCCTTGAACGTCACGCGGAGCGTCGCGTCGTTGAAGCGCTTGCCGCTGCACACCTCGCAGGGCACGAGCACGTCGGCGAGGAAGTGCATCTCGACGAGCTTCATGCCGTCGCCCTGGCACGCCTCGCAGCGCCCGCCCTTCACGTTGAAGGAAAACCGCCCGGGCTGATAGCCGAACGCGCGCGCCTCGGGGGTCTGCGCGAAGACGTCCCGGATGGCGTCGAACACCTTCGTGTACGTGGCGGGGTTCGAGCGCGGCGTGCGGCCGATGGGCTGCTGGTTGATGTCGATGACCTTGTCGATCTTCTCGTGGCCGGAGAGCGCCTGGTGCTTGCCGGGGGCCTCGCGCGTGCCGTAGAGGAGCCGCATCAGCGCCGGGCGCAGGATGGCGTTCACGAGCGTGGACTTGCCCGCCCCCGACACGCCCGTGACCGCGGTGAAGCGGCCGAGCGGGAAGGAGACCGACACGTCCTTCAGGTTGTTCGCCTTCGCGCCCGCGATGGTGATCGCGCCGTGGTCCTCGGCCCGGCGCCGCTCGGGCACCGGGATCTCGCGCCGCCCGGAGAGGTACGCTCCGGTGAGCGAGCGCGGATCGCGCTTCACCTCGGCGGGCGTGCCGCGCGAGACGATCTCGCCGCCGTGGGCGCCCGCGCCGGGGCCGAAGTCCACCAGGAAGTCGGCCTCCTCCATCGTCTCCTCGTCGTGCTCGACGACGATGACGGAGTTGCCGACGTCGCGCAGCCGCTTGAGCGTGGCGAGGAGCTTCCCGTTGTCCCGCTGGTGCAGCCCGATCGACGGCTCGTCGAGGATGTAGATGACGCCGGTGAGCTCCGAGCCCATCTGCGAGGCGAGCCGGATGCGCTGGCTCTCGCCGCCGGAGAGGGACGGGCCGGGCCGGTCGAGCGTCAGGTAGCCCAGCCCGACGTCGAGCAGGAACTTGAGCCGGTTGGTGATCTCCTTCAGCAGCTCCTCGCCGATCTTGGCCTCGCTGCCCTCGAGCCCGAGCGATCCGAGCCAGGCGTGGGCCTCGACGATGGTGAGGCGCGAGAGGTCGACGATGCCCTTCGAGCGGATCTTGACCGCGCGGCTCTCGGGCTTGAGCCGCTCGCCGGCGCAGGTCGGGCAGGGCTTGTCCGAGAAGTAGCGCATGTAGTGGCGGCGCATCGCCTCGGAGCCGGTGGTCTTGAACCGCCGGTAGAGCTGGTTCACCACCCCCTCGAACTCGAGCCGGTAACGTCCGCCCGGCACCGCGTCGGTGCCGCTCATCACGAGCTCGCGCATCGCCTTCGGCAGCTTCGCCCACGGCGTGTCGAGGTCGAGCTTGAGCGAGCGGGCGAGGTGCTCCACGAACTCGAACGTCCAGCCCTCGCCCCGCTCCATGCCGCTCGCCCAGGGCTCCACGGCGCCTTGACGGATCGTGAGCGAGGGGTCCGGGACGATGAGGTCCGGATCCATCTCCGCGCGCGTCCCGAGCCCCTGGCAGTCGGGGCAGGAGCCGAGCGGCGAGTTGAACGAGAAGGCCTGCGGCGCGAGCTCCCCGAAGCTGAGGCCGCACGTGTGGCAGGCGTTCAGCTCCGAGAAGAACCGGTCGTGCGCCTTGTAGCCCTCGGGGTCGATGCCCGGGCCGACCTTCTGCTCCTTGTCGGCCTCGGCGACGACGAGCGTGCCCTTGCCCTCGCGCAGCGCCGTCTCGACCGAGTCGGTCAGGCGGGAGCGGATCCCGTCCTTCACCACCAGCCGGTCCACCACGAGCTCGATGTCGTGCTTCAGCTTCTTGTCGAGCACGAGCCGGTCGGTGAGCTGGTGGATCTGGCCGTCCACCCGCACGCGCGCGAACCCGCGCTTCGCCACGTCCTGGAGCAGGTCCTTGTACTCGCCCTTGCGGTTCTGGACGAGCGGCGCGAGCAGGAGGAGGCGCGCGCCCTCGGGGTACTGGAGGATGGTCTCCACGATCTGCTGGGCGGTCTGCTTGCCGACCGTCCGGCCGCACGACGGGCAGTGCTGCACGCCGATCGAGGCGTAGAGGACGCGCAGGTAGTCGTGGACCTCGGTGATGGTCCCGACGGTGGAGCGCGGGTTGTTCGAGGCCGCCTTCTGCTCGATGGAGATCGTGGGCGAGAGCCCGCGGATGGTGTCGTACTTGGGCTTCTCCATCTGGCCGAGGAACTGGCGCGCGTACGAGGAGAGCGACTCCACGTACCGGCGCTGTCCCTCGGCGTAGAGGGTGTCGAACGCGAGCGACGACTTGCCCGAGCCGGAGACGCCCGTGAAGACCACGAGCTTCTTCTTCGGGATCTCGAGCGTGACGGACTTGAGGTTGTGCTCGCGGGCCCCCTTGACGCTGATGACCTCGGGCTCGCTCATGTGGGGCGGTTACTTAACGCGCGGCTCCAAGTTTGGCCAGGGGCGCAGGGCCCCGCCGGCTTCCCCGCGCAGCCGCTTGATGGTACGGACGATTCGCTCATGGACGCGACACCGCGCGAGGACGGATCGGGGGAGGGTCCCCCGCCTGCTCCCCGCCCCGTGCTCCGGGCGGCCGTGGTGTCGGACTACGTCCCCCACACCGGACGGCCCCGCGCCCGCTGGCTCCTGTTCGGCGCGGGCGTGCTGTTCGGCCTCTCGGCGGTGCTCGCCCGGCTTGCGACGCTCGGGGGGATGAGCGGGGGCCAGGTCACCTTCGTCCGGTTCGTGCTGGGGGCGCTCGCGGTGAGCGCGCTCTTCGCGCTCAGGCCGGGGACGTTCCGGCCGCGCCGCAAGGGGCTGCTCCTCTCGCGCGGCGCCTTCGGCGGCGTCGCGGCGCTGCTCTACTTCGTCTCGATCGAGCACATCCCCGCGGGCGAGGCGACGCTCCTCAACAACACCTTCCCCATCTTCGCGGTCCTCCTCTCGCTCGTGATCCTCGACGAGCGCCCGACGTTCCACCTCGTCGTCGCGCTCCTCCTGGCGAGCGCCGGCGTCTTCCTGGTGCTCGGGGGCGGCGGCGTCTCGGTCGGCCTCGGGTGGGGCGAGGCAGCCGGGATCCTCTCCGCGGTCACGGGGGCCGCGGCGGTCACCTCCATCCGCGCGCTCCGGGCCTCGGACAACGCGCCGACGATCTTCTTCGCCTTCGCGCTCGGGGGGCTCCTGGTCTCGACGCCCTACGCCTTCACCGCCTGGCACGTGACGACCGCCGGCTGGGCGGCCGCGGCCGGCGTCGGGGCGGTGGCGTTCTGCGCGCAGCTCCTCATGACGGAGGCGTACGGGGCGCTGTCGGTCCCGGAGGCGGCGCTCTGGCAGCAGCTCACGCCGATCGCGAGCTACCTGTGGGCGCTCACCATCGGCGAGCGGATCGGCTGGGTGACGCTCGCGGGCGTGCTGCTCGGGCTCGCGGGGATCGTGTACGGGAGCCTGCTCGGGCACCGGCCGCGGGAGGCGCTGTCGCGCGAGGCGCAGCTCGCGGCGGGGATCCCGGCGGAGGAGCCGTGAAGGCGCGCGAGCCGGGGGCGACCTCGACCTCGACCTCGACCGCGACTGCGCCCTCGCCCTCGCACGCCACGCCGAACCTCGCCAAGGGCCGCGCCCGGCTCCTCCTCGTCGGCTCCGCCGTCTCCTTCGGCCTGATGGCGGTCCTCGCGCGCCTGCTCTCCTCGCGGCCGGGCGGCTTCAGCGCCGGCCAGCTCACGGTCGTGCGCTTCGTGGTCGGCGCGGCGGTCTCGCTCGTCGCCTTCCGCGTCCGGCCCGGCCTCTACCGCCCGCACAACCGGCGGCTCCTGTGGAGCCGGGGCGTCTCCGGCGGGATCGTCGTGGTGCTCTACTTCCTCGCCCTCCAGCGCATCCCGGCCGGCGAGGCGGGGCTCCTCTACAACCTCTTCCCGGTCATCGCGGTGCTCGCCTCCATCCGCGCCTTCGGGGAGCGGCCCACGATCCACCTCGCGCTCGCCCTCCTGCTCGCGACGGGCGGCGTGGTCTTGGTCCTCGGGGAGGGCTCGCTGCGCATCGCGCTCGGGGCGGGCGAGCTCTTCGCGGTCGGCGCCGCCTGCTTCGCGGCCCTCTCGGCGGTGGTCATCCGCGCGATGCGGGCGACCGACAACGCGGCCACCATCTTCTTTTACTTCTGCCTGGGCGGGCTCCCGGTCGCGCTCCCCTTCGCGCTCGGCCCCTGGCCCGCCGCCGGCGGGCCCTGGATGCTCGCCGTGCTGATGGGGCTCGCCGCCTATGCCGCGCAGGTGCTCATGACGGAGGCCTACGGCGCGCTCTCGATCGGCGAGGCCGCGGTCTGGCTCCAGCTCACCCCCATCGCGCAGTTCCTCCTCGCCGCGCTCGTCCTCGGCGAGCTCGTGACGCTGTCCGCTGCGCTGGGCGTGCTCGTCGGCGTGGCGGGCGTCGCGTACGGCACCGCCCTCGGTCACCGCTCCCGCGCGCCGGTCGTCCCCAGGCCGGAGACGGTCGCCTGATCCGGCCCGGCCGGGCCTCGGGCGCAGCCGCACGCCGCGCGCGCACCCCACCGGGTGCCGCGCCCCGGCCGTGCCGGCGCGCTAGATTCTCGCGGTCCACCCCCTCACGGAGCGTAAATCATGAGAAAGCTCGTCGCCGCGCTCGCCCTGCTCGCCCTCGCGGTCCCAGCCCACGCGAAGAAGGTCGGCGGGGTGGAGTTCCAGGACACCATCGACGTGGACGGCGCGAAGCTCACCCTGAACGGCGCCGGCATCCGCAAGCGCTTCGTCATCAAGGTGTACGCGGGCGGCCTCTACCTCGCGGAGCCGTCGAAGGACGCGAACGCGATCGTCACCGCCGACGCGCCGAAGCGCGTGCGGATGGTCTTCCTCCGGAACGTCTCGCGCGACCAGATCATGGGCGCCTACCGCGAGGGCTTCGAGAAGAACTCCAAGGGCCCGAACCTCCAGGCCCTCCTGAAGAAGCTCGAGCAGCTCACGCCGGCCATCCCCAACCTCAAGGAGGGCGCCGAGATGTTCGTGACGTACGTGCCGGGCAAGGGCACCACCGTCGCGGCGGCGGGCGGGGGGGCGCCGGTGACGGTCGAGGGCAAGGACTTCGCCGACGCCATCTTCCGCAACTGGCTCGGGTCCGAGCCGGCGGACGAGGGGCTCAAGGAGGCGATGCTCGGGCGCTAGCGCGCGCGAGGAGGACGACATGGTCGGGTTCGAGCCGTTCACGGAGGACCACCAGGCCTTCCGCCGGACGGTGCGGGAGCTCTGCGAGCGGGAGCTCGCCCCGCACGCGCGCGAGTGGGACGACGCCGAGGAGTTCCCGAAGGCGCTCTTCCGGCGCTTCGGGGAGCTCGGCCTGTTCGGCATCCGGCAGGACCCGGCCTGGGGCGGCTCCGGGCTCGACTACTGGTACGTCGTGGCGTACGTGGAGGAGCTCGTCCGCTCCCGCAACGCCGGCCTCAACATGGCGATGCTCGTCCACGGGGAGATGGCGACGCCGGTCATCGCCGAGATCGGCACCGACGAGCAGAAGCGCGAGTTCCTCGCCCCGGCCATCCGCGGGGAGCGGATCGCGGCGCTCGCCATCTCCGAGCCCGACGCCGGCTCCGACGTGGCGGCGATCCGGACCACCGCCCGGCGCGACGGCGACGACCTCGTCGTGAACGGCTCGAAGATGTGGATCACCAACGGCGCGCGGGCCGACTTCCTGACGATGGCGGTCCGCACCGGCGGGGCGGGGCACGAGGGGATCTCGCTCCTCCTCTTCCCCACCGACACGCCCGGCTTCCAGGTCTCGCGCAAGCTCGAGAAGGTCGGGAACCCCTCGTCCGACACGGCGGTCCTCTACTTCGAGGACTGCCGGGTCCCGCGCCGCTACCTGCTCGGCGAGGAGAACCAGGGGTTCATGCACGTCGTGATGAACTTCCAGGGCGAGCGGCTCGTCGCCGCGATCCAGGCGGTCGCGGCCATGCAGCAGATGGTGGAGGACGCGATCCGCTACGGTGAGGAGCGCAAGGTGTTCGGCAAGCCGGTCGCGAGGTTCCAGGTCTGGCGGCACCGGCTCGCCGAGCACCTCACCGGCATCGAGGCGGCGCGCTGGCTCACCTACCGCGCCTGCGATCTCTTCGACCGGCGGCAGGTGGCGGTGAAGGAGATCTCGATGGCGAAGCTCTTCGCCTGCGACCTCGCGCAGGAGGTCGCCTACGACTGCATGCAGCTCCACGGCGGCATGGGCTACGTGCTCGAGACCGACATCGCCCGCGCGTGGCGCGACGTGCGGGCGATGACCATCGCGGGCGGGTCGTCCGAGATCATGAAGGAGATCGTCGCGCGGCAGGCGGGGCTGCCGTGACCGCCCCGACCGACGCCCTCGTGGTGCTCGTCACGGCCCCCTCGCCCGAGAAGGCCGCGGAGCTGGCGCGCGCGCTCGTCGAGGAGCGGCTCGCGGCCTGCGGCAACGTGGTGCCCGGCCTGCGCTCCATCTACCGGTGGGAGGGCGAGCTCCACGACGACGCGGAGGCGCTCCTCCTCCTCAAGACCACGCGCGCGCGCTTCGACGCGCTGCGGGCGCGGGTCGTCGAGCTCCACCCGTACGACGTGCCCGAGGTGCTCGCGCTCCCGGTCGAGGCGGGCAGCGCGGGCACCCTCGCCTGGATCGCCGCCGAGACGGCGTAGCCGCCCCGCGCCTCCGGGGGCGCGCGCTACCGGCTGCTGCCGCCGCTCGCCGTGCCGGCCTGGCCCGCGCCGTGCGCGGGCACGGTCCAGAGGTAGACGGTCTTGCCGTCCACCTCGGCCTGCCGCTCCGGCTCCCAGTCGCCCATGTCGAACGCGTGGGAGACGATGCGGGTGCCCGGCCGCAGCTCGAGCAGCTTCGGGCGCAGGCGCAGGTTCAGCTCCGGCAAGAGGTAGAGCGTGACGACGCTCGCGTCCGAGAGGTCCTGCTCGAAGAGGTCGCCCTCCACGATCTTCACGCGGTCGCCCACGCCCGCGGCGCGCACGTTCGCGCGCGCCTCGGCGACCCGCTCCGGGTCGATGTCGACGCCGATCGCCTTCTTCGCGCCGCGCTTCGCCGCCTCCACGACGATGCGCCCGTCGCCGCAGCCGAGGTCGTAGACCACGTCGCCCGGCCGCACGCGCGCGAGGTCGAGCATGCGCGCCACGACGGGCTCGGGGGTCGGCACGAAGTGGACGTCGGGCGTGCGGGCGGGCGCGCGCGCGGAGGGGACGGGCACGGGCTCCTGGGTGGCGTCCGGGGACGAGCCGGCGGCGAGCGCGAGGGCGGCGGCGAGCGGGGCGAGCTTCGGGAATCGCATCGGGTCCTCCTCGGGAAACGGCTAGGGATGCGCCGCGCGCCGGACGGGCGCGGCGCGGCGAGACCACCAGAGCGGGACGAGCCCGGCGACGAGCACCGCGACCCCCAGCGCCGCGCCCGGGCCGGCGTAGGCGAGGCTCGACCAGAGCAGGTAGGCGCAGGCGGCGCAGAAGAGGGCGGGCGTGAACGGGTAGAGCGGCACGCGGAACGGGCGCGGCGCTGAGGGATCGCGGCGGCGCAGCACCACCACCGCCGCCCCGGTGAGCAGGAAGAAGAGCCAGAAGACGGGCGCGGTGTAGGCGACCATCGTCTCGAAGCCGCGCCGCGAGGCGATCCCGAACCCCACGAGCGCGAGGGCGATGGTGCCCTGCGCGAGCACGGCGTTGACGGGTGTGCTGGCGCGCGCGCTCCACCGGCCGAGGGCGGAGAAGCCGGGGTGGTCCTGCCCGAACGCCCAGCAGAGGCGCGAGCCGAGGAGGAGGGTCGCGTTCGCCGAGGTCACCGCCGCGATGGCCACCACCAGCGAGACCGCCGCCACGCCCGCGGGACCGGCCGCCCGGTCGAGCAGGTCGGCAGCCACCGTGGTCGACCCCTGCAGCCGCTCGAAGCCGAGGCCGCGCAGGTAGGCGACGTTCGCGAGCACGTAGAGTGCGGTCACGACCGCGAGGCTCAGGACGAGCGCCGTCGCGATCGCGCGGCGGCCGCCCCGCAGCTCCGCCGAGACGTAGGCCGCCTCGTTCCACCCGCCGTAGGCGAAGAGGACGAAGACGAGCGCAAGCCCCGCCGCCGGGGAGAAGGCGCCGCCCGCGCCGGCGGCGTCCCCGGGCGCGGCGAGCGGCGCGGGCGGGAGGCCGAGGCCGATCGCGATCACCGCCGCGAGCCCGAGGACCACGAGCGCGGTGAGCGCGCCCTGCGCGCCCGCCGCGAGCCGCAGCCCGGCGACGTTGAGCGCGACGAGCGCGACGACGAGCCCGGCCGCGACGAGGCCGCTCGCGGCGGGGCGCCCGAGCGCGCCGGCGACGTAGTCGCCGAACACGAACGCGAGCAGCGCCACCGAGCCGGTCGGGATCACGGTGAGGCGCGCCCAGGCGAACAGGAACGCCGGGCGGCGGCCGAACGCGCGGTCGAGGAAGTGGTAGTCGCCGCCGGCGTGCGGGTAGGCGGTGGCGAGCTCCGCGTAGCACAGGGCGCCCGCGAGCGAGACGACGCCGCCGACGATCCAGACGAGGAGCACCTCCCCAGGCCCGGCCGACGACGCGGCCACCACCCCGGGAGAGCGGAAGATGCCCGCGCCGATGACGATCCCGAGGATGAGCGCCACGACGTCCCAGAGGCCGAGCGAGGGGACGGGCGCAGCGCCCGGGCGACGAGGAGGCGGCATCGGCGGGCTGCCCATGACCTCGGGAAGGTGGCGAGGTGGGGGCGCGGTGGAAACGCCCCGGCGGCGGCGCCCACCGCGGGTGAGCGCCCGGCACGGCCGGCTACGGCTCGCCGCCGCCGTTCGAGCCGCCGGCCTTGCGCTCGGCGCCGGGGGCACACCGTCGGGCGCCTCGTGACGGGGGCTCCCGGGTCGGGCCGGGGTCGCGCGGTGACATGCCACGACCCTGCTCACCGTCCCGGGGCGCGGAGAACCCGCCGGCGCCGCGTCAGCCCTTGCGGAAGAGCTTGTCGAGCGCGGTCCGCGGGTCGTCGTCGTCCGCGGCGGGCGCCTCGCCGAACAGCGCCGCGAGCCGATCCTTGGCCGCGCGGGACCCGCGGCTCCGCCGCCGCGAGGCGCCGTCGCCGAGCTGGAAGAGGTCGCAGGCGTTCGACGCGGCCTTGTCCACCACGTGCTCGGTCTGGGGCTCGCGGCACTCGTGCGCGGCGGACTCGTCGTAGTGGCGGCAGTTGAGGCAGGTGTGGAGGTCCGCGTCGCACTCGGGGCAGGTGGTGCGGCGCCCCACAGGTCCGTCGACGTGCAGGGCGGCGCCGCAGCCATGGCAGCTCGTCGGCATGGGGCTATCATAGCGAAAGGGGGGCCGACAGCCGGCCCGATGCGCAAACCGATCCCGTACGGCCCATTCCTGCTGCTCGACCGGATCGCCATCGGCGGGATGGCCGAGGTCTACGTCGCGATCCGCCGCGACGATCCGGGTGCCCGCCTCCACGCCGTGAAGCGGATCCTCCCCACGCTCGCCGAGGACCGCGAGCTCGTGGAGATGTTCCTCGATGAGGCGCGCCTCGTCGTCCAGCTCGAGCACCCCGGGATCCTGCCGGTGCACGAGCTCGGCAAGCACGGGGACGGCTACTTCATCGCGATGGAGTACGTGGCGGGCCGCGACCTGCGCGCGCTTCTCGACCGGCTCCGCGCGGCGGGCGAGCGGCTGCCCGTTCCGCTCGCGGCCCACGTCGCCTGGCGCGTCGCCGACGCGCTCGACCACGCGCACCGCAAGTGCGACGCCCGGGGCCACCCGCTCCGCATCGTGCACCGCGACGTCTCGCCGGCGAACGTGCTGCTCGGCTTCGACGGGAGCGTGCGGATCATCGACTTCGGCATCGCCCAGGCGGCCATCCGCCCGCGGCCGCCGGGCGCCGTGCTGCGCGGCAAGTTCGGCTACATGTCGCCCGAGATGGTGCGCGGCGAGCCGCTCGACCAGCGCTCCGACGTCTTCGCGCTCGGAGCGGTGCTGCACGAGATGCTCACCGAGGAGCGGCTCTTCACCGGCGCCTCCGAGCTCGCCGTGATGGAGAAGGTGCGGGTCGCGGAGGTGCCGCCGCCCTCGGCGCGCGTGCCCGGCCTGCCGCCGGGGCTCGACGCGCTCGTGCTGCGGGCGCTCGCGCGAGATCCCGCCGAGCGCTGGGCGTGGGCGAGCGAGCTGCGCGACGGCCTGGTGCCCTGGACGCACGCGGGCACGCCGGCGGGCGATCCCCCGGCGCTCGCCCGCTTCATGGCGCGCGCGTTCCCGGCGGAGCTGCGCGCGGAGCTCGACCGGGCGGACCGGCTCTGGCCCGAGCGGTCCGTCCACGCGGAGCGCTCGCGCGAGCCGACCGACGTCGCGCCGGCGCCCGGCCCGCCGGTGCCGGCCTCCCCCGCGCGCCGCGACCCGCCGCCCGCGAGGGGGATCGCCGTCGCCCTCGGGCTCGCCGCGCTCGCCATCGTGGGCTCGGTGGTGCTGGCGGGGGAGCGCGACGCGATGGCGACGGGCGGCCCAGCCGCGCCCCCCGCCGCCGAGGCGACCCCGCCCGCCCTCCCGGTCCGCACCACGACCGCGATCCCGACGACGTTCGGCTTCCTCGTCGTCGAGCCGCGCGGCGCCGCGGCCACCCTGGTGCTCGACGGCGTCGCGCAGTGGCCGGCGATCGCGGCCGGCGAGCGCCGCAGCGTGCCGGTCGCGCCCGGGCCGCACCGGATCGAGCTCAGGACCGAGGACGGGCGGCGCGCCGGCGCGACCGTGATGATCCGGTCGGGGCAGACCTCGGCGCTCCTGGGGGTGGAGCTCGAGTGACGGCCGGGGTCAGGCGCGCAGCGCCGACTCGAGCGCGCCCAGGAGCTCGTCGCCGGCGGGCGGGTTCTCCGCGAGGTCGGCGGAGAGGACGGCGACGGTCTCGACGTCGAGCCGGATCCGCTCCCAGTCCTCGCCGCCCACGGTGAGGAAGGCCTCGACGAGCTTCGGGTCGAACTGCGTCCCCGAGCAGCGCACGATCTCGTCGCGCGCGTCGTTGAACGGCCGCGCGCGCCGGTACGGGCGGTCGCTCGTGATGGCGTCGAGCGTGTCCACGATGTGGAAGATGCGCGCGCCGATGACGATCTCCTCGGTGCGCAGGCCGGCGGGGTAGCCCGTGCCGTCCCACTTCTCCTGGTGCTGCAGCACGATGGCCGACGCGGGGCGCAGGTAGTCGACGCGCTGGAGGAGCGCCCACCCGAGCTCGGGGTGGCGCTTCATCTCGGTCCACTCCTCCGGGGAGAGCGGCCCCGGCTTGAGCAGCACGCGGTCGCGCACGCCGATCTTGCCGATGTCGTGCAGGAGCGCGCCGTGCTCGATGACCGTCAGGTCCGGCTCCTGGATGCCCATCTGCTGCGCCAGCCGCCGCGCGTAGAGCGAGACCCGGCGGGAGTGCCACTGCGTCTCGGCGTCCCGGTAGTCGAGCGCCGCGATGAGCCCCTCGAGCAGGGCCTGGGTCCGCATCCGGACCATCTCCTCGAGGCGCAGGTTGATCTCGCGGAGCTGCCCGTTCTGGCGCTGCACCTCGTGGGTGAGCCGCTCGTTCTCGCGCCGCAGCCGGGCCGCCTCCGCCGCCTGGTTCACGGTCGAGAGCAGCTCCTGCTGGTGCCAGGGCTTCGAGATGATCCGGAACACCTCGCCCGAGTTCACCGCCTGGAGGGCGACGCGGAAGTCCTCCGCCGCCGTGCACAGGATCCGGACCGCCCCCGGGAAGCGCGAGCGCGCCTGCTTGAGGAACGTGACGCCGTCCATCGTCGGCATCATGTAGTCGGAGATGATCACCACCGGGGCGTCCGACTCGATCGCGGCGAGCGCGTCGTCGGGCCCCACGTAGCAGCGCGGCTCGTAGCCCGCGGAGTCGAGGATCCGCCCGAGCGCCTTCAGGATCAGCTCGTCGTCGTCGACGATGAGCACGCGATCCCGGCCCCCCGCGCGGTCGGGGAGCGGTTCGCTGGCCGCGAGGCGGAGGTCCATTCCGGCGCGGATCATAGCCCCTCGCGGAAGGGGGCGCACCCGCGCCGCCCCTCCCAGGCTCGTGGCTCGCGTGTGCTGGGCAACTGTGCGTCCGCGTGTGCCTGGGGCGTCAGAAGCTCGACAGGAACTCCTCGTTCGAGTCGAACTCGGAGAGCTTCTTGAGCAGCCGCTCCATGGCCTCGACCGGCTTCAGGGAGGCGAGCGCGCCGCGCAGCCGGCGCACCTTCTCGATCTCCTTCGGGAGGAAGAGCTTCTCCTCCTTGCGCGTGCCGGAGGCGCCGATGTCGATGGCGGGGAAGATCCGCCGCTCGGCGAGCTGGCGCGAGAGGACCACCTCCATGTTCCCGGTCCCCTTGAACTCCTCGAAGATGACCTCGTCCATGCGCGAGCCGGTGTCGATGAGTGCCGTCGCGATGATCGTGAGCGAGCCGCCCTCCTCGGCCTTGCGGGCGGACCCGAAGAGCCGCTTCGGCCGCTCGAGCGCGCGCGAGTCGACGCCGCCCGTCAGCGTCCGCCCGGAGGACTCGACCTCCTTGTTGTAGGCGCGCGAGAGGCGGGTGATGGAGTCGAGCAGGATGACGACGTCCTTGCCCCCCTCGACGAGCCGCTTGGCGCGCTCGAGCACCATCTCGGCGACGTGGATGTGCTCCTCGGTGGGCCGGTCGTTGGACGAGCCGTAGACCTCGCCCTTGATGTTCCGCTTCATGTCGGTGACCTCCTCGGGACGCTCGTCCACGAGGAGCACCATGAGGTGCACGTCCGGCCGGTTGAGCAGGATCGCCTGGGCGATCCGCATCAGCATGATCGTCTTGCCCGCCTTGGGCGGGGAGGTGATGAGGCCGCGGGCGCCGAGGCCGATCGGCGAGATGAGGTCGAGGACGCGGCCGATCAGCTCGTCCGGGGTCGTCTCCATCCCGAGCTTCTCGGTCGGGTCGGTCGCGGTGAGGTTCTGGAAGTGAGTCCGGCGCGCGACCGCCATCGGCTCGGTGCCCTCGAGCTGGTCGATGCGCGCGAGCACCCGCTTCATGTTCCGCACCGTGGCCTGCCCCTTCACGAGGAGTCCGGGCTGCAGGTGCATCCGGTCCACCAGCCAGCGCGGGACCTCGACGTCGAACGGCTGCGGGAGGTAGCTGCGCTTCGCCTCGCGCAGGTAGCCGTTGCCCTTGCCCTCGAACTGCAGGACGCCCTCGACCTCCTCGGTGGCCTCCTGCATCGTCTGCGCGGCGGGCGGAGGCTGCTGCTGCGCGACCGGGGTGCCGTTCGGCGCCGCGACGGGCGCGGGCTGACCGCCGGGGCCCACGAACTGCTGCGGGGCGCCGCCCGGGCCGCCCTGGGCGCCCTGGGGCTGACCGCCGCGCCCGCGCCGCCCGCGCCGCCGCCGCCGGCGCCGGTTCGACTGGCCCGGTGCACCGGGCGCGCCGGGCTGGCCACCGCCGTCGTCGCCCTGGGCGCCGGCGTCGGGTGGTGAGGTCTGCGCCGGGGTGGGCTGCGGGGCCCCGCTCGCCGACGCGGCGGGGGTCTGCTCGTTCTCGCTCATGCTGTCGTCTGCTCCGGCCGGGGCCACGGGTCCGACCCCGGCGCATCCGTCATCGGTCCTGGGTGGGCGCTCGCGGCTCTCGGAAATCGGTGCCCGCGAACGGCCTGCCCCCGTCGCGTCGCTGGCGCACCGCGCGTTCACCGCGCGGCGCCGGAATCGAGTGCCAGCGTCCGGCCGACCGGGGGTTCGTCGCCCCGCCGCCGGGAAACCTACTTCGCTCGCGGAGGGTCGACAACCCACTCCATAGCAAAAAAGGGCTCCGAGCGAAAGCCGAAGTGGGTGGTCCGGCGTTCGCGGCGCTCGGGCGGTCAGGGCGCCGCGCCCGCGGGGAGCCCGTCGAGCGGGAGCGCCAGCACGGGCCCGAGCTCCGCGAGCAGCGCGAGGGCGCGGAGCTCGGGGAGGCTCGAGGCGGCGCGAAGGAGCGCCGGCTCCGGCGCGGTCGCGGTCACGAGCCCCCGGCCGACCTCGCCGAGGCCGCTCCGCCCCTCTGCGCGCCGCACCTCGACGACGTCGCCCGCGCCGAGCCCGGCGCGCTCGCGCGCGAGGGTGATCGCGTCGGCGAGCGAGCCGAGCCGATCGACGAGCCGGCGCTCCAGGGCCTGCTGCCCCGTCCAGACGCGTCCCCCGGCGAGCGGCTCCACCTCCTCGCGCGTCAGCCGCCGGCCCTCCGCCACGCGGTCCACGAACGTCCGGTAGAAGACCACCACCTGCCGCTCCACCGCGGCGCGCTCCGCGGGGCTCCAGGCCTTCCCGAGGCTGGTCAGCTCCGCGGTCTCGCCGAGCGCCGCGGCCTCGCGGTTCGCGGGGAGCTTGCCGAGGAGGCCCGACAGGTCGGGCTTGAGCGCGAAGACGCCGATCGAGCCGGTCAGGGTGGACGGCTGCGCGAGCACCACGTCCGCGCCGACCGCCGCGAGGTAGCCGCCGCTCGCCGCGGCGTCCCCCATCGAGGCGACCACCGGCTTCCTGGCGCGCGCCTGCACCACCGCGCGCCAGATGAGATCCGACGCGGTGCCGTCGCCGCCCGGCGAGTCGACCCGCACCACGATGGCGCGCACCGACCGGTCCTCGGCGGCGCGCCGGAGCTGGCGCACGACCGTCTCGGCCCCGCAGATCGCGTCGCGGCCGAGCGCGCGGCGGCTCTTCCCCATCGCGATCACCCCGTCCACCCGGATCACCTCGACGACCGCGGCCGGGCCCCAGCGCTCGGCGCGCCGCCGCGGCTCGGGCACGTAGGCGTCCCCCATCGCGACGCGGCGGCCGCTCGCGCCACGGGCCCACGCCTCGAGCTCGTCGGGCCAGAGCACCTCGTCGAGGAGCCGCGCCTCGCGCGCCTCCTCCGCCGAGAAGAGGCCCCGGTCCACGAGCTCCTGGACCCTCGGGGGCTCGAGCCCCCGCGCGTTCGCCACGTCCGCGACGAACCTGCCGTACACGTCGGCGAGGAGCGCCTCGCGGACGGCGCGCGCCTCGGGCGACGAGCCCTCCCGCACGAGCGGCTCGGGGGCGCTCTTGTAGGCGCCCGCCGCGACCACGTCGAACCGCACGCCCAGCCGGGCGAGCGCGTTCACGAGGTAGAGCTGCGAGGTGGCGAGGCCGTTCACCAAGAGCGCCGCGCCGGGCGGGGCGGCGATGGCGGTCGCGCCGGTGGCGAGCCAGTACTCGGCGGTGCCGCCGCCCTGGACGTAGGCGAGCACCGGGCGCGTGCGCGCGACGGCCGCGAGCAGGCCGCGCAGCTCCTCGATCCGGCCCGCGCCGAGCGGGAGCCCCTCGATCTTCACCACCACCGCGGCGACGTCGGGATCGCCCGCGAGCGCCGTGAGCCGCTGCACGAGCAGGCCGTACGGGTCGCGCTCGCCGAGGACGAGGAAGCCCGTGCGCCTCGTGACCGCCTCCTCGACGTCGATGACCGGTACGCCGCGGCGCTCGGGCGCGGCCCGGTAACGCTCTCTGGACGCCCGGACGCCGGCGACCCAGCCCGTGCGCTCCTCGCCGAGCGGGACGGCGGCGCCGGTCCACCCCGCGTGCGGGCCGTTCCACGAGACCGCCACGATCGCGCTCGTGTCCTGCCCGACGTCGGGGGCGTCGGAGATCGGGACCTGCACCTGGACGCCGAGGGCGACGCCCACGCCCGTCTCGACCCCCGCGCCGAAGGCGAGGTGGGTCGCGCGGAAGTCGTCGCGCGAGCGGTCGTCGGCGAGCAGGTCGGCGGAGAGCGTGAGGGTGTCCCTCCACAGGCGGGTGGCGAGCCCGAGGTCGTAGCGGGACGGGAGCCGCGCGCCGCCGAGCCGCCCGCCCCGCCCGAGCGAGGCGAGGGCGATCGAGAGGTGGCGGGACGGGCGCACGGTGAGGCCGACGTCCCAGGTGCGCAGCCGCTCCAACGCGGCGTCGGGCGAGCCGAACCAGCTCCAGGCGACGCCGAGCGAGACGGCCCGGGCGTCACCGGTGGTGAGCGCGAAGGTGGTCCGCCGGTAGCGCGGGCCGCCGGCGTCCCCGGGCCGCAGCCACTCCATCGCGAACCCCGCGCCGAGCGGCCCGACGCCGGTCGCCGCGTAGAGGCCGTCGCCGCGCCAGCCCTGCTCGCGCTCCTCCTCGTGGAAGTACTGGAGCGCGAGGTCCGGCACGAAGCCCACGGCCGCGGGCGTGGTGCCGAGCCCGGCGGGCTCCTCCGCGGCCGCGGCGCCGATCACAGGCAGCGCGAGCCCGGCCGGCCGGGCGCCCCGGTCGAGGGCGCTGGCAACCTGCGCGGCGGCGGGGAGGGCGGCGAGGGACGCGGCGAGCGCCGCGGCCGCGAGCGGCGCACGGGTGTTCACGAAACGTGTCATGGGAGCTCCGGTGCCGCGCCCATGATACCGGCGCCCGGCTCCCGGGGGCGGGACCTCGGGGGGCGTCGCGGCCGCCGCCTCGGGGGGCTACTCCTGCCCCTCGGCGTCCTCCACCTGTCGCAGGTGGTCCTCGCCGAGCGCCACGAGGTTCCCGGCGCGGTACTCCCGGAACACCGAGAGGAGCTGCTCCTTGTGCGGCCGCACCTTCCCGAGCGGGCACTTCTCCCACTCCTTCACCGGCTCGTCGCAGTAGCCCATCCGCTTGTCGCCGCACTTCGGCTGCAGGTAACCGCCGATCTCCGGCACGGCCTTCATCACCTCGCGCCGCATGAGCGCGACCATGTGCCGGATCTCCCACTGGGCCCGCCAGCACAGCCGGAGGTCCGCGATGTGGAGCAGCTCCGTGAAGTTCACCATGATCTGGAAGTTGGTCGGCGTAGCGTTCGGCAGGACGAAGCGCGCGTCCTCCGCCGGGATCCCCTTCGCGAGCGCCGCCTCGTACACGCGGGTGATCTCGCGCATGAGCCGGTCGTACTCCTCCGCCGCCCCGGCCTTCTCCCAGCTCTTCGGCATCACGTACTCGAGCCGCTCCTCCTTGTACTTCACGTACCGCTGCGACTGCTGCTCGAAGCTGATGCCGATCCGGTGGCGCACGAACTGGTGGCTCAGCGCCCGCGAGACCCCGGAGATCCCGAACCAGAACACCACCTGCTCGAGCGGCGAGGCGTGACCGGTCTTGAGCCGCTCGCCGATGAACTCGCGGATGGTCTCGGGCGCGATGCGGCCGTCCCGGATCTCGCCCCACACCTCGCCCGGCGTCTTGGGCGTGTAGCAGGTGCGGTACGCGCCGTAGAGCTTCTGGAGCGGATCGCGGGCGTGGTCGATGAGCGTCACTTCGAGCGGCATGGGGCAGGATCTCCTGAGGAGGAGGAGTCTATGCGGGGGGACCGACAGGCGCCCGGGGCCCTCTCGCGAGCCGGCGGCCGGGAGGGCGCCCGCGTGATAGAGGAGGCCCATGCCCGCGCCCAAGCCCGCGAGCGCCTCGCGCGTCGAGGTCACGCACCTCGTCCAGCCCGGCGACGCCAACGTCCTCGGCACCGCCTTCGGAGGGCAGGTGATGCAGTGGACCGACGTCACCGCCGCCATGGCGGCGATGCGCCACTCCCGCCTGCCGGTGGTGACCGCCTCGATCGACCAGCTCTCGTTCCTCGCGCCCATCCGGATCGGCCACATGGCCATCCTGCACGCCCAGGTGACCGCCGTGTTCCAGACCTCGATGGAGGTCGGCGTCGAGGTCCTCTCCGAGGACCCCCGCACCGGCGAGCGGCGCAAGTGCTGCGACGCCTTCCTCACGTTCGTCGCGCTCGGCCCCGATGGGCGGCCCGTGGCGGTGCCGCCGCTCCTCGCCGAGGGCGAGGAGGAGCAGCGGCGCGAGCGCGACGCGCGCGTCCGCCGCGACGCCCGCCTGGAGCTCCGCGACGCGCTCCGGCGGGGCTGACGCCGCCCTTGACCGGGGCGGGGCGACGCGCATCATGCGCCCTCGGCTCGCCGGAGGAACCTTGCGCCTCGCCGTCCCGCTCGCCCTCGCGCTCGCCCTCGCCGGCCCCGGGTGCCGCCGCGCGCCGCCCGCGCGCGACCTCGACCTGCCGCCGCCGCCGCTCGAGCCCGCCGCGCTCGAGCGGAGCGCCGGGGCCTGCAAGGACTTCTATCAGTACGCCTGCGGCGGCTGGCTCGCCGCGGCGGTGATCCCCGCCGACCGCGGCGCCTGGGACCGCGGGACCTCCGAGCTCGAGGAGCGCAACGCCCGCGCGCTCCGCCGCCTGCTCGAGGCGGCCGCGGGCGGGCGCGGCGACGCCCGCGACCTCGCCTCGGCCAAGCTCGGCGACTACTGGGCCTCGTGCATGGACGGCGCGGCGGTGGATGCGCGCGGCCTCGCCGAGCTCTCCGCGGCGTGGGCGCGCGTGGACGCGGCCGGCGACCGCGACGCGCTCGTCGGCGAGCTGGCCCGGCTCCACGCCGCGGGCATCTCCGCGCCGTTCGAGCTCGAGGTCGAGCCCGACGCGAAGGGGGCGCAGGAGACCGTGCTCGTCCTGCGCCAGGGGGGGCTCTCGCTGCCGGACCGGGCCCACTGGACCGGCGAGGACCCGGCGAGCGCGGCGATCCGGGCCCGCTTCGGCGCGCACCTCCGCCGGATGCTCGCCCTCGCGGCGGTGTCGCCCGCCGAGGTGGAGCGCCAGGCCGCGGCGGTGGAGCGCCTCGAGCGCGCCCTCGCGGCGGCCCACGCCCCCCGCACCGCGCAGCGGGACCCGGCGCGCGCCCAGGAGCGCGTCGGCCGCGCCGGCCTCGCCGCGCTCGCGCCCGGCTTCCCGTGGGCGCTCTTCCTCGAGCGGCTCGGCGCGGGCGGGGTCGACGCGATCGCGATCGGCACCCCGGCGCTCGTCACGCGCGTGGGCGCGCTGCTCGCGGAGGCGCCGCTCGACGACTGGCGCGCCTACCTGCGCTGGCGGCTGCTCGCGGCGATGGCCGACGCGCGGGCGCTGCCGCGCGCCTTCGTGGACGAGCGGTTCGCCTTCGAGGGCGCGCTCTCCGGCGCCACCGCCCAGCCCCCGCGCTGGAAGCACTGCCTCGCCGAGGTGGACCGGGCGCTCGGCTTCGCGCTCGGCAAGGCGTTCGTGCGCGCCCACTTCGGCCCGGCCGCGCGCGAGGGGACGGCGCGGCTCGTGGCGGGGGTCGAGGCCGCGATGGCCCGCGACCTCGACCGCCTCGCCTGGATGGACGCCGCGAGCCGGGCCCGCGCGAAGGAGAAGCTCGGGCGCGTGGTGAACAAGGTGGGCCATCCGGCGGCCTGGCGCGACGACGGCGCGCTCAAGGTCTCGCGCACCGCCTACTTCCGGAACGTGCTCGCGGCGCGCCGCCTCGAGACCGCCCGCGCGCTGGCGCTCGCCGGCAAGCCGCCCGACCGCGGCGCGTGGCCGGTGCCGCCGCAGGCGACGATCGTGTCCTACGATCCGGCGCGCGACGAGCTGCTCCTCCCCGCGGGCATCCTGCGGCCGCCGTTCTACAGCCCCGCGGCGCCCGACCCGGTGAACTACGGCGCGATCGGCACGATGGTCGGCCACGCGCTCGCCCGCGGGCTCCTCGGCGAGGGCCGCCGCGGGCGCGCCGGCAACCTCGCGGACGGCTGGACGCCCGCGGTGGCGCGCGCCTTCGAGGAGCGCGCGGCCTGCCTCGTCGAGCAGTACGGCGCGTTCGAGCCGATCCCCGGCGTGAAGCTCGACGGCCGCCGGACGCTCGGCGAGAACGTCGCCGACCTCGGCGGCGTCGGGGCCGCGTTCGCGGCGCTGCAGGCCGCGCTCGCGAGCCGGCCGGAGGCGGAGGCGCGCGCGAAGCTGCTCGGCTTCACCCCCGAGCAGCAGTTCTTCCTGGCCTTCGCGCAGTCGCGCTGCTCGGCCGCCCGCGAGGAGGAGCTGCGGCGAAGCGCGACCCTCGACCCGCGCGCGCCGGTCCGCTTCCGCGTGAACGGCCCGCTCTCGAACCTGCCCGAGTTCGCCGAGGCGTTCCGCTGCGAGCCGGACGACCCGATGGTGCGGCCGGACGCGGCGCGCTGCGCGGTCTGGCGGGCGGCACCCGAGGTGAAGCTCCCGGCGCGCTGACCCGACCCG
>Ga0184637_10000655_pt1 | contig 25225 bp, 24 predicted proteins | sample PLM3_127_b2_FD_133143 | JGI IMG/M metagenome (GOLD analysis project Ga0184637, IMG submission 133143) | Groundwater sediment microbial communities from an aquifer in East River, Colorado, USA - PLM3_127_b2 | ecosystem: Environmental > Terrestrial > Soil > Riparian zone | place: USA: East River... | reverse complement strand
GACACCGGCGGACCCGGACTTGCCCCCGCTCGTCAAGCTCTCGCCCGGGGCATGCCCGTCGTCTTCGCGAGCAAAGGGCCACTGGTAGCCGCATTCGACGAGCTCTCGAGCCTCGCTCGCTCGAGCGGCGCGCGCATCGGAGCCTCCGCCGCGGTGGGGATTCCGCTTCCGAGCCTGGAAGTCGGAGTGCTCGGTCTTCGAGGGGCCGGAATCACGCGTGTTCGCGGGATACTGAACGACACGACGAACCAGATCCTTCGAGACCTGGAATCCGGGATCGCTCTTCCGGACTCAATCGCGAGAGCGCGGCTCGCCGGCACGATCGAGGAGGATCCGCGCCTCGACCTGGAGGGTTGGGATGCGGCCTATAAGCTCCTGATCCTCGCCCGCGCCATGTGGAGTCCCACTCTCTCGCTCGGAGACGCCGAAACCAGGGGAGTCTCCGCGATCGGGAAGAGCGAGCTCGATGAGGCGAGGTCGAGAGGCAAGCGCATCCGCCTCGTCGCCACCGCGGAGCGTTCGAACGGAGAAGACATTCGTCTTCGCACGAAGCCCGAGGCTCTGGACTCAGACGATCCGCTCTACCCGCTCGGACCCGGAGAAAAGGCGCTGGTGTTCGAGACCGCGACGATGGGCACGTTAACCCTCCGGAGCAGCAAGGGCGGCCCGGTCGCAACCGCGGCTTGTGTGATCAAGGACATCCTGAACCTGGGCGCTCCCCCGAAACCTTTCTTCTAATGCTGGTGTAAGAAGGGGATAGGGAGATAAGAGGGGATAAGGGATAATTTTCCCTTATCTCCCTATCTCCTCCTATCCCCTTATCCCCCTTGTATTTTTCTTCCCTCAGAACAACCGCGGCTGGGGCGGCGAGTCGGGCTCCGCGCTTCGGGCCAGTACCGGGTAGTGCTCGAAGAGACCCGACGGCGCCTTCACCTTTCGCTTTTCGATCCGGGAGCGGATCTGGAGAGCGTTGACCACCGCCTGGCCGCGGAAGTGGTTGTTCGCGACGACGTAGGTCGAAGAAGTGTTGCCGCTGACCTCGGAGATCCTCTCCACCCACGGGTCGAGCTCTTCCTCGCTGTAGAGGTAGTTGTAGCGGGCGTCCCGGCCCGCGTCTTCTCGAAACCAGTCTCGATAGTTGCGGCCGTGGAGCCGGACGTAGCCCACGGATCCGGTGGTGCGCTCCGAGGGGGCGAGCGCTCGCCCGATGAGCGGCTGGTCGATATTGCAGAAGCCGGCGCCCCGCTCGGCGAGAAAGGAGTAGAACTCCGGCTGGTTCCACGAACCGTGGCGGACCTCGACGACGAGGGGATGGTGAGCGAATCGCTCCAGAGTTGCGCTCAAGTAGCCGCGGCTCTCGGGGTCGTTCTTGAACGACCAGGGAAACTGAAGCAGCACCGCGCCCAGCACCCCGGCGTCGGTGAGCGGCGCCAGGGTTTCCGCGAACATCCGCTCGTCGGCCGCGGTCGCCGTTCGCTCGTGGGTGAATCCCTTGTAGAGCTTGAGGGTGAACCGGAACTCCGGGTTCGTCCGCACCCGCTTCACCCAGGACGACGTGGTCCGCGCCGAGGGGATTCGGTAGAACGACGAATTGATCTCGAGCGTATCGAAGAAGGTCGCGAGATAGGAGAGTCCGTCGAACCGCGGAGTCTTGGGGTATACCAGGCCTTCCCAATCGGGATAGGACCACCCGGCGACGCCGACGCGCACCGGGCCCTTCGTCAGTCCGTGGTGAAGCTCTGTTTCTTCAGCCACTCGCTCGCTTGCTTGCGGGAGCGGACCATGCGGAAGTCGCGCCAGGCATCCCGTGCGTCTCGGTTCCGCTCGACGAAATCCGCCAACTTGGATCCGTCGTGATCGTCCACCAGCACTGTGTCGAGTTTGGTCTTCAGATCCCCTTCCACAAGCGACGCGACGAACGCGTCCTGTTCTTCCAGGGTCTCCTCCATGCTCGGCTTTGGAATCTGCACGTAGCGGCCGCGGGTGTCCGCTTCCAGTTGCCAGACGAGCTCCTGGGTTTCCGGGTCGTCGTGGTCCTCGAGCACGTTGAAAACCCGGCCCGAGTCGGTATCGAGATAGTAGCTCCGCTTCACGGAGTCGTCGCTGAACGCGACGACCACCGCTTCCAAATCGACGTTCACGGCCGCTGTGCCTCCTTCGTTTTCGTGGCCTCCATCGCCGTAGTCCGGCTGCCAATGGGGGTTCTCAAGGGCTTATGCTGTCGTTCGGAGTGTTCTTTGGGCTAGGGCTGGTGGAGTCGTGAGTCGAGTTTCATTGTATTCGAGCCCTGAACTCGGGAGCAAGCGCCATCGCGCCAGCCTTCGCTTCTCAATTACGGAAAAGAAGGGAAATGAATGAACGCAAAAGCGCAAGGGCGCAAAGAAGGAAATCCAATACAAGGGGGATGCGGGGACAAGAGGAGATAGGGAGATAAATCGGCCAATGGATCCTGATTCATCTCCCCATCTCCTCCCATCTTCCCATCCCCCTTGCATTTCTTCTTACTTCTCGGTCTCGGCGTTGCTGAACGTGGGAAGGCTCACGCGCGTCGGTCTGTCGACCCGGTAGCCCAGGGCGTAGTCCGCTTGCATCAAGGTGTGGATTTCCCGCGTCCCCTCGTAGATGACCGCGCCCTTGGAGTTGCGCCAGAAGCGGCCCACGGGATACTCGTCGGAGTAGCCGTAGGAGCCGAAAATCTGGATGGCGTCGGAGGCGGCGCGCTCGGAAGCGACGGTCGAAACCCACTTGGCGAGGGAGGTCTCTTTGGTGTTTCTGCGGCCCTCATTCTTGAGCCAGCCGGCTCGAAGCCAGAGGAGCCGCGAGACCTCGTAGTCTCGCACCATGTGGGCGATCATCTGCTTGACCAGCTGGTGCTGGCCGATGGCCACTCCGAAGGCATGGCGTTCCTTGGCCCACCGGACGCTTTCGTCGAGACAGGCGCGGATGAGCCCCGTCGCGCCGGCAGCCACTGTGTATCGTCCCTGGTCGAGGGCGAACATAGCGATCTTGAAGCCCTCGCCTTCGTTGCCCACGAGGTTCTCCTCGGGAACCTCCACGTCCGTGAGCTTGAACCACCCGGTGTTTCCCGCGCGGATTCCCCATTTGTGCGTCATGGCCCCGCTCTCGAAGCCCTTGAATTCACGCTCGACGATGAACGCCGAGAGCCCGGCGTGATCCCGGTTCTTCTTTTTTTCCTGGTCGGTCCAGGCGATGACCAGAAAGTGATCGGCGATCTGGGCGAGGGAGATCCACTGTTTCTCGCCGTTGAGGACGTACCGATCTCCTTTCTTGATCGCGGTCGTCTGAATTCCGACGGCATCGCTCCCGGCGTTGGGCTCGGTGAGGCCGTACGTCGCCATTTTCTTTCCCTGCGCCTGGGGGACGAGGTAGCGCTTCTTCTGGTCCTCGGTGCCCCAGGCCAGAAGCGTCATGCAATTGAGACCGACGTGCACCGACATGAGCACGCGAAGCGAGGTGTCGACGTACTCCAGCTCTTCGCAGGCAAGGCCGAGAGAGACGTAGTCCAGCCCGGCGCCGCCGTACGCCTCCGGGATGCAGATACCGAGGATGTTGAGCTCGGCCATCTTGGGGAGGATCGACCGGTCGAAATGTTTGTTGGCGTCGTTCTCCTGGATGTGCGGTGCCACCTCGGCTCGAGCGAAGTCGCGCACCATCTTCTCTACCGCAAGGTGGTCCTCGGTGAGGTCGAAGTCAGTCATGAATACTCCTTTATTTTAATGCTCGCCTCGCTCTTCGCTCGACTCGCTCCCCTCGCTCCTCGCTCGGGGAGGATGGTGCCCTCCGGGCCCCGCGCCTCGCTCTTCGCTCGGCTCGCTCCCCTCGCTCTTCGCTCGGGGAGGATGGGGCCTTCCGCCTCCGCCCCTTGGGCTTCGGCGGACCCGCCGAAGCGTTGCGAAGGCGGGCCGGGCCCTGCTGATGCTGCAACCAGAGGAAGCGCGGGAGTATAGCCCAAGGGCGCTGCGGCTTGCCAGAAAGCGGCCGCGCTTGACGAGATTAATTAACGGTGCTTCCAGACCGGGGGACGTCGCTCGCGGAGAGCTCGGACACCTTCCTTGGCGTCTTCGGTGGCCATGAGCTGGTTGAGGTAGACCTCCTCGACCAGCCGCAAGCCGTCCTCGAAGGGCATGTAGGCGGCCTCGGAGATGGCGCGTCTCGCGAGGCGCAGCACCGGCGTCGAGAACGTCTTGAGAAACTGGATCCATTTCTCGACTTCGGCGTCGAGCTTGTCGGGGGCGAGCGCGCGAGTCACGAGCCCGATCGACTCCGCCTCGCGTCCCTCGTAGATTCGTCCGGTCAGGATGAGCTCGAACGTGCGGTGCAAGCCGATGATGCGCGGGTAGATGATCGGAGCGACGGTAGGGAAGAGACCCGCCTTGAGCTCCGGCTGGCCCAGCTTCGCGCCCTCGGAAACGAAACAGAAGTCGCAGGCGGCGGCGAGCTCGCATCCTGCTCCGAGAGCCATTCCCTTCACCACGGAGAAGGAGACGGTTTCGAGCTGCATCATCCTCCGAATGACGCGGTGGAACGCATCCAGGAGCTGATACACGTTCTCGTCGGTATGTTCGGCGACGTCGAGGCCGCTCGAAAACGCGCGGTCGTTTCCGGTGATGACGACGACCTTCGCCGACTCCTTCAGCTCGAGCTGATCCAGGGCGAAGGCGAGCTCCTCGAGAGCCGCGAGGTTGAGGGCGTTCGAGGCGTCAGGCCGATTCAGCTGGATTCGAAGAACGCCGTCGTCGAGGCGCTGCTGGATGTTCTTGAAAGTCTCGGGATCGAGGCCGGTGGCAGTCAGATCGGGGGACTCATCCATAGAAGATCATGCTAACACACGGACCTCCGGTAGGCGATCCTGCCCTTTTGTGGTAGAAAGGATTGATACGAGTGCAGTTTGGAGCGGAGCTCCGATTTTCGATGCCGACATCTGTTTATCTCGACTACAACGCGACGACACCGCTGGCCTCCGAGGTGCTGGAGGCGATGCTGCCGTATCTGCGCGGTGATTTCGGCAACCCCTCGAGCATCCATCAGTACGGACGCCGGGCCAAGGCAGCTCTTCTCGAGGCCCGCGAGACGCTCGCGTCCTTTCTGTCGGCTTCCGGGACCGAGATCGTCTTCACCGCCTCGGGCACCGAGGCCGACAACCTCGCCATCCTCGGCGTCGTGGCGGCGGAAGAGGAAGTGGAGCGGCCTCGAAGGCATCTCGTCACTTCGACCATCGAGCACCACGCCGTCCTGAACGTGATGCGCCACCTGGAGAAAAAGGGGTACGAGGTGACGTATCTTCCCGTGGACCGGAGCGGACGCGTTTTTGAGGGTGCGCTCGAAGGATCTCTCCGTCCGGACACGCTTCTGGTCTCCATCATGAGCGCGAACAACGAGACCGGCGTGATTCAGCCCGTGAAAGAGCTGGCGCGGACTGCCCACGAAGCGGGCGCTCTCTTCCATACCGATGGTGTCCAGGCCTGCGGGAAGATCGCCGTCAACGTCGAGGAGTCGTTCGCCGATCTCCTCTCGCTCTCGGCCCACAAGCTCTATGGCCCGAAGGGTGTCGGCGCGCTCTACGTGCGCAAGGGGACAGCCTTCAAGCCGGTGTTCCGGGGAGGCGGTCAGGAGCGCGCGCGCCGGCCGGGAACGGAGAACGTCGCCGGAATCGTCGGCCTCGCCGAGGCGGCGAAACGTGCCGGGGCGCTCCTTTCGGAGGAGTCGGCGCGGCTACTGGCTCTTCGTGAGGAGATCGAGATCTCGGTCCTTCGCGAAATTCCCGGAAGTCGTCTGAACGGCGAGGGCTCCGAGCGTACGCCGAATACCGCGAACTTCCGTTTCGACGGCGCCGACGGCGAAGACCTGGTAAAGCACCTCGACCGGGAGGGGTTCGCGCTTTCGACCGGGGCCGCCTGCTCTGCGGGGGCCATCGCTCCTTCCCACGTGCTCATCGCCATGGGGCTGAGCCCACGCGAGGTCCAGGGCTCTATTCGCGTGAGCCTCGGACGTCAGACGCGGGCGGAGGATACGCGGGGCTTCGTCGCCGCCCTCCAAAGGGCGGTTGAGATCGCGAGGACCCGCCTGCGCTCCGAGGCAGCGTCCGCTTAGACGAAAACGTGCAGTGCCCGAAGTGCGGCTTCGCCTCCGAGGAGGGCGGGACCGCGTGCCCGCGCTGCGGTGTCGTGTTCGCGAGGCTCGGGGACAAAGGGCTTCGACCTCCTCGGCCACCTCGGCCTCCTCAATCGTCTCGACCGGTTGCTCCCACGCGCGGTCCCACCGCGGCCCCCGCCGATGACCCGCGGTCGTTCTCGCTCGTGAACGTCCTCATGCTTTCGGTGATTCTGAGCGCCTCCGGCGCTCTCTACTGGCAATCGCGCCGCGGTACGGAAGCTCCCGCGGCCGACGGCACGTCTTCACCGCGCAGCGTGACACCGGGCCAGGGAGGAGTGCCAGGAGTGCCGAGAGAGATCTTTGTCGAAGTCCCGCCGCCTCCCTCTCCCGGGACGCTCGTGATTCCGGGGTTCGAGCCCCGCCCCGCGCCTGCCGCCGGAGAGATTCCGCCGCCGGAAGTTTCCTCCACCCGCGACTTTCCCGATCTGCCCGAACTAAACGAGAGCACCGTCAACGCCGCGCTCATCGAGCAGGCGAAAAGAGCGGCATTGGACTTTCCGGAGGAGCCGTCGTTTCGGGAATACGTAGCCGCCGCCCACTTGATTCTGGCGGGCAAGGAGATCAAAGCGCGCCGGTTTCAGGAGGCGCTGAAGCTCGTGGACGAGGCCGAGCGGTGGACAGTCGAACCCAGCCAGACGGCCACCTTCCGGGCGACGATCTTCGGCGAGCTTCAATCCTGGGAGCTGGCCGAGAGGTGGGCGCGAACCGCCCTGAGCTACGGCGCTCGCGACAACGCCGCCGACATGCATCACATCCTAGGCAAGGCTTACTATTTTCGCGAGGAGATGGACAAGGCCATCGAGGAGTTTCAGCGCGCGCTTGCCCTGAAGGACGACCCGGCGATCCGCGATTCCCTCGATAAAGCGACGCTCGAGGCCCGGACCGCCCGCGGGTTCGATCAGAAACGGCTCTCCCATTTCATCGTCAGCTACGAAGGCGAGACCATGGAATCCACGGGCCGCATGGTGCTCGACTCCCTGGAGCGCAGCCGTGCCACTCTGATCTCCCAGCTCGGCTACGAGCCCGAGGAGCCGGTAGTGGTGATCCTGTACTCCGGGCGCTCGTACCGCGAGATGGGGGGCCCCCACTGGTCCGCCGGTTTGTTCGACGGCAAGATCCGGATGCCCGTCGGCGGGCTTCATCAGGTCGACGAGCAGATCCGCTCGACGCTTCACCACGAGTTAGTTCATGCATTCATCCACGCGCGCGCCGGAGCGAGCGCTCCGCGATGGCTCCACGAAGGGGTCGCGGAATACATGGAAGGAACGCGCGCGGCGGAGCAGGGGAACCTCCTGGCGCGAGTGCTTGCTGACGGAAAGAGCTTCGAGCACTGCCTCCCCACGGCGCAGTGCGACGTGCGCATCTTCTACCCCGCCGCCGTCTCGTTCGTGGACTACCTCATCCAGTTGCGCGGGGTTGGCGGCATCCGCGACGTCCTCTCCGCCCTGGGGGAGGGTAATGACATCGACGGGTCTGTGCGGAAAGTCCTCGGAAAAGACGTGAAAGCGCTCATCCTTGAATGGGAGCATTTCGTCCGCCGGCGTTACAGCGGGAGGTAGGCGGGCTCGAGCGGTGATAGAATCAACGTAAGCACCCTGCACCATGATTCGTGTCGAATGTCCTCGTTGTCAGACGAAATACCGGTTCGACGAGAGCCAGCTCGGGGGAAAGCCTCGCGTTACCGCGAAATGCAAGAAATGCGGGGGCCCGATCGAGATCGCCGCAGAGGCCGAACCGGCGACGCTCCCCTCGCGGGCGAGGCTCCCCTCAGTTGATGACGCGGGAGCGCCGGCTCCGCGCGAGGGGGTGTCGACCGCGCGCGTCCGCCGCCTTCGCTCCGACGAGAGTCCCGGCGAGGAGACCCTCACCGGGCAGCGGGTCGCCGAGGTCCTCGATCTTCCTCAGGACAAGAGGTACTCCCTCGCGGTCCTGCAGGGCAAGGCGAGCGGCCAGATCTTCCAGATCCAGAAGGTGAAGACCGTCCTCGGCCGCGCCGACTGCGACATCATCCTCGACGATCCGGAGAGCTCGCGCCAGCACGCGACGCTCGAGATCCTGGGCGCCCGTGTAGTGGTCACCGACCTCGGCAGCACCAACGGGACCTTCTTTCAGGGAGAACGGATCACAAACGCCGAGCTCGAGAATCACAACGAATTCCGAATCGGCGAGCACGTGCTGATGCTCATAGTCACCGCCCGCGAATAGCGACTGTGTTGAACTTCTGGTGTAAGAAGGGAGATGAGAGGAGATAGGGGGATAAATCAAGAAACGTTTTAGTCTTATGCCCCTATCCCCTCCTGTCTCCCTTATCCCCCTTTGCCTTGGGATTTGTCTTATCCGGGGTTCTCGGCTTCTTCCCGCAGGAGCTTCGCGAGCGCGGTTTGGGCCGCCAGGAGCTCCGCGTTCTTCTTCGTTGGCCCGGTCGCGCTTCCGAGCGTACGCGCCCCGATGCGGAGCTCGACGTGGAACGTCTTGCGGTGCTCGGGTCCCGTCTCCGCGGCGACGCTATATTGCGCCGCCTCGAGGTTGCGCGCCTGCAGGTACTCCTGGAGCGCTGTTTTAGGATCCTCGATCGCCGCCCGGCCTTCCCCGACCTCGCGGATCAGCGGGTGGTAAATAGGCGCGAGAAATCGGCGAACCTCCTCGATGCCGGAATCGAGATAAATGGCCGCGATGACCGCCTCGAAGGCATCCGCCGAGAGCGCCTTCTTCTTCCTTCCGCCCGTCTTCTCCTCGCCTCGCCCCAGGCGAAGGTACTGCGGGATGTCGAGCTGCAGCGCCAGCATCGAGAGCGTCGCCGAGCTCACCAGATAAGCCTTGATCTTGGACTTCCGGCCTTCGCTGAAATCGGGAAACTCGTGGAAGATGAAGTCTGTGACCAGGAACCCCAGGATCGAGTCCCCGAGAAACTCCATGGATTCGTTATGCGGGATGCCGCCGGTTTCATATGCAAAGGACGTATGGGTCAGGGCGTGCTGCAGCAGATCTTTGTCGCGAAAGCAGTAGCCCAGGCTCTTTTCGAGCTCGCACGGATCGACGGATGCGGACAAGGTCATTCTTAACGGGGGACGATTCTGTTCTCTCCGGGGTGTCTCATGGTACTACAAGACCTTGACCAGGACCATGGTCATGTCGTCGTGCTGGACCGCCCCGCCGGCGAAGTTGAAGACCTCGTCGACCATCTTCTCGCGCAGCTCCTCCATGGAGAGCTCGACGTTGTCCTCCATGATCCCGCGAAGGCGGTCGTCGCCGAAGAGCTCGGAGCGGTCGTTCATCGCCTCCGTGACCCCGTCGGTAAAGAAAAGGAACAAGTCCCCCGCCACGAGGGGAATCGACTCCTCTTCCAGAATCTTCTCGAACTGGGAGCCGCGATCGAGGGCGAGTCCCATGCCGTCGGGGGCGAGCACCTGCGCTTTTCCCCGATTTCCGTTGGCGTTGAGCTGGAGGATCGGGTTGTGGCCGGCTCGAGCGTAGGTCATTTTCTTGTTCTTCACGTCGATGACGGCGTAGACCATGGGTGATGAAGCTGCGGCTGTCGAGGTTCGCCGCGAGGATCTTGTTCGCCTCGATGAGAAGGAGGCGAGGGGAGTCGTACATCCGGCTGAGCGAAAGGGACACGCCCTTCAGCTCCGCCATATAGAGGGCAGCCGAGGTGCCCTTTCCGGAAACGTCGGCGATGAGGATGGCGAGGCGTCCGTCGCTCAAGGGGATGAAATCGTAGTAGTCCCCCCCGACTTCGTTCGCCGGAAGACAGAGTGCCGCGATGGAGAGCCCAGGGACGCTGACCCGGTCCTTGGGGAGGAGGCTCATCTGAATGGTCCGGGCGATGCGGAGCTCTTCTTCCAGGCGCTCCTTCTCCGCCGACTGGGTTAAAAGGTCCTGTATGCTGTTGGTCATGAGGTTGAACGAATCGGCGAGCTCGCCGAGCTGGTCGCGGGAGCGGACCTGCACTTTGTAGCCGAAGTCCCCCTGGCGCACGTGCTCCGTCCCCTGGGTGAGGGCGTGCACCGAGCCGGTGATCGAACGGGCCAGAACCAGCCCCACGAAGATCGCCGCAACCTCGATAACCAGGAAAAGCGCCGCGAGGAGTGCGAGAACCCAGAGGATTACCTTTCCCAGGTCGGGCCCCTCCGGGCCGAGCTGGAGCGCGTTTCGGGCAACGGCGTCATAGAGGCTCATCGGCGCGAAACCGAACTGCACGAACACCAGCTCTGTCTCCCGTTCGCGAGGCGCGTCGAGGCTTCGCGACTGCAGAAGAGTCAGCCAGGGAAGGGTGAAGGGTCGTCCTCGGTCGTCGGCCGGGGGCGCCGACACTTCAGCCTGCGGATTCACGACGAGAAGCGAGCTCGGCTGCGCCGCGTCCGACACGCTGGTCACCAGCTGATCGATATGGAACCCCATCGAAACCGCGGCCCGGTCGAGCACCGTTCGGAGCGGAGAGGCCACGAGTACGGTTAACCCCTCAGGCATCGGAGTCGAGGTCCCCGCGAGATAATTCCCGTTCCCAATACGGATCGGCCCGTGGTACGCCGATTCCATCCACGAGGGGAGAGGGGTGCCCACCTGGGGCGGACGAGGAAACTCACCCGATGCGATGACGCGCTGGATGCGGCCGCGCCGATGCTCGAGATAGACGGCGCCCGAGCCCGGGAACAGCGTCGAAAGCGGAGCGATTCGCGCCCGGAGCACCGCGCGGACGGCCTCATCCTTGACGTGGGCGCCGCCGCGCCGCGAGCCGATGACGTCCGAAACCGCGAGATCCGCGCTCTTGACCATCTCGGAATCGACGCGCCGGATCTCGGTGTTCAGCACGTAGGAGCTCACCTGTCCCACGATGAAGAACGCGCTCAAGAGAAAGAAAAACAGGATGAGGAGTGTCGGGACGAGCCCGATCAACAGATAGGAGATCACCAGCTTGCGCCGAATGCGCCAGAGAAGCTTCGTTCTCAGCCGGGAGATGCGCCAGATCAGAAAGCCGATGGCGTAGCCCCAGAGTCCGACCGTCGCGACCGAGGTCAGCCACGCGGGCCACGACGAAAAGATCGCTCCCAGAAGCCGGGTGAGAGCGAGGACGCTGAGGATCTGTCCAGCGCGCGTCCTCAGGAGGAACCGCGTCAGGCCCCGCTTCGGCTCCGGCAGTCGCGACCTCGGCACATGAGGATCGGAAGCCATGAACTACACTTGATAGAAAAGACTTACAGCGGACTTCGGCACTATAGCACAAGCGGCAGGCGCACCCAGCCCCTTCCACTATGAGTGCTCACGCGCTTGACCGGGCTTTACGCACCGCCTATGCTCTGCTGTAAGCTCCCATGACAGCCCTTCTTTCCTCAGCTGGCGCCGTCTTCTCGATTTCCCTGCTGGTGTCCGCGGCCGAGAAGGGCGAAGAGCTCGTTCTCGACGGGGTAATCGTCGCCGAGAGCCCGGCGGATTCCGTGGCCCTCGTGCGCCGAGCCGAAGCGGGCCGCGCCCAAATCCTCCGCGTGGGCCAGGAGCTCCACGGTTACGTCCTCGTCGAGGTCGCGAAAGGCTTCGTTCGCTTGCAGGGGACGGAATCCGAGCTTCGCCTGGTCCTCGGGGGAGCGCGATCTCCGGCCGAACCTGCGGAAGCGCAGCCCGCGAAGGAGGGCGAGGATTCGGTGTGGATTCGGCGCGCGTTTCCGCGCGAAGTCGCACGCGCACGACTGGAGAAGGAGATCCCCGTCATCCTGCGTGAGACCGATCTTACTCCGCGCGTCGAAGACGGCGAAGTCAGAGGGCTCAGCGTCTCCCGTCTTCCCGACGGCACACTTCTCTCGGAATCGGGTCTTCTCCCCGGAGACATCCTCGTCAGCATCAATGGGGAGCCGCTCGTCAGGGTCGACGCTCTCTGGGAGCTCATAGCCCGCCTCGCCGACCAGGACGAGGTTCGAATCGTCGTTCGAAGGCGCGGCGAGGTGCTGAAGCTCGCTTACGCCTTCACCCAGTGACGGGCCTCGCCGACCCGCTCGCGGTCCAGGTCGCCTGTCCCCCAAAAGGATAGGAACCTCTCCCCGTCGGCGCGCGCGCCCGGCTCGTCTCCCCGAAGGGCATGGATCCGCCCACGGAAAAAGAGCGCGCGGATGAACGGAATGGGCCAGTAGAGCACCGCCTCCTCCTCGCGCAGCACCTCGTCGAAGACGCCGAGAGCGGACTTCAGCTCTCCTCTTTCGAAGAGCGCCGAGGCGAGTGCCGCGCGGACGAGGATTCCCGCGGTCGATGGGTCTCCTTCAGGGCGAGGAAGGCTCGCTCCCCCTTCCGTGAGAGTTTCGATCGCGGAGACCGGATGGCTCACCGCTGCGACGTGCCGGGATAGCGCAAGCCCGAGGGGAGTTCCGAAACCGGCGAGGCTCTTTGTGACGGATGCCGCGGCGTCGAGATCGGCGAGGCACGCGTGCGCGAGGCCGCTGAAGTACGAGAGAAGCGGAGTCTCGATCGACGCCCCACGAACGGCTTCGAGTGCCCGCTGAGGCCTTCCGGTCTCGAGCCAGTAATGAGCCTCGATCTCGAACGCGGGTGCCCGCAGGCTCGGAACTTCTCGAAAGCACGCTTTCGCCGCATCGAGGGCCTCTCGGGCGCTCTCGCTTCGTCCCTGACAGAGATGCGTCACCGCGAGGTCGAGCGATCCCTGCCATCGCCAGAAGCGGTCGCGCGCCCGGGCGAGCTGTCCCGCGTTCTGGATGGCACGCGAAAAATCGCCCTCGAGAAGCGAGCTCCGCCAGTTCTTGAGCGCGAGCTCGTGGAGAAGAGACTCGTAATCGAGGGACGACGGCTGCTTTCTGTCCACGCGGGCTTCCCGGTAAAGAACCGCCCGAGTTTACAATACCGGCGATGGAACGGCCCAAGGCCCCCAAGGGATGGATGAGACACGTTCTCAGCGCGGTTTCAAATTTCCACCGCGATGAATGCTTCGACCGGGCGGCGGTAATCGCCTACTTCGCCATGCTGTCGTTTCTTCCGCTCGCTGTGATTCTCGTGGCGGTAGGTGCCTTGCTGCTCGGCTCGCTCGAGGAAGCGGAGCGGGGGACGGAGCTCCTCCTTCGGAACGTGCTCTACGCGCTGCCGCCGCAGGTGATGACAGAGGTGCGGTCTCTGCAGCAAGGGATCTGGTCGGGGCTTTTCTACCTTCCGATCGCGCTTTGGAGCGCCAGTACGGTCTTCAACAAGATCGAAGCGAGCCTGGATCATGTGTTCGAGGTCGAGCAGCCAAGAAACTGGGCGCTCGGGAAACTCCTCGCCTTCGGTGTGGTGGGGCTTCTGAGTGTCCTTCTGGTCGCCGCGATGGTCCTTGGAGGCATACTGTCCACGGTGGACCGTTTCGTCGATTCGACCGCGCTCGCAGCACTTCGTGGCGCGCCCCTCTACCAAACGGTGAACGGATTCGTAAGCCGGTACCTTGTTCCCTGGGTCATCGCCATTGCGGCCTTCTTCCTCGTCTACTGGATCGTCCCCGCCCGGAAGGTGCCGGTGTCGGCAGCCTTCACCGCGGCGAGCATCGCGGGCACGCTATGGGAAGCTTTGAAGGTCGGATTCACCTACTACGTGAGCCACATGGCGAGCTACACCCGGACCTACGGCGCTCTGACGACGGTGGTCCTCTTTCTCGTCTGGGTGAACCTGTCCGCTGTGCTCTTGCTCTGGGGCGGCGAGCTGGCGGCGGTCCTCTCGGGACATCGAGAATCTTTGGGAGAATCTTTGGGAGGAACTTCGCGAGGCTCTTCGGAGGCTCAGCGCGGCTCGGGGTGACGAATGGTGAGGACGATCTCCCCGGCGCGCGCCATCCCGAGCGTCTCCCGGGCGAGGCGCTCCACCACGAGAGGGTCGCTTCGCAATGCGTGGATTTGCGCCGACAGGCGGTCGTTCTCGGCTTCGAGCGTCTCGACCTCCCGGCGAAGCTCTTCGTGCTCCTCTCGCGCCTTCCAAAGGCCGAAGATGCCGCGCTCGCCGAAGAGCGAGTTGAGGACCGTCGCCGCGACGATCAGGAAGGCGGCGAGGGCGAGCGCCTTGCGCCGAAACGCGGTTTCGACGAGACGGCCCCCCTTGGTCGAGGGCTTCGGACCCGCGCCATCATCGCCGGAGCGCGCTCTCATGTCTACCAAACCGCATAGTATAGTTGGCCGGGGGGGGAAACGCACCAATTCCCGCCCTAATTGACGTGGAAACGTGGGGAATCACCAACTAGGGAAATCCTCACTCTAGACAGCCCTTCGAAGCACGTCGATAATCCTCCCCTTGAGGTCCCAGTTATCTTTCATTCGACAAGGACCTCCCGGGCCCCAACTTCATTCGAGGAGTCATAAACCGTGGTGGTCGGTCGAGAGCGCGTCGCGAGGATCGTGGTACTGAGCGTCGGGTTGTTCGTTCTCAGTCAGATGTGGGCGCAGCTGGTGATGGAGATCCGCTTCCCGCTGGCATTCAAAGTCGGCCCATTGACGGCGGTGCTTTTCATGCACTGATCTCGAGCGGGTTCAGACTGGAATCATAGGCCTTGTAGGAGCTATCCTGTCGGCGATAGAAAACCGCCGTCGAGAGAACGAACCCATGCCCCTCTTCGAATACCGCTGCAAAGAGTGCGAAAACGAGTTCGAGACCCTGGTTCGCGGACGCGAGCGCCCCTTCTGTCCCTCCTGCCAGAGCGGCAAGCTCGAGAAGCTGCTCTCGACGTTCGCCGCGGTTACAGGAAGCTCGCGACGTCCAGCTCGCGCGGAAGGACCGGGGGCTTGCGGCACCTGCGGCGATCCCCGCGGACCGGGCGCCTGCTCGATGAACTAAGAAGAATCTAAGGGTCCGGACGGCGCTCGGGCGCTGCGGGAGGATCCGCCGGAGTGCCAGCAGGGTTGCGCACGTGAATCAACGGTCTTGTCGCGGCAGCGATACGATGGTCGATAACATGCGCGCCGAGACCGTGCCCGATTCGCGACCTCAAGTGGTAACATGAAAAAAGCGCCGGTCGTGACGGCGGAAACTCGTGTTCAAAAGGCAGCTCGATTGTGAACCTGTCTAGAAGGCATATGACGTTCTCCCGCGGGCGCAGCAAGCGACCGGGCGCAGATCTGAAACCGGTCGCCGAGGTCGTGTCAGACCGCGTCTGGAGGGCGATGATCGACTCCTCTCGTGCGCTCGATGCGCTCGGTATCGGGCATGCCCTGGTGGGGGGACTGGCTGTCGGCGCACACGGATGGCCCCGGGCGACCAAAGACGTCGATTTTCTCGTGGACGATAGCGCCTGGATCAAGACGGAAGCTGGATTGGTGGTGATGCGCGCGGGGCTGCCCGTCGAGGCTCATGGTGTCGCCGTGGACACTCTGTCCATCCGAGATGACGAGAAACACCTTTTGGCCGCTCTCCAGGCGTCTGAGGTATCGGAAGGCGTCCCGGTCGCTCCCATTGAAGCCCTGGTTTACTTGAAGCTCGTCTCGCCAAGGGCCAAGGACCGTCTCGATCTGGTCGAGTTAGTGCAAGCAGGCATCGACGTGGAGCGAGTCCAAACGTACGTGGAGCAGCACGCGCCGCACCTGGGGGCCAGGTTCGAGGATATCGTGCGGATGGCGCGAGAGGAGGAAGCTCTCTGAAGCGGTGGGAAGCGCGCCGAGACCTATGGCGCGGCCCGTCAAGACAGAGGGCGATGAGTGTGCGGCTCTCCGGATCGAGGACCCAGTAGTCGCCTTTGGTGTTTCGACGCCAGACGCGCAAAACCGGAAGGGAACCGCTCTCCGTGCCATGGCCGTGGGCTGGCTGTCGGGCCGCAATGGACTACTTTGTCTGGTATGCGGCCTCGGCGCCCTGCACTTCCACTTGTCCTGGCGCAGGACCGGCTCCCCACGATTGCTGGCTTCCGCCGTGCTCCTCTTCGCGCTCGGGCTCGGCTGCGGTGAGGCCGCCCTCGGAACCCTCGCCTACATTGCCGCGTGGCACCTCGTTCTCGACGAAGGCTCCTGGCGAAAGCGCCTCCTGCCCCTCACGCCCTACGCGGGGCTCGTCGTGCTCTGGCGTATCCTTTATATAGCCGCCGGATTCGGGACCAGAGGGTCCCCCCTGCCCCCTTCCTGCCGTCGGAGAGACGACCGTCCCCGCCGGCCTTTGATACCTGAGAATGACTTAGAATGAAAACGAAATGGACGAGCGCACGCTGAGCTCTCTCGAGGAGGCCTTTCGTTCCTCTCCCGAGAACGAGCCGCTCCTCGCCGTGCTCTTGAACGCCTACCTCGACCGTGAGCCCGAGAAGGGGCTCTCGCTCCTCCGCGAGAGGAGCGCCGCCTCCTTCGGCGATCCCAGAAACGCCACCCTCGCCGCCCGCCTCTTCCTCGCCGCGGGCGACGCCGAGCGCGCGCTCGAATTTGCGATCGACCAGGGGGCGGACGCCCTCATCGTTCGCGCCCGTGCGCTCCTCCTGCTGGAGCGGCGCGAAGAGGGGCGAAAGTGTTACGAGGCGGCTCTCGCCTTGAATCCCACCGTCGAAGACCCCAAGCTCGCTGCCGCTTTGGCGAGCAAGGTGCGGACCTTCGCTGTCGACGCGGTCAAGGGATCGAAGCTGCGGGTGATCTCGAACGACGACACGGACGAGACCGAGACGACGAGGCTTCTGGCGCCCGAGCTCGAGAAAGTGACGTTCGATGACGTCGGAGGGCTCGAGGAGATCAAGACCGCCATCCGCAAGCGCATCATCCTGCCGTTCCAGAAGCCGAGCCTCTTCGAACGATTCAAGAAACGTGTGGGAGGAGGGATCCTCCTCTACGGCCCTCCGGGCTGCGGAAAGACGCTCCTCGCCCGGGCGACGGCGGGGGAGTGCAACGCCCAGTTCCTGAACGTGGCGATCTCGGACATCCTCGACATGTACATCGGCGAATCCGAGAGGAAGCTCCACGCAATCTTCGAGAAGGCGCGGCAGTCGAAACCCTCGGTCCTGTTCTTCGACGAGCTCGAGGCGCTCGGGGGAAAGCGGCAGTACCATCGGGAAGCGAGCTCCTCGAAGCTCGTGAGTCAGTTCCTCTCCGAGCTCGACGGTTTCTCCCGCAACAACGCCGGCGTCCTCGTGCTCGGCGCGACCAACGTGCCCTGGGACATCGACCCCGCCTTCCGGAGACCGGGACGGTTCGACCGGGTCCTCTTCGTCCCGCCGCCGGACCGCGAGGCGCGTGAGCGCATCTTGACGATACTCCTCGGTTCCCGTCCGACGGAGGGAGACCTCGACACCGCCTTCCTGGCAAAGCATTCGAGCGGCTTTTCCGGAGCCGATCTCATGAACCTCGTCGAGACAGGAACCGATGAGTCCATCGAGGCGTCCCTCAACTCGGGTCGGGAAGTGCCAATCCGAAGCGAGCACCTCCGGGCTGCGCTCGGGGAAATCAAGTCGACGACCACGGAGTGGCTCGGCACGGCGAGAAACTACGCTCGGTACGCCAACGAAGCCGGCCACTACGACGAGGTGCTCGCGTTTCTCCAGAAGCACGGAAAATGAGATCCACCGGGTATCGCATCGCCGACGAGCCCAAACCCTCCGGGCTTGCCCACCTGGCGGTGAGGCCCTTCTGGCCGTTTCTGGGAGTGATGTTCGGCGGCGCCTGGCTGTCGTGGCCCTGGTTCGTGGTCAACGGTTTCGCGGTAGGAAGCCCGACTCGCCGGCGGGAGCTTCTGATTGCGATCGGAGGCTTCGTCGTCTCGGGGCTCCTCCTGCTTTCCATCGTGGGGCTCGCGGGCACGGGCCGTATCCCAGAGCGCGGCATCCCCTACGCTCTGCTCACGCTCACCGCGCTGAAGCTCGGCGTGACGTATTGGCTCCACGCTCTTCAGTCCAGCACGTTCGAAGTGTACGAGTACTATGGCGGCGCCGTTCGCCAGGGCATGCTCGTGATCTTTGCCGCCTATCTCCTGAGCCGAGCCGCGGCCCCAAAGCTCCTCGCGGCCGCGCCCCTCGTCCATCTCTGGTTGCGATAGACGCGATGTCCGATGCCGGAACCCGACAGTTGTGGGCGGAGGCGATGGCTGCGCTCTCTCAGGGAAACAACCGCCGCGCGATCGAGAGTCTTCGGCGGGTGCTGAGCTCCGAGCCCAATGACTCGGAAGCGCACGCTCTTCTCGCTGTCTGTCTCGTGGACACGCGCCGTCTATCGGCGGCGGAAACCGAGGCGAGCCTCGCGCTCGCGGCCGCTCCTCTCGCGCCGCTCTCGCACCTGGCGATGGGACAGGTGAGCTTCGCCCGGCGCGACTTCCGGAGGGCGGAAGAAAGCTTCCGCACCGTTCTCGAGCTCGAGCCGGACGAGTCCGCCCATCATCGGCGTCTGGGAAATCTGTTCCTGGCGGTGGGCCGCCGAGAGGAGGCGGAGAGCGAGCTCCAACACGCGCTCGAGCTCGATCCGGCCGACCCAGAGAACCTCGTCGCCCTCGGTCGTCATCGACTCCAGACCGGGGCCGTCGACGAGGCAGAGCGGCTCGCCCGGGAAGCCCTGACCCTCTCTCCGGCGAACCGGGACGCGCTCGTGCTCATGGGCGCAGTTCTTCTCCGAAGAGGAGACGTCGAGGCTGCCCGCGAGCACGCGATATGGGCCATTCGTATCGATCCTACCGACCGAGGTGCTCTCCATCTCTTGGCCGCGATCAAAGCTAGAACGAGCTGGTTTCTGGGTCTCTGGTGGCGCTACAACACCTGGTGCAGCGAGGTGGGTAGCAAGAACGCCGCCGTCGTCCTCCTTGGGGCGTTTATCCTCTATCGCTTCTTGACCCAGTTTCTCGTCGACGTCGACCAACCGCAGGGCGCGGAGCTGGTCTCGTATGCCTGGCTCGGGATCTGCGTATACAGTTGGGTTGGCCCGGGAATCTTCGTGCGCGCGCTCCAGAAGGAGCTGCAGACAGTTCATCTGCGAAAAGGTTTCTAGGTCGCCCTAGTCCGGCAGATTCGTTCAACTTTTTGGCCTCCTCGCACGTATTGAGCTCAGGTACAAGGAGCCGCGCGATGACCGACCTGGCCAGGGATCTCCAATACGGAATCAGGATGCTCTGGAAGTCCAAGGGATTTACCCTGGTCGCCGTCCTGTCCCTCGCCCTCGGCATCGGTTTCAACACGACGATCTTCAGCGCCGTCGATGCCTTGCTTCTCCGGCCCAAGGCGGGCGTCGTTCTCGAGTCCATGGTCGAGGTCTACCTGAGCGACTCCTCCGGGTATCCCTATGCGGCTTCGTCGTATCCGGACTTTCGAGACTACCGGGACCGGACGGACGCCTTCTCCGACGTCGCGAGCTACCAGACGACGATCGCGAGGTTTCAGGCAAATGGCAAGAGCGAGTACCTGCTCGGCGAAATCGTCTCGGGAAACCTGTTTCGGCTTCTCGGGATCCGCGCGCTCGCCGGGCGAACCCTCGAGCCGGGCGATGACGTGAGCCCGGGCGGACACCCGGTGATGGCGGTGAGCGAGAGATTCTGGCATACGAGGCTCGGCGGACGATCGGACGCGGTGGGGGAGGCGCTCGACTTGAACGGCCGTTCCTATACGATTGTCGGCGTCATCCCCTCCGAGTTCACGGGCGGCATTCCCGGGATTGGAATGCAGTTCTGGGCTCCGTCGGCAATGGTCGACCAATTGAATCCCAGCACGCGCGACGGCGTGAGCCGACTCGAGCGCCGCACCAGCAGGAACCTGATGGTGAAGGCTCGGCTCGCCGAGGGGGTCACGATTGAAAACGCCCAGGCGCAAATGGACTCGCTCCTGGCGTCGCTGCGAGAGGAATATCCCGAGGATTATGAGGGCGACCGCGCGGTGCACCTCCTCCCGAGCAGCGACGTCCGGATTCATCCGTTCGTCGACGCCGCGCTCTATCCCATAGCGACAGTGCTCATGGTGGTAGTGGTTCTGGTGCTGGTCATCGCCTGCGCCAACGTCGCCAACATGCTTCTCGCACGGGCGACGGAGAGACGGAGTGAGGTGGCTCTGCGGCTCGCTCTCGGGTCATCCCGCGTGCGCCTCGTCCGTCAGCTTCTCACCGAGAGCGCCCTTCTTTCGAGTCTCGGCGGCGCCGCCGGGCTCCTGGTCGCCCACGTGGGAACGAGGCTTCTCCTGGCGCTGAAACCGCCGATCCCCGTTCCTCTCGCGCTGGATCTGACGTTGAATTACCGCGTCCTCGCGTTCACGCTCCTGGTCTCCGTCGCGACGGGAATCCTTTTCGGAGTCGCTCCCGCCCTCCAGGCGAGCCGCAGTCTGGTTCCGGCGATGAAGTCGAAGGAGCGCCGGCTGGGCCTGCGAAACCTCCTGGTGGTGGTCCAGGTTGCCCTCTCCCTCGTTCTTCTCATCGGAGCGGGGCTCCTCTTGAAAAGCGCGGGCAACGCTCAGGCCATCGATCCCGGCTTCGAGACGGAGAGAGTCGTCATGCTGAGCTCGCACCTCGGGCTTCACGGCTACGACGAAGCGCGGGGACGTCTTTTCTACCAGCGCGCTGTCGAGCGCGTCGCGGGGCTTCCCGGCATCGAGGCAGCGTCGCTCACCGACAAGGTTCCTCTCGGTGCGAGCATCAGTACAGAGAACGTCGCTCCCGAGGGACGAGAGCCGGAGAAGTACGCTGACTGGCCGGAGATCGACTCGGCCACGGTTTCGCCGGGGTACTTCCTTTCCATGGGCGTGCCCTTGATCCAGGGCCGGGACTTCGATTGGAAGGACGCGAAAGGCTCTCCCGACGTCGCGATCGTGAACGAGACCGCGGCGCGGCGCCTCTGGCCCGGCGAGAATCCCCTCGGCAAGCGCCTCCTGAAAGGAACGGGGGAGCGCGCGAAGCGCGCCGAAGTCATCGCAGTCGTCCGGGACACCAAAGTGCGAACTCTGGGAGAGGACCCGCGCCCTCACGTCTTCTGGGCCTTCGCTCAGGACTATTCGCCGATGATGTACGTCCTCGCCCGCACCCGCGGAAATCCCGAGCCCGCTCTCGAGGTTGTCCGGCGCGAGCTTCTTTCTCTCGACTCCAGCCTCGCGTTCTTCGAGTTCCGGACCATGGGCCAGAATCTCGCGATCACGCTCTTCCCCGTGCGCGCGGGGGCGGTTCTGCTCGGAGTCTTCGGAGGACTCGCTCTTCTTCTTGCCTCAGTCGGGCTCTACGGAGCGGTCTCGTACTCCGTGAGCCGCCGCACGCGCGAAATCGGGATTCGCATGGCGCTCGGAGCCGCCGGGAGGGACGTCGTGACTCTCGTGACCCGTCAAGGAGTCGGCATGGTTCTCGTGGGGGTCGCTCTCGGCTCGGCGCTCGCGGCGGCCGGCACCCGCGTCCTCGCCTCGGTGCTCTACGGAGTGGGCTCGACCGATGTTGGCATTTTCCTCGGAACCGCCGCGGCTCTCGTCGCCGTGGCCTCGATCGCCAACTGGATCCCCGCGCGTCGCGCGTCGCGAATCCATCCGGTGACCGCGCTTCGCTACGAATAGGATCCTGAGTGCGCGACACTACTCGGAAGATTCCCAATAACGATGCGTCACTGCACCGGTCCGAGGTAGCGATCGAGCCAGCCCAGAGTCTCCTTGATCACCTCGTTCCGGGGCGGCACGTGTCCGGAGTCGAAGAGTGCGCGGCGCTTGTCTTTTTCCGGAGTCCCCAGGAGGCGATAGAGAGGCTCCTGTGTGGTCTCGACCGGGAACATGAAATCAGAGCGACCGTTGATCATCAGAACCGGAGCCGTCACCCGTGGTGCGAAATTGAGCTGATCCACTTCCGGATAGGTTCTGACGAATGACAGGCCGCCCCCCACGAGGACCACGACCTTCAATCGATTTTCCACCGCCGGGATCTGAACCAACATCGCTCCCCAACTGAGCCCGTAGTAGGCGAGCTTGCTCACGTCGACGTCGTCACGCGTCTCGAGGTAGTCGATCGACCTTCCCAGATCTTTTGCCCAGGCCAGTACATGATCTCTGTACAGGAAGGTCTCGGTCGGGCCGTCGGATTTGAGGTCGTCTCCGCGCTCGAATGTTCCTTTGTAGATTGGGAACATGACGGCGCGTCCGCTCGCCATGAGGAAATCCATTTGCCAAGTGCCATATTCTTGAAAGGACCGGGTCGGAATCGCGCTTCCCGGAGGGAAGAAAAGAACGGTTTGATAAGGGGGCTTGGTCTCCTTGGGAACGAAAAGGTACGCCGTGACGCGTTCGTTCCCGTAGGGCGCGTCGAAGGTTATTTTTTCCCGTCTCCACGAGTCGTGGGCATCGTCGACGGACTCGACTTCGGCGTTCAACGGCGTCTTGTCGTAGGCATAGAGGCTCCTATAAACCGCGAACACGTCGTCGGGAACCGGCTTCTCCTTCGAGTAGTCCCGGAAGGCGTCGAGGAGCGGACCCGTGGCGGCAGCCGGCAGTGGGGAAACCGGCACCCGCTTCACCGTGCGAAAGCCGTTCGTGGCGGAGCGATCCCAGGGCGACTGGGCGTCTACATCGAGGAACATGTACGACGGCTCGTTCCACGCCCCGCCCAGTAGGTATCTCTTCCCCTCGCTTCCTTCGTTCCAGCACCACTCCTTCACGTTCCCGGCCAAGTCGTATGCGCCGTAGCGACTGATTCCAGGCATGCCGCCAGCGGGGGTCAGGCCCCGGCTCCGATCTTCGACGTTGGAGAGAGCCACCACGAAGTTACTGGCCCGCATCCCGGCGGCTTCGCTCCAGTGGTATACCGTGGGCACCTCCTTTCCTGCGAACTCGGCGTAGGCGGCGGCCTCATACCAGCTCACGCCGCTGACCGGATAGTCGTCCTCCCCCTCGGGATAGCTCCCCAGCTCCCAGGTAGATGGACCGGGCCTTCCGGTGGCGTCGCGGAATTCGTCCATGGCTTCTTCCCAATCGAATTCACGCTCCTCCTTGACGAATGGCTGCTTCCAATACTCTCGTTTCTTGTAGCCACCGCCGTCGACAAATTCTTTGAATTGCTCGTTGGTGACCTCGTACCGATCCATCCAGTAGTCACTCAGCTGGACTGCCGGCAGGTGGTCGAGACCCGATATCGCCGGAATCCAGGCGCCGCCTGGAACCTTCACCATCCCGGGAGGAGCACTGCCTTCCTGGTCCAGGGTCCAACTGATGCCTATGTCGCCGCCAAAGGGTTGCCACCAAGGAGAACCGCTCCCGCGCGCCTGCTCGAGAGTTTGAAAACCCGTTTTCTCCACCCTCCACCGATAGTATCCGTAGGGGATCCTCTTCCGCGCGATGGGCGTTCGACCGAGGGGCTCCCAGTCGCTGTCCACCGCCTCGTAGCGCTTGAAGTAGACATCCGCGCCCGGAGGGGTCGTCTCGATCGATACATGAGTGGAAAGCTCGGGCATCGACTTCGCGAGTATGGGATCGGTTGGAATGTAACGCTCGGCCTCACGCGAGAGGGAGAAGGCCGTCCAGTAGTCTCCTTCACTCACGAGGCGGAGGATCTCGGGCAGGGCTTGCTCTCTTGCCCAGCGAACCCTGCTCGATCGGTGAAGAAACCATCCCGCAGCCGCCACGACGAGGACCGCCGCAACACCAAATGCAGCGATTTTCCCGCGTCCTGTCCGAACTCTCGGAGGGACCATCTGCTCCCGGAGCGCTTCCGCGAGCTCGGACGCGGATCCGATCCGGCCCTCCCGATCCTTCTCGAGAGCGCGAAGCACGACACGCTCCAGAGCGAGCGGAATCTCGTTTCGCACCTCCCGCGGCGGTCGGGGAACGTCGTGAAGGATCGAATGAATGACGGCGCTTTCATGGCCGCCGCGGAAGGGGACCTGGCCGGTCAGCATCTCATAGAGGACCACACCCAGAGACCAGAGGTCGGTGCGCGGGTCCACGTCTTCTCCCCGCGCCTGCTCGGGAGACATGTACGCCGGAGTTCCCATGACGACGCCCCGTCGGGTCATGCGTGTGACTTCCTGAAGCTTCGCCAGGCCGAAATCGATGATCTTGACTCCGCCGTCGCGAGTCACGATCACGTTCGCGGGCTTGACGTCCCGGTGCACGATTCCGTGCTCGTGCGCTTTCGTCAACCCCCGGGCGATCTGCTCCACAATCGAAACCGCTTCCTCGATCGGAAGGGGGCCGCGCGCGATTCTCTCCCGGAGAGTCTCGCCCTCGTAGTAGGCCATGGCGATGAAAGTCTCTCCATCGTCGGTCTCGCCGATCTCATGAATGACTCCAATATTTGGATGATCGAGCGCGGACGATGCCTTTGCCTCCTGGACGAATCGATCGCGCAGAAGACGATCGCTCTCGGCTTCAAGAGAAAGGAGGTGAGGAGGAAGGAACTTGAGGGCGACGAATCGGTCGAGCTTGAGGTCGCGGGCCTTGAAGACGACCCCCATGCCCCCGCCTCCGAGCTTCTCGAGGATCTCGTAGTGGGATACGGTCTTCCCGATCATGACTCGCCGGTTCGGCAGCGAGAATACGACTCCGGGTTCCGCGGGTCAAACCCGTTCTCGTGGCCGAGGCGTCGAGCGGTAACCCGACGCCTCGGCCGATTCGAGATTCGTTATGGGTTGACTGCGCCGCTTACCAGCGCTTGCCGCCGCCGAACCCGCCGCCGCCGCCGCCACCACCGTTGGTCTTGGGCTTGGCTTCGTTGACGTTCAGGGTGCGCCCGCCGAGCTGGGTTCCGTTGACGCCTCGAATGGCGTTCTGCGCCGCCCCGTTATCGGACATCTCGATGAAGGCGAACCCTCGCGGGCGACCGGTGTCGCGATCGGTGATCACGCTGACGCTAGCCACGTCGCCATAGGTCGCGAAGACGTCCCGGAGCTGCTGCTCGGTGACGTCGAAGGAACAATTACCCACGTAAATCTTGGACATGAAACGACTCCTGATCGGAAGGGCCTAAGCGAGGGCTAACGGAGGTGCGGTGAGAATCACCAGCAGGAAAGCTACGAAAAGCCGTCGAGTAGCCAGACGAGCTATAGTCTACTAATTCGAAGCGATTGTCAATTCGTCGATAGCGTCTGGGCGCACGTCATCAAAGTGAGGATATAGAAACGATGGAAAGAGGCATATACTTCTGACAGCGTTATATACTGTCAGAAGTAGAGGAGGACAATGAACCCATGCCTACACTCCAGCAACTCG
>Ga0184637_10000654_pt1 | contig 25296 bp, 19 predicted proteins | sample PLM3_127_b2_FD_133143 | JGI IMG/M metagenome (GOLD analysis project Ga0184637, IMG submission 133143) | Groundwater sediment microbial communities from an aquifer in East River, Colorado, USA - PLM3_127_b2 | ecosystem: Environmental > Terrestrial > Soil > Riparian zone | place: USA: East River... | reverse complement strand
TTCGATGAACGCGATAAGACGGGCACCATCAAGCGGGCCGTCGCTCGCATCTCCCGGCTTGGCTATGACGTCACTCTCGTTCCCAAAGCTGCGTAGCGATCCGGAGGTCAATTTTCAGGTTAGTGCGAAAAGGCAGTCAGGCGCTACGTGCTCTTGCTGCCGTTGCCGCCTCCGTTCCCACTCCCGTCGTGGTGGTGCCCAGCGCAGGCGCTCTGAACCGCGCTGAGCAGCGATGCGATGTCGACGGGCTTCGTCAGCACGGCCGTCGCCTGCGCGCGGCGCTCCGCCGTCAACGTCTCCGGCAACCCCGAGATGATCAGGACGGGCACGTCGGCGGTGCGCGGATCGGCCTTCAGCTCTGCCAGCAGCGTCGTGCCAGGGCGGTACGGCAGACCGAGGTCCAAAAGAACGACGCAGGGATCGAGCTGGCGAACCAGGGCCGCTGCCCCGAACACCGAGTCCGTTGTGGTGACGTCGTAGCCGGCGGTGCTCAGCAGGTCTGCCAGCACGTTGATGATATCTGGTTCGTCCTCCACGACGAGGACGCGCTCTCGCCCCATTTGTTCCTCGCAGCCGGAAGGTTCGTTCTCTCCGGCCCTCCTCCGGGCGGTTCCCACCGGAAAATATCCGCGCAGCATTAAGAGGCAGCGGAAATCCGGTTGCGGTCTTGTTGGGGTTTCCGCCAGGGGCCCAGTCCGTTTAGAATCGGCCGAACCACCGTGGGAGCAGCCATGACTTCCGAGAGCGGACAGGAACCCAGCCTGGCAGATGAGCGGCGACGCTACGAGCAACAGTTGATGCGTATCGGACGTCGGCTCGAGGCCCTCGGCCAGCTGCTCGTCCAGGACCCCTCCCGAATGATCGGCAAGGGGTTTGACTTCGACGAGTCGGTCACCGGCGGTCGGCCGGTGCAGATCGAGATGGCGGAGCTGCGCGCCGTCTTCGATCAGGGCACGGACAGCAACGTCGGGAAGCTTCTCGCGGAGTATCACGCGGTGCTCGCGAAGCTGAAGCAGCAGGGCTAATGGTGCGGCCGCTCATCCTGAGCTTGTCGAAGGACCTGTGGTTCGACAGGCTCACCACGAGCGGATTTCTGGCCGGCTCTCTAGCCTAGACAGCCGTTAGCGCCAGCTCCCGCTCCCGAGGCCTTGATACCGGCAGCTCGCCAACCTGCAGCACGCCCGTTCGCGTGAGCTCCTCTTCCGTCGCAAAGCGGTGGAAGGCCAGGTCCGCGTGCTCCGGCAGGTAGAACATGCTACCGATGATCTCGACGTACACTCGGCCTCGCCGCGTCACGGTGATGGCCTCGTCGCTGACCTCGAGGAGGCCGTTGTCGACGAGGACCTCGACCTGCGGCCCGTAGAGGTCCAGCACGTCGAACCCATGGCGCCTGCCGAAAGCTACGCGATCGAAGTGCAGCATCTTCAGGCCGAGAACGACCTCGCGCGCCATCCGTTGCTTGCTGTTCAGCCGAATCGACTTCTCGACCGGGCTCTTCCCCGAGCCCGCCGCGGCGACGTACTTGTCCCAGCTCGCCGTGTTCTGGAAGACGACATCGTTCAGGTAAGAGTAGGACGATAGCCCGGTCGCGATGAAGTCTTCCCCGCCCCACATGATCGTACGCTCGGTGTGGTCGTACTCCGGCTGCTTGATGAAGGCGTGGCCGGTCACCTGCGTGTAGCCCGCCGCCTCGAGCATCTCCACGGCGCGGAGCCACATCTCGAGCTCCTCTTCATCCGTCGGGATGCCGCCGACGCCAGGGCCGGTAAAGCCAGCGGCGTACAGCAGCGTGTTCTTGTAGATCTCCATCCGGTAGATCGAGATGTGCTCGATGTTCAGGTCGATCAGCGTCTGAACGCTGCGCTCCCACGTGTCCATCGTCTCGTCGAGGACGCCCGACATCAGGTCGATGTTGATGACGGGGAAGTCGTTCTGTCGCGCCAGCTCCATCGCTCGCAAGACCTGGTGGGAGCCGTGGGAGCGCCCGTTTTTCTTCAGCAGGTCGTCGTCGAACGTCTGGACGCCCATGCTCAGGCGTGTCACACCCATCTCGCGCATGGCAGCGAGCTTGCGCGCATCGAGGGTGCCAGGCTCCGACTCGCAAGTGAACTCGGCGTCGGGCAGCACGTTGAAGTTGCGACGAATCCGGTTCGTCAGCGCGCGAAGCTGTGGGACGGATAGCCGCGTCGGCGTGCCGCCGCCGTAGTAGATCGCGTGCACCGGCCGCCCCTGCAGCTCAGGCCTCGCCCCGTACAGGTCGATCTCCTTCTGGAGCGCCTCCAGATAGGGATCCATGGGCTTCGAAGCCTGGTTGGTGTAGACCTTGTAGAAGCAGAAGGTGCAGCGCTTGCGGCAGTAGGGCAGGTGCGCATACACCGCCAGGCGTGGCTGCTCCCAGATGCCCTCGGTCCCGCCGGGCTGGAGGGTCTCGAAGGGAGGATAGCTGGCGATGAATCCGCCGCGCTTGAGCTCGAGCGAGCGGCGCGCCCCATTGGTGTGCCCATTGCCGTTGGCCGCGTCGTTCGCGTGATATCCATTCGTGCCGTCAGACATTGCTACCCCCACTCGGGTCGAGTCGTTTCCGGGTTCTCGCTTACCGGGCAAGGGCGAGCTCGCCGAGCAGTGGCAGCGGGCTATAGGTCTTGCCGTTGCCGTTCGTCGGTTGCGCGGCGTTCACCTTGAGCGCCGCGGCCTCCGCCAGCTCCTGCTCCGTAGCAAAGCGGTGGAATGCATACTCCGTGTGCTCGGGCAGGTAGAACACGCTGCAGATGATGTCGATGTAGATGGTGCCGCGCCGCGTGACCGTGATCGCTTCATCGGTAACGTCGAGCAGGCCGTCGGCAGCGAGCAGCTCGACCTGGGGGGCCCATATGTCCAGCACGTCGAAGCCGTGCCGGTTGCGAAACGCGACGCGATCCACCTTGAACAGCTTCAGGCCGAGGACCACCTCGCGCGCCATAACCTGCCGGCTATTCAGCCGGACCCAGCGCTTGACGGGGCTCTGTCCTGCACCGAGCGCTTGAACGTAGGCATCCCAGTCCGACGTGTTCTGGAACACGCAGTCGTTCAGATAAGAGTAGGAGCCGACGCCCGTGGCCAGCAGATCGCCGCCGCCCCAGACGTCCGTGCGGTGAACGTGATTGTGCTCCGGCTGCTTGATGAAGGCGTGGCCGCTGATCTGGGTGTAGCCCGCGCCCTCGAGCATCTCGACTGCGCGGAGCCACAGCTCCATCTCCTCTTCGTCGGTCGGAATGCCGCCAACGCCGGGGCCGGTAAAGCCGGCCGCGTACAGCAGAGTGTTCTTGTAGATCTCCATGCGGTAGATCGAGACGTGCTCGATCTCCAGGTCGATCAGCTTCTGGACGCTGCGCTCCCAGGTCTGCATCGTCTCGTCGACGATGCCCGACATGAGGTCGATGTTGATGACGGGGAAGTCATTCTGGCGCGCCAGCTCCATGGCTCGGTAGACCTGGTGCGACCCATGGGACCGGCCGTTCTTCTTCAGCAGCTCGTCGTCGAACGTCTGGACGCCCATGCTGAGCCGGGTGACGCCGAGCTCGCGAAGCGCGGCAACCTTACGCGCGTCGAGGGTGCCGGGCTCTGATTCGCAGGTGAACTCGACGTCCTTCGCGATGTTGAAGTTCCGGTGGATGCGGCCCACGAGCGCTCGAAGCTCAGGGACTGACAGCGTCGTGGGAGTGCCGCCGCCGAAGTACAGCGTCTGCACTTCGCGATCGTGGAGGTCCGGCCGCGCGCCATACATGTCCAGCTCGGCGTGCAGGGCCCGGAGATAGGGGTCCATCGGCTTGGCCGCGCGGTTGGTGTAGACCTTGTAGAAGCAGAACGTGCACCGCTTGCGGCAGTAGGGCAAATGCGCATAGAGCGCGAAGCGGCGTTTGTCCCAGATCTCTTCTGTATGGCCCGGCTGCAGCGTCTCGAACGGGGGGTAGCTGGCGATGAACCCGCCGCGTTTCAGCTCGAGCGACCGATGGCTCGCGCCGTTCAGGCCATTGCCATTCGCGGCATGCACGCCATTCGTATGGTTTGTCCCGTTGGTGTGGTTCGCCCCATGGGTGTCGCTTATTCCATTCGTACCGTGGGAACCGTTGGTGCCGGCTGTTGCCATGCCACCCCCCGTTTGAGTTGGCGAAAAGGACCCGTTTGGGTGTGTCGCGAGAACTCTAAGGACGGCCGATTTGGCAATCGTCGGCTGAGGGTTGAGAACCGGTAGCGCCGCCAGGTTGGGCTTTTCTCAACCGGTCCCACCGTTTCTAGACACTCGATCAACACGCGCTCAACCGGCGCGGCCTACCGTAGAACGCGACACCACACCACAGGTGGTGGACAAGCGGGCAGGAGCTCTAGCTTCATGGCGCAGACTATTGAGGCAAACGGTTCGAGCCGAGCCACGATCCGGGACACACTTCAGCCGTCGAGGCTCCATGGAGAGCTGGACTTGCCGCGGCTGAGCACACTACAGCGAATTCTGCTGACCACCGATGGGACAGTGACCGAGGTCGTCGAGATCTATGCCGGCGAGTCCATGGGAGTAGTGAAGCTGGCACAGGATCTCGTCCCCATCGAGCGAGCGATCGAGCCGCTCCAGATTGGTCTCGGGCGGACGGTCTTGAGCCGGAAGATCCTGCTCCAGGGAAAGATCAGCGGCGATAATTTCTTGTATGCGGAGTCATTGATCGTTCCGGACCGGCTCGATCCCGAAGTACAGGATGGCCTGCTCAAAGGAAACAAGCCCATCGGTTACCTCATCATGGCCCATCGGATGGAGACCTACCGCGAGATCCTCGAGTTCGGCATCGAGAAGGCCGGCCCGGTGGCGGACTATTTCGACATCGGCGAGGATGATGGGCTCATCTTTCGCACCTACCGGATCTTCGCCGGCCAGCACCCAATTATGATGATCACAGAGAAGTTCCCCGAGAGCAGCTTCCGCGCGTGACGGTCGAACCGTCCCATGACAGCAACCCCGACTACGTTAAACCTTTGCCGACTGTGGAACATCGACTGGCTAGCCCGCCTGCGACTGCCGGACAGTTGAAGCGACGTGCACTGAAAGCGTGCATCCTGGCGAGCGCCCAGGCTCGAGAAGCTACGGTCGTGCGGAGGACGCCGCTCGCCCACGTGGCAAGGTGGGTCGGAAATCGGCTGGAGCCATGGGCGGCCCGCAAAGCCTTCGTCGACGGCGTCCAGCACGTGAACGGCGTTTTGATGGAGATACCGCTCGGGCAAGGATGGGGAATGGGCGGTGAGTTCCATCTTGCGCTCGGCACATATGAACGGGCAGAGCTCGACTACGTCGTCAGGCATCTCGGGCCTGGCGACACATTTGTGGACGTCGGGGCCCACATCGGGTACTTCTCACTCCCGGCCGCAAAGGCGGTAGGCCCAACCGGTCGAGTTATCGCCCTTGAGCCCCACCCACAGAGCTCGCGCTTGTTAACGAGAAATGCCGAGCTTAACGGGTTTGGCCAGGTCACGGTACTGGAGGTCGCTGCGTCGGACCACGAGGGGCGGGCTGAATTCAACATGAGTGCGACGACTCCGATGTGGAGCTCGTTGCTGTCCACAACTTATAGCAGTGGAGACGCCGCCCAGGTTCCACTCCGAACGCTGGACGGCGTCCTATCCGACGAGGGGTGGCCGCGGATCGCCGGTCTCAAAATCGACGTCGAAGGCGCCGAGCCGGAGGTGATTCGGGGGAGCGCCGAATGCCTCGAGCGCAATCCAAGGGCGTTCATCCTCTCGGAAATGTGCGGAGGGGACAGGCTTGAGGCTTCCGCCGAAACGCTTCATTTCCTGGAAGCTCGCCGCTTCGCCTTCTATCGCCTGAGGTGGAGGGGTGAGCCTGCGATCGAGTCGATTAGGTCAATCATGGTAGCTTTGAAAAGCGATCGGTTGTTCAACATCCTCGCGAGAAGGCCGGCCGCCGCAGGCTAGCAAACAAATGCTCGGGCCGTGGGTTTCAACCGTTTCTCAATCGTGGGCCACCTCGGCCTATCGTGGGCCCGAATAATCTCCTTGCGCACCTCCGACAGCGCGCTCCCAGAGGAATCGACCGACTGTGAACACACCGACGGTTTCGGTGATCGTCGTCACCTATAACCGCCCAGACGACCTCGCGCGCTGCCTCCCCACGATCCTCGCTAACGATTACGCCAACTTCGAGCTAATTGTCGTCGACCATAGCGCGACGGAAGACAGCCAGCGGGTGATCGCGGGCTTTCGCGAGGACGCACGGATCAACGACATCCGGCTGCATAATGGCGGCAAGGCGTCTTGCCTCAATGCTGGTCTGGCTCAGGCCCATGGCGCAGTCATCGCACTCACAGACGACGACTGTACCGTCCCCCGTGGGTGGCTGCGCCGGGCGGTAGAGGTGCTGTCACGGGAGCCGGAAGCTGGCGTAGTTTATGGTGCCTTGAGAGCGGCGCCGCACGACCCCATCCGAACGTATATCCCCAAGTTCGCGCCACCGAGATACCGGCGGTTCCGCGGTCGGCTCGCTAGGAATTACTACTTCGGTAAAGGGGCGAACATGGCGGTGAGGCGAGCGGTCTATGAGCGGGTGGGCGGCTACGACCCGGTCACCGGTCCCGGCGCGCCGCTTCCTGGCGCAGATGACACGGACCTGGCCTATCGCGCGGTCAGCGCGGGCTTTGCCGTGGTGGAAGATCCTGAAAACGTCGTGATCCACTGGGGCGCACGCGACTACGGCACTGGCGCTGGAGCCGGGTACATCAGCACGGAGTTTCGCGCCATGGGCGGCTGCTATACGCGGCTTGCCCTTCGGGGGGACATCGTGGGCGCCTACCTAGTGGTTCAGGAGCTCGTGGCGCTCACAGAGCGAGTCGTGGTCAATGGCTTGCGCGGCCGTCGCCCACTTGGCGCGCGCCACCTCCTATCGTTCATCCAGGGCGTTGGCGCCGTTCTCAGATACGGTCGCAAGGGCGGGCCCGAGAAGGTCCAACTCGCGCCGCGGTATCGAACCGCTCAGCGCTAGCCGTCCGCAAAGCGCTGCTCGGATACACTTCAGGCCGGCAAGCTTTCTGGCCGCTCCCGACTCGGCGAGAGCAGGGCGCGCCCGCAGTCGTCGTCAGGCGGGCCTGAAGAAGAACTCTTACTCGACCGTTGATGACGCGGCGGCCAGGACCGCAGCCGCGGGCTCGCCGACTCGGTCACGCAGCCGAGCGGCGTAGGGCGCCCACAGGGTGTTGAGCTCCTGCTGGTCCTTGTAGGTGTCCATCGAGCGCCAGAACCCTTGATGTTTGTACATGCGGAGCTGCCCGACCGCCGCAAGGCCCGGCAGGACTTCGCGCTCGAGGTTCTGCCCCCGCCAGTGACTGAAGACGCTTTCGTCGAAAACAAAAAACCCGACATTGATCCAAAAACCGGGCAGTACGGGCTTCTCCTCGAAGCCTGAGACCTGGCCACCCTCGTCAGCGTAGATCAAGCCGTACTGGGACCGAAGCGAACCCGCGGTTACCGTCGCAGACCCATCGTGCGCCGCGTGGAAATCGGCGAGGGCACCCAGGTCGACGTCGCCAAGGCCGTCGCAGTAGGTGGCGTGGAACTTCGGCGCCAGCAGATGGCGTAGCCGCAAGACACGGTCGCCGGTGTCGGCGTCGCCTGTGTCTACGCAGCGCACGTCCCAATCTGACGGGGCATGCCGAAAGTAGTCGATGATCGATTCTTTGAGGTAGCCGCAGGAAAGGATGAATTCGCGGTGGCCATAGGCTGCGTAGATGCGCATGACTTGCTCGACGACGGGACAGTCGTCAACCGTCATCATGGCCTTCGGCATCGTTTGTGTGTACGGATATGCTCGCGTTCCAAGGCCGCCGCAGAGAATAACTACCTGCATGTCAACGCGCTCCGGCTGTGATGGCCAGCGGCCTCGGCGCTTGCAGGTACTCGGCATACCAGTCCAGCGTTTCGGGTAAGCCGTCGTCGAGCGTCACCTCAGGTTCCCAACCCAGGAAGTTCCGCGCAAGCGAGCTATCCAAATACTGGCGTTCGATCTCGCCTCTCGCGTCGCCAAGGATGCGCGGGCGCAACGAGGAGTTCGCAACGGCGAGAATACGCTCGACAAGATCGAGCGCGCTGATGGGGATGCCGCGGCCGAAATTGAACGCGCGCCCACGCGTGTCGGCGTCCGCGGCACGCATGCCCAGCGCCATATACGCGCGAATGGCATCGGTGACATAGAGATAGTCTCGCTCCGGCGAGCCGTCGCTCCGAATGATCGGTTCCTCCCCGAACAGGACCGACCGTATTGTCCCGGGGATCAGCCGGGACCAATTCAGATCAGCGCCGCCATAAATATTCGCGCATCGAGCGACGGCAATGGGAAGATCGTAGGTGGCCGCATAGCAGCCGGCCAAGACATCAGTGCACACTTTCGACGCATCGTAGGGATAGCGCCCACTTAAGGGCGTCGCTTCGGTGTAGGGAAGAACCGGCTGATCGCCGTAGGCTTTATCGCTCGATGCCACCACGATGCGCTTTACAGCGGGAGTCAAGCGGCAAGCTTCCAATACGGTCCACGCGCCTTGTATGTTGTCTTCGAACGTTGAGACGGGGGACCGGTTGGCGGCCGAGACGATCGCCTGAGCTGCGAGATGAAAGCAGCTGTCGACCTCGTACTTGTTGAGCGCCCGTTCGACCAGGCGGTAGTCCGTGATAGACCCCTGGATGACAGTGACCTCGGAGCTGACACCTTGCTTCCGCAACAGCGTCTCGCCAGGCGAATCGCGCAGGATGGCCACAACCCGCGCACCGCTGCGGACCAGACTGGCGGTGAGCCACGAGCCGACAAAGCCGCCGGCTCCAGTCACCAGCACGGAGTGATCGGACCAGAAGCTGCGACCGGCAGTTCCGTTATTCGAGGGCATACTTACTCTCCAGCCGCTGCACGCAAGCACAGCGCGGTCCAGCTCCGGGATCTGGATCTTGGCCTTCGAGGAAGTCTAGGTTCGGCGCGTTGGCCCACCGTTGCCCGGAAGTTAAGAACCGGTGGAGCACCATATCAAGCCGCGACCGCTCCCTCGTTCGATCAAGCGAGGACTCCGGCCAGCACGTCTGCAAAGGCGCGCGCAGCGTCTCCAGGTGGGAAGTGTTCGGCGATACGCTGTCTCCCGGCGGCGCCCATCATGCGTCCCCTCGCCGGATCATTGATGAGCATCGCCAGCCGCGTCGCCAGACCGTCGACATCGCCTGGCGGGGCTAGCAGGCCCGTTTGGCCATCGGCGACGATCTCTGGCACGGCTCCTTCGGCGTATGCGACGACTGGCAGCCCAGCCGCGGAGGCCTCGGCTATAGCGAGTCCAAATGGTTCGTTGCGGGACGGGTGCACGAAAATATCGAGGGCGGAGAGGATTCGCGGCACATCCGAACGCTGTCCCGTGAACAGGATGCGGTGCCCGACGCCTGTTGCCGCCGCTTCGGATTCCAGTTGCGAGCGCGGGATCCCCCCCGCGGCAAGGCTGCTCCCAACGATGACCAGGTAGGCCTGTGCATCGGTCGCGGCAAGTCTTGCGAACGCCGCAATGGAGTCCCGCTGCCCCTTATATGGGTCGAAGCGGGCTGCGATCCCAATCACCCGCGCGTCGACGGGAAGGTTGAGCTCGGCGCGAGCTTCTTCCCGGGTGCCGGCCCGCTGCACGGGCATGGGTTTCACCGGCGATAGTACAGTGGTCACGCGATCTGGCGGGACTCCATGGCGAAGGGCATCCTGTCGAATGAAGTCGCTGATTGCCACCACGTGGTCGCAGGCGTGCAGCCGGTCCAGGACGCTGCGCCCAAGCCACGGGCCAACGGTGTAATGAAGGTGAACGATCTGTGGCTTCCCGAGCTTCGCCGCAATCGCCGAGGCGGCGAAGCAATCCCACCGTTGCTGGCAGGAGACGATGATGTCCGGGTCGAACTTCGCGGCACGGCGCACCATGTCGCGCAGAGCGATCTGGAATCGAGCCCAGGAGAGCACCTTCGCTGGGAATGAACGCCGCGCGCTCGGGTTCGGCCGCCAGCCCATGTCCAAACGCGCCAGCGACATCCTCGCTTCTTCCTCGAACCGGTCCGTCGACGTAGTGTCGCCCGGCCAGGTATGGTGCAACACGACGCCGTCGTACGCGTCGTCACGCGCGCCCAAAAGAGTCGCCAGAACCCTGGCTTCAGGTGAATAACCGTTGGCGATCTGAATTGCGATGATCTTCACAAGCAGTGGTCCATCAAGAGCTGGCGGTGCTCGCGAGGTGAGCCACTCTCACCGGCTGACGCGGCCGGGGGAAGCAATGGAAAGAGCGCGCTCCACCCAGTCTCAACTCTAGCCCAACGGATACCCTCGGTTCGCGCGCCTACCGTTCTTTCGACACGTTGGAACCTGCAGCCGCGCTGGAAAGCACGGGCCGGGGATACGTTGAGTTTCGAATTCCTAAAAACCAGCGGCGCGGCACGCGCCGAGCCGATAGTGGGACGAGGCACAGGGCACAAATTCTTGCGCCCGTGGCACTTGAGCAAATTGGAGGAGTTGTGACCAGCGCTAGTGTGCCTGCAATCCTGGGCGGCCAGCCTCTGAGCCCCCAGCCCCTCAACATCGCGCGCCCCCACTATCCTGAGTTTGACGCATTCGCCGACCGGCTTCGGGCATTACTGGGCTCACGTTTGCATGGAGCAAACTACGCGCGCGAGTTCGAGGCGCAACTTGCCCAGTACATGAACGTGCCCATGGTGACTGTCTGCAATTGCGGAGAGTCAGCCCTGCTCGTCATGCTTCGCGCTGCGGGCATCGATTCCGGAGAAGTGATCGTTCCAGCGTATACGTTCAGCGGAACACCGCACGCAGTGCACTGGTGTGGTGCGAGGCCGGTCTTCGCTGATATTGATCCACAGTCGCTATGCTTGGATCCCGGCGATGTCGAGCGCCGCATCACAGAGCAAACACGGGCTATTCTGGCGGTCGACGTCTACGGGTTTGCCTGCGACTACGACGCTTTCGAGGCGCTCGGAAAGAGATACGGGCTCCGCATTCTGTATGACTCCGCCCCTGCATTCGGAAGCCGAGTTAGTGGAGCCCCCATTGGCGGGTTCGGGGATGCTCAGGCCTTCAGCTTCCAGGCCATGAAGCCCTTCACTACGATGGCCGGTGGCTGTGTAGCATCCCGAGACCTGGATCTCGTCAAACGCGCCTGGTACCTCGCCGATTTCGGACAAGTGCAGGGGGTCGACTGCGACGAACCCGGCATAAACGCAAAGATGCCGGAGATCATGGCGCTAATCGGAATTGAGCAGCTCCGTTCGTTCGACGCCGTCGTGGAGCACCGCAATTGGACCGCAGACCGACTCTGCGAAGGACTCGCGGGAATCCCCGGGCTCACGCTCCCCCAGCCTCGGGCGAATACAACCCCCGTGTGGGCTTACGTTCCCGTTGTGGTTGATCCGGAGGCTTTTGGCGTGGATCGGAACGGTCTGACCACCGCCCTCGCTCGCGAACACCTACACGTGCGCAAGTATTACGAGCTGCCCTGCCACCACATGGCTGCGTACGCGGACCAGCGCGAGACGGTGCTCCCCCACACTGAGAAGGTGGCGTACAACGTCGTTGCGCTGCCAATCTACAACGACATGAGCGTTGAGCAGTGCGACGTTTTCATCGAAGCGATCAGACGTGTGCACGAGCACGTGGATGCAGTCCGGGCTGCTCTTGCCCGCGACGGAGGTTCTCCAGCAGTTGCTTGATTACTTTTCACGGGGACTCCGACTAGCCAATTCAACGGGCGATGCACGGTCCATTAACAGTGGCTCAACCGCCCACTCATACGCTTGACGACAAGCGGTAGCCGGAGCTACGCCAACGCTTTTGGGTCCACTCTGAGGGAGCCTCTTCTATGCCGCAGACCATTCACACCAACGGATTGAGCGCTACGGCCCTCGCGGAGGAACCGACACCTGTGCACACGCCCATGGTCTCGGTGATCGTCACCACCTACAACCGCCCAGAACATCTTGCGCGTTGTCTCCCCACGATCCTCGCGAACGATTACCCCAACTTCGAGCTTATCGTCGTCGACCACAGCGAGGCGGACGACAGCCAGAACGTCATCGCGGGCCTTGGCAACGACACCCGGATCAAAAACGTCCGGTTTTACGGCAGCGGCAGGACATCCAGCCTCAATGTTGGCCTGGCTCATGCCCACGGCGAAGTCATCGCACTCACTGACGACGACTGCACCGTTCCACCAACGTGGTTACGCCGGGCGGTAGAGGTACTGACGCAGGAGCAGGAGGCCGGTGTGGTTTACGGTGCCCTGGCCGCGACGCCGCACGACCCCACTCGAACGTACATTCCCAAGTTCGCGCCACCGAGATATCGGCGGTTCCGCGGGCGACTCGCCCGCAATTACTACGGCGGCAAAGGCGCAAACATGGTTGTGCGCCGTGCGGTCTATGAGCGCGTGGGCGGCTGCGATCCGGTAACCGGCGGCGGCGCACAGCTTCCGGGCGCGGATGACACGGACATAGCCTACCGCGCGGTCACCGCCGGCTTCGCCGTGGTGGAAGACCCGGAAAACGTCGTGGTCCACTGGGGCGCGCGCGACTACGACAGCGGAGCAGGAGTCGAATACATCAGTTTCGAGTATCGCGCGATGGGCGGCTGCTACACGCGGCTTGCGCTTCGTGGGGACGTCGTGGCGACCTACCTGGTCCTTCAGGAGCTGGCGGTGCTCGCGGGGCGCGTCGTAGCCAACAGTCTCCGCCGGCGTCGCCCGCTCGGCGTCCGGCACCTGATTTCGTTTCTCCAGGGAGTCGCCGCGGTTCTCAAATACGGCCGTAAGGGCGGCCCCGAGAAGATCGCACTTGCGCCCGAGTATCAAACCGCTCGAGCCTAGCTTTCGGAGTGCGCTCGAATCGTCCGGCGGCCGATCTGAGCTGCGTAGATCAGACTTCCGGCTTTGTTGGGGTTCCGCGCCACGACCTACAATACTTGCGAACGACTCCTCGGGCTCGGAGCTGATCGGCCATGACCCGGACCGCCTCCCCCGAACCGCTTGTCACGGTCGTCGTCTGCACTCGCGATCGACTCGAAGATATCGGTCGGTGCCTGCCGACGATCCTGGCGAATGACTATCCAAACTTCGAGGTCATCGTCGTCGATCAAAGCACGACGGACGCATGCCAGGAGCTGTTGGACCATATCCCTGACCCGCGATTGGTCCGTCTCCGTTTGAACTATGCGGGTAAGGCGCGGGCCGAGAACGCGGCGCTGGAGCGGGCTCGTGGGGAGTTCATAGCCTTCACGGACGATGACTGCGAAGTGCCCAGAAACTGGCTGCGCCGCGCTACGTCGGTGCTGGCGGCAGAACTCGACGCGGCTATCGTCTTCGGCGCGGTCGCCGCCGCGCCGCACGATTGGGCCGAGATGCACGTGCCGACTTTCCTGCCCGTGGAGTACCGAAAGATCCGCGGACGATGGATACGGTATCCGGTCGACGGTGGCATCGGCGCCAACATGGTGGTGAGACGCTCGCTATTCGATCGTCTGGGTGGGTTCGACGAATGGGTCGGCCCTGGCAGCCCGTTTCGGAGCGGAGACGACTTTGAGCTCGTCTATCGATCGTTGTGGAAAGGCTACGCTCTCGTTCAGGACCCCGAAAACATCGTCATTCACTGGGGCATGAGACCGTACGCCACCGGGGCCGCGCGGCGGTCGTGGCATAACAACTACTATGGGATGGGCGCCACCCATATGCGCCACGTGCGCCGCGGGAACTGGGTCGCTGCTCCCCTCTTCTTCCGTCAGGTCTGGTGGGCAGTCGAGCTGATCATCCCGCGCGTTATCGAGCGCAACCGGAACCTGGCCATTCGCCGGTCCCTCTACCTGCTCCTGGGCGCCTTCAAGGGGCTCACCTCGCCGCTGAGCTTGAAGTGGCCTGTAGAGGAGAGCCAGCAGGAGGCCGAGACGGCAGACACTGGGAGCGCGAGCCGAGCGCGGTAGAGTGAATACCGACCACTTTCATGAGCCGGCAATCCATGGGAGAATGGAAGCTGCGACCTGCGTCCAGGTCAGCTGGCGTTCCTGGGGTGCTCGCCGACCGGACCTTCGGGGAGGATCTTGATCACCTTCGCCGGGACGCCACCCACGAAAGCGTTGGGCGGAACATCACGCGTGACAACGGCTCCCGCGCCGACCACTGCCCCGCGGCCCACTGTCACTCCCGGCAGAACGAGGGCGCCCCACATGAGAACGGCGCCATCCTCGATGGTGACGGGTTTGATGTACACCGTGTCGGTGGACCTCAGTTCGGCCGATCCAAGGTCGTGCTGGGACGTGAAGATCGTCACATAGGGCGCCAGACCCACGTTGCGGCCGATGCGGATCGGGCCCTGGGTTGCTAACGTGCAACCGCGGGCGATATTCGACCCGGACCCGATGGAGAGGTTGTGGGCTTTACCACCTGTGATGTTGAGCCGGTCGTATATGAAGACCCCTGGCTCGATCTGGCAGCCGGCGATGCGATACAGTTGGCTGCGCGGCTCTCGCCCGAAGTACGGCGGCAGCAACCGGACCAGGCGATCGATCAGCGTCAGCCGGGGATTCATGTTGATGACGAACCGTCTCACCTGGTCAACCGGCCAAGGCAGCCACCAGGGACGCGGCGGATGGAGCTCATCCCCTTCAGGAGTCATGAGGCCGACGCGTGCTACGATGGGATCACTCACTGGGCTCATCATTACCTCAGCTCACGGTTCCGAGATTGGCGCCGATAAAGCTCTCTGGCAGGGGCTTGATGACTTTTGCTGGAACGCCCCCGACAAACGTATTCGGGGGTACGTCTCGGCTGACTACCGCCCCCGCGGCGACGATCGCGCCGTGGCCGATTGTTACTCCGGGGAGGATCGTCACACCCGTCATGATCACCGCTCCGTCCTCAATGGTCACCGGCTTCACCACCACTTCGAACCAGGAGCGCTCGTTGGAGGCGCCAAGCTTATGCTGGGTCGTGAATATGTTGACGAAGGGGGCGAGCCCGACTCCGCTACCGATGCGGATAGGTCCGTCCACCCCGAAGGTGCAGAACGGTGCGCAGTTGGACCCGGACCCGATGATGAGGTTCGCGGCCTTATTCGGGACCGTGCCGTAGAGGTTGAGGCGACCGTAGATCCATACTCGCTCCCCGAACTGGCACCCAGCAAGCCGGTACAGCCTGCCGCGAAAGTCGTAGGCGAAATAGTCAGGCAGCAGGCGGACGAGCAGGTTGATGAGCGCGAGCCGCGGCTGCAGGCAGCGCACGTACCACCCGGCATTCCTGGTGAATCGCTGCCAGGCGGACTTTAGGGCCCACGCGCCGCTACGACCGGCACGATCGTTCGCGCTATCGTCGATGGAACGGCCCAGCGCTTCGGCTGCCATCGTGATATCACTCCCCGTCATTCGGCCAGGTTTAGGCATCATCGTGGCCGGGCACGAGTACCTCGCGACCACCCATCCGGGTTGCAGCAAGTTTAGGTCCGCTCCATCGGCGCAACGTTGGTCCAGGGTTAAGAATTGGTGGAGCGCCGACGCCCGCCGCGCCGCGCGCGCATGCTTTTCGACACACCAAACACTTTTCCGCAACCGAGGGCAGGTTGGCCGGGCACCACCACTTGCCTCAAAACCCAAGGTTGCTCATCACGGGTCTGGGGGGTGTCGTTTCTGCTGGTCAGAAATCTCCTACGAAGATTCAGGCGGCGCAAGGCTGGCGGCGCGCACGTTGAGCCCGGTTGAGCCCGATAGAAAGCCTCATACCACGATAGCCCTCTGCGGTTGAGCGGGTGTTAATCGCATGTCTAGAACGCGTGAGATGCCGAGAGAGGAATCTTTTGTTTCAGCGACCGAACGAGGCCAGCAACCGGCGCAGGGCCCGTCGTGGACTCGTCGGTAGCAGTGCGCGTGCGCCTTTGAGCAGCGCACGGTGCCAGCTCCGGGCCACGGCCCCAGCGCGTGCCAACCCGTCAGCGTCTGGAGGCCGATGCGAAGCGAGGAGCCTCCCCATCACGTCCAGCCGCCGGCTGATCTCTTGTCTGTCGTTACCAATGTCGTCGGCGGAGAACGTGGCGGGCCGCGCTAGCGAGACGGACGCCAGGTAGAAAAGTCCTCGCCGGGGCAGAAGGGTGCGGACGTGCGGCACGGCAGACCGCGTGGTGAGCACATTACAGTCGGCGCGGCTCGGGTAGGACGCCTCGTCGTATCCCACAACCGGCCGGATGCCGCTTGCCTTGTCGGTTGCGGCGACATATGAGACCGTCCCGCCCGAGAGCGTAATTCCCTCATCGTCATCCCAGCCGCAGGCGAACCCGCCTTCGCGAGCGTAAACTGGCATTCCCGACCTCACCTGATGCATTCGCAGTTGTTGATCGGCGAGAAAAGCGACGGCGGAAAGCACGTGCACCGAGGGCCCATACTCCCCAAGGCGATAGGTCGCCTCCGTGAGCAGTATCCCGTCCTCAAAACCCAAGCTCCGGGCTGTGTGTCGGCCGTACCAATCCTCGCCCTCCAGGGAGAAGGTCAGACACGCGTCGCCGAAGGGGTCAGCGGCGCCCGGCCCCTGGTCGCCGGCGATCTCGTAGCCGAAGTGGCTCGAATACGCCAGGTTCGAGTATCGCTTCGAAGCATTGGAGCCCTGGTCCAGCCCATGCCCGTTGATAAGCTGGAGCTGGCCAGTGTGGCGGCTGCCGTGCAGAAGGAATCCCGCCGCGGGAATAGGCAGGGAGTAGTCGCCCAGTTCAATCGGAAGTGGCTCCTCAGGGGTGGTCCAGAAGGGATGCTCCGGAGGCAGCGCCAGTACCATGAAAGCCTTGCCGGCCCAGTAGGGCGAGCCGGGCCCCGAATAAGCGTCCGTCATCGGCAGATACTCGCGCGTGAACCCCATGGTGAGCTGTCCGGACGCTCCCAGAGTTCCGGGCGTTCCGAGGAACCGCCCCAGGACGAGGCTGCAGATGCGTCGCGCCTGGCCGAGCGGCACCGGACAAGCGTCCATCAGTGCGGCCGCTGGGAAGATCGCGGTCACCGCCATGCGATACAGCGCAGACCGTCCGAAGCATGGGTACGAGCCGCCCGACCCGAACCAGTATGGGTACGTCTGCAGGAACAGCCGCGCGCGCGTGAGGATGCGCTCCCTGCGCACCGGTTGCGCATCACCATCGAGAAGAGACCAGTAGAGCAGGTAGGGGTGTATCGCCCAGGCGTTGTAGTAATCCAGGTGCATGATTCCCCTGCGAAGCTGCCCATCGGTATACCAGCCATCTCCCAGGTAGAGGGACTCGATACGGTCGAGGTGCGTGTCGATGCGCTTCTGGTCGTAGGGTCCACCGAGCAGCTTGAGGACCGTGAGCACCAGTGCGGGGAAGAGTTGCCAGTTGTCGCCGTACGGGCGGATTCTGGCCGCCGCCTCGAGCCAGGCAAGTATCTGACGCCGCTCCCGAGCTGAAAGGGGTTCCCACAGGGCGCGTCGAGCAAGCCACAGGTTCCATGCCAGCGGGCACGCCTCCACCAGGGTCTGGCGGACCGAGAGGAGCGCGTGCCAGGACTCAGGGCTGGCGACGTCGGTCCCCGTGAGAAAGCCTCTGCGGTAAAAGGCCGCGACATCGACGTCGCGACCGTCGATGTGTGCCTTCCCAGTCGGGTGCGTGGAGAGCCAGGGCCCGGCCATCCACAAACTGCGTGCAAAGGCCTCCAGCGAATCACTCTCGCGCCCGTTTCCGCTGGGGCGGCCGCCGGGGAGATAGACGCGTGCCCCTCCCGGCGAGGCGTGGGCGATGATCGGCCGCATCAAGGAGAGAAGCGCGCGTTCCCAGTCGTCGCGGGCCATCGTCTCGGATAGCGTCACAGGAGCACCCCGCGGGCGAGATCCGCAGTTTCGAGGAGAAGCCAGCTGCTCGGCATGCCTTCCAGTCACCGGTCGGTCCGTAAGCGGCCGTGCTCCTTGAAATTACGACGTAGCGGTAGGGGAGGCTGGCCGGTACGGATCGGTCTGCATCAGCATTCCCTGCCAGGTCACGGCCACGACGCTCCCTATGACTGCGCTCAACTTTCGGCCCGCATCTTCGGCTCCAAACTCGCGGAGGATTCGGCGCTTTTCCTGCTACACCCATTCGACGCGCCAAACGTGTCGCGGAATGCCAAGGCGCAGGTCAAGGCTCATGCATCGGCCGGCCGGACTCAAGTTAAGTTATGAGTGGGCCAAAGAATGGGGGCCGGTCGACTGCGGTCCAGCTACCGCAGTATAACCACAGGCCAGATACTGGACTGTGGACGGGTCACTTACCCTGGGAAATCGACGGCTCGTTTGGCCAAGGTTAAGAACCGATGGAGCGCCCCGGCATCGCGCCACTCGGCGGGCTGAGGCCTCAGGCAGCGTGCTCTTCGACGGAAGGCAGGGCTTAGTGACGCCTTCCCTGAGCGACTGCTTGCGCGAACGTCGTCAGGTAGCCCTCCACCATTGCGTCGACAGATAACGCTGACTGCGCCGCCTCACGAGCCCTCTCGCCCACATCGTTCCGCAGCTGGTCGTCCGAGAGGAGCTTCGCCACCGCCTCGGTAAGGGGCTTCGAGTCGCCGGGCTCGATAATGATGCCGCTAGCACCATCATCGATGACCTCCGGAACCATTCCCACTCGTGTGGCGACGATAGCGCGTCCCGCGGCCATGGCCTCCAACACCACGGTGGGTCCCCCTTCGTAGAGCGAGGGCATCACGAAGACGTCCATGGCTGCGAGCAGGTTCGGAACATCGGCGCGCCAGCCCGTGAAGACGATCCGGTCGCCCAGGCCGGCCTCTCGCGCCTGCATCTCGAGCCGAGTTCGGCCGGACCCGTCGCCGACAATCACGAACCGTGCCCGAGGCACGAGGGCGGCGATTCGGCCCGCCATCTCTACGAAGAACTCGATCCCCTTCCGCTCCTCTCGCAAGCGCGAAACCGTTCCGACGATCAGGTCGCCGGGCGAGTAACCGAGCGCTTCCCGCACCTCCGAACCCTCAGCGTGCTGAAACTGGTCCAGCTCGATACCGGTATGGACCACGTCGACCTTCATGCTGGACCTCGCCAGCAGCCGGACGAACTCATCGCGGTTCTGGGCGGCTCCTACCACAAAACGATCGACGAGGCGGTCCTTAAGCATGACGGATACCTTCTGCCGAGGACTGATCGGCGGCATAGGCGCGGTAAGGTCCGCTCTCACGATCCCGGCAGCACCGCCCAAAACGCCTGCCAGTTGAAGGCTAGCCCCGCCCGTGAAGTAACCCATCAGCAATGCAAGCACACATCCCGGGTAGGACCGGACGAGTGAGAGGAACCGACGATAGCGCCTAAGGTGCCCCAGCAGCGAGCGGTCGGGGGTCTCAAACGTCTGAACTTCGACGCCTTCACGCTGCAGAAGGGAACGCAGTACGGCGACCCCATCCCCTTCTTCACAGATCGCTGCAACCCGGTAGCCCCGACGCCGGAATCCCTGGGCCAGCGCCAGCGCGTAGGCCGGGGTGCCAGAGGGAAGGAATTGCTCTTGTCCCTGCACTGGGCGGTCGAGGCCGCCCCAGCCTACGTACAGGACTATGGGGACACCCCGATCAAGCGCTGGCCGCTCGGATCGGGCTCGCGAATCCGCGAGAATCACGTCTCGGGAGCCAGCTTTTGCGTCTTTGGTTCGACAGGTGTTGTCACTCGAGCAGTCAGCTGCCGGGCCACCAGCCGCAGGTCATCTAGCGAGAGAATTCCACTTGCCAGGCAGCCGCCGCCGTACACCAGCGCGCCCAAAAGGATCGGCACGACCAGGGGATGATCGCGCGTTAGCCCCACGAATACGGCCATGCCGAGCCCCACCGCCAGGCATTTGAGCGCGTTCGCCAGCATCCTGCCGTTGAACACGCCTGACGGAAGCAGCCACAGTCCTACGGACATCATAAAGACTTCGGTAAGCGTGGTAATCGCCGCCGCACCGATCGCTCCGTTCCCGTATGCGGCCTGCGTGTAGGGGATCGCGACCAGATTGAGGAGCGGGTTCAGCACCGCCGCCGCCACGCCGGTCAAGGCCCACTGCCTTTGGCGGTCGCGAGCGGTCAGGACGTTCCCGATGATCGTGTCGACCCCCGCCAGAACGATGCAGGGCGCCAGCAAAACCATCAAGATCGCTGAGTTGTTAAACACTTCCGGGTAACCAAAGAGCGCGATGATCTTGTCTGCTAACAGCATGATGCCGATGGCCATGGGCACGCTTGCGAGCAGGATGATGTGGGCTGCTTGCCGCGCGAGAGTGTTGAAGAGGGCGGGGTTGCTCGCAGCCGCGACGAGCGCCGGGAAGGTAACCGTCATCACGATCGTGGGAACGAACGCGGGCAGCATCACGATCTTGTAGGCCGCCCCGTACCAGCCGACGACCGCATGATTCGCGAGGAACGATAGAAGCACCATGTCGATATGCGCGTACACCATGAACGACGCCTGCCAGAGAAAAAACGGCAACCCACCCATGAAGATGAAACGCCAGCTGCTCCAGTCGACGGTCAATGGGAGGCGGCCCAAGCGAAGGAGGATGAGCAGGCCGCACCCGAGCGCCAGAAGAGAGCTGAACACGTGAATGTAGGCCACCTCTACAGCGCCCCCTTCACCTGAAAGCACCATGACGAAAGCCAGGCCGGCAAAGGTGACCTTACTCAGCACGGAGCCAGCCGCCAGGGACCGCATGCGCTGGAGCCCCTGGAGGGCGCCCAACACGATCTTCGCCAGCGCGTCCACAAGCAGACCAATGCAGAACAAGTAGACCAAGTGTCTTGTGACCTCGTCGTACCCCGAAAGGTTGACGACTGCGACGGCGATGGCGGCGACCGCCGCGGACATCGGAAACCGCATGGCCAGTGCGTTGGTGGTCAGGACGCCCGCGCGCGTCGGGTTTCGTGCGATTTCCTTAGTAAGATAGGTGGCGGTTCCGAGCTCCGCCATGACGCCAAGCAGTCCCGTGAACGCCATCGCAAAGCCCAGCTTTCCCAGGTTCACATCGCCAAGGTAGCGGGGCAAGAGGATGACGAGGCTGGCGGTACAGGTCCAGGTAATAAGCTGCGATATCCCGAGCGCGAACGCGCTCCGGACAAAATGCCTGTTCATGAAAACGTCAACCTCGTGATGGGCCTACCAAAGGGAAATCGCACATCGGAATGATTGCGGGAACCGCGGTCCGAGGCTCTACCGGCAGGATACGGTCGGATGCGCAGACCTTCATTTAGTTAATCGGCTGATGAGGAGCGCTTGACAGGCGATGTCGGGACTGCGCAGGTCCGGGAGTCCGCGACCCGGCGATAGACGCGTTCGCCGACGGCCTCAACAGGGGGCAGATACATCAGTGGTAGGAGGGGCCAAAGCAAAGGTATTCGGCCGGCGAGCGCGCGGTAAGCATCGTATCCCACTCGCACCCTTCGACCTACCACGACATGCATGTCACGCATCACCGTGTCACGATCGAGCCAGTCTAGCTGGTGGCGCACGTACGATTCGTCCCGACAGGCGTTCAGGAACTCGATGCGGTGGAAGACGTCCAGCATTCGCAGACAAGCGATGGTCCGTCTGCAGGTCCTACAGTTGCCGTCGTAGAGCACGTACATCGGCAGATTATGAGAAGGCGTTTTCGCCAAACCGACCATCGGTCTCCCGCAACGGAACTCGCGACCAAAGTCTGGGAACCGCCCATCGAGGAGCCAGTAATCGGCGGTTATGAATCGGTTGCGTTAGCCACAGTTCTCAGTCGGCTGCTCGTTGCGGGCCTGGACGCCTCTCTTATACTCGTTCAACCGAATCTCAACTGCTGGGTCCTTTAATCTCCGCTCACGCTGACCTGCGAAAGCGGGTGGGCGCTGACAAAGGACGGGGTAGCGCCGTGTCATTGCCAATGCGTACGTGTTCTCTGGTGCTCGGGGTCGCTGCCCTGATTGCGCTAAGCCCGAGTGGGGTTGTCGGCCAGGCGGCCCCCTGCGATCCGCCGATCGCGAACCCGATCGTCTGCGAGAACTCCAGGCCCGGAAATCCCGCCGGCGAATGGGACATCGTGGGGGCCGGTGACCCGAATATTCAGGGTTACGCCACGGACATCAGCATCAACAGAAGTGAGACTGCGCGATTCAAGATCGACACGCCAGCGACCGCCTATCGGCTCGACATCTATAGACTCGGCTACTACGGCGGGATGGGCGCGCGCCGAATTGCGACCACGAGCCCCTCGGCGCCCTTGCCTCAGAACCAGCCTTCCTGCCTGAGCGAACCGGCCACCGGCCTTATCGATTGCGGAAACTGGGACGAATCCGCGTCGTGGACTTCCCCTGCGGATGCCGTTTCCGGCATCTACTTCGCCAAGCTCGTGCGTGAAGACGGTACGCCGGGCGCCAGCCACGTCGTGTTCATCGTGCGGGACGACGCCGGTGGCTCCCCCCTTCTGTTTCAGACCTCCGACACCACCTGGCAGGCCTACAACCGCTACGGAGGGAACAGCCTCTACGTCGGCGCCCCGGTCGGCAGGGCCTACAAGGTCAGCTACAACCGACCCTTCTCCACGCGGGGCTTCGGAGCGGGAGCACGTGAAAGCTGGCTCTTCAACTCCGAGTACCCCATGGTTCGGTGGATCGAGGCCAATGGCTACAACGTGAGCTACTTTACGGGCGTCGACAGTGACCGCAGGGGGGCTGAGATCCTGGAGCACCGCGTTTTTCTCTCCGTTGGCCACGACGAGTACTGGTCGGCGGCACAGCGGGCCAACGTCGAGGCGGCGCGCGCGGCAGGTGTCCACCTCGCTTTCTTCAGCGGAAACGAGGTCTTCTGGAAGTCTCGCTGGGAGCCCAGCATCGACGGCGCGGACACGCCGTATCGCACCCTGGTCTCCTACAAGGAAACCCATGCGGGCGCCAAGATCGACCCCACGCCCGTGTGGACCGGCACCTGGCGCGACCCGCGGTTCAGCCCACCGGCGGATGGCGGTCGCCCTGAGAACGCACTCACCGGGACGATCTTCATGGTCAACGGCGTCCGAAACGACGCCTTGAGGGTCCCGGCTACAGACGGGCGCATGCGCTTCTGGCGCAACACCAGCATCTCCGCGTCAGCGCCAGGGGACATCGCCACGCTTCCGAGCGGGACACTCGGCTACGAGTGGGATGAAGACCTGGACAACGGCTCCCGCCCCCCCGGCTTGATCCGTCTCTCGACGACCACGATCAACATTTCAACCCAATACCTCCAGGACTATGGCTCCACCTACGGGTCGGGCACTGCCACGCATGGCCTGACCCTCTATCGGCATACGAGCGGCGCGCTCGTCTTCGGTGCGGGCACGGTGCAGTGGTCCTGGGGCCTGGATGCCAACCATGACCGTGGCCCTTCGACTCCTGACCTTTCGATGCAGCAGGCCACCGTCAATTTGTTCGCGGACATGGGCGTCCAGCCTGGATCGCTGCAGCCCGGACTGGTCGCCGCCACTGTTTCAGTCGATAGCTCCCCACCAACCTCCGCCATCACATCGCCGGCGGATGGCGCGTCCGTCGCGGGGGCGATGCCGCTCACCATCACCGGTACCGCGGCTGATCTGGGCGGCGGGGTGGTTGGAGGTATTGACGTCTCGACTGACGGTGGAGCGACGTGGCACCCGGCGGTGGGTCGCGAGAGCTGGACCTACACGTGGACGCCGGATCTTGGATCCCCGGTCAACATTCGCAGCCGCGCGGTGGACGACAACGGAAACCTGGAGACGCCGGGCCCGGGCGTGACCGTCACGCCAGTCGTGTGCAGCTGGTGCGGTGCGAGCCTCAGTCTGAACGGATCGACAGCCTACGCTGAGGCGCCCCACGCCGCGGAACTGAACTTAACTGGCGACTGGACCGTAGAAATGTGGTTCAAGGACGAATCACCAGCTGGCTTCAACCATCCGCGAGCCCGAATCGTTACGAAGGGCGACCCTGCGACCAGTTCAGAGGTGCCTTACTTCGTTTCGGTGGACTCGAACGGTCTATTCGTTGGCCTCCGCAGCGGCGGCGTTGGCCGCACGCTGCGTTACGACCTCGCCGCGAACGGGGTCACCCCCAACGCCTGGCACCATGTTGCCGCCGCGTTCCGCGCGTCCAACCGGACGATGACGCTGTATCTCGATGGGAGCCAGGTGGCGCAGACGACGCTGACCGGTGCCACGACGGTCGGAAATTCGAGCGCAGTGAGCATCGGGCGCAGCGGCCCGAGTGGTAACTACTGGCGTGGGAAACTTGACGACGTTCGAATCTGGAGCCTCGTCCGCACCTCCGCCGAGATTCAGGCCAACTACGTGGCTGAGATGGCGAGTGCACCGCCAGGACTCGTCGCCAACTGGCGCTTCGACGAGGCCAGCGGCTCGAGCGCCGCAGATAACACCGGCAACCCACAAAACGCAAACCTGCTGGGCAGCGCCACATGGTCTTCTGACGTGATCGTGGTGCCCGCGGTGTCTCAAACGCCGACCCCCACTGCGACCGCCACCGCGACTAGCACCCCCGATCCGAACGCCACGGCCACATCCACGCCAACGGCGACTGCTACGCCCACGATGACGCCGACGCCCACCCCCACCCCGACCCCTACAAGCACGCCGACCCGGAGCCCGTCGCCCTCGGCCACGTCGACCGCCACGCCGAGCCCTACCACCACGGGTGGCGGCTCGCCGGGTAGTCTGAGCTTCAACGGAACGACGGCCTACGCCGACGCGCCGCACGCGGCCGAGATCAACATCACCGGTGATTGGACGGTGGAGGCCTGGTTCCGAGACGAGACCCCGGGTGGCTACAACCATCCCCGCGCCCGCATCCTGACCAAGGGCGACCCGGCAACCAGCTCCGAGGTGCCCTACTTTCTGAGCATCGATACCAATGGCTTGTTCGCGGGGTTGCGCTCCGGCGGGACGGCGAGCGTCGTTCGCTACGACCTAGCGCTCGGCGGTGTCAGCGCCAACACCTGGCACCACGTCGCCGGCACGTTCCGCGCCGCGACCCGCACGCTGACGCTGTACCTGGACGGCATTCAGGTGGCGCAGGCGATAGCCTCAGGAGTGAGCTCGGGCAACTCGCAGTCGCTGAACATCGGTCGCAGCGGGCCGAGCGGAAACTACTGGCGGGGGAAGCTGGACGACGCGCGCATCTGGAATGTCGTCCGCACGGCCGCTGAGATCAATGCCAGCTACTCGAGCGAGCTGGCCAGCCCGCCCCCCGGCCTCGTGGGCAACTGGCGCGCCAACGAAGGCACCGGCCCTACC
>Ga0184637_10000653_pt1 | contig 25315 bp, 19 predicted proteins | sample PLM3_127_b2_FD_133143 | JGI IMG/M metagenome (GOLD analysis project Ga0184637, IMG submission 133143) | Groundwater sediment microbial communities from an aquifer in East River, Colorado, USA - PLM3_127_b2 | ecosystem: Environmental > Terrestrial > Soil > Riparian zone | place: USA: East River... | reverse complement strand
CTTGCTACGATCGGGGTTTTTCCCTCCCTCCCAAGCCGTAAGGTTACGACTTCCCGGCCCCATTCGCTCGTTTGGCCGTTCGTGGACTGAGGGCTCCATGTCCGCGAGAGTACAGGGGGAAGTCTACAAAGCTCGCGATACCAGGCTCGACCGCACGGTCGCGATCAAGGTTCTGCCTTCAGAGTTCGCGCAGAACGTTGAGCTCCGGCACCGACTCGAGCGGGAAGCCCGGGCCATCGCGAGCCTGAATCATCCTCACATTTGCACCCTCCACGATGTCGGAAGCCAGGACGGAATCGATTTTCTGGTGATGGAGTACCTCGAGGGAGAAACTCTGGCCTCCCGGCTCGCGCGGGGTGCGCTTCCGCTTCCGCAAGCACTCGAGCTCGCGGTCCCGATCGCCGATGCCCTCGACAGGGCCCATCGGGCAGGAATTGTCCACCGGGATCTGAAGCCGGGAAACATCATGCTGACGAAGTCGGGGCCCAAGCTTCTCGACTTCGGCCTCGCAAAGTCCCGCGGGCCGATGAAGGGGAGCTCGCTCGACTCGGCTACCCCGACCAAAGAGAAGACGGCCCAGGGGAGCCTCTTGGGAACGCTTGCCTACATGGCGCCGGAGCAGTTGGAGGGAAAGGAGGCCGATGCGAGGGCGGACCTCTGGGCGCTCGGGGCGGTGCTCTACGAGATGGTGACGGGGCGGCGCGCCTTCGAGGGAAAGAGCACTGCGGGCCTCATCGCCGCCATCCTGGAGCACGAGGCAGCGGCACTGCCCCATCCTCTATTGAATCGCGTCGTTCAAAAGTGCCTCAAGAAGGATCCGGATGCACGCTTTCAGTCGGCAGGCGAGGTGCGCGAGCTTCTTCGATGGTCGATGGAGAGTAAAGCGGAGGCGACGCCTTCTGCCAGGTGGTGGCCCAAGGAACGGGTGGTGTGGGTGCTGCTGGCCCTCGTCTTGATGGGACTCCTGCTGTTCTTGCGCCCCGCGCGCACGGAGCTTCCCGAGATGCGAGTTCAGATCGTCACCCCGGAAACGGCGGATCCGATATCGATATCCCTCTCTCCTGACGGTAGCCGGCTGGTCTTCGTTGCGGACTTCGATGGAAAACCGATGCTCTGGCTTCGCGCGCTCGAATCCACGGAGGCGACACCCATTGATTCGACGGAGGGAGCGGCTTTCCCTTTCTGGTCGCCGGACGGCGGCTCGCTTGGATTCTTTTCTCAGGGCAATCTGAAGCGCATCGACCTCGACGGTGGACGCGCACGGGTGCTCGCGAACGCCGCCGTCGGTCGAGGAGGCGCCTGGAACCGCGACGGCGTCATCCTCTTCGCCCCGGCTACGGGTGCAGAGCTTCACCGCGTGTTCGATGACGGCCGGGCGCCCGCGCTGGTACTTCGCATGACCGGTCAACCGCGCTTCCCTCAGTTCCTACCCGATCAACGCCACTTCGTGTTCTTCAGCGACCGCAATGTATATCTCGGTTCTCTGGGATCGGGCGACTCGGAAAACCTGTTCGAAGCCGACACGGCCGCCGTTTTGGGACCCTCCGATTTTCTGTTCATAACCCGCGATCGAATTCTTCTCGCCCAGCGCTTCGATCTCCGGACGCTCGCGCCGGTGGGCGCGCCCGTATCCGTAGCCGAGGAGCTCGCTACCAATCTGGGAAAGGCTGCGCTCGCGACGTCAGCGAGCGCCCTTGCTTATCGCACTGGCACCGTCGTGCCGCGCCAGTTGGTATGGTTCGACCGCTCCGGCAAGCGCGTGGGCGCGCTAGGAGAACCGGATTCCGCGGTTCTCAAGAACCCGGAGATATCTCCGGACGGCCAAAGAGTGACTATGGAGCGACAGGTCGGTGACCGCGGAATCTGGATTCTGAATGCGCGCGGGGCGCTCAGCCGGTTCACGGCGGGAGACCGAGCCTCGGCGTTCCCCGTCTGGTCGCCAGACGGGACACGCTTGCTGTTCTCGGCACGCAATGGTCTCGCTAACAACCTCTATCAAAAACACGTGAGCGGGGCGCAAGAGGAGGAGGTGCTCCTGGAGTCAGAGAAGAATAACGTGGCGCTGGATTGGTCGCACGACGGCCGCGTTGTGCTCTTCCAGGAATCGGACTCCGACAGTGCCAATCTGATGGCGTTGCCACTCGAGGGCGACCGGAGACCTTTCCCCGTTGCGACAACGAGGTTCAATGAAACGGAAGGTCAGTTCTCCCCCGACGACCGGTTCGTGGCCTATGAATCAGACGAGACGGGGCGCCTCGAAATCTACGTCCAGCCGTTTCCTGGCCCAGGCGAGAAATCTCCAGTCTCCATCGGAGGGGGCACACACCCGCGGTGGCGCCCCGACGGCCTCGAGATCTTCTACATCTCGCCCGACGTTAGCTTGATGGCGGTTCCCGTCACCCCAACCTCGAACGGCGCCTCGCTCCAGATCGGCTCGCCCTCGAAGTTGTTCTCGACGCCCATCGTGCGCGAGGCGACGCCCGGAACCAACAACTACCGGGCACAGTACGACGTCTCGCCCGACGGGAAGCGCTTCCTCATAAACGTCACGACCGAAGAAGCGGTGACGTCGCCGATCACCCTCATCCTCAACTGGAAGCCCCCGGAGAAATCCTGATTCCATGACCCTCGAAGCCGGGATTTCGCTCGGGAGCTATCAGATCGATCGCCTGCTGGGCGCGGGCGGCATGGGGGAAGTCTATAAAGCCCGCGACACGAGGCTCGACCGCACCGTCGCCATCAAGGTGCTTCTGGCGGAATTCTCCGACGACGTGGAGCAGCGGCACCGTCTCGTGCACGAAGCCCGCGTCATCGCGAGCCTGAATCACCCTCACATTTGCACTCTCCACGATGTCGGAAGCCAGGACGGAATCGATTTTCTCGTCATGGAGTACCTCGAGGGAGAAACGCTCGCTTCCCGGCTCGCGCGCGGTGCGCTTCCCCTTCCGCAAACGCTCGAGCTCGCGGTCCCGATTGCCGATGCCCTCGAAAGGGCCCATCGGGCAGGTATTGTCCACCGGGATCTGAAGCCGGGGAACATCATGCTGACGAAATCCGGGCCCAAGCTTCTCGACTTCGGTCTCGCCAAGTTGCGCATGCCGGTGAAGGGGAGCTCGCTCGATTCCGCTACCCCGACCGCAGAGAAGTCGGTTTTGGGAGGCCTTTTCGGAACGCTCCCCTATATGGCGCCAGAGCAGATTGAGGGGAAGGAAACCGACGCACGCGCGGACCTCTGGTCGCTCGGCGCGGTTCTCTATGAGATGGTGACCGGACGCCGCGCCTTCGAGGGAACGAGCGCCGCGGGACTCAGCGCCGCTATTCTGGAGCACGAGGCGCCGGCACTGTCGCATCCTTTTTTGAACCGAGTCGTGCAGAAGTGTCTGGCGAAGGACCCGGAGGCACGCTTTCAGTCGGCGGGCGAGGTGCGCGAGCTTCTGCGATGGGTGACCGAGAGTCTAGCGGAGGCGAGAACGCCAACACCCCGGGGGCGGAATTGGGCGCACGCAGTCTGGGCTCTGGCGGGAGCTGCGGCCATGGGGATTCTGCTCTACTCCCGCGCCGCGCCCGTCGAGCTTCCGGAAACACGGCTTGAAGTCGTCACCCCACCGACATCGGATGAGATCTCGTTCTCTCTCTCCCCCGACGGGCGATCGCTGGTGTTCGTCGCCGACTCCGACGGGAAATCGATGCTCTGGCTCCGAGGCCTCGATTCCGAGTCGGCAACGCCCATGACTTCGACCGAGGGCGCTGCGTTCCCGTTCTGGTCTCCCGACGGCCGATCGGTCGGCTTCTTTGCCGATGAGAAGCTGAAACGAATCGACCTCGGTAGCGGACGCGCGAGGGTCCTCGCGGACGCCGGAGCCGGGCGCGGCGGCGCATGGAACCGAGAGGGCGTGATCCTCTTTGCGCCCAGCCAGGGCCGGGAGCTGCAACGAGTCTCCGAAGACGGCGGGGAGCCAGGTCTGGTGATCCGCGTCAACGGTCAGCCCCGCTTCCCTCAGTTTCTTCCGGACCAGCGCCACTTCGTGTTCTACAACCTCAGTGGTCCCACATGGTGTGTATCTGGGCTCACTCGATTCACACGATGCCAAGAGGCTTTTTGACGCCGATGCCGCTGCGGTCCTGGGCCCCTCGGGGTTCCTGTTCTTCGTGCGTGGGGGGACTCTTCTTGCACGCCGTTTCGACGCTCGAGCTCTCGAGCCGGCCGGGGAGCCCGTACGAGTGGCCGATGAGTTGCTCGGTTCCTATTCCGTCTTTCTGGGGAAGGCGGCTCTCGCCGGCTCGTCGACAACGCTGGTGTATCGAACGGGGGCGGGCGTTCAACGACAGTTCATGTGGTTCGACCGCTCCGGGAACGCCCTAGGCACCGCAGGGCCTTCGGACTCGACCATTCACAATCCCGATATATCGCCGGACGGCCAACAGATCCTGTTTCAGCGCGTCGGCGGTCTCGATCGCGGCATCTGGCTTCTGGACAGCTCCAGAGACACGGTCAGCCGGTTTACGATCGAGGAGGGTAGGTACATATTCCCCACCTGGTCTCCGGACGGAGCTCGGCTCGTCTTCTCAAAGCTGGAGGGCGATGGCGCCGTTAACGCGTATCAAAGGGCCGTCCGCAGCGGAGAACCCGAGGAGCGTCTTCCAATAGACCAGGTTGTTGTGTATGACTGGTCTCGAGATGGCCGCTTCATTCTTCTCACCAAGGTGATCCCATCAAGGTCCCGCGACCTGTGGGTGCTGCCGCTCGAGGGAGACGGCAAGCCGTTTCCGCTCGTGGAGACCCGATTCGAAGAGCGTGAAGGGCAGTTCGCCCCGGATGGAAGCTTCGTAGCGTTTGAATCGAACGAGACCGGTCGCTTCGAAATCTACCTCCAGCCGTTTCCCGGCCCGGGGGAGAAATCTCTGGTCTCGACGGGAGGGGGCGAACACCCGCGTTGGCGGCCGGACGGACGGGAGTTGTTCTACATCGCTCCCGATGGAAGTTTGATGGCAGTCCCGCTCACCGCGGCCGAGGGCAAAGACCTGAAGCTCGACTCACCCGCGAAGCTGTTCTCGACGCGGATCCTCCGCGAAACGACACCCGGTTACAACTACAACCAGCAATACGACGTTTCGCCCGACGGGAAGCGGTTCCTCATCAACGTCACGACCGAGGATGCGGTGACGTCACCGATCATTGTCGTCCTCAATTGGAAGCCTCCGGAGAAGCCCTGATTACCTGCAACTTCACCTCGCGAGCGGGTCTGGGCAGAGCTGGAGCTTCAGCACATTGCTCGTCGTCCCCTTGCCGCATTCCAAGTGAAAGGTGGCGCCTGCGCTCTCGGTCTCCCACAGTCCCCCCCCACCCTTGGCCATGTACAATAGATAGTTGGACGGCGATTCGCCGCGTCCAGCACTACTGCACTACCATGGAGTTTATGGAGAGGAGAACATGACGCGACTTCTTAAGGAAGCCTTCGCGCGGGTTTCTGAACTCCCCGCAGCTACGCAGGACGAGCTGGCGCGATGGCTCTTGAGCGAGCTTAAGTCCGAGCGGCGTTGGTCGAAGTTGTTCGACGAGTCTAAGGATGCTCTTGCCCGTCTAGCGGAAGAGGCTCTCGCTGAGCACAAGCGTGGCGAGACGCAAGAACTGGACCCTGAGAAGCTTTGAAATCTCGAACCTCCCGGCGTTTTCGGGAGGCGTTTCGTGACTTGCCTACTGAGATACAGGAACAAACGCGGCAGGCGTATGCTCGTTTTCAGGAGAATCCAAGTCACCCCGGCCTCAGGTTCAAGAAAATCCAGGTCCAAGGGAACGTTCACTCCGCGCGAATCACGCGAGACTACCGGGCCCTAGGCACGGTCGAAGGTGATGCGGTGGTTTGGTTCTGGGTCGGCTCGCACGATGAGTACGAGCGGTTGATCAAGCAACTATAACGCGGCCGTCCAACTGGCGGTTGCGGCACGCGTGGGCCTGCACCATCGGGCACTCGATTTCGGTTAGCATAGTTGCAGGCAATCGGCAGCGTCGCTTCGGGCAGCTCACTCCACTTCGGATTCGAGAATCGGCCGCCCTCTCGCGGCCGACAGAGCTTCCAGAGCTCGAGCGACCGACACGAAGACGATCGTGCCGTTGACCTCGTCGACCACGCGGCATTGCTCGGGTAGCTGGGTTTCACGAACGTCGTGACCGAGATCCCCGCAGAGCTTCGCCGCCTCCTCTGCGGCCTTCTTGCATGCGCTGTCCACGGGTACACCCGTTGGCGGAGTCAACACAAAGCCGATGCGGAGCTTCCCGGGATCCGTTTTCGCCTCTTCGAGAAAGGGACGCTCGCGTGGTGGAGCCCAGTAGGGCGAGCCCGGCTCCGATCCGGAGGTAGCGTCCAGAAGCGCGGCGCTGTCCCGCACCGAGAGCGTCAGCGCGTGGCACGCCACGAGACCGCCCCATGCTTCGAGCGTGGTCGGTCCCAGAGGGACGCGGGCTCGAGTCGGCTTGAGCCCGAAGACACCGCAGCACGAAGCGGGTATTCGGATGGAGCCACCGCCGTCGGTCCCGTGGGCCATCGGTAGGATTCGGCCCGCCACCGCGGCGCCGGCGCCTCCCGAGGAGCCGCCGGGTGTTCGCTCCAGGTTCCACGGGTTTCGAGTCATTCCAAAAAGCGCCGATTCGGTGGTTGGCGAGAGACCGAGCTCGGGAGACGTCGTTTTTCCGAACAGGACGAGTCCGGCTTTCTTGTAGCGGGTGACGAGCGTGCTGTCGAAATCAGGAACGCTGAGCTGGAACAGTCGACTTCCGCTGGTGGTGGCCGTGCCGGCAAGCTGGTGCGAAACGTCCTTGAGCGCGAAGGGCACCCCGCGGAAAGGACCCTCGGGGAGACCCGCCTCGATCTGGGCCTCGGCCCGGTCGAAGAAGGTCGCGCTGAAACAATTCAAGCGCGGCTGCAAAGCTTCGACGCGGGTCCGGACCGCATCGAGAAGCTCCCCGGGAGTGACCTCGCGCCTGGCGATGAGCTCGGCGAGACCGGTGGCGTCGAACCGATCGTATTCGCCGGGCAGTCCGGGCAAGATGGGAGCGGGTGCGGCGCTTGCTGCGCGATCCATGACGCTTGCAGCTACGCCCGCGACGGCGACCCCGCCGCGACGAAGCATTTCCCTTCGAGTTACCGTCGCTTCTCGCATACTCACCCCTCGCGTGATGGACGTAGCGGATTGGAGGAGGGCCTACTTCAGCCCCTCCACCAAGTACAGCTCCGAGAGGAGCCGTCGAGAAAACAAGACATACGCGTTCGCCTCCGGCGCCACCCGCAGGCCAGCTGTCTGCAATCCGACGGGGTCGATTGGGACGACTTCTTTCCAGAGCTCCCGCGCGCCGTCATCCAACTCGACGCGGTACAGCCTCGTCACGCGCTCTGGTCGATAGACGTAAAGAGCGCGGCCGTCCGCGCTCCAACCCGCCACTGACTCTCCATCCAGAACCCCGCGCGCGAGACGCTTCTCACCTTCGTCCACGGGAATGAGCCACCACTTTCTATCGGTGCTTCGGGCCGCCGTCCACTTTCCATCAGGAGATACTGCGCTGGCGTCGTAGCCCGGCGCGCTCAGCGCTCGAGGCGGCGCGTCGCCTTCGATGTCCTGTACAAACACCTTCGGTGCCTCCTGCGGCTCATTGGCAATAAAGACAAGTCGACGTCCGTCGGGGTGGAAGTCAATCGAGTAAACGACAGTGAACCCGTGCCGGCGGATTTTGCGGGGCTCGCCAGGGCCGGTCGGCAGAAGAACGATCTCGGGGGTAGGTCCGTAGAGAAGGCTCGCGACCCACTTCCCATCGGGAGAGAGAGCCAGGCCCGCCCCGGTTCCGAGACGGACGGGCGGCGAGCCGTCCGTCCCGCGGAGGTACACGTCGTAGTTGGTGGATGCGCCCGTACCCCAATACGTCAGGAGAATGGTCTTCCCGTCGCGGGATATCGCCTGCGGGTTTGAAAGCCCAAGATAGGTGAGATCTCTCACGCGCTCCTCCCCGGGCGCCAGGCTCATGGCTTCGTCGCGAAACTCCTCACGGCTCAGAAGGACACGACCTCGGGGATCGACGTCCAGTAGCCGCGCGTTTCCCAGAGCGCGCAGTATGACGCGTTCCTTGCCCGCGAGGCTGACACCGTGGACGGCAGCCCGCTCGCCTGCTTTTTGTGCCGTGAACCAGATCTCCGAGCCGTCCTTGGACCAGGCCAGGCCTTCCTCCGCCTCCCACCCCTGTGAGAGGACGGTGAGCTGGCCGGACAGGTCCACGACCGCTACCGAGCCCCGGTTGTCTCCATCCGTCTTATGATCCAGAAAGGCAATGCGGTCACCTCCGGGCGAGAAGCGCGGGTAGCTGACGTAGCCGGCGGTTTCGTAGAGCGCCTTCCCGGGTGGAAACTCCAGACGGTAGAGTCCCCCTTGGTAGCGGACGACGGCGATTTGGGAGCCATCGGGAGACCAGTCGGCCTCCCGCACCGATTCGAGAACCTCTCGCGGGGCGCCGCCTCCGATCGGGGCCCGCGCGAGGGTCCCTTCCATTCCGTAGTTGTACGTGGGCTCGGCCCGGACGGAAAGCGCCATCTCCCCCGCGGGTGAAACGGAGAGGAGCCTGGCGTTCGTGATTCCAAGGCTGCGCGATTCGGGGAAATCGACCCGCGTCGAATAGATCTCCGCGGACTTCTCTCCCCAGGCGGCGCTGTAGACGATGGTGTTCCCGTCGGGAGCGAAGCGGGCGGAGAGGAGCGTGCCGCGCTCGAAGGTGAGCTGTCTATAAGAAGGTAGAGGCGCCGGGGGCGCTTGCGCGACGCGGCCGACGAGGAAGGAGGCAATGGCGAGAGCCGCTCCCGCGGCCACGGCGAAGGCGAGTCGTCGTCGATCCCTCGTCGGAAGCGCGGGGACTTCCGGGATAGCGGCTACCGAGCCCGAGAATGCCTCGAGGGCGAAGGCGAGGTCGTTCGCGGAGCGGAAGCGCTCGTCAGGATCCTTCTCGAGGCAGCGCGCGAGGATCCGCTCGAGCGCCGGAGAAACATGCGCGTTCGTCTCGCTGGGGGGCGGGAGATCCTCCTTGAGGATGGCGGTCATCGTCTCGGCCGCGGTCTCCCGCTGAAAGGCTCGCCGGCCCGAGAGCATCTCATGGAGCACGCATCCGAAGGCGAAGATGTCCGATCGATGGTCGGCGCTTCGCCCGCGAACCTGCTCCGGGGACATGTAGCCCACCGTGCCCAGGAGTGCCCCGGCTTCGGTGAGCCGCGCCTCGGTGGGCGAGTGACTGTCGTCGCCGCGCCCGACGGGGGGTGTGTCCTGGCGAGCGAGCCCGAAGTCCAGGATCTTGACGCGCCCCTCTTTCGTCACGAAGAGGTTCTCGGGCTTCAGATCGCGGTGAACGATCCCTCGGTCATGGGCCGCGCCGAGACCCTGCGCGATCTGCCGGGCGTAATCGACCGCCTTTCTCACCGAAAGCGGCGCGCCCTGCAATTTCCCGCGAAGCGTCTCCCCTTCGAGAAGCTCCATGACCGCGTACGCGATCCGCTCGTGCCTTCCAAAGTCATGGATCGCGAGAATGTTGGGGTGGCTGAGAGCGGCCACGGCCTTGGCCTCTCGCTCGAACCGGGCGAGCGCTCCCGCGTCCTCGGCCAGGCGTTCCGGCAGAACCTTGATCGCCACCTCCCGATCGAGCTTGCGATCCCGCGCGCGATACACCTCGCCCATCCCGCCGGCTCCCAGAGGGCCAGCGATCTCATAGGAGCCAAGGGTCGTTCCAGCGGAAAGGGTCATCGCGTCCTTGCTTTTCGGGATTATAAGCAAGTCGGCGGTAAAGCGTACCGACGAGACCTTCGTTACCGCGGGAAATGCGCGGGGTCGATGCGCTCGACCGTGCCGAAGGCATCGAAATCCCCGTCGGTCGAGAGGATGAATCGAAGCCCGCTCGCCATCTCGACGAGGTCTTGATACTGGCGCTCGTCGAGCATGACCTGGATCTTTCTGGTCCGCGCCATCAGTTTCCGGGGAGGCGGCCTAGCCTTCCAGGCGCCGGAGCAAGCTTCTCAAGCGCGATAGCATTTCATCGCCGACGTTCGAGTTCAGGCTCTCACGATACCCCGCGGCAAGGTGACATATCTCGTGGAAGTGGACCCGAGCGGGCTCGAGGGGAATCCCACCGATGCGAGAGTAGGCATCGAGCAATCGCGTCAACTTACCGTCAATCTGGAACGGGCGTCGCACTCCGTCGGTGACGATGGCGAGATCTTCGGCCGGATCGCCCCGGCTGGCGTACTCCCAGTCGATGAGGCCAGGGGGCTCGCCCGGCGAGAGGAGGATGTTCTGCCCGAAGAGGTCGCCATGAAGAAGCACCGCGGGCGCCGGCGGCGGGAGGTGGCACTGGGCCCACGCCAGTGCGTCCCGGGCTTCGGGAGCATCGAGGCCTTCGAAGATCTGGAGAGAGGCCTCGCCGTGTGCCTGGCAGGTGGCGTGGCCGGGAAGCAAGTCCGCGAAGTCGGCGGCGCCGAGTTGGTGGATGGCGGAAGCCAGCTGGGCGATCACCTCCCAGGGTCGGACTCCACGCTGCCGTCCGGCGCGCATGTCCAGCTCGACACCTTTGAGAAAGCTTCGGACCACGACCCGGTGTCCCGACTCGGGCCAGGCGCCGAGCACTTTGGGAATTCGGAACGGAAGCTCGTACTTCGACAGCCGGTGAAGGAGTCGGATTTCCTGCCTGGCGCGGAGGTCGAGGTCGGGGGTCGCGTCCCGTCCAGGGAGCAGAACGACGTAAGCTCCAGAGAGGCCCGAGGGATCGGGCGAAACCTCGACCACTGCGCCAAAGGCTTTACGAGAGAGCCCATCGCCGAGCCGGACGACGCGGCCAACGTCGATTTCAGAGTTTGCCGGTGCGAGCGTGCTCATGGCCAGGCGAAGTATGGACTTGGCACGCGCCCTCGGGGCGCCGGCGTCCATGCGCTCGTTCCCCTCTCTCATCTCAGCCCAGGTGGGGCCGTAGGGGGCTCCGCCTTCGGTATAGTCCACAACCCATTTGGCGTCCTCCCCGAAACCTGCCAACCGTCTTCGGGAAGTTCCGGCTCATCGTGGCGGTCGTCTCGTTTTCTCTTCGACACGGAGGACATGATATCCGGTCCCGCGACGCGGAACGTTCGTAAAGACGGGACCCTTTCCCGAAATCTCGTCTGGACGAGATTTTCCCTCGAGCGCAGTTGCTGATTTTTTCGCTCGTGACCACGAGCCACGTAGAGACGGGACGGCGCCCGGCTAGCGCCGCCGCTGTTTCTTCTTCGCGATCTTCTTTCGAGGACGACTTCGCGGCCCGAGCCTTTGGGCGAGAGAGGTGAGAGACTCCGCGAGGCGGACCATCTCGCTCTCCAAGCGGGCAAGAGCTTTTCCGGCGCTTCGAAGGTCACCTTCGCGTCCCTTTGTCTCGAGAGCGCGCGCTCGCTCGAAGACACCACTCTTCGAGAAAATGCCGGCGGAAGACTTGATCGAATGCGCCGCAGTGGCGAGCGCGGCGGCGTCCCCCTTCGCGACCGCGGCTCGGATCGCGGCGATCCGGGGCGGAGAGTCCGCGAGAAAGATCTGGACCAGCTCTCGCAGAAGCTTGCGATCGCCGGCGACGCCCCTCAGAAGCGCCGATTCATCCAGGAGCTGGAGCTTCGCTCCGTCGACGGCAAAAGTGTCGATGGCTTCGTAGAGCTCCCGGGAATCGAGAGGCTTGGAAACGTAACCGTCCATGCCCGCCGCGAGGCACCGCTCCCGGTCCCCCCTCATAGCGTGAGCGGTCATGGCCACGATCGGGACGTGCCCGCCCCTCTCCTTCTCCCTCTGCCGGATCGCTTCGGTGGCTTCGAGCCCCCCCCACTCCGGCATCTGGACGTCCATGAGCACGAGGTCGAATGACTCCCGCCCGGTCGCTTCGAAAGCTTCCCGGCCGTTCCGGGCGAGTGTCGGCCGGTGTCCCCACTTCTCGAGCAGGCGCATGACCAGCTTCTGGTTTACGGGGTTGTCCTCGGCAACGAGTATGTCGCGGGGCCTGGCGGCGCGGCGCGCTTTGCGCGGAGTGAATGCGCCCGGCGCGCGCCCCCTGGTAGAAGCCAGCACGCTTACGATCGCGTCCAGGAGGTCGGACTGCTTGACCGGCTTCGTGAGGAACTTGGTCACACCCGCTTTGCGGGCGCGCTCTCTTCCTCCCGGGCCAGCCGAGGTCAGCATGATGATGCGGGTTGCGGCCAGGAGACGATCGGCCCGGATGCGCTCGGTGAGGGTGTAGCCGTCGGTACCCGGCATGAGGGCATCGACGATGGCCAGGACCTGGGGGGCTCCCGCCGACCGCGCCCGCTCCAGCGCCTCGAGGGCTTCGCGGGCGCTCTCGACGGCGGTGGGCTTCATGTGCCAGTTGGTAAGCGTCTCGCTCAAGATGCGCCGGTTGGTGGCGTTGTCGTCCACGACGAGGACCGGCAGATCCCGGAGATCGGCGACGAGAGCGGAAGGCTCCTCGGCTTCTCCCACGGGTGGGAGGGTGAGTCTGGCGGTGAAGCGAAAGGCACTGCCTCGCCCTACTTCGCTTTCCACGCTCATGGCGCCGTCCATCATCTTGACGAGCTGGGCGCAGATCGCAAGGCCGAGCCCGGTGCCTCCGTACTTCCGCGTCGTCGAGGTGTCGACCTGAGCGAAAGAATCGAAAATCGTCCCGTGTTTATCCGCTGGGATTCCGATTCCCGTGTCCCGCACGGTGAATCGAAGGATGCAATCCTCTTCGGTGCGATGCGCAACCTCGACGCTCACCAGCACCTCGCCCTTCTCGGTGAACTTGACGGCGTTTCCCACCAGGTTGAGGAGGATCTGACGCAAGCGACCCGGGTCCCCGATCGCTCTCTCCGGCACGTCGGGGGAAATTCGGCAGGCGAGCTCGAGCCCCTGCTGGTGGGCCCGGAGGGCGAGGAGCCGGATGGCATCTTCGACCGTCTCGCGCAAATCGAGCTCGACCGGATCGAGGTGAAAGCGCCGCGCCTCGATCTTGGAAAAGTCGAGAATGTCGTTCAGTAGTCCGAGCAGAGCGTCCGCCGACTCCTTCACCGAAAGCAGGTAGTCGCGCTGCTCGGCCGTGAGCCGCGTATCGAGCGCGAGCTGGGTCATTCCGAGAATGGCGTTCATCGGCGTCCGGATCTCGTGGCTCACGTTGGCGAGAAAATCTCCCTTGGCCCGGGTCGCCTCTTCCGCCTGAGCCTTGGCGATCTGAAGCTCCTTCACGAGCTGGGCAAGACCGGCGGCGTGCTCCTCCACCGCTTGGCGGGCCGCTTCCATCTCTCGGGCGTGCTTGCGGAGCTTCTCTTCCGCCAGCTTGCGCTCGCTCACGTCGCGCGCGGCGGCATAGAGCAAGCCTCCTTCGGGCGCCGCTCGAGCCGCCCAGTGGAGCCACCGGTAGACGCCGTCCTTCCCTCGGTAGCGATTCTCGAAGGCCACCGTCTCGCCGCCCGAGAACAGCCGGTTTGCCTCGGCCAGAGTCGCTTCCCGGTCGTCGGGGTGCAACAGATCGTCGTAGGGGCGCGCGAGAAGCTCTTCCTCCGAGTACCCCAGAACCGTCTGCCAAGCCGGGTTGAGGCGTACGAAATAACCTTCGCGGTTCGCGATTGCGAGCATGTCGAGGGAGAGAACGAAGAAGCGATCCCGCTCCTCCTCGGCCCGCTTGCGCTCGACGAAAAGCCCGATCTGGGTGCCCACGGTGGTCAGGAGCCGAAGGAGCTCGTCATCGGGCTCGCGGATCTCTCGACTGAAGAACTCCATGACGCCGAACACTTCACCGCCCACGAGGACGGGAAAGCCGAAGGCGCCGTGCAGTCCCTCGCGCGCGGCGATGGGCGCTCGCGGGAAGTTTCTGTCGTGCACGACGTCGAGTATCCATGCAGGCTTGCCCTCGGCCCAGACCCGGCCCGGAAGCCCGATACCACGCGGGAATCTGGTAGCGCGGCTCTCGGCCTCAAACTCTGGAAACGACACCGAGGGACGGTGCCAGATATCGACGCAGCGCAGCGCCGCGGCCTCGCGCTCGACCTGCCAGAGCGCGCCGTGCTCCCAATCGAGAGCTTCGCAGATCGCCTCGAGAATTCGAGGGGTCGCTTCGGCGAGCGTTTCCGAGGTTACGAGAGCGCGAGCGGTTTCGTACTGCGCCCGAAGACGCCGCTCGGCCTCGGTCGGCTGCGAATAGGCTTCCGGCACCGACGGGGATTATACTCGGCGCTGACGCCATGAGAGGAAAGACGCGGCCCCGGGTGCTGGTGGTGGACGACGATCGGGCGCTGCGCCACGTGGTGGGAAAGCTCCTCCAGGCGGAGGGCGTTTCCGTGTCGACCGCCGCCGACGGGGTCGAAGCGCTCGAGAAAGCACAGAAGGGAAAGTTCGATCTGCTGCTTCTGGACGTCGGCCTTCCGCGTTTGAACGGGCTCGAGGTGCTGGGGCGCGTCGTAGCCCTCCCCTCTCCCCCCAAGGTGGTGATGATGACTTCCGACGACACGCCGGAAACGATCCTGCGCGCCGTTCGGGAGAAGGCCTACGCTTACCTCACCAAGCCCATGTCGCCCAAGGAAATGGTGGAGCTGATTCGGAAAGCGGTCGCGGCGCCCGCCGTGCCGCCCATCGAGGTCGTTTCGGCGTGCCCGGAATGGGTCGAGCTACTGGTGCCGTGCTCGCTCGAGGCCATCGAGCGCATCCAGAGCTTTCTGAAGGGACTGGACGCGCGCCTTCCCGACGATGTCCGCGACTCGGTGGGGTCCGCGTTTCGAGAGCTTCTCTGTAACGCCATCGAGTGGGGCGGGAAGCTCGACCCAACGCGCCGGGTGCGGATCGCCTGCGTGAGGACCAAGCGCATGCTCCTCTATCGCATCGCCGATCCGGGGCCAGGATTCCGCCCCGCGACCCTCGCCCACGCCGCGATCACCCATCCGGACGATCCGTTGGAGCACGCTCGCATCCGCGAGGATTTAGGCCTGCGGCCCGGAGGTTTCGGCCTCCTTCTCGTTCAGTCCATGGTGGACGAGCTCATCTACAATGAGGCGCACAACGAAGTGCTGTTCGTGAAGTACCTGGAGCCGTCCTCGCCGACGGTCGCGTGAGCTCACCTCGCGAGTGGGTCGGAGCGGAGCTGGAATTTCTTGGTCTTGGGATCGTAGACCGCGAGGTGACGGCCCGCTCTCTGAATCGGAAAGAGCTTCGCCGACGGATGCGTCGATCCCTCTCTGCAGAAATCCGGGTTGTCCGGAGTTGTCGACACGCACGGGTTGGCTGAAAGCCATCACCGCTCCCGAGCTCACCAGGAACACTAGAGTTCTCGTCGTCTTCATGTCAGCCCTCCTGACGGGTGCCGCGCCGCCGGCGCGACGCAACAGGTTACGCTTTCGCCTGCAACTGCGTGGAAAAGTGACCCCTTTGAAATCGGGCCGAAAACTGGGGTATCTTGCCGTTGCTCGCTTCGAGCAGGGGGAGCCAAATGCATGCCCGCTGCCCATGAAATGTGGAAGCAGTTCAAGCTCGTCGAGCCTCTCGGCAAGGGGGGTATGGGCCAGGTCTTTCTCGCCGAGGATACCGCCCTCGATCGCAAGGTCGCGCTGAAGTTCCTCCCGGTGGATCTCGAGGAGGACAAGACCGCGCGCGAGCGTTTCCTCCGGGAGGCCAAGGCAGCTGCGGCGCTCGACCACCCGTACATCTGCAAGATTTATGAGATTGGCGAGGTCGAGGGCAAAGCCTACATCGCCATGGAGTACATCGAGGGCACGACGCTCTTCGAGAAGATCGCTTCCGGGCCTCTTCCTCTCGCTCGAGTCTTGGACCTGGGAGCCGAGATCGCCGAAGCCCTGGAAGCCGCGCACAAGAAACAGATCGTTCACCGCGACATCAAGACCGCGAACATCATGGTGACGCCGGAGGGTCACGTCAAGATCCTCGACTTCGGACTCGCACGGATGCTGGCGATGGAAGCGCTCTCCGCGAGCAAGGTCGACACCTTCTCCGGGCGCCTCTCCTCTCACGATTCGACCCCGGGCACGGTCATCTATATGTCCCCGGAGCAGGTGCGGGGAGAGCCCATCGACGGGCGCACCGACATCTTCTCCCTGGGTGTCGTTCTCTATGAGATGGCGACGGCGAAGCTTCCGTTTCAGGGCGCGACTTCGGGCCTCATCTACGACGCCATATTGAACCTCGGGCCCCGACCTCCGAGCTATCACAACCCTCAGACGCCTCCCGAGCTCGAGCGCGTCATTCTCAAAGCTCTCGAGAAAGATCGCGAGCACCGCTATCAGAACGCCAAGGACCTGATGGTGGACTTGAAGCGGCTCAAGCGAGACACCGACTCCGCCGCGGGACGACCGGACAGGCCCGCCACGACACCCAGGGAACGGATGGGAATGCGATGGGGCGCTCTCGTCGCGACAGCCGCGCTCCTCGCCGCCCTCGGAATCGTCCTGTTTCGAGCAGGGTCCGGCGGGTCGCCGAGCGCGGCCATCGACTCTCTCGCTGTCCTCCCCTTCGAGAACACCAGGAGCGACCCCGAAATCGACTATCTCAGCGAGGGCATCGCCGAGACTCTCATCAATCGGCTTTCGCCGGTCCCCGAGCTTCGGGTAATGGCGAGAAGCACCGCGTTTCGCTATCGCGGGCTAGACCCTCTCGAGGCGGGTCGAGCGCTGAAAGTGGGAGCGGTGGTGACGGGACGGGTGGTCCAGCAAGGCGACAACCTGAACGTTCAGGCGGAGCTCGTCGACGTCGGAAACGGAACGCAGATCTGGGGCGAACAGTACAACCGGAAGCTCGCCGACATCGTCACCGTGCAGAACGAGATCGCGCAGAACATCTCGCAGGCGCTGCGACTCACTCTGACCGGCGATGAAGTCACCTCCAACAGCGAGGCCTATCAGGCGTACTGGAAGGGCCGCTTCCACTGGAACCGTCGGACCAACGAGGACCTCAAGAAGGCGATTCGATTCTTCGAAGAGTCGTTCACGAGGGATCCCGCTCTCGCTCTCGCTCACGTGGGGCTCGCCGACAGCTACGTCCTTCTCGGAGCCCAGTTCTACGGGGCCGAGGAGGAATTCCCCCCGGCGGTCGCCATGGCGAAGGCGCGGTCCGCGGCGCAGGAAGCACTTGCGCTCGACCCGAACCTCGCCGAGGCCTATACCACCCTCGCGTACATTTCGTTTCTCCACGATTGGAACTGGGAGGCCGCGGAGAAGGATTTCCTCGAGGCCATCGAGCGTAAGCCCCGCTACGCCGTGGCCCATCAGTGGTACTCGGAGCTCTTGATGCTCCTGGGACGCCACGACGAGGCCGTTGGACAGGGACGGCAGGCGCTCGAGCTCGAGCCGACCTCTCCCATCCTTTCCCGGGAGCTCGGATTCAGGTTCTATCAGGCACGGCGTTACCCGGAGGCGATCGGAGAGTTCCGGAACACCCTCGAGCTCGACCCGGACTTTTCCCTCGCCCGAAGAATGTTGACCGACGCGCTCTGGGATGGCGGCAGGATCGACGAGGCGCTCGCCGAGGCCGAGCGCCTCGACGAAAGGCGGAGAACGTTCTTCCAGCTCGTGGCCCAGGGGAAGACGAGCGAGGCCAGGGCGTGGGTCGAATCGTTCCCCCGCGACGAATTCCCGCCGCCGTTGTTGAGCGAGCTCTATGCTCGGGCGGGAGACAAAGAGAAGGCGCTCGACCTCCTCGAGGAGGGCTTGGAGAAGCGCATCCCGGCGTTATTGACTACCGTGGGGCAGCCGGTCTACGACCCCTGGCGCTCCGAGCCGCGTTTCCTGGAGATCCGGCGCAGGATGGGGCTCGAGCCCTAGCAGCTACGGCACGGCGGCGAGGGCGTAGTCGACGAACACCCATCCCGCGCCCGTGGCCTCCAGTGTGCAGCCGGCTGTCCCCATCTCCCAGCATTCCGTATCGGGAACGCCTGTCCGGAACGTGGTCACAACGCTGTCAGCCGGGATATCGATGGCCGCCATTTCTAGCAGGAACTCGAGATACCCAGGCCCCCACGAGGTCGGATCTTCCAGAGTGCCGAAGTCTGCGTCAGCGTTATTGAGGCTCTTGTTCTTCTCCAGCATCAGGGCGACGATGCCGGACACCGCGGGCGCCGAGAAGCTCGTCCCGCTGAGGAACAGGTATTGGAACGGATGCCGGTGGCGGCCGGAACGTCCTTCCAAGCTGGAAGACCCGAAGAGCTCTGGGACAGGCCGTACTTCGCAAGGACGCCGGTACGCGATTTTGATGTCTCCGCCGGCGGCGAGCGGTTCCTGTTCCTCCGAGAAGAGGGCGGCGTGGGCATGTACTTTGTGCAGAACTGGTCCGAAGAAGTGAGGCCAAGGTTCCGTAAGCACGAACAGAACTCCCCAGGTCAGTTTTGACACTCCACCCCCCTGCCAGGAGGGTGACTGGAGAGCGAGGCGATCCGCCATCCGTCCGGAGTCTTCCCGAAGACATACGTCACGCCGTGCGCGGACAGGACGCTTCCATCCTTCTTATAGCGGTAGAACGTGCCGCTCGCGGTCGCGGCCCCGAGGCTCAAAACGCACACGCTCGGGCTCGGGAAGTCCGAGCGCTCCCAACCTTTGGGCAGGATCTGCGCGAGCGAGCTCTCGAAGAGCGTTGCCGTCTCCTCGGGGGTCGAGAAGACCTTGGCTCCATCCGGGTCGAGCAGGATCCAGGGCATGTGAAAGATGCGCTCTCCCACCGCTCTCGCGTCCCGCGACGAAAAGAGCTGATAGTAGGTCTCGACGGCAGCCGCAACTTCCCGCTCGACCTTTGCGATCTCTTCGGCGGAAAGAGGCGGATACTGCGCCCGAACCGTCGCCGCGGTGAGCCCCACGATGGCCATGCCCATCCCCAATGTTTCGAGCCACAGTGCGCGCTCGGTCATCGATTGCCTCCTCCTCAGTTTCAGATTGCGCGATGGAGATCTCGAGCTTCGCCCATTAGAATCCCGCGATATGGCCGTCCCGCCGGGGGTCCTCGTCGGTCGTTACCAGATCGAATCCCGGATCGCACGAGACGGCGAAGTATATCGCGCTGAGAGGTTCCCGCGATTCGAGCGCCGCGGCCCCCGCGAAATACTACCAAGGAGGCAACGCATGGTGGTGCTCATTGTGCTCGGCCAGCTCTGGGCTTTTCCGCCCTTTCTGCAGACGGAAGACCACGAGAAACTCCGAATCTCCATCACCGTCGACGCGGAACAAGCTTACAAGGGGAGTAAACAACGAACGAGCCAACTGGAAGAAACGGCCCGATACCTCCGGGGGAGCTTGAAAGAGAGCGAGTGGCTGGAAGTCGTCGAGGTTGAGAAAGCACCCGACGTTCGACTGCGCATCCTCGGACGTTGCAGGACTCTCGACCAGAAATTCGCAATCGGTTACTTGCTCGAGGCCGCCGATTTCGTCATGGAGGACGAGTTCCTCTATCAGGGCGAATCGTCCCCTGCAGGGGGAAGCACCGTGACCGGCGAGCCGGAGACCCCGTTTGGCGTCCATGGGTTGCGCGCCCCACACTCGAGCGACGCCGCAAGAAGCCTCGGCGAGTCGCTCGAAAAGTTCGCCAAGGAGAACTACGAGCGCATCCTCGCTGGGCGGAAATGAGTCTTATTCGACGGTTTACTGCCCGAGAATTCCACCAAAGCACGAAAGCAGGTTCGGAAGAGGGCCAAGCTCACGTTAAAACGGACCCCTTCCAGAACTCCTGAAGCGACATTCCCGCGCTTACGATCTCTCCCCATAGCTGTCGTTCGTTCGTTTCGGATATTGCGAATAACTCTTCGTCGATGTACACTGGTGCCGAGGAGGTCACGAGCATGAGCACCGCGTCCCTCGGCCGAAATCCAATCATCGCTCCGGAAAAAGAGCGTAAGGCTCTCGAGCGCATCGACAAAGCGCTTCAGCCTAAGAAGGCTGCGAGGGCCCGCCTGCGTGGACCGGACGGCGAGGAAATGATCATTCCGCGCTCGCTTTACGTGGTCCTGCTCGAAGCACTCAAGCAACTCATCACGGGCCGAGCGATCTCGATCGTGCCCGTGATGGCCGAGCTCACAACGCAGCAGGCCGCAGATTTGCTGAACGTTTCCAGGCCTTTCCTGGTCAAGATACTCGACCACGGTGTGATTCCTTCTCACAAAACCGGAACGCACCGTCGCGTCTATTTGCACGATCTGCTCGCCTACAAGAGGAAGAGGGACGCCGCGGCTGAGAAGTCGTTGGGTCGCTTGGTGGCCGAAGCGCAGGAGTTGGGCATCTACGAAGAGTAACGTCGGTTGGCCTATACCGCCCTCCTGGACGCGAATGTCCTTCACCCGATGGTCTTGTGCGACCTTCTCATCCGGCTGGCGCAGCGCGGCCTTTATCGGGCCTTGTGGAGCCGGGAGATCCTCGAAGAAGTCGTTACGAGCATTGCGAAACGGCGTCCCGATCTCGAGATCGAACGGCTGCGCCGGCGAACGCTTGCGATGGAGACCGCTCTAGAGGACGCGACGGTCGAGGGTCACGAAAGGCTGATTCCTGCATTTGGGGAGCTCGGTAACGACGCCCACGTGTTGGCTGCGGCAGTCGTGGGCCATGCGGACATCATCGTCACCAGCAACGTGCGCGACTTTCCCGAACGTGTCGTGGAGCGCTACCGTATCGCGGTGCAATCGCCCGATGACTTCTTGATTCACCTGTGGTGGCTCGATGCAGCGACGGTGGTGGATGTGCTCAGGGAGCAGGCGTCGGCCACGGCGAAGCCCGCGCTCACGAGCGACGACATTCTCGCGCGTCTGAGAATCCCAGCGCCTGGGTTCGCGGAGCTCGTGAGCCGAGCCGTGGAGTACCAGACAGGCAAAGAGTGAGACGAACCGTCGTTCGTCCTCGGCCAGAGGCTCGCGAGCGCGCTCGCCGCACAACTTCTCGCCCAGGAGGGAGAGTACACGGACGTTACCTGGTTGACGGTAACGCCCGGGAGGTGGGTTATGCGATATCCGGTGATCGTGGAATCGAAGTCCGAGAACGAGTTCGTGGCGGAGCCCTTAGGCAAGCCTGAGCTGAGAGCGGTAGCGTCAACGGAAGCGGAGGCTCTCGCGAAGGTTGAACGCGCCCTCGAAGAATGGCTCAGATACGCGAAGCTCGTGCAGCTGGAAATTCCTGCGCGCGGCTCTGGTAACCCCTGGGTCGATGGTTTTGGACGCTCGGCAGACGATCCGGATTTCGACGAGTTCCTCGAGGAGATCGGTCGCGCGAGATCGTGACAGCCGCTCTTGGCATGCTCATCGGTGCTGCTCTCTGGAGGAATCCGCCCCCAAGGCCTCCACCAGTCCAGCGCTTCGCCGTTCAGGTGCCCATCGACTTTCAAGCGATCAACAACCTTTCCGTGTCCCCCGATGGAACCGTCCTCGCCTTCCCGGAAGAGACGGCCAGCTTGGCATTCGCCGTTTCGATGACCTCGAGACTCGTTTCATCGAGGGCACGAAGGGCGCGCGGCGGCCGTTTTTTTCTCCCGATGGCCGTTGGGTGGGTTTCTTCGCCGGAGAAGAGTTGAAGAAGGTTTCACTGTCCGGAGGACCTCCCGTCGCCCTGGCGCATACGAGAACCCCCTGGAGAGCCACATGGTCGGGGGACGGAGCCATTTACGTCCCTTCCGCGGGAAGCATTCTGCGAGTTCCCGACTCGGGCGGAAAGGGGGACGTGGTCCTCCGCGATTCTCAATCTACGTTCCTATGGGCGCACGCGCTCCCCGATGGGCGTTCCCTGCTGGTGGGGAGCCGGAGCGGAGGCGCCCCGAGGGTCGAGGTGGTCACGGCGGCTACGGGTGAGCGAAGGACGGTCATCAAAGATGCAACGGCGCCGCATTACGTCACCACCGGGCACATCGTCTTCTTCCGATCCGGATCACTTTTCGCCGTCCCCTTCGATCTCGAGCGGCTCGCCATCACAGGGGAGGCCGTGCCCGCCATCGAGGGTGTTCGCAATGTGGGATCCGCTGGCGCGGACTACGACGTCTCGTTGTCCGGCTCGCTCGTCTACAAACCGGTGGCGGGCGTAAAGAACGGTCTGGTATGGGTCGGACGGAGCGGGAAAGCGACGCCTCTCATCGAAAGCGAGCCTGGGTCCCCGTTTCTTCCTCATCCGCGCCTTTCTCCTGATGGACGACGGGTTGCGGTACCGGTGAGCGGCGCTAGCGGCAGCCTGGACCTGTGGATCCTCGAGATCGCCCGCGGCACTCTGAGCCGCGTCACGTTCGAGGGAATCAACACCAGGCCGTTGTGGTCTCCCGACGGGAAGGACCTGATCTTCGCATCGAGTCGGGGTGACGGGGGCTATAGCGTCTTTTCCACTTCGGCGGACGGCCGTGGAACCGCAGTACAGCACACGAAGGGCGCTCACCGACTTCCAACCTCCATCAGCTCCGATGGGCGAGTGGTTGTGTTTCGACAGGCTGGAGAAGGATGGGACATCGGAATGGTTCGCCTCGATACAGAGAGCGACCCTCAGATGCTCCTGGCGAGCTCCTTCAACGAGCACAGCGCCGTGCTCTCGCCCGACGACCGCTGGATGGCTTATGTATCCGACGAGTCCGGTCGCGACGAAGTCTACGTGACGTCATTTCCTGATGTGGGACGAAGGGAGCAGATCTCGACCGAAGGTGGGAGCGAGCCTCTTTGGTCTCGAGATGGCGAGGAGCTTTACTACCGTAACGGGGACGAGGTGATCGCGGTCTCGGTCCAAATGAAGCCGGAACTCGTCATCGGACGGCCGGCCGTTCTTTTCGCAGGGCCCTACGAAATGAGCACTGACAACATCAGCGCGAACTATGACGTCGCTGCCGATGGCCGCTTCCTCATGATGGAGGACGCTTCCGGCGGGGCGCGCGCCACGGTGAACGTCGTCCTCAACTGGTTCGAGGAGCTGCGGCGGCTGAGTCCTGAATGATGCTACCTAACGAACCCGCTCCCATGTCAGGTGGAGGGACGGATTGTCGACCGGGGTCAGGATCAGCCTGTCGCCGGGGGCGAACTCGTACCGGCGTACCGCGTCGACGCCGACCGCACCAGGGACGAGAGATCCTTTTCGGTGGTGGCTCACGGTGCTGGCTTTCTCGTCGACGGTGTACGTGCCGAAATAGGCTGTGTAGCCCGTGATCGCTTCTTTGGCCTGTTCGGGAGTGGGCGGCTCCCCCTGTTTCCACTTCGGTCGATCCCGGTCGGGCATGATCTGTGCCGCCATGTTTCCGGTGGCGTCGTAGTAGATGAGCCCGATGGGATTTGCGCCCCGCATCGGATCGGGCGGGGTTGACTCGATCGAGACCAGTCTCCAGGTGCCGACGAATCGCTTCGCGTCTTCGCCATTCTCCGCCGGAGGAGAGAACCCGAACCCAAGCGCCACTACGAGCCACAGCAGTCTTCGCATCACGACCTCCTCGAAAGCCTCACGGCAGTGAAAGCGCCACGAGCTCCGGGGGATCTCCCGCAACCGTGAGCGCGATGGTTTGTTTTCCATCCAAGAGATATGTCATCGGAGTGCCGATAGGCGCCCCGGGCAGATCCACCGATCCCAGCTCAACCCCTGTCTTTTTGTCGAAGGCCACGAGCCTCGGCCCATCGCGCGTGCCTCCCGCGGTGAGCGCATGGAGGAGGAGCGTCTTCGTAAGGAGCGGTCCACTGAAGGTGCTGTCTCCGCCGAGAGGCGGAAGGTCGAGTCCGGCAAGGAGACGATGTTTTCGAACGCGATTCCCTTCGCCGAGCGGCACCATCCAGACGTGCTCTCCGGTGTTCATGTCGATGGCGGTCATGCGGGAGTAAGGCGGCTTGAAGAGCGGCAAGGCGTCGGGCATCGTGGGCACGGTCGGGCTCCGGGCCTCGACGTAGCGCAAGTTGCTGGATTCGGACGGCAGCGGAGGCCGGAGCCGAATCACCGACATTCGGTTCGCCGACGGCACGTAGAGCATTCCCGTCTTGGGATCCACCGCCGCGCCCGACCAGTTGGCTCCGCCGATAGCCGAGGGGCGCATGAGAGTTCCCTGGTTTCCACCGTCGACGACGAGAGACGGAGGAGTGTAGAGCGGTCCCAAACGGAAGTTCCGAACTGCCTTCTCCGCGAGCGCACGAAGCTCGGGGGTGAATTCGATCAAGTCCTCGGGACCGACGCCTTGATACTCGAAGGGCTTCGGCTTCGTGGGGAAAGGCTGTGTCGGTGAAGAGCGCTCTCCGGGAACGTCCGAGACCGGCACCGGGCGCTTCTCGATCGGCCAAATCGGCTGCCCGGTGACCCGGTCGAAGGTAAAGACGAAGCCCTGCTTCGTCAACTGCGCCACCGCCTTCACCCGCCGTCCGTCGACGTCGATATCGAGAAGGTTCGGAGCGGCGGGAAGGTCGTAGTCCCAGAGACCGTGATGGACGAGCTGGTAGTGCCAGACGCGCTTTCCCGTCTCGACGTCGAGGCAGACGAGGCTCTCGGCGAAGAGATTATCCCCGGGGCGGTGGCCGCCGTAGTAGTCGGGCGCGGGTGTGTTGAGGGGTACGTAGAGGTAGCCGAGCTCCTCGTCGGCGCTCATGAGGGACCAGACGGTCACCTTTCCCGTGAACGACCAGGAGTCCTCCTCCCAGGTTTCGTTTCCGTACTCGCCAGGCTGAGGAATCGTGTGGAACTCCCACTTCAGCTTTCCGCTGCGGGCATCGAAGCCTCGCAAGAATCCGGGAATTTGCTCTTTCTTGATGTTGTAGGAGGAGATCGACGCCGGCACGATCACCGTGTCGCGAACGACGAACGGAGGCGATTGGACCGAGTAGGTGAGCGCGTTCAACCAGTCGCGCTCGCCCCTCACCGCGCGAGGAAGCCCTCGCATCAGGTCCACGCGTCCCTCCTCGCCGAAGTTGAACGCGAGCCGGCCCGTCTTGGCGTCGACGCTCACCAGATACCCGTCTCCCGTTCCCCAGTACACCCGAGCGTCAACCCCATCCGTCCAGAAGCTCACTCCGCGCTGGCTCCAGCGCATGGTCATGGTCGTCGTGCCCGTCTCGTAACTCTTGGGGTTGTAGACCCAGAGAGTTTCACCGGTGCGGGCGTCGATGGCCGCACCCACCGACGTGGGCGTGTTCAAGTAAAGAACGCCTCCAACCATGAGCGGCGTCGCCTTGAAATTTCGGATGTAAGGAGACTCCCCGTCGCGCCAGCGGTTCGGGTCCTCTCCCTCGAGGAGCTCGAAGATGTGCTTGGAGCTCGCCCACCACTCGCCGCCCCCCGGCATGGTCATGCTCAGGAAGCCGTCGACGGACTTCCAGCGCCAGGCGATCCTCAGTTTCGAGAAGTTCTCCGCCGAG
>Ga0184637_10000652_pt1 | contig 25339 bp, 22 predicted proteins | sample PLM3_127_b2_FD_133143 | JGI IMG/M metagenome (GOLD analysis project Ga0184637, IMG submission 133143) | Groundwater sediment microbial communities from an aquifer in East River, Colorado, USA - PLM3_127_b2 | ecosystem: Environmental > Terrestrial > Soil > Riparian zone | place: USA: East River... | reverse complement strand
CGGCCACCATGCCCGGAGTCCTCAGGATCCCGACCCCGACCGTTCCCCCGACGGTGACGGCGACGCCGAAACCTACTCCGAGAAGCCGCAGGAGACGACCGTTCGATTGCAAGGCGGCGACGTTAGCACGGACCCTCTCACCGGGGAAGGCGATTTGGTAGAATCACAGGTTCACCGTGCCCGAGACCCTTCCCGCCACCCGATTCCAGCCGCCCCGAAGGCCCTGGAGGACCTGGCTCTTCGGGAGGCCGCTTCCAACCGCGGACGCCGGACACCAGACGATCGGCAAGACGGTGGGTCTCGCGGTCTTCGCCTCCGACGCCCTTTCCTCGACCGCCTACGCTACGCAGGAGATCCTGATCGTGCTCGCGGCCGCGGGCGTTGCCGCTTTCACGTCCGCCTTTCCCATCGCCGTCGCCATCGTCATTCTTCTCGCCATCGTCACCATCTCCTACCAGCAGACCATCCACGCGTATCCCGACGGAGGCGGCGCATACGTGGTCGCCCGCGACAACCTGGGACCGATCGCGGCGCAGGTGGCGGGGGCGGCGCTCCTCTCCGATTACATCCTCACGGTGAGCGTGTCCGTCTCCTCGGGTGCGGCGCAGCTGGCATCCGCCTTCCCCTTGCTCTACGAGCACCGAGTGGCTCTGGCCGTGGTCCTGGTGTTCCTGGTGATGCTCGTGAACCTGCGCGGCATCAAGGAAGCGGGTCTGGTGTTCGCTATCCCCACGTACTGTTTTCTCGCGGCGATGGTCTTGATGCTGGGAGCGGCATTCTTCCGTCTCGCGACCGGCCGGCTGGGTGTCGTCTTGGACCCGCCGCACCTCGATGTCTCTGACACCGCGGCGTTGAGCCTCTTCCTCATCCTGCACGCGTTCTCGAACGGCACCACGGCTCTCACTGGAGTTGAGGCGATCTCGAACGGAATTACCGCCTTCAAGGAGCCGCGCAGCCGCAACGCGGCGATAACCCTCGCCTGGATGTCGGTCATCCTCGCGGCCCTGTTCCTCGGCATCACGTTTCTCTCGGGCCGCATCGGCGCCATTCCCTCCGAGGAAGAGACGGTCATCTCGCAGCTCGCCCGCACCGCGTTCGGGGCGCGAGGGTTTCCTTACCTCGCGGTCATGACCTCGACCACGCTCATTCTGGTCATGGCGGCCAATACCGCCTTCTCGGGATTCCCCCGGCTTTCCGCGATCCAGGCCGCCGACGGCTTTCTTCCCCGTCAGCTCACGTACCGCGGAAGCCGATTGGTGTTCTCGCGCGGGATCGTGGTGCTGGCGATCGCGAGCGCGCTTCTCATCGTGGCGTTCCAGGCGAGCGTCACTCGTCTCATTCCTCTCTACGCCATCGGCGTCTTCCTCTCGTTCACCCTCTCGCAGGCGGGAATGACCCTGCGCTGGCGGCGAATGGGGCGAAGTCTCGAGCAGCCGCCCAAGGGATGGCGGTGGAAGATGGCCCTCAACGGTCTCGGCGCTGTCCTCACCGCTCTGGTGACGATGGTGTTCGCCGTCACCAAATTCCAGGAAGGCGCCTGGGTGGTCCTGCTGGTCGTTCCGGCGTTCGTTTTCGTCTTCCTCGCGATACGGGCCCACTACCGCGTGACCGCGGAACAGCTCTCCCTCCAGCACTACGGGGCGCCCCCCCAGAGCGGACGTCACCGGGTGATCCTCCCGATCAGCAACGTCCACCGCGGAACTTTGGAAGCTCTCCGCTACGCGCGTGCGTTGTCTCACGACGTCACCGCGGTCCACGTGTCCCTCGACCCCGCCGAGGCGGAGAGGCTAAGGGCCAAGTGGGACCTCTGGGGCGACGGCGTGAGGCTCGTCGTTCTCGACTCGCCCTATCGACTCCTCCTCGAGCCGCTCCTCGATTACATCACCTCGATCGCCGACGAGCGTCAGCCGAACGAGACGCTCACCATCGTCGTTCCCCAGTTCGTGCCTCGGCGTTCGTGGCAGAACATCCTCCACGCCCAGACGGCGCTCTTCCTGCGCATGGCGCTCTTGTTCCGGCGAGGGATCGTAGTCACGAACGTTCCCTATCAACTTGCCGACCCGTGATGGAGCTCTCATGTATGTCATCGTCGTAGGATGCGGCCGCGTCGGATCGGAGTTAGCGCATCGGCTGTTTCGCCAGGGCCACGAGGTCACCGTCGTGGACGAGTCGGGCGCTTCCTTTCGAAACCTCCACCCCGACTATCGAGGGAGGACGATCGAAGGCAGCGTGCTTTCGGAAGAGGTCCTCCGGAGGGCGGAGATCTCCCGCGCCGACGGCGTCGCCGCCGTCACCAACTCCGACACCGTGAACGCCGTCGTGGGCCACGCCGCCCGCGCGGTCTTCGGCATCCGCAACGTGGTGGTTCGCAACTTCGACCCTCGGCTTCTCCCGCTCCACCAGAGCTTCCGGCACCGGGTGGTCAGCTCCACCGTCTGGGGCGCGGAGCAGATCGAGACTCTGCTCCATCATCCAGAAGAACAGAGCCTCTTGAGTCTGGGCGCGGAGGAGATAGAGGTGTTCGAGCTCCAGGTGAGCGGCGCCTGGGCCGGCCGAACGGTTCTTGAGCTCCTCTCCGGACTCGAGGCGGTCCCGGTCACGTTGACCCGCGCGGGCATCGCGGAGCTCGCGCGACTCGAGAGCGGGCTCGCTGCCGGCGACCTCCTCAAGGTGGCGACGGTCGAAGGGTGTCTCGCGGAGCTCCAGGCCCGGCTCGTGCCCGCGGAGACCACGGAGGAACCATGAACGTTCTCATCGCCGGAGGGGGCCGAACGGCCTCGGAGCTGGCGCGCCTGCTGGTGGCCCAGAACCACGAGGTTCGGCTGGTCGAGGGGAGGAGCGATGTCCTCTCGCGGCTACACAAAGAGCTTCCCACGGAAGTGGTCTACGAGGGCGCGCCGGCGCAGATCGACGTCCTCGAGCGCGCCGGAATCGCCCGCTCCCATGTGCTCGTGGCCTGCCTCCGCAACGATGCCGACAACCTCGCGCTCTGCTACGTGGCCCGAGAGCGCTATCGGGTGGGAAGGACCATCGCCTGCGTCAACGATCCCAGAAGTGTCTGGCTCTTCGACGACCGGTTTCACGTCGACGTGGCCTTGAACCAGGCGGCGATCCTCTCGGCCTTGATCGAGGAGGAGATGTCGCTCGGGGACATGATGACGCTCCTCAAGCTTCGCCGCGGGCGCTACTCACTGGTCGAGGAGAGGCTACCGGCGGGGGCGCCCGCCGTGGGGCTTACCGTGGGAGAGCTTCCGCTTCCGCCCCGGTCGGTCATCGCGGCGATCCTGAGGCACGGGGAAATGGTGATCCCTCGAGGAGGGGTCAGGCTCCAGGTGGGCGACGAGGTTCTCGCGATCGTCGACGCCGATCAGGCGCCGGAGCTGGCCCGCCTGTTCACGCCGCCTTCGTAACTTCGCCATCTCCGCCGCGCAGAAACGCGGCGATCGCGGGGACGAGCGACACGAAGATGATGCCGAGGATGAAGACGGTGAAATTCTCTTTCACGAAGGGGATGTTCCCGAAAAAGTAGCCGCCGAGACAGAAAATCCCGACCCAGGCGAGGCCCCCGAAGACGTTGAAGGCAGCGAAGCGGGGATAGCTCATCCTCGCCATGCCGGCAACGAATGGAGCGAAGGTCCGGAGGAACGGGGCGAAGCGCGCGATCACGATCGCCTTTCCCCCGTGCCGCTGATAGAACCGTTCGGTCCGGGCGAGGTGCTCGCGGTTCACGAACCGCGAGCGCAGGAGGAAGCGGGAAGCGACGGTCGCCCCCAAGGTGTAGTTGACGGCGTCGCCGAGAACGGCAGCGACGCCCAGGAGCAATATCAACCCGCCGATGTCGAGCGAGCCCGCGGCGGCGAGCGCTCCCGCGGAGAAGAGCATCGAGTCCCCCGGGAGAAACGGCGTCACCACCAGACCGGTCTCGCAGAAGACGATCAGAAACAAGATGCCGTAGGTCCAGACGCCGTAATCCCGGACCAGAGCCAGGAGCGTCTCGTCGAGATGGCCGAAGATTTGCAGCAGAGTTTGAAAGATTTCCACGGTGCTCGAATCGGCACTATATCACGCGTTCTTGCTCACGATGTTGCCGATGGTATGAGCTACGGTCTTGGATCGATCGACGCTGTCTTCCAGCGCCTGATAGATCTCCTTCCACTTCATGACCTCGATCGCTTTTTCCGGAGTTGCCCCCTCGAAGAGCTTGGTGATCATCAAGTTGAATAGGGCGTCCGCCTGGTTCTCGAGCTCCGAGATCCGTACCATTCCCCGCTCGACTTCTTTGGCCTTGTCGGGGTCCCAGAAGAGCCTGACCAGCTGTTCGATCTCGTCGACCGAGGAAGCGAGGATCTGAGTCATCTGCAGGATCTCCTCCGCGCCGCCCCCGAGCTTGAACTGCACCATGAGGCTCGCCACCATCTCCATGTCGTCGAGAACGTCGTCGATGCCGGACGCGAGCTCCCGGACGTCCTCGCGATCGATGGGGGTGAGAAACGAGTGGTTCAGCGTCTCGAGTATCTGCCGCGTGATCTGGTCCCCACGGTGCTCGTGGCTGCCGAGCTCGAGCGCCCGATCGCGCAGCCGGGCGAGGTCGGTCTCGCGCGAAAGATCGAGCAGGACGCGGCCCGCGGCGCGCAGGTTTTCCGCATCCTCGCGGAAGAGAGCGCGGAACCGCTCGTCCCGAGGCAAGAGCCATTGGAACATCTGTTGTAGTTTCATGGTTCAGCTCAGCGCCAGCGCCACCACGTAAGCGATGGCGCCGCAGATAGGAAACGTTAGAATCCAGGCGATGATGATGCTGCGGACCACACCCCAGCGCACCGCGGAGAGCCTTCGGGTCGATCCCACGCCGACGATGGCGGTGTTGATGGTGTGAGTCGTGCTGAGTGGAATGCCGTAGTAGGAGGCGAGGAGAATGGTGAGCCCCGCCCCCGTCTCCGCCGCGAACCCGTGCACCGGCTCGAGCTTCGTCATGCGCAGACCCATGGTGCGGATGATACGCCATCCGCCGAGGGCGGTTCCCAGCCCCATGGTGGCGGCGCAAAGGAGAATCACCCAGAACGGTACCAGGAACTCCGGCAGCACCCCTCCGAGGACCAGAGCGAGCGTGAAGACGCCGATGAATTTTTGTCCGTCGTTGCTCCCGTGGCTGAAGGCCATGATGGCGGCCGAGAGGATCTGCAGCCGTCCGAACACCTTCCGCACGAGCCCCGGAGGACGGCGCCCGAAGGCCCAGTAGATCGCGATCATCAAGAGCATCCCCGAACCGAAGCCGAGCCCGGTCGAGAACAGGATTCCCAAGAGCACCTTGCTCCAACCCGCCCACAGGAGCACCGAGGGCCCGGCGGTCGCGAACCCCGCGCCGGAGAGCCCCGCGACCAGTGCGTGGCTTTCGCTCGTGGGAAGGCCGTAGTACCAGGCGATGGTGCTCCAGACCACGATACCCACCATCGCCGCCGAGACGGTCGTGAGGTTGATGGTCTCGGGCTTCACGATTCCCGTTCCGATGGTGTAGGCGACGGCGGTGCCGGCGAAAGCGCCCGCGGTATTGAGCGCCGCGGCCATGAAAAGGGCGTGCTGGGGCTTCAGGACTCGCGTCGAGATCACGGTGGCGATGGCGTTGGGAGCGTCGGTCCATCCGTTGACGAACTCGGCCATCAGGATCAGAAGAAGAGCGAAGGCGAGACTCAAGCTCATCGCCGGGAGTCGTGCCCGGCGAGCGCGCTAGAATGTGACTTCGGAGAACGAATCGTCATGAGGGGAAGACTATCTCTTGTCGCGCTGCTTCTCGTCAAGGACGAGTCGAGCCTGGCGCTCTCCCGCCTCGTGAACGTGACGACCTAAGCGATCTAGTCAGGCGACCGCCTCTGCTTGAGGGCCTCGATGACGCCCTTCGCCGCTTCGGCCTGCGGATCGGTCGGAGCCAGCTCGAGGAACTTCTCGAAGTGCGCGATCGCCGCGTCGTTCAGCTCCTTGTTCACCGCGATGAGGCCGAGCTGGTAGTAGGCCAGAGCCCTCTTGGGATCCAGCTCGACCGTTTTCAGGTACGCGGCTTCCGCCGCGGCGACGTCGCCCGAGTTCTGGGCGTAGACGGCGTAGTTGAAAAGGACGACCGGGTCGGTGGCCTTGAGGTCGATGGCTTTCTTCATCGCCCCGGCCGCTTCGGGCCAGGACTTCTTCTTGCCGTGGATATCGGCGATCGCGAGCCAGGCTTCGTAAAAGTCCGGCTTCAGCTCTACCGTCTTCTGGTAGAACTCGAGCGCCTTGTCCGGGTCTCCCAGCTTCTCGTAGGTGCTAGAGATGTTGAAAAGAATCTCGGCACTCTCGGGCATCATCTTCTGGAGATCGAAGAGACTGTTGAGCGTCCCCTGGTGGTCGTCCGAATCCGAGGAGAGGTTGAATTTCTCGAGAAGCTCCTTCGCTCGCTCGTGGTCTTTTTCCGAGAGCTCGCCGGGAGCGAGACGATACAGGGTGTTGGTGCCCAAATCGGCCTGCTCGCCAGAGCTCACTCTGGCGCCAAGAGGCAGCGGACGAAATCCCTCTTTCTCGCAGGTCACCACGTAATTGCCGACCTGGAGTCCCGCCTTGGTGAACTCGCCGTTCTTCTTGGAGGTCACGGACGAAGCCCTTCCGCCGCCTCCGTCGAGCTCGATCCGGCACTCGATCCCTTCGAGAGGCTGTCCCGCGTCGTCGACGAGCTTGCCTCGAAGAGCACCCCGCTGAGCGAAGGCGTCGGCGGCCGCCAGAATGCTGAAGACGGCCGCGACCGCCGTCCATCGATACGAGTTCATGCTTCCTCCTGCTATGAATGCTTCTTGTAGTTTTGCTCACCCGCCTCGATGCGAACCTTCAGGCGATTCTCCTTCGGGGGCATGGGGCAAGTGGTAAAGGGATTGAAAGCGCACGGGGGGTTATAGGCCTTGTTGAAATCGACGACGACCTTTCCGTCCTTCGGGTCATCGGCCCGAAGGAAGCGGGCCGAGGGATAGGTTTCCTTGCCGCTCGTCTGGTCCTTGAATATGAACCATAGCCCGCCGTCGGAGTACGAGAGCGGCTCCATTCGAATCGCCTGCCCCTGGAGCTCGAAGTCGACGACGCCCGGGCTCTGGTAGAGCTCGATATCCCCGAGCATGTTCAAGACCTCGACGTCTTTCGGCTTCGGGTGAGGAGTGAATTTCGCAGTGACGCGATACGCGGGATCGACGGGAAACCACTGGAGCCCCGTGAACTCCTTCCGGATGGGACTGTCGAGATCGCGAAGACGGATGGCGAGCCTCGGTCCGCTCGCGTGGACCCACATCGAGAGCTTCCCGAGGGCGACGGCGTTCTTCTCGCCGGGCTCGAGAGTCGCGGTTTTCACCGGCTTCTCGTCCTTCCCTTTCTGGACGACGGTAACTCCGTCGTTCGCGCGGAAAGAGACGTTTCCGTTCTCATATATGAACGAGCCCAGCATCGCTGGCCCCGTCCCTTCCGGAAGAACGAAATCGTTCTCGGGGTCGGCGCCGACGGTGCTCTCGCCCTCGCGAAGCCAGTAGAGACCGGCGACGGTGAGCCAGCTTCCATCCTTCTTCAGGTTCGTCTCGCGCTCCACCCGGAAGGACTCGATCTCCTTCTGGTAGGAGGCGACCTCGCCGAGCCCGGCGAGCGGCAGCAGAATCGCCGGGGAAACGAGCCATACCCACGCTTTCGAATACATGTTCGAACCTCCGCTCGTCTAGATTCTACTTCACCGGAAAAGCGGGCGTAGTATCAATCGAGCCCATCGATCAGGACGAACTGTCCGGTGGCGCAGCCGGTCCTCGCGGCAATCGCTTTCTGGTACTCGGGAGACCGGTACCACGCCTGAGCCCGCTCGAGGCTCGGAAACTCGACCACCACCACCCGATTCTTCTCCTCATCGCCCTCGAGAGTCACCGTCGTGCCTCCGCGCGCGCGGTAGCGGCCTTCGAACTTCTCGATGGCGGCGGCGGCGAGTCTTTTGTATTCCTCGTAGGCCGCGGGGTCCTGTACCTGGACGCGGGCGATGAGATAAGCGGGCATGCGGTACTTCTCCTTTCGGCCCTTCGGCCGTTCGGCCTTGGCGCGCGAGAACGGCCATTTTGTTTCAGATGGCCCTTTCCCGCAATCCCGATCCTCGGGCGGCTTTGTGGCGCGAACCCCGTTTTCCCTCGACAAGCGTCAACCTTCCATATCAGAATAGAGACCGGAGCGCAGGGGCCGACGGCAGGAGAGCCGTGGTGGTGGATCGCGATCGAGAAAAAACCAGGGCTGCCGATGAATCCTACGAGGGGCGACTCCGCCGTACTTCCATGCCGAAGTACCTGCAGAATTCGAGCACCTATCTCCGGCTGATCGTCGAAAACTCCCCGGACCTCATCGCAATTTTCGATCCGGATGCGACCATCCGGTTCATGAACCACACCCTGCCCCAGTTCACCGTCGAGGAAGTGCTGGGGACGAGTGCTTTCGATTACATCCACAGGGCTGACCGCGAGCGCTACGAGAAGATGTTTCGCGAGGTGCTCGCCGCCGGAAAGCCGCGGGAGATGGAGCTCGTTTTCGAAGGGCCGGCCTGCTGGCTGTCCCGGTTCGTTCCGGTGTGCGCGGACGACGGCACGGTCGAAAGTATCCTGGTGATCGCGACCGACATCACCGATCGCAAACGGGCGGAAGAGGAGCGGCGCCGTCTCGAGGCACACGTCCAGGACGCGCAGAGGCTCGAGAGCCTCGGAGTGCTTGCCGGCGGGATCGCGCACGACTTCAACAACCTGCTCACGGGAATCCTCGGAAGCGCGAGCCTCGCGGCGATGAAGGTCCCGCCCGATTCACCGGCGGCGGAGCAGCTTTCCCGGGTGCTGGCCGCGGCGGAAAAGGCGGCGGAGCTCACGAGCAAGATGCTCGCCTACGCGGGCAAAGGCCAGTTCCTCCCGGTGCCTTTGGATTTGAACCGGGTCATCGAGGGAGTCCTCCCCCTCGTCCGGACCTCTGTGGGAAAAACGGCATCGATCCAGCTCGCGCTCGCTCCGAATCTGCCCGCAATCGAGGCGGACGGAAACCAGCTCCAGCAGGTGGTGGTGAACCTTCTCACCAACGCCGCCGAGGCCCACGCACGGGAGATCGTCGTCCGAACCGGCGCCATGACCGGAGGCGACCTCTCGCCCCACCCCTCCGTGTTCCTCGAGGTCAAAGACGACGGCACGGGCATGGACGAGGAGACGCGGATGCGCATCTTCGACCCTTTCTTCAGCACGAAGTTCATCGGCCGGGGGCTAGGGCTTTCGGCCGTCGCGGGCATCGTCAAAGGCCACGGGGGAAGGATCCGCGTCGAGAGCGCCCCTAACCGCGGCACGAGTTTCACGGTGCTGTTCCCCGCCGGAAGGCCTGACGAAGCGGACCACCTCGCGAACGAGTCCGGCGCCTGAATCCGGGGAGCCGCGGCGCGATCTCCACATCCCCCTTCTTACACCATGCTAAGATTCGCTTCATGAGTGAGGTTTCGAAAAAACGAAGAAAGCTTCTCGCGGGATTCGCGGGGGGTCTCGGGGCCCTCGGAGCCGGTGATTCCAGACCGCTCGCGCCCGACGACCCCACGAAGCTCCAGGGGCCGCCGCCGACCGAAGTCGGCGAGCGCTCGCCCTTCGAGACGCCGCGGCGCACGGTGATGAAAAACGAGCCTGCGTCCTCCTCTCGAACCCCGCTCCAGGACTTGACCGGCATCATCACACCCTCGGACCTACATTTCGAGCGTCATCATGCGGGCGTTCCCAAGATCGATCCCGAGCGCTACACGCTCCTCATCCACGGGCTCGTCGAGCGGCCCACGATCTTCACCCTCTCTGACCTGAAGCGCTTTCCTTCCGTGTCGCGGCTCCTCTTTCTCGAATGCTCGGGAAACGGCGGCGAGGCGCTGCGCGAGCCGAAACGCGATCTCACGCCGCAGGACATCGACGGCCTCACGAGCGTGAGCGAGTGGACCGGGGTGCCGCTCGCACTCCTCTTCCGGGAAGTGGGGGCGCTCCCCGAAGCCCGGTGGTTTCTCGCCGAGGGGTCGGATGCGGCGGTCATGACCCGCAGCGTCCCCATGGGGAAGGCCTGGGACGACGCGATGATCGTCTACGCTCAAAACGGTGAAGCGCTCCGGCCCGAGACGGGATATCCGGCGAGGCTCCTCCTTCCCGGCTGGGAAGGCAACGCGAACGTCAAATGGATTCGGCGGCTCGAGCTCGCGGAGCGACCGTTTTTCACCCGCGAGGAGACGGCGAAGTACAGCGATCCCCTCCCCGGGGGCAAGACGCGCATGTTCAGCTTCGAGATGGACGCGAAGTCCATCATCACGTTTCCCGCCTATCCCGCGAAGCTCGCGTCGCGCGGCTATTGGGAGATAACCGGCATCGCCTGGAGCGGACGCGGCCGCATCACCCGGGTCGAGCTGAGCCTCGACGGAGGCGCGAGCTTCATGGATGCCGAGCTCCAGGAGCCGATCCTTCCCAAGTGCCACACGCGGTTCCGGAAGCTCTGGAACTGGCAGGGCGAGGGCGCGACCCTGGTGAGCCGCGCGACCGACGAGACGGGATACACCCAGCCGACCCGCGAGGATTTCGTCGCGGTCCGAGGCATCGACACCCGCTATCACTTCAACCACCTTCGCGCGTGGAAGGTGAGTCGCGACGGGAGCGTGGAGTTCGCTCTTGTGTAGGGTCTTGCTCTTCCTTCTTCTCGCCTGCTCCTTTGCCTGCGCCTGTTCTCCCGTCGGGGGCGGCGGCGGCGCGCCCGCCTCGAGCCCCGAGGCCGCGGAGCCGAAGCTCGAGCCTTCCTCCGAGAAAGTCGACCTCCACGGCGAATGGCGCCGCTGGGCGGAGACGCCCGAGCTTCGCGCGGAAGCACTCGCCCGGCTCGAAACCGTTGCTCGCTTCGGCTTCGGCCGCCGGGCGACGGCGGAGGAGATCGCGAACATCGACATCGACGTGATGCCCGACGGAACCGGTCTTCCCGAAGGCCGGGGCACCGTCGAGAGAGGCCGCGCTCTCTACAAGAACCAGTGCGTGCAGTGCCACGGGGCCGACGGCCGGGGCGCCGACTACGACGCCCTCGCGGGAGCCGGCAAATATACCGTCGGCAACTTCTGGCCCTATGCCACCACTCTTTACGACTACATCTACCGCGCCATGCCGCAGGCGGTTCCCGGGAGCCTTCCTCCCGACGACGTCTACAGTTTGACCGCCTTCGTCCTGCACCTGAACCAGATCCTGCCGGCGGATGGCGCGCTCGATCGCGAGTCTCTGCCGAGGATCGAGATGCCGGCCCGCGACGGTTTCGTCTACGACGATCGAGCGGGCGGAGCGGAGCTCAGGTAGTGGGGCGGGATTTCATCCGGGAGATCGTCGAGGCCGACGCCGCGAGCGGGAAGAACGGCGGTCGCGTGGCGACGCGATTTCCCCCCGAGCCCAACGGCTACCTCCACATCGGGCACGCGAAGGCGATCTGCCTGGGCTTTGGCATCGCCGATGAGTATCGTGGGACCTGTAACCTCCGGTTCGACGACACCAACCCCGTCAAGGAAGAGGTGGAGTACGTCGAGTCCATTAAAGAAGACGTGCGCTGGCTCGGATTCGACTGGGGCGATCGGCTCCATTTCGCCTCGGACTATTTCGAAGAGTTCTATCGCTACGCCGTCGGGCTGATCGAAAAAGGGAAGGCCTACGTCGACAGCCTCGGCGCCGACGAGCTTCGGGAGTATCGCGGGACCCTGACCGAAGGAGGCCGGGAGAGCCCCTTCCGGAACCGCTCGGTCGAGGAGAACCTCGACCTCTTCCGCCGGATGCGCGCCGGAGAGTTCGACGACGGGGCACACGTCCTTCGGGCCAGGATCGACATGGCATCGGGAAACGTGAACCTGCGCGACCCGACGCTCTATCGAATCCGCAAGGCGCCCCACCACCGGACGGGAGACTCGTGGGTCATCTATCCGATGTACGACTACGCCCATCCGCTCTCGGACGCGATCGAGGAGATCACGCACTCTCTCTGCACGCTCGAGTACGAGGATCACCGGCCGCTCTACGACTGGGTGGTGGCGGAAGCGGAGACCCCCTTTCGGCCGCGGCAGATCGAGTTCGCGCGCTTGAAGCTGAGCTACACGGTGCTGAGCAAGAGAAGGCTCTTGCGGCTGGTACGGGAGGGCTTCGTCTCTGGCTGGGACGATCCGCGCATGCCCACGCTGAGCGGAATGCGGCGGCGCGGATATACCCCGGAGGCCATCCGGACGTTCTGCGATCGAATCGGCCTCGCCAAGAGGGACAGCCTGGTGGACGTCGCCCAGCTCGAGCACGCGGTGCGCGAAGACTTGAACGCGCGCGCCCCGAGGGTGATGGCGGTCCTCGATCCCCTGCGCGTCGTGATCGAGAACTATCCCGAGGATCGGGTGGAAGAGATCGAGGCGGTGAACAACCCCGAGGACGAGGCCGCCGGTACGCGCAGGGTGCCGTTCTCGAGGGTGCTCTACGTCGAGCGCGACGATTTTCGCGAGGACCCCCCGAAGAAGTTCTTCCGGCTTTCCCCCGGGCGCGAGGTGCGGCTGCGGTACGCGTATCTCATCACCTGCACGTCGGCGGTGAGGGATGAGAGCGGACAGGTCGTCGAGCTTCGGTGCGTCTACGATCCCGCGACCCGGGGCGGGTCGGCCCCCGATGGCCGCAAGGTCAAGGCCACGCTCCACTGGGTCTCTGCCGCGCACGCGCACGACGCCGCGGTCCGCCTCTACGATCGGCTGTTCACCCGCGAGGATCCCGATGACGTCGAGGAAGGAGAGGACTTCACCGCCTCGATCAACCCGGATTCGTTGAAGGTCGTTTCCGGAGCGAAAGTGGAACCGAGCCTCGAGAACGCCACCTGTGGAAGTTTCTATCAGTTCGAACGGCAGGGCTACTTTGCCGTCGATCCCGTCTCCGCGCCCGGGAGGCTGGTGTTCAACCGAACGGTGTCGCTGAAAGACGCCTGGGCTCGAATCGAAGCTCGGACCGCTTAGGCCGGCTTAGGTCGGTTGATCACCGTCTCTTCCAGAAGCGCCCCCGATGTCTTCGCCGGCCGGAAGAAGCCCTTCTGCATGAGAGCATGGCTCAAGAGCAGCACCATGAAGTCGGTCACTTCTGACTCCTCGAGCACTCGGGCCACCGTCTGGTAGCGGATGAGCTGCTGGTAGATTTCGAGCTCGTCCGCGGTAAGGGCGTTCACGGGGGTCCCGCAGCTCTCGTTGAGCGCTACCTCATACATCATCGGAGGGAGCTTCGCCGAGAGCCTTTCCAAAGCCTCGAGCTGCTGCATCCCCTCCTCGACCAGGTTGTCGGTCGTCTCGTGGATGGTCTGAGGCGCCGCGGCGGATGGGAGCTCGCGGATCTCGTAGGTTCCCCTTTGGAGCGCCAGCAGACGATAGAGAGCCTTCTGACGCCGGACGGCGCCGTGCTCGCAATGGATCACCGCGCCCTCGCGCAGGTAGATCTTTCCTTCGTCCTGCTGGAAACGAATCGCGACCAGCACCGAACCTTTCCGGCGCGAGAGCTCGGTGAGAAGCTCGGGAAGCGTCGTGTCCGGGCGTTCACGGACGGCTCGGCGTTCGTCGGGCGAGACGGGCTGCCCCCGGAACGGGAGAAGGCTCCCGGCCGCCCCCACGGGGAAGCGCTCGCTCTTTGCGGAAGCGCCGGTATCGCCCTCGTCGCTTCGCGCCACGAGTCGTACGACGAGGGTGAAGCCGCCGATCCGGACGCAGTCTCCGGAGCTCAGCTTCTTGCGCCGGACGACCTCGTCGTTGACGTAGGTGCCATTCGTGCTCCCCATGTCGCGCACGAAGAGACCCTCGACCTCGCTCAGGATCTCGGCGTGGTAGTTCGAGACCCGGCGGGAGCGAAGCTGGATGTCGTTCGAGTGATGGCGCCCGATCGCGACCCGAAAGGTCTCGCTGAGGTCGAAAGCGTGGACCTCCTTGTCGGTCGCGAGCTGCAGCACCATCTCGTGGTTCGGGGCAAGGACCGCCGTCACCTCCATGGTGCCCATGAGCCTCGAGAGAGCAAGGGATGTGCCAGCCATGGATCTCACAGAAAATGAATCACTTCGGTTCGAAACCGTGACCGAAGCCGGGGCGCCGATCGTGGGGAACACCCCATGCCGCGGAGTGCCGATCCTACGGATCCGTGCGGGTTAGAATGTTCCCGCAATGCCCGCAATGATCGCCCTGCTTCTGGGCTCGATTCTCTCCGTCGAGCTGCAGGTCCACGCCGGAGCCGAGCTCTCGCAAGCCGCGCTCGAGCGGGCTCTCGCGGAAGTGGATCGTCTGTTCGACTCGGGCGGAATCCGGTTTCAGTGGCGGCTCGTTTCCGGCGCGCCCGCGTCCTCGGCGCCGGCGACCATCGTCGTACTTCCGCGGCCCGAGAACGAGGTCATCAGCGGATGCAGCCGTAACCTTCACGATCACCGCCTGGGCATTACCCATCTCGGCGCGCGGCGGGTGACGATCTGGACGGAGCAGGTGGCTCGCGCGGTCGCGGGGAGCTGGAATCGGAAAGACCCTCCGCGAGTCGGCGAAGACGCCCTGGGTACCGCCCTCGGCCGGGTCCTCGCGCACGAGCTCGGTCATCTCTTCCTTCGCCTGAACGGTCATCGCGAGAACGGTCTCATGAAGCCGAGCTTCTCCCCTCGCGCGCTCGTCGGGAAGAGCGACCGGGCGTTTCGCCTCTCCGAGCAAGACCTGGAGCGCGTGAGGTCGGCCATCACGCGACTCCAGGCCACAAGTGAACTGCTAACGTGCGAGGATGGGGATGAGCTTCAACAAGAAGGGGTCGAGCGCTTTTTTCCGGGTCCAGGTCTCCTCGAGCGGCGTCGTCGTCAGGCGGCCCGCGACTTCTCCCACCATGACGTCGGTCTTCCCCTCGGAGATCGCTTCGACCGCGTAGGCCCCGAGCTTCGTCGCCAGGATCCGGTCCCGCGCGGTGGGGCTTCCGCCCCTCTGGATGTGCCCGAGCACCGTCACCCGGGACTCGAAACCGGTCTTGGCTTTCACCTTTTCGGCGATAGCGAAAGCACCCCCTTCGTGCTCCCCTTCCGCAACGATGAGGATGCTCATCGCCTTGCCTCGTTTGCGCGCCTCGACGAGACGCGTGCAGCAGGCGTCGAGGTCCGTCGCTACCTCGGGGACGAAGATGTCCTCCGCCCCTCCCGCGGTGCATACCCCGAGGGCGATGAACCCCGAGTGCCGCCCCATGACCTCCACCAGGAACAGCCTTTCGTGGGACTCGGCGGTATCACGGATCTTGTCGATAGCGTCGAGAGCGGTATCGAGGGCCGTATCGAATCCGATCGTGTCGTCGCTTCCGGAAAGGTCGTTGTCGATGGTGGCCGGCACTCCCACGACCCGCCCGCTCCAGATCTTCGCGAGCTCGTGGGCGCCCTTGAGCGTGCCGTCGCCGCCGATGGCGACGACGCCCGAGATCTCGTTCTCCTCGAGCACCGCCCGCGCCCGCTCCCTCGGTTCCGGCTCGAGGAACTCCGGAGAGCGCGAGGTCTTCAAGATCGTCCCGCCGCGCTGCAGCACGTTCGCGACGGCGCGCGGAGTGAGCTCGACGAGCTCGCCCTGAATCAACCCCGAGAACCCTCGGCGGATTCCGGAGACGTTCCATTCGCGGCTCGCCGCGACGCGCACCACGCTTCGGATCGCGGCGTTCATTCCCGGCGCGTCGCCGCCGCTCGTGAGGACTCCGATTCGCATCAATTCAGCGTCGGGGCCGCGCCCGAGGCGGCGCCCAGGGTATGGCGCGCGATCCACTCGTACTGGCGCTTCATGCGATCTAGCCGATGGTAATACTCCTGGAAGCCGTGGCCCTCGCGCGGATAGAAGACGAGCTCCGACGGGACGCCGCGGTCCTTGAGCGCGCGGAAGAACTCCATCGGCTGGCCGATAGGGACTCGCTCGTCAGCGGAGCCGTGTAGGATCAAAGTCGGAGTCGTCACTCGCGAGGCGAACGTCAGCCCCGAGCGCTCTCGATAGAGATGCTCGGTCTCGGGCGAGAGCGTCCCGTTGAAGAACGAGCCGAGATAGTTGGGAACGTCGTTGGTGCCGTACATGCTGACGAGGTTCGTGAGCCCGGCGCCGATCATCGCCGCCTTGAAGCGAGTGGTTTGAGAGACCGCCCAGCAAGTCATGTAGCCCCCGTAGCTCCATCCCTGGATCGCGAGCCTCTCTTTGTCGGCGATGCCGTTCGACACCATGAAGTCGACGCCCGTCATGACGTCGCGGTAGTCCCCCCCGCCCCAGTCCGCGAGGTTTCCGCGCATGAACTCTTCCCCGTAGTTCGTGCTTCCCCTCGGGTTGGGATAGAGGACGGCCCAGCCTTGTCCGGCCCAGTGCTGCCCGCCGTCTCCGTATCGAACGCGGAAATGGTTGACATGGGCGCCCGTGGGTCCGCCGTGGGGGACGACCAGGAGCGGATACCGCTTTCCCCGCTCGTAGCCGACGGGCTTCAGGAGGACGCCCTCGATCTGGTAGCCCTCGGTGCTCTTCCAGGTGACGACCTCGCTCGCGCCGAGGGCGAGCGCCTCGACCTGCGGGTTCATGACCGTGAGCTTCCTGGGCTCGGCGAAATCGGGGCCGGAGGCGAAAACCTCGGCGGGAGACGAAGGCGATTCGAGGGTGAGAGCCGCGACCGAGCCGTCCCGGCTCGAATTGCCGAGGATCGCGAGCGCGCCGTTCGTGAGCTTGACGTAGCGCCGGCTCCTTAGCTCATACGCATAGACTTCCTGGTAGGCGCGGTCGCCGACGGTGAAAAGAAGTCGGTTTCCTCCGGGCGCCCACTGCGGATCACCGGGGATCCGGTCGAATGCCGCATCCCCGAGATCTCGTATCGTTCTCGCCGAGAGGTCGTAGAGCGCGAGCCTCGCGTTTCTCAGATCGGCGATCTGGGTTCCGTCCGGAAGCGGCTCGGCGCCGTTGGGCGTGGTGAGAAAGGCGATCGTCTTTCCGTCGGGTGAAAAAACTGGCGATTCGTCCTGTCCGAGGTTCGGCGTGAGCTTCTCCACCTCGGCGCCTTCGAGCGTGAATACGTAGACGTCGTCCCGGCCGTCGCGCAGCCACGAAGTCGGCGACGCGGTGAAGGCGATCTTGGATCCGTCCGGTGAGAAGCTCGGTCGTCCCTTGACGGTGAGCGCCGAGCCGTGAGTTCGCCGCACCGCCTCCCGGCTTTCGACGCCGATGGTCCAGAGGTGGCTCATGCGAGAGTCCCCTTCGTAGACCGCCGGATCGTCCCGGCGCTTTCGTTTCCCTTCTTCTTCTTCGGAGTACGCGTCCCTCGCGGTGAACGCGATGGCGGAGCCGTCAGGGGACCACTGGTACAGGTTGACTCCTTCCTTCGCGTCCGTCAGCCGGAAGGCTTCTCCCCCTGAAGCGCGCATGAGCCAGATCTGGCGCTTCGGCTCTTCTTTCAATGGACTCGAAGAGTCCTCGGCCCGAGCCGCCAGGAAGCTCATCCATTCGCCGCCGGGCGACCACGCGGGAGCGCTCTCGCCCTTCTCTCCAAAGGTGAGCTGGGAGGGCTCGCCTCCGAAAGCCGCGACCCGATGGATGTGGCTCACCCATTCCTTCTTCACCGAATCGCCCGAGCCCGCGGCCTCCCAGGACGTCACGCTGAAGAGGACCGCGCTTCCGTCGGGCGCGACCGCGGGCTCGGAAACGGCGCGGATCGACAAAAGGTCCTCGAAGGCGACGGGCCGCTTTTCCGCGGCGCCGGCGAAGAGAGAGAAGGCGACGGAAAGGAAGATCGTGAACGAGGCGATCTTGCGGTTGAAGGTCATTGAAAGCTCCTCCATGAATCGACCATGAAACCCCGAAAGGGCTCCGGGGTCAATTTCCAGGGCCAAGCTACAATACAGTATCGTGCAGGAGATTCCGGAGACCGCCGGCCCCGAGATTCCAGAGGCGAGTTTTTACGACGTCCTGGTCCGCGCGACGCCGCGTTTCTTCGTGACCCCCGCTCTCATCACCGCGAACGTCGCCTACTTCGCGATCGCGGTTCTCCACGGCGTCTCCCCGCTTACGCCGGAGAGGCAACAGCTCCTCGATCTCGGTGCGAGCTACGGCCCGCTCGTTTTCGACGGAGAGTGGTGGCGCGTCTCGAGCGCGAACTTCGTGCACATCGGGTTTCTCCACCTCCTGCTCAACATGTGGTGCCTCTGGAGCCTCGGCAATGCCGCCGAGCGGATGTTCGGCAACCTCACGTTTCTCTGGATTTATCTTCTCTCCGGAATCGGAGGAAGCCTCGCGAGCCTCGCCTGGCACCCGTCGATCTTGAGCGCGGGGGCATCCGGCGCGGTCTTCGGGATCACCGGCGCTCTCGTGTCGATGCTCTACTTCGGTCACATTCTCGTTCCCCCGCAAGTGGTGCGGCAGCTGCTTTCGAGCCTCGCGTTCTTCGTAGGCTTCAACCTGCTGCTGGGAAGCATGCTCGAAGGCGTAGACAACGCCGGACACATCGGGGGGCTCGCGGCCGGGCTCGGTCTCGGCGCGGCGCTCCACCGACCGCTTCCTTCGGGACGCCGGCCCTGGCATCGGTTTCTGATCGTTCCCGCCGCCGTTCTCCTCTTCGTCAGTGCCGCGCGATTCGTGATGGAAAAGAGCGCGGACGACCCCTACCTCCTGGCCGCGCGTGCGAGAGAGCTCGCCGCCGAGGGGAACAAGGAAGCCTCGATCGCGGCGCTCCAGAAAGCGGCCGCGCTCGCGCCGGACTCGGCTCCGCTTCTGAACGAGCTTGGATCCGCTTATCTCGATTCCGGCCGCACCGAAGACGCCGTCCATAGCTTCGAGCGCGCCGTCGAGCTCGACCCCCAGCTCTACGAGCCGCAGCGCAACCTCGCCGTGTCGCTCGCACTTGCCGGGCGGAGGGAGGAAGCGACGGAGGCGTTTCGAATCGCGAGGCAGATGGAGCCCGGAGACGTCTCGTTGTACGTCATCTCGAGCCAGCTCTTGATGGAGGCGAACCGTATGGACGAGGCGGTCTCGGTGCTCGAGGAAGCGCTCACGTGGGCGCCGGAATCGGCGCCGGTCGAAAGCCAGATCGGTCTCGTCCGCCTTCGCCGGGGCGAGAACGAGCCCGCGCTCGAAGCGTTTCGGAAGGCGGTGGCCCTCGAGCCGGAAAACGCCGAGCACCACAACCGGCTCGCGCTCGGGCTCTCTCGGGCGCGGGAAGGCGACTCCGGGCTCGAGGCGATCGAAAAAGCCCTCGAGCTCCTGCCCGAGGCGCCCCACCTCCTCGACAGCCTGGGGACGGTGCGCCTCGCCCGGGGCGAGCGGGAAGAAGCGATCGACGCCTATCGCCGCGCGATCGCGCTCGACCCCACTCGCGGCGTCTACCGATACAACCTCAGCGTCGCGCTCGCGAGAGAGGGCTCGACACGGGAAGCGGCGAGCGAGAGGGCCGAGGCCATGCGATTGGATCCCAAGCTCACATTTCCCGCGGACGGCGAGCCCATCATCTAGGAAAATTTTGGCGCAAAGGGCGGTGGTCATCGGAGCGGGCGCCGTCGGCGTCGCCTCGGCCTACTATCTGCAGCGCGCCGGATTCACCGTCACCGTCGTCGACCAGGGCGACGTCGGCCGCGGCTGCTCCTACGGGAACTCGTGCCTCATCGTGCCCAGTCACTCCGATCCCCTTCCCGGGCCGGGAGTCATCGGCCAGGCGCTCCGGTTCCTTCTTTCTTCGACGAGCCCGTTCTACATCCGTCCGAGGCTCGATCCCTCGCTCCTGTCCTTCTTCTGGCAGTTTCGTAAGTACTGCAACCGGCAATCGGCCGAGCGCGGGTTCGAAGCGCTCGCCGGGTTGAGCCGCGCGAGCCTTGCGCTCTACCAGGAGCTCACCCTGTCGAAGGACGCCGATTTCTACTTCCGGCGCGAGGGACTTCTCGAGGTCTATCTCACCGAGCGGGGAGTCGGACTCGGACGCCACGCTCGCACGGTGATGGAGGAGCAGGGCTTTCCCGCGAGGCTCCTCTCCCAGGACGAAGCTCTCGACTTCGAGCCCGCGCTGGCGCCGTCCGTGAAGGGCGGCCTCTTCATCGAGAGCGAGGCCCATGGATTCAGCTTCGGATACGTCCAGGCCCTCGCCCGCACGGTGGAGAAGCGCGGAGGACGAATCGCGACCCGCCTCCCGGTCGCGAGCCTCCTCATCGACGGCCGCCGGGTGAAAGGAATCCGCGCCGGCATACCGCCGCACGAGGAAGACATCGAAAGCGACGTCGTGGTGCTCGCGGCCGGCGCCTGGGCGAAGCGCCTGGGCGAAGCGGCGGGGATCTCGATTCCTCTCCAGCCGGCGAAAGGCTACAGCTCGACCGTCGACGCTTTCGAGGGGGCGCCGCGGGTCCCGGTGCTCATCAAGGAGCGGCGGGTCACCGTAACCCCCCTCGGAGACCGCGTGCGATTCGGTGGAACGCTCGAGCTCGCGGGATACGATTCCGGCATCGACCGGGCGCGCTACGGCGCCGTGGTGAAGGCGGCGAGAGAGACGCTGAAGTCCGACTTCCCCATGAAGAACGAAGAATCCTGGTGCGGGTGGCGGCCGCTGACCCCGGACGGTCTTCCCATCATCGACCGCGTAACGCATCTCGACGGGCTCATCGTGGCCACGGGGCACGCCATGCTCGGCTTCACCCAGTCGCCGATCACGGGGAAGCTCGTGGCCGAGATCGCGAGCGGCGAGAGGCCGTCTCTTCCGCTCGAGCCGTTTCGTCTCGACCGTTTCTGATCGAGGACCCTATTTCCGAGGAGCGTACTGCGGAGTCTATCACCGCGAGCGTGGTATCGTGGACGGCATGGACGGCATGAAGCATGGGGGCTTTCATTCAGTTCTCGACCGGGACCCTCCCTTTATTTTCGTCGACGCTACGATGCAGATCTGGCCCGACGCAGAATTCGACAAGGCCCACCGACACGGTGTCACCGCGTACGCGGTCACCGCCTGCCGGCCGCATGACGGATTCGACGACGTCGTCAAAGACCTCATGGAGTGGCACCGTCTAGCGCGGGAGAACGAGAACCTTCTGGTCGCCGAGCGCGTCGAGGACGTACGACGGGCGAAGCGGGAAGGCAGAGCCGCCCTCATCCTCGCCGCGCAGGGCGGCGACTTCGTGGGCCGAAAGCTCCACCGGGTCGAGGCCGCCGCGCGGCTGGGCCTCCGGCAGCTCCTTCTCGCCTACAACGCCACCAACCAGCTCGCCGACGGCTGCCTAGACCGGACCGACGGAGGGCTTTCGAAGCTCGGCGAGCGCGTCGTCGAAGAGTCGAACCGCGCGGGTATCCTGCTCGACGGCACCCACACGGGCAAGCGCTCGACGCTCGAGATGATCGACGGCAGCAGCCGGCCGATCGTCTTCAGCCACTCGAATCCGAGCACCGTCGCCCCAAATCCGCGAAACATCGACGACGAGCAAATCCAGGCCTGCGCCCGGCGCGGCGGAGTCATCTGCCTCGCCCCCTGGGGCCCTCTGGTCATGCGCCCCGGAACCAGCCACCAGCCCACGGTCAACGACTTCATCGATATGATCGAACACGTGGCGAACCTCACCGGGTCCACGGACGCCATCGGCATCGGTACCGACATATCTCTCGGAAGCTACCCCCTTCGCGAGGACGACCCGTGGGGCGCCCCCGACTACGGGAAGCCCTTCGCGGAGTACGGCGAGAAGGTGACCGCCGATCCGCGCTCACCGCGACGAAACCTCGACGGTTTCTCGGACTACGCGGAAGTCGTCGGCTTCTCAACCGCCCTCGAGCGTCGAGGCTACTCCACCGAGGACGTGCGCAAGATTCTGGGCGAGAACTACCTGAGAGCCGCCTCAGAAGCGTGGACTGGCTTCCCTCCAAGAAAAACAATTCCCCTTCCGATTGCGCGTCCCGCCGCTCGGTCCGTACAATAGTCCTACAGCTACAATTTCAATCGATGTAACGCCCCGCTGGAGGGGCTTCGGGAAAGGTACCGCCATGGACGAAATCCGCAGGCCAAGCGGCTTTCTTGCCGCCGCCGAGAGCGCGTTCGAGCACTGCCTCTGGCATTTTCGGGTGGTGATCGTGCTCGGAGTCATCGGGCTCGTCACCGGCTCCTGCATCGTGTTCTTCTATGGAATCGTTGAGACCGCTCACCTCCTGGTGAGCTTCGCGAAAACCATGTGGCTCGAGGGCGGGCACCTGGCCCAAGACCCGGCGGGCGGCCTCACCTACAACGGGATGATCATGGGCCTCATCACCGTGGTAGACGACTTCCTCATCGGAATCGTCCTCCTCATCTTCGGCCTGGGCTCGTACGATCTGTTCATCTCTCGGATCGACGCCGCGCTCGAGCAGGGCGACATCCGGCCCGACTGGCTGGTGTTCGGCTCCCTCGACGAGCTCAAGAGCGTTCTCGGCAAAGTCGTGCTGATGATCCTGATCATCAACTTTCTGAGGCTCACTATCGAGACGAAATTCGAAGGACCCCTTCACCTCGTTTACCTCGGCGCCGGGATCGCGCTCGTGAGCCTCGGCCTCAAGCTCACCCACGGCAAGGACGTCGAGATGACCAAGGCCGTGCTTCGCGTCAAACGGAACCACCCGGAGGACAACGACGACGAGAAGGCGAACGGAGAGTCGTCCGACGTCGAGCGACCGAAAAAGCGCCCGGACGAGGCCCGGGCTCACGCGGCAGGCTGATCCCAGACTACCTTGCTCGCGGCGTCCAGCTTGACATGGAAACAGACGCGTGACATAGATGCCGTATCGTGATGGATGCGAAGCGCTGCTCGTGTTGTTGCCCCGGAGATAAGCCTCCGGGGTCTTCGCGGCGCTCCCGTTCATAGCCAGCTCAGTTTTTAGAACGTCAAAGAGCCGTTACCGCAGGGCCCGGAAAGCTTCAACGCTTGCCGGGTCTTTTTTTTTCCTTTTGCCTGGGAGAGTGTCATGAGAACCCGATCGCATGCACGTTGGGCCGGTCTCGCCACGATGCTGACGGCGGCAACCCCGGTTCGGGCCGAGCCCCCGGACCGCGACTTGCTCGCCGGCTCCTGGGACGCGGTCGTCGTCGCCAACGACGTCGAGGTGCCCTTTCCGTTCGAGATCACCGTCGATGGCGCGTCCGTGGCAGGGTCGTTCTTCAACGGGGAGCGCCGGATCACCTCGACGGAAGGCTCCCTCGAGGGCGACCGGCTCACGCTCCGCTTTGGACAGTACGCAACGACCCTAAAGGCGACGCTCTCCGACGGGAGGCTCGCGGGCGAGTACCTGCGCGCGCGGGGCCCGTACCCCTTCCGCGCCTCGCGCGCGCCGGAGCGGCCTCCCGTCCGTGAAGACGCTCCGTCGATCGACGGCGAATGGATCGCGAGCGCGGACAGCAACAAGGGTGAGGTCGCTTGGCGCTTCATCGCGAGGCAGAACGGAGCCCGCGTCGAGGGCACCATCCTGCGGGTCGATGGGGACACGGGCACGTTGAACGGCTCGTTCCGCGAGGGCCGGTTCGTGCTGAGCCACTTCTCTGGAGCACGGCCTCTCCTTCTCGAGGTGACACCCCTCGAGGACGGAACGCTGCGGCTCCATCTGAACGGCAAGACCGAGCTTCGTGCGGCGCGCGCCGGCGCACCCGAGGCGGCCGCAATCGGTGCGCCGACCGACCCGGCGCGCCACACTTTCGTCAAGGACCCATCCGAGCCGTTCCGATTCGAGTTTCCCGATCTCGAAGGACGGATGGTCGGAAGCGGCGACGAGAGGTTCCAGGGCAAGGTCGTGCTGGTGAACGTGAGCGGCAGCTGGTGCCCCAACTGCCACGACGAAGCTCCCTTCCTCGCGTCTCTCTACCGCGATTACCGCGACCGGGGACTGGAGGTCGTCTCCCTCTCCTTCGAGGAGGCCGCCCAATTGAAGAACCCCGAAAGGCTGCGGACGTTCGTCACCACATACGGTATCCAGTACACCGTGCTCCTCGCGGGTGAGCCCTCTGAGCTCGCGGCGAAAGTGCCTCAGGCGGTAAACCTGAACGCTTTTCCGACTACCTTCATCCTGGGCCGCGATGGACGCGTCCGTTCCGTGCACGCAGGTTTCCCGAGCCCGGGGAGCGGCGCGTTCTACGAGAAGGCCGAGCGGGAGATTACCGAAGAGGTCGAGCGGCTCCTGGACGAGAGGTCGAGCACGTAATGAGCTCGGCCGGAAGAGGCAGGGAAAACGCCGGGGGAAGCCTTGGTTCCTCCCGGCGCACCCCAATCAACGCGTCTTGTGCGCCACGAGCTCCGCGGTCTCGACGAGTTCCAGGAACTCTCGGCGATAGGCACGCTCGTCTGCTCCGAGCGCGGAGCGAGCGAGCTCCGAGACCTCCTTCCACCCAGCATTTCCTCGATAAGGCGACTCTCGCAGCAGCATGCCGAACGAGGCCACCGCGGCGGCGAAGAGCATGTCGTCACTCGCTTCCCCTTTCTCTTCCTCGAGCGCGAAGCTCAGGAGGCGGCTCGTGCTGCCTTCGGGCTCCTTGTAGCGGAGCTTCACCGTGAGGAGCTCCCTCGACGCCTCGGATCGCGGCTGCGACGCCTCCTGATACTTGAGCGGGTCCACGGAGCCGACTTCGATCGGGACGCCTCGAGGCACGAGCTCGTAGAGGGCGGTGACAGTGTGGCCGGCACCGATCTCGCCCGCGTCCTTGGTGTCATCGTTGAAGTCTTCCTTGTCCAGCATCCGGTTCTCGTAGCCGATGAGACGATAGCCGGCGACCCGGGCGGGGTTGAGCTCGACCTGGATTTTCACGTCCTTCGCGATCGTGACCAGCGTGCTCTGGAGCTCATCCACCAGGACCTTCCTCGCCTCCCTGAGCGTGTCGATGTAGGCGTAGTTTCCGTTCCCCTTGCCGGCAAGCTGCTCGAGATTTCCATCCTTGTAGTTCCCCATACCGAAGCCGAGCACAGTGAGGAAAATGCCGCTCTTCGCCTTCTCCTCGATGAGCCGCACCAGCTCTCCCTGGCTGGTGACGCCGACGTTGAAATCGCCATCGGTCGCGAGAACGACGCGGTTGACCCCTCCTTCGATGAAGGCCTCGGCCGCGAGTCGGTACGCGAGCTCGATTCCTTCGCCCCCGTTCGTCGAGCCCCCCGCCTGCAGCAGATCGAGGGCACTCAGGATCGCGCCGATCTCACTTCCGGAGGTCGGCGTCAGAACCACTCCCGACGCCCCCGCGTAGACGACGATGGACACCCGATCGACGGGCTTCAAGCGGCCGGCGAGCATCTTCATCGAGGCCACGACGAGCGGGAGCTTGTTCGCGTCCGCCATCGAGCCCGAGACGTCGATCAGGAACACGAGATT